>Ga0157371_10000746_pt1 | contig 37817 bp, 35 predicted proteins | sample C45metaG_FD_113462 | JGI IMG/M metagenome (GOLD analysis project Ga0157371, IMG submission 113462) | Corn rhizosphere microbial communities from Kellogg Biological Station, Michigan, USA - C4-5 metaG | ecosystem: Host-associated > Plants > Roots > Rhizosphere > Soil | place: USA: Michigan... | reverse complement strand
GGCCGGCTGATCGGCATCAACACCTCGATCCTGTCGGGCGGCCTGGGCGGCGGAAACGACGGCATCGCCTTCGCCGTGCCGACACGGATCATGCTCTATGTCGCCGACCAACTGAAAAAGAACGGCGAGGTCAGGCGCGGCGAGACCGGCGCCATCTTCGGCTCGCTGAACGCCGAGCGGGCGCGCGAGCTGCACCTGGGCATCGTGCGTAGCGCGGTCGTCGCCGATGTCGCGCCGGGATCGCCGGCTGAGCGCGCAGGCCTGCGCCACAACGACGTCATCACCCGGATTCAGGGCCGCCCCGTCGCCAACGCCGGCTCGGTCAACGCCACCATCGGCATCGCCGCGCCGGGCTCGGATCTCAGCGTCTCCTATCTGCGCGGGGGCCGCGAGGCGACCACGTCGCTGGCGGTCGAAACTCCCGCTGATCAGCCCGTGATTGTCGGCGCCCAGTCGGTGCTGGCCTATGGGGCGACGCTGCGAGACCAGGACGGCGGCGCCCAGATCACGGCCGTCGCGGCCGGCTCGCCCGCCGCCCAGGCCGAACTGACGGCGGGCGATGTGATCACCGCCATCGCAGGCGCGCCCGTCGCCGACGCTCGCGCGGCAGCGACCGCCCTGCAGGGCGCATCGGGATCGGTCGAGGCGACCGTGCTCAGAAACGGAGAGACCCTGAACCTGACCTTGTCGCTTTAGGCGGGGTCAGACGCCGACGTGGCGCTGTCTGGCAGGCTCCAGACAGCGAAACGCCCGCCTTGCCAGGGAGGGGGAGGGGAAAGGCAGGGCGGGCGCTCGCTTGGAGGAAGCATCGGCCGCCGGAGCCCGTAAACTGGAAACATCCAGGGGGGCTGGGGGGGCTGTTCAGGATCCGGGACGCTTCCGAACTCCGACGAGCCGATGATCGATATTTCGTTGCGCATACGGGCGGGCGAAGGACCGAAACGGGGCCATTTCGTGTCTGCGTCGATTTCCTGGCCGCCTCTGGCGTCGGTCCGCCAGCGGCCTAAGTTGAACCTATGAGCCTGAACCCTCACGACACGACGCCGGCGCCCGGTCCCGTCTTCTTCGACCGTCGCGAAATGGACCCGATCCTTAGGGTCTATGGCCGCATGGTCGCGCAGGGCGAATGGCGCGACTACGCCATGGTCGGGCACAAGGACTTCGCCGAGTTCGCCGTCTTTCGCCGCAGCGGCGACGCCCCGCTCTACCGCATCGAAAAGCGACCTGCCCTCCAGACCCGCCAGGGCCAGTGGGCCGTCATCGGCGAAGAGGGCCAGATCCTGAAACGCGACCGCGACCTGGCCCAGGTGCTGCGCGTCTTCGACGGCCGTCGGTTTCAGGTGGTCGACTAGATCATCGGCGGGCGGGCGGCGTTGCGTCACGGATGCGCGCGCCTTCGACTGCCCACAGCTTGTCGCCGGCCATCGCGTAGATCGGCAGTCGATTGAGCAGTGACAGGAACACGTGCACCTCCAGCGGTTGCGGCGCCACGACGATATTGGTGACCAGACCGACGGTTTGGCCCCCTTGTTGGGCTTGCCGTCGATCCATATCCAGGCAACCGCCGGATAGCTGCTCGCGCTTCTCCACGATCTTGCCGTCCGCGCTCACATGGAAGCGATAGTGGCCGCCCATCGGCACGATATTCGCCTGTGTCGTAGAGGCAAGGAGCCAGACCAGCCAGCCCTCGCCGTCCGTGTCTTTCAGCACCACAGCATTATACCGCGCGGCGCATCGTAGCGGACCGATGGCCTGGGCCGCAGAGTTGCGCGCCGCGAACTGGGACAGCTCCTCGGGCGTCAGTTCGGGATTTTCAGCGTCGATGACCACACCGGCCTTGAACTGCGAATCCACGACGACGTCCTTGAACGCACGCGGCGCATCGGGTTCGCCAGCTAGAAAACGGACCCGCTGGGCGTCACCCTCCGGCGTCACGATCCAGCCGATCAACCCTTCGGGTACCTGACCGCCAGATTGCGCCAGCAGCGCATCGGTAGCGCGTGCGGCCGCGCCGTCCTGACGCCAGATCGCCTGACCCAACCGCCCTGTCTCGGCAATTGAAAATGTCTGGACGAGTGCGGGGCGCTCCTGCGCCATGACCGGGCCGCCCACCGCACACAGGGCAAGAAGGAGCGATAAAGTTCGACGGTTCATAAAGCGCTTTCGATTCAGGGCGACCAATCTGCACAACCCTGACGTATCCATACCATCACTCAAAAAGAAAGGGCCCCGTGAGGGGCCCTTTCCGTATCCGTCTTTCGACCGATCTCAGTTCCGGTTGCCGCCCATGAAGGCCAGCAGGAATTGGAACAGGTTCACGAAGTTGATGAACAGGCTCAAAGCGCCGAAGCCCGTAGCCACGCCCATCGCGTTCTGGTCGCCGCCCAGGGCGTAGTAGGTCATCTTCAGGCGCTGGGTGTCGTAGGCGATCAGACCCGAGAAGATCAGCACGCCCAGGCCCGAGATGATCAGGTAGAAGGTCCCGGATTGCAGGAACATGTTCACGATCGAGGCGATGATCAGACCGATCACGCCCATGATCAGGAAGGTGCCCATGCCGGTCAGATCCTTCTTGGTCGTATAGCCGACCAGGCTCAGACCGCCGAAGGCCGCCGCCGTCACCAGGAAGGTGGTGGCCAGCGAACCGCCCGTGTAGCGCAGGAACAGGATGCCCAGGCCCGCGCCGATCGTGGCGACCACGGCCCAGTAGAGCATGTTCACGCCCTTGGCGGTCGGGTTCTTCATGAAGAACATCGAGCCGAACAGCATCACCAGCGGCGAAAACTGGACGATCATCCCCAGAACCGTCAGGCCGATGCGGCCGTCCGCCGTCTGGGCGAACAGCAGTTGCTGCACCGCCGGCACATTGCCGGTGACATAGGCCAGGGCGCCGGCGACCACCAGGCCCAGGGCCAGCTTGTTGTAGACGCCCAGCATGAAGCTGCGCAGGCCGGCGTCGACCGACATGTCGGCCGTCTGCGGCAGAGGACGGGCGTAACCGTTGTTGAAATCGCTCATGGCGACGAACTTTCTCCGATTGGCCGGAGAGGCTTCTCCGGTCACAGGCTTTGAATATCGTGAGCCGAGGCCCCCGCTGCAAGGAAAACCGGACTTGGAGGCTTGTGTTCCGGCCGCTACTTTCGGTCGCATGCTTCGCCTGTTCACCGCCCTGACCCTGCCGCCCGACGTCGCAGAGACGTTGAAACGACGGCAATCGGGCCTGCCCGGCGCAAGGTGGCGACCCTTGGACGCCCTGCACGTCACGCTCGCTTTTTATGGCGAGATCGACGAACGCCGCGCCGACGACCTGGCTTCGGAACTGGCGCGCGTGGCGGGCGGTCCGTTCGAGATCGCGCTGAAGGGCGTCGGCTGTTTTGGCGACGACCACCGCAGCCATACGCTGTGGGCCGGGGTCGAAACGCCCAATGAGCGCCTGTCGGTTCTCGCCGGGCGCTGCAAGGCCGCCGGAGAACGCGCCGGGATCGGCATGGAGGCGCGCACCTACAAACCGCATGTGACGCTGGCCTATCTGAAGACCCAGACCAATCCCGACCGGCTCGGCGCCTGGGTGTCGGGGCACAATCTGCTGCATTCGCCGCCAATCCGCATCGACCGCTTCAGCCTGTATTCCAGCGTCCTGACCGACAGCGGCAGCCATTACGAACTGGAGCGGGAGTATCTGCTTTGAACGCTGCCGCATACACCGTGCCGCCCCATGTGACCTTGGGGCCGACGCTGGAGACGGAACGACTGATCCTGCGTCCGCCGGCGGTCGAGGACTTTCCGCGCTGGGCCGCGTTCATGGCCGATCCCGAAACCGCCCGCTTCATCGGCGGCGTCCAGCCCGCGCCCCAGGTCTGGCGCCTGATCTGCACCATCGCGGGCATGTGGGCCCTGACCGGCGAGGGCATGTTTTCCATCCTGGAAAAGGAGACCGGCCAGTGGATCGGCCGCATCGGGCCGCTTCACCCCTATGGCTGGCCCGGCCGCGAGGTGGGCTGGAGCCTGCATCGCGACGCGACCGGCAAGGGCTATGCGGTCGAGGCCGCCGCCGCGACGATGGACTACGCCTTCGACGTGCTGGGCTGGGACGACGTGATCCACTGCATCGACCCGGACAACCATGCCTCTGCCCGGGTGGCGACGCGACTGGGCTCGGTCAATCGCGGACCTGGCCAGTTGCCGGAGCCGTTCCAGGATCACGCCGTCGATCTATGGGGCCAGACCCGCGCCGACTGGGCGGTCAATCGCGAGGCCCTGGGGTTCTGACCCGCGCCTTGAGCGTCAGAACTCTTCCCACTCCTTGAGCGCGGCGTTGCCCTGGGCGCCGCCCGGTCGAACCAGGGCGACGACCTTGTCACGGCCCTGGGAGACGGCGCCGCGCCCCGGCGCCTGTCGGCCGGACGGCATGGGCGCGTCGCGGGCGGGCGTCCGCGCCGGTTCGCCGGTCTGGAAGCGTGACACCAGCCGCTCCAGTTCGTTGGCTTCCGACCTCAGGTTGGACGCCGCCGCGGTGGCCTGTTCGACCATGGCGGCGTTCTGTTGGGTCACCTGGTCCATCTGGTTGACGGCGGTGTTGACCTGATTGAGGCCTGTCGCCTGTTCCTGGGACGATTGGGCGATCTCGGAGACCAGGGTGTCGATGTCGGCGATCCTTGTTACGATGCCGCTCAGGGCCTTGCCGGTGTCGCCGACCAGTTTGACGCCGCGCTCCACCTGGGCCGTGCTGCTGGCGATCAGGGTCTTGATCTCCCGCGCCGCCTCAGCCGAACGCTGGGCCAGGGCCCGAACTTCCTGGGCGACGACGGCAAAGCCGCGGCCGGCGTCCCCGGCCCGCGCCGCCTCGACCCCGGCGTTCAGGGCCAAAAGATTGGTCTGGAAGGCGATCTCGTCGATCACCCCGATGATGTTGGTGATCTGTCTGGAGCTCTGCTCGATCTCGCCCATGGCGGCGACGGCGTCCTGCATCTCGTCGCCGGACTTGGCGGCCCCGACCGTGGCGTCGGAGGCGGAGAGGGAGGCCTGTTTGGCGCCTTGGGCGCTGCGCTTCACCGTGGCGGTGATCTCATCGAGGGCGGCGGCGGTTTCTTCCAGGCTGGCGGCCTGTTGCTCGGTGCGGCGTGACAGGTCGTCCGAAGCGGACGCGATTTCATCCGAGCCCGCGCGCAGACCGCTCGTGGAGGCTGCAATGGCGGTCATGGCCTCTCGCAGGCTGTCGATGGCGGCGTTGAAATCGTCCTTGATCTGTTGGTAGCGCCCATTGAACGGCGCCGAAATCCGAGCCGTGAGGTCGCCCTGCGCCAATCGCTTCAGGCTGTCGGCGAGGGCGACGACCACCGCATTCTGCTCATCGGCGGCCCGTTGGCGTTCCGCCTCGACCAGTGCGCGTTCCTCGTCCGCCTTGGCGGTCAGGATCTGGAAATAGTTGAACATCACGACACTGGCGTCGGAGAAGACCGACCGCATCAGGCTCAGCATCAGTTCGTCGGCGTTCTTGTCGTTCCAGCGCTTTTCCTTCATCAGCCCCGACGCCAACCCTGCGGCGTAAGCGGCGTAGGTCTTGCTGAGATAGGTCGCATAATCCAGGCTGCTGGATATGTTTTCCGTGATCACGGCCTGCTGTTGAAAATACTCATTCGGGAAATCGCCCCGCGCGATGAATGAGAATTTCTTCTTCTCATTCTCCCAGACATCGTTCGGCAACGCGGTCAGAGAGGGGTCGATCACCTGATAGGCGCCGAGCAGAGCCTTTTCCAGATGTTTGCCGGCACGCTTATGAACAATTTCGCCGATTTCTCGGTCATGCGTATTCCAGCTCGTGATTCTCGTTCTTATATCCGACAAAACAGTCCCCCACCTCATAGCGATTACAGTCAGACGGCGTATTTTATTAACTGACTGAAGTAGACTGGAGCGTCGCGCTACATTTGCTAACGGGATGTGAACAGGGTCGCCCTTGTCCGAGACACCCGAAAATCAGCTCATCTCTGTTGTCGCACAAGTGCGACACTTGACCGACTTGGGGCATCAGGCCGCGCGGATGCGTCTCGGACAACCAAACGCCGCTCGGGGTCGTATGTCCTAAAAGATCACTCAAGGACGACATCCCATGCTTCGCGCCAGCCTGTTCGCCGCCGCCTTCGCATTCCTGCCCTCCGCGACCTTCGCCCAGTCGCGCGACGTCGATCTCGACCGCTTCGATGGCCGCTGGTTCGAGATCGAACGCAGCCATAACGACGTCCAGAAGGATTGCAGCCGGGCGCAGATCGACTTCACGCCCCACGATCGGGCCGATCGTTATCGGCTGACCGTGACCTGCACCCGCCGCGCCGACGGCCAGAACGAGGTGTTGCGCGCCAACGCCCGGATCGTCGACGCCACGACCAACGCCAAGTTTCGCTTCACCCTGCCCGGCCTGCTCAGCTTCGGCGGCCTGGCGGGCCAGAACTACTGGGTGTGGGACCATGGCCCGGACTACGAATGGGCGATCCTGGCCCTACCGGACAAGTCCGACTGGTGGGTCTGGAGCCGCAATCAGAACGCCTCGGCGGCGGAACGCGCGCGGCTGTTGACCCGGGCCCGCGCAATGGGGATGGACATGACCCGGGTGGTCAGTACGGGGCGATAGTCTCGACATCGCTTGCAGCCGGAACGTATACGGAACATAAGGGCGCATGTCCGCCGTCGCCCATCTCGAACTCGTCTTCAGCCGCCCCGAGACCACCCTGTCGGTCACGCGCGGCGCGGCGCGTCTGATGATGGACATGGGCTATGCGCCGCTGTTGGAAGTCTGCCTGCCCAATGGTCGTCGCGCCGATGTCATGGCCATCGGGCGCAAGGGCGACATCGTCATCTGCGAGGTGAAGTCAGGCGTCGACGACTACCGCGTGGATCGCAAATGGCACGAGTATGGGCCATTCTGCGACGCCTTCTACTTCGCGATCGCGCCCGAGTTTCCGCAAGAGATCCTTCCCGAGGAGCCGGGCCTGATCGTCGCCGACGGCTTCGGCGGAGCGGTCGTGCGTGAGGCGCCGTCGATGAACCTGGCGCCTGCGCGCCGCAAGGCCCTGACCCTGGCCTTCGCCCGGTTAGGCGCGATGCGGACGATGCGCGACTAGGGCCGGCGGAAGACGGCGGCGGCGAAACCTTCGGCGGTCAGCTGCGCCTCGACCTCGTCCAGAGGTTCGACGACCACCCCCTTGCCGCCCGTCGCATGGATGACCCGTTCGCCGTCCAGCATCAGGGCCGAATGGCCGGTCCAGTCCTGATCGCCGCTCGACGCCAGCCAGACCACGATGTCGCCGCGCGTGATGTCCGATGCGGAGATCGCCTGCCCGATCTGGGCCTGGGCGTCCGCCCTGCGCGGACCCGGCAGGCCGCACGCCAGCAGGGCCTGCTGCACCAGGCCGGAACAGTCGGTGGAAATCGAGGATCGGGCGCCCGGCTCATGCGGGCGACCCAACAGACGTTCGGCCACGGCGACCAGATCGGCTTCGAACTCCCCGATCGGCTGAAGGTCAGCCGGGTCCAGACCCGCCGCTTCGACGACCAAGGCATTCAGCGGCAGGGCGGCGTCGATGGCCGCGACACGATAGGCGGCCAGCGGCGCGCCGCTCGACAGGCTGTCCAGCACCACCCAGCCGACGACGCCGTCTCGACGCGCCCGGCCCCAGGCCCGTCCGTTCGAACGGTCCAGAACGTCGAAAATCTCGCCGTGCAGCAGTTGGTCGATCCGACCGTCGGCGTCGGACAGGATGTCCGCCACGGCCGCGCGGCAATGCATGGCCTCGGTCGCGCGATAGGCCTCGGCGCGCACCAACCCTTCCAGCGCCTGCTCGGCGAGGTCGGGGCGAGCAAGGCGGTCGCCGGGCGGAAGAAGATCGAGAACGTCGGTCAACGTGAACTCGCATTGCTGAACCCACAGCCTTATCCCCCGATGGCTTAGGGGCCGTTAACGCGGGATGCTTTTGCGAAAGAAAATCAGCAGAACCGCGTTCTCGAACCCGACATCACGCCTTGACGCTTCGCCTTGAGGGGCCACCTCAGATGGGAGACGCCGTCGGTTCTGCTGGAGATTCAGGTGCTTTTGTCGCTGATGCTGCTGATTGTGCTTGGCCTGACCGCCGCCGACGAAGGGCCTGTCGGCATCGTTTTACGGCGATGGCTGGTCGAGGCGCCGGCGCGAAGTCTGGCGCGCCTCTCGCAAGGTCGGGTGCTGGGCCTCGGCCTGATCGCCCTGCTGGGCGTCGCGGCGATCTTGCTGTTCGAGGCCGAAGGCGTGCGCCTGTTCTCCATGGCGGCGCCGGACATGATCGCCTGGGTTTTAATGTTCGACGTGACTGCAGTCTTCGACCTGGTCCTCCTAGCCATCAGCCTGCGCGCCGTCGCCGGGTGGCGCGGCCTGGTCCGAGGCCGGGTCATGGCTCACGGCCTCGTGCGCACCCTGACCCGTCGCATCCGGCGCAGCACGCGGTCGCGGCGCGGGCGCAGCAGAAAGCCCAGGCCGCCCCTGTCTCCGTCCAGTGACGGCGAGCCGGACCCAGGCTTCGCCTTCGCCTGAGTGTCAGTCGATGTAGCGCGCCTTGAGCATGGCGTAGCACGCCCTCAGCGCCTGGGCCTCGCCGCCTTCGGGATAGCCGGGCCGGGCGCGGGGGTTCCAGGCGAAGATGTCCATGTGCGCCCAGGCGCCGGTGGTCGGGGCGAACTTCTGAAGAAACAGGGCGGCGGTGACCGATCCGGCCTGGGCCCAGGCGGAGGAGTCGTTCTTCAGATCGGCGATCTCGGTGTCCAGCGCGGGGCGGTAGCCGGCCCACAACGGCATCCGCCACAGGGGATCTCGCACCCGCCCCGCCGCCGCCAGCAGGTCGGCGGCCAAGTCTTCATCGTCGGTGTAGAGAGGCGGCAGGTCCGGCCCCAGCGCAATCCGCGCCGCCCCGGTCAGGGTGGCGAAGTCCAGGGTCAGGTCCGTTTCGTGCTCGCCCGCTCGCGTCAGGGCGTCGGCCAGGATCAGCCGCCCCTCGGCGTCCGTATTGCCGATCTCGATGGTCAGGCCTCTTCGGCTGTTCAGGATGTCGCCGGGGCGGAAGGCGTCGGCGGACACGGCGTTCTCGACCGCCGCGACGATGACCACCAACCGCACGGGCAGGTCCGCCTGCATCACCAGACGCCCCAAGGCCAGGGCGTGGGCCGAGCCGCCCATATCCTTCTTCATATTGCGCATGCCGGCGGAGGGCTTCAGATCCAGGCCGCCGGTGTCGAACACCACCCCCTTGCCGACCAGGGCGACCAGCGGCAGGTCGGTCCGGTCCAGCTTCCAGCCGATCTCGATCAGGCGCGGCGCCCGGTGCGGAGCGGCGGCGCGCCCCACCGCGTGGACGGCCGGATAGTTGTCTTCCAGCAGGGCGTCGCCGGTCGTGACGGTGATCTCGGCGCCGGCGCTCTCTGCGATCTCGCGGGCGATGGTCTCGATCTGCAGCGGCCCCATGTCGGCGGCGGGCGTGTCGACCATTTCGCGCGCGAGGGCGCAGGCGGCGGCGATGCGTGAGACCTCGGCGACATCCACACCGTCCGGCGCGACCAGCCGCACGGGCGGCCGGTCCGGCCGGACCTTGTAGCGGTCGAAGACATAGGCCCCCAGCAGGAAGGCCAGGGTCGCCAGTTCCGCGTCCTGCGCTGCGACCTCAATCCGATAGAGGCCGCCCGGCAGTCGCGCCGACAGTCCCCGCACGCTCATCGGGTCGAAGGTCGCGCCCCCGCCGACAAGCACCTGGCCGATCTCGCCGTTCGCGTCCGGGACGATCAACAGCTGGCCCGGCTTGCCGTCGAACCCATGCCGATCGCCCCAGCGGCGGGCCGCCCCCTCCAGCACGTCGCCCGCCTGAACAAGGCGGATAGGGATCGCGCCGTCGCCGTTTTGGGCGGAAACCAGCAGGGGATGCGAGACGGACATGAGGCCCTCGAAACGAAGTTAACCATCGGTTGACGCGAACCGGCGATTCTAGGGGCGAGACCTCTAGGACCGTCTGGACCTGACCCATGTCGCGCATGCCCGCCCTTCTCGCAACCGTCGCCCTGATCGCCCTGTCCGGCACGCCGGCGCTGGCGGCTGATCCGACGGCGGCCACCGCAGTCCAGGCTCGCGCGCCGTCGTCCGCTGCCGTACGCGCCACCTATGACCGCATGGACGCCCTGTCGCGCTCGGTCTTCTGGGCCTCGGAGCAGCAGGCCGATCCGACCGACGCCGTGGCGGGCGTGAAACTGGCCCAGGCGCTGCGTGAGCTGGGCCGCTATGATCAGGCGGCCGAGGCTGCGCAGGCGACCCTGACGGTCCAGCCCAATAATCTGGACGCCCTGCTGGAGCTGGGCCGCGCCCACATCGCGCGCGGCCAGGCATTTTATGGCGTGGCGCCGCTGGAGCAGGCGCGCCAGCTGGCGCCCCGAGATTGGCGCCCCTACTCCCTGCTGGGCGTGGCCTATGAACAGGTGCGGCGCACAGACGACGCCCGCGCCGCCTGGAACCAGGCCCTGGCCCTGTCGCCGGACAACCCTGATGTCCTGACCAACGCCGCCACCGCCGCCCTGACCCACGGCGATGCGCCGGGCGCCGAGACCCTGCTGCGCCGCGCCGTCGCCCAGCCGACCGCCTCGGCCAAGGTGCGCCAGAACCTGGCCATGGTGCTGGGCCTCCAGGGAAAGATGGGGGAGGCCGAACAGATCCTGCGTCGCGAGCTTCCGCCCGAACAGGCCGAGCAGAACCTGCGCTGGCTGCGCTCGCGCGGCGCGGCCGGCGCCGCGTCGTCCAGCAGCGTAGCGCCGGCGGACACGCCGACGACCGACACCGCCCGCACCTGGAATTCGCTGCAAGGCGGCTGATCCGCCCGTTGCGGTCTGACCGTCCGCATGGTGGATGAGGCCATGACCGCCCTACCCACGCCTTGCGCCTATGAAGCCTTCCTGTTCGACATGGACGGCACCCTGATCACCTCGACCCTGGCCGCCGAGCGTGTCTGGACTCGCTGGGCCGAGCGCCACGGGCTGGATGCGGCGGCCCTGCTGTCGGTCATGCACGGGGTGCGGGCCATCGACACCATCCGCAACCAGAACCTGCCCGACATCGACCTTGACGCCGAGGTCGCCTGGGTCGAGCGCGGCGAGATCGAGGACGTGGAAGGCGTCGCCCCCATTCCCGGCGCCATCGACTTCATCAAACGCCTGCCGCCCGACCGCTGGGCCGTGGTGACCTCCGCCTCGGTCCCCCTCGCCCGCGCCCGGCTGAAGGCGGCGGGCGTCACGCCGCCCGCCGTCATGGTCACGGCCGAGGACGTGGAACGCGGCAAGCCAGACCCTGCCGGCTATCTGAAGGCTGCCGCGACCCTCGGCTTCGACATCGCCGACTGCCTGGTGTTCGAGGACGCCGAGGCCGGCATCAAGGCGGGCGAAGCCGCCGGCGCCGACGTGATGGTCGTCACCGCCGCCTGGACCCATCCACTGGAGACGGATCATCCGAAGCTGGCGGACTATGGCGACGTGAGGTTGGGGGTCGGAACCGACGGGACGCTCAGAATTGGCTGACGAGAATTCTTGAGCGTCTTTCCCCCCGCCCCGTCTCCTCCTATCTTCGCCCCATGATCGACGACCTCTACAGCGCGCGCATCCTGACGCTGGCGGCCAACCTGCCGCATGCGGGACGGTTGCCGTCGCCAGACGGCACCGGCGAGCGAGTGGCGAAACTGTGCGGGTCGCGGGCGACGGTCGACGTGACGCTGGATGACGAGGGCCGCATCGCCGACTTCGCCCAGGACGTCAAAGCCTGCGCTCTCGGCCAGGCCGCCGCCGGGGTGCTGGGTCAGTCCGTGCTCGGCGCGTCGGTCGAAGAGATCGCCCAAGCCCGCGACGCCATGTCCGCCATGCTGAAATCCGGCGGCGAAGGCCCGACCGGCCGGTTTGAGGACCTGCGCCTGCTGAAACAGGTCGCCGACTATCCCGCCCGCCACGCCTCGACCCTGGTGTCGCTGGAGGCGACGCTGGACGCGGTGAACGCGGCGCTCGCAGCGCGAACTCGTCTCGCCGGCGCGGCCTGACGGGCGACGACCGGTTGATCCCCCTGCAATGACAGGGGATAAGCGCGGCGAACCTCTCAAGCCCCCGGCGAAGGGACATATGTCTCTCTATGAACGCGGCGTGCGCGCGGCCCATCGGGGCTACAAGCTGACGCTGTCTCCCCTGATCGGCCAGCAGTGCCGGTTCCTGCCGACCTGTTCGGATTACGGGCGCGACGCCCTGATCCAGCACGGACCGGTTCGGGGGGGATGGCTCACCGTGCGCAGGCTCTGTAAATGCCATCCCTTCGGCGGGTCGGGATACGACCCGGTGCCGCCAGTAAAGACGAAGCCATGATCGACTTGAAATTCCCCGACGGCGCGGTGCGCCAATACCCCGCCGGCTCCACGGCCCGCGATGTCGCCACCTCCATCTCCCCTTCGCTGGCCAAGAAGGCCGTGCTGGCCGAGCTGAACGGCGAGCAGCGCGACATGGGCCGGGTGCTGGAGACGGGCGGCGACTTCCGCCTGATCATGCGCGACGATCCGGCCGCCCTCTATACGATCCGGCATGATGCGGCCCACGTCCTGGCTGAGGCCGTCCAGACCCTGTTCCCCGGCGTCCAGGTCACGATCGGTCCGGCGATCGAGGACGGTTTCTACTACGACTTCTACCGCGAAGAGCCCTTCTCGACCGACGACTTCGCCGCCATCGAAAAGGAGATGGGCCGGATCGTGGATCGCGACGCCAAGTTCGAACGCGAGGTGTGGGAGCGGGACGAGGCCATCAGATTCTTCGAGGCGCGCGGCGAGAAGTTCAAGGCCGAGCTGATCCGCGACCTGCCGGGAACCGAGACCATCACCCTGTACAAACAGGGCGACTGGATCGACCTGTGCCGGGGCCCGCACTTCCCCTCGACGCGCCACGTCGGCAAGGCGTTCAAACTGACCAAGCTGGCCGGCGCCTATTGGCGCGGCGACTCCAAGCGCGAGCAGCTTCAGCGCATCTACGGCACCGCCTGGGCGACCAAGGAGGATCTGGACGCCCACCTGCAGCGTCTGGAAGAGGCCGAGAAACGCGACCACCGCAAGGTCGGCAAGGCCATGGAACTCTTCCATATGCAGGAAGAGGGCCGGGGCATGGTCTTCTGGCACCCCAAGGGCTGGGTCCTGTGGCGTGTGCTGGAAGCCTATATGCGCCGCCGCCTCGACGCCGCCGGCTATGTCGAGGTCAAGACGCCCCAGGTGCTGGACCGGAAGTTCTGGGAACAGAGCGGCCACTGGGACAAATACCGCCCCAACATGTTCGTCTGCGAGACGGTCGAGGGTGAGGAACTCAGCCTCAAGCCGATGAACTGCCCGGGTCACGTCCAGATCTTCGACCAGGGCCAGCGGTCCTATCGCGAACTGCCGCTGCGCATGGCCGAGTTCGGCGCCTGCCACCGCTACGAGCCGTCGGGCTCGCTGCACGGCCTGATGCGGGTGCGCGGCTTCACCCAGGACGACGCCCACATCTTCTGCCGCGAGGACCAGATCGTCGAGGAGACGGCTGAGTTCATCAAACTGGCCCGCAGCGTCCACGCCGACCTGGGCATGGAGACGGCCTACATCAGCCTGGGCACCCGCCCCGAGAACCGCGCCGGCACCGACGAGTTCTGGGACAAGGCCGAGACCCTGATGGCCGAGGCCGCCCGCGCCGCCGGAACAGAGCCGGTCGTCACCGAAGGCGACGGCGCCTTCTACGCGCCCAAGCTGGACTTCATCGTCAAGGACGCCATCGGCCGCGAGTGGACCTGCGGCACGATCCAGCTGGACTACGTCTTGCCCGAACGCCTGAACGCCACCTACATCGCCGAGGACGGCCAGAAGCACCGCCCCGTCATGCTGCACCGGGCGATCCTTGGATCGTTCGAGCGGTTCATCGGCATCATGATCGAGAACTACGCCGGGGCCTTCCCGCTATGGCTGGCTCCGACCCAGGCGGTGGTGGCCACCATCACCTCGGACGCCGACGAATACGCTCGCGAAGTCATGGCCCGATTCAAGGCCGCCGGCCTGCGCACCGAGATCGACCTGCGCAATGAGAAGGTCGGCTACAAGGTCCGCGAACACTCGGTCGGCAAGGTGCCGGTCATCGCCGTGGTCGGTCGCCAGGAAGCCGAACAGGGCCTGGTCGCCATCCGCCGCCTGGGCTCTCAGGCCCAGACTGTGGTCACGGTCGAGGAGGCCATCCGCATCCTGACCGACGAGGCGACCCCGCCGGATCTGAGGCCAGACAAAACCTCAGATTGATCTAAAGACGAACCCCAGGCTGTCGTTTACCATAAGACGTCTGGCTTCAGCACGCCTCCGTGTCTGTCCTGACAAGGGTCGATGGGGAACGCGGGTGCATGTCCAGCACTATCCTGGTCACGGGCGGCGCCGGCTATGTGGGTTCGCACGCCTGCCTCGCCCTGTCTCAGGCCGGTTTCACGCCGGTGGTCTATGATAATCTGTCGAACGGTCATGCAGCCTTCGTCCAGTGGGGCGGCCTCGAGATCGGCGACATCCGCGACGGCGCTCGTCTGGATGCGGTGATCGCCAGACACAGGCCCGTCGCGGTCCTGCATTTCGCCGCCCTGATCGAGGTCGGGGAATCGGTCAAGGCGCCGGGCCGCTTCTACGACAACAATGTCATCGGCGCCCTGACCCTGATCGAAGCGGCGCGGCGCGGCGGGATCGAGACGATGGTCTTCTCCTCGACCTGCGCCACCTATGGCGACCCCGTCTATCTGCCGATGGACGAGGCCCATCCCCAGGCGCCGCTGACCCCCTATGGCCGCTCCAAGCTGATGGTCGAACAGGCCTTGGCCGACTATTCGACCTATGCCGGCTTCCGCTCGGTCTGCCTGCGTTATTTCAACGCCGCAGGCGCGGACGAGAACGGTCGGATCGGCGAGCGCCACCAACCCGAGACCCACGCCATTCCCCTGGCCCTCCAGACGGCGCTGGGCCAGCGTCAGGGGTTCAAACTGTTCGGCGACGACTACGATACCCGCGACGGCACGGCGGTGCGCGACTATGTCCACGTCATGGACCTGGCCGACGCCCATGTGCGGGCGCTGAGATACCTGCTCGAGGGCGGCGCCACGACGGTCTTCAACCTGGGCGCCGGGACTGGCACGACGGTCAGGGAATTGATCGACACCATCCGCCGCACGACCAATCGGCCCTTTCCGGTCGAGACCGCGCCGCGCCGGCTCGGCGACGCCCCCTGTCTGGTGGCAGACAACAACCGTGCGCGCGAGGTTCTGGGCTGGCGGCCGACGCGGACCCTGGACGACATCGTTCGCACCGCCTGGCGCTGGCACGCCGCCGAGCGGGAGGCGCCTGAGGCCTAAGGTCGTCGCAGCCTGCGCGCGATACCGAACAGAGGAACGCAAACCTGAAAGATCGCTTGTGATGGGGTGCGCGCCTGCGCCCCATCACAGATAGCGAGACCTGACCATGGCCGAGAAAACCCTCGACACCCTGTTCCACGACACGCTCAAGGACATCTATTACGCCGAGCGCAAGATCCTGAAGTCCCTGCCCAAGATGGCCCGCGCGGCGCAATCGCCCGAGCTGAAGGCCGCTTTCGAGAAGCACAAGGACCAGACCGAAGGCCAGATCGAACGCCTGCAGCAGGTGTTCGAGATCATCGGCAAGGCCCCGCGCGGCAAGACGTGCGACGCCATCGAGGGCATCCTGGCCGAGGGCGACGAGATCATGGAAGAATACAAGGACAATCCCGCCCTCGACGCCGGCCTGCTGGCCGCAGCCCAGGCGGTCGAACACTATGAGATCACCCGCTACGGCACGCTGAAGCGCTGGGCGCTGGTGCTGGGCATGAAGGACGCCGCCGCCCTGCTGGACGAGACCCTGCAGGAGGAATCCCAGACCGACGAAGACCTGACCGGCATCGCCGACGCCGCCGTCAACGCCGACGCCATGAGGACGGCGGCCTGATCCGATCGAAGGCGGCCTCGCGGCCGCCTTCGTCTCGCCTTAGGGCCTGAACTCAGGCGCGTGGCCTTCGAAACCGGACATTGCTTAGCAACAAAAGTGAACGTTCACCGTATCTTAGGCTACAGTAAGCGAGAGTGGCGTCATCGGCTCCAGAGACCCTGACGATGACCAACCCAAAGATCGCCCGAGAGCGAAGCGTCCTCCAGCATCTGATCGAGGCGGGTCATATGCGGTATTGGATCATCGTCAGCTGGGCCCTGGCCCTGTTCACCGTCACCGACTTCGCGACCGCCGCCATCTGGTTCGGGGTGGCCACGCTTTCGGGGCTGCTGCGGACCTTCGTCGAGCGCAGACTGACCATGTCGGACGCGGAGATGCACGGCCGGATCAGACTGGCCGCCGCCACCCTCTCCTGCTTCGCCTGGGCGGCCGCGCCCCTGCTGGCTTTCCTCCATGGCGGAACCTATGGCGTGCCCCTTGGCGTCGCCTTGCTGATGGCGGGCTATGTCTTGGTCTTCACACAGATGCGCGCCGAGCCGCGCGAGGCCCTTATCGTCTCCGCCCCGTATTCGATGGTCGTAACCCTGCTTTTCGTGCAGCTCTGGGGCACGCCGGGTTTCTGGGTCGTGCTCAGCATGATCCCCGTCCTGGCCCTGGCCCTGATCATTAAGGTCGTCATCACCCAGATGAAGGACGGTGACCTGGAAGCCGTAAACCGTCGCCAGGCCGAACTGATCGCAGAGCTGGAGATGGCGCGTGATCAGGCCGACGCCGCCAGTGCGGCCAAGTCCAACTTCCTGGGGGTCATCTCGCATGAGCTGCGCACGCCGATGAACGGGGTGCTGGGCGCGGCCCAACTGCTTCAAATGTCCGAACTGAGCGATCGTCAGAAGGAGTTCGTCGGCGTGATCCGCGACTCGGGCGAAGGCCTGATGGTGCTGCTGAACGACATCCTCGACATCACCAAGATCGAGTCCGGCAAGATGGAACTGGACTTCGTCGATGTCGAAGCCGAGACACTCGCCACCCGGCTGACCGGTCCCTTCAAGGCCCAGGCCGAGGCGCGCGGCCTGACCTTCACGACCGAAATCCGCGGCGCGCTGCCGCCGCTTCTCAGAATGGACCCGCTGCGCCTGGCGCAGGTGACGCATAACCTTCTGGCCAACGCCATCAAGTTCACGCCCCAAGGCGAGGTTCGCCTGATTATCGACAGCGAGCCCGCAGGCGACGGCCGTACGACCTTGCGCCTTGGTGTGGTCGATTCGGGCATCGGCATCGCCGCCGACGATCTGACGCGCCTGTTCCAGCCCTTCTCTCAGGTCGATGGGTCGTCCACGCGCAAGTTCGGCGGCACCGGTCTCGGTCTCAGCATCTGCCAGCGTCTAGCCGCACTGATGGACGGCGAGATCACGGTGACGTCGACCCCCGGCAAGGGATCGACCTTCACCCTGCAGGCGACCTTCGACACGCCCCGGATCAAGGCGGTTCGCGTCGCCGCCTGACTAGAGTCTGATCCGCTTGAGTTGAAGCGCTCCGCGCTTCGACGATGCGGTGAATCAGGCTCCAGATGCAAGCTGGACCTTGATTCACGGCCTCAGCGGAATCGCGCAGCGATTCCTCCTCAGCCGATCAAGGTCTAGTCGCGCAGCAGTTCGTTTACGCCGGTCTTGGCCCGCGTCTGCGCGTCCACACGCTTGACGATCACCGCGCAATACAGCGACGGCCCGCCATTGGGATCCGGCAGCGACCCCGGCACGACCACCGAATAGGCCGGCACCTCGCCCCGGAAGACTTCGCCCGTCGCCCGGTCCACAATCTTGGTCGAGCCCGACAAGTAGACGCCCATGGCCAGGACCGCGCCCTCGCGCACGATCACGCCCTCGGCGACCTCGGCGCGGGCCCCGATGAAGCAGCCGTCCTCGATAATGGTCGGATTGGCCTGCAACGGCTCCAGCACGCCGCCGATGCCCGCGCCGCCCGACAGGTGCACATTCTTGCCGATCTGGGCGCAGGAGCCGACCGTGGCCCAGGCATCGACCATCGAGCCTTCATCGACGAAGGCGCCGATGTTCACGAACGACGGCATCAGCACGACATTCCGGGCGATATGCGCACCGTGACGGACGATGGCGCCGGGCACCGAGCGGAAGCCGGCCGACTGATAATCCGACGCGGTCCAGTCGCCGAACTTGTTGGGCACCTTGTCCCAGAAGGGACCGACGGCGACGGGATGATCCGCCGACAGCGGCATGACGGACGGCGCGCCCGCCCGCATGATCTGGTTGTCGTTGAGGCGGAAGGACAACAGCACCGCCTTCTTCAGCCACTGATGCGTGGTCCAGACGCCATCCTCGCCGCGCGAGGCGACGCGCGCCTGGCCGGAGTCCAGCAGCGCCAGCGCGGTTTCGACGGCGTCGCGCACCTCGCCGTGCGTGGCGGCGGACACCTCGGCGCGCTGTTCCCAGGCGGCCTCGACGACGGATTCGAGATGCGACAGATCGGTCATGCGGCGTCCTTGAAGGTCAGATCGGAGAGGAGGTCGAGAAGGTCGGGCGCCACATGGTCGATATGCGGCCCGATCGGCTTGCCATGGCCGTCGCCGATCAGGACCGTCGCCATGCCCAGCGCCTTGGCCGGCTCCAGGTTCTTGGGCGTGTCCTCGAAGAAGGCGGACCGGTGCGGGTCGACGCCGAACTGCTCCAGCATCCGGCGGAAGGTCGCGGGATTGGGCTTGGGCGTCAGATCCCCGTCCTCGATGGCGAAGACGCCTTCGAAACAGTCGGCGACGCCGATCCGGTCCAGCACGCGGTGGGCGTAGTCGCGCGCGCCGTTGGTGAAGACATAGCAGCGACCGGGCAGCGCCTTCAGCCGCTCGGCCAGACGCGGATTGGGCTCGACCCCGTCCAGCGGCACGTCGTGCACCTCGCGCAGAAAACGTTCGGTATCGACCGCATAGTTGGCCATCAGCCCGGCCAGGGTCGTGCCATGCTCGTCCAGAAACTGACGCTGCATCGCGGCTGCAGCCTCGGGCTCCAGCCCGACGGCCTCGACCACGAAGGCGTTGATGCGCGCCTGGACCAGCCGCATCAGACCCTGCTCGCGCGGATACAGGGTGTCGTCCATGTCGAACACCCAGGCGCGCACATGCGACAGGTCGATCAAGACGCCTTCACCAGGGTGCCAGCGCCGAACTCGGTGAACAACTCGACCAGCATGGCGTGCGGCCGACGCCCGTCCAGAATGACCACAGCCTCGACGCCCGCGCGAACGGCCGCCATGGCCGTCTCCAGCTTGGGAATCATGCCGCCGGTGGCGACGCCGGCATCGATCAGGTTCTGCGCTTCGTCCAGCGTCATCTGACGGATGATGTCGCCGTCGGCCCCCTTGACCCCCGGCACGTCGGTCAGCAGCAGCATCCGCTTGGCGTTCAGCGAACCCGCCACGGCGCCCGCCACCGTGTCGGCGTTGACGTTGTAGGTCTGGCCGTCCTCGGCGACGCCGATCGGGGCGATGACCGGCACCCAGTCCTCGGTCTCGGACGCGATCAGGCCGGCGATCAGCTTGGGATCCACCTTGGTCGGCTCGCCGACATAGCCCAGGTCAACCTCGTGCTCGATCATGCTATCAGGGTCGCGCTTGGTCCGGCGCGTCTTCTCGACCGTCAGCAAACCGGCGTCCTTGCCTGACAGACCGACGCCGCGGACGTCCGCCTCCTTGCCGGCCATGGTGATCCAGTGAGCGATCTCCTTGTTCACCGCGCCCGACAGCACCATCTCGGCGACCTCCATCGTCGCCGGATCGGTAACCCGCAGGCCATCCACGAAGCTGGACTTCACCCCCGCTTTGTCCAGCATGGCGCTGATTTGCGGCCCGCCGCCGTGCACCACGACCGGGTTCACCCCCATCAGCTTCAGCAGCACCACATCGGCCGCAAACTGACGCGCCACCGCGCTCTCGCCCATGGCGTGACCGCCGTATTTGATGACCACGGTCTCGCGATCATAGACCTGAATATACGGCAAGGCCTCGGCGAGCGTCTTCGCCGTCTCCCAACTGCGTTCTTCCGACTGGCGTTCTGTTTCGTTCATCACGCGCGCGAGATAGCGGGGGATGGGGGCGGTGTCACGCGGGAAGGGTCCTCCATAGGTTTGGAATAACCTGCGATGAGCCGCTGGCTAGGCGGTCGCAGCCCATGTTAGGCCGGTCAGAAATAACAAGCCTCCGCTTCGCGAGAAGAGTCTGAATGTCCGCAACGCCGCGCGAGAAATCGGATCAACCGTCGATCTGCATCGATGGTTTCAACCTTGCCGCGTCGCAAGGCACTGGGATTGCGACCTACAGCCGAAACCTGCTTGAAGCCGCCAGCCGCCTCGGCTTTAGAACAGAAGCTCTCTTCGGACCCACACTTTCGCCAGCGTCCGTAAAGCCATTTGGCGAGGTCGCTATCCTTGACCCGGAGCGCCCAGAGACGGCGCTGCGTTTCATGCAGAAAGTCGAACGGGATGTTCGGACACGCCTGAGCCCGCTGGGACGAATGGCGCATCCGGTGGCCGTGTCCCCGGATGTTATTTGGCCAGGAGGAGAAGCCGCGCGTCCTCGGGCGGACCAGTTTTGGGCCAGCGACAAGCTCTACTTCCATGCCAGTCGGGCGTTCAAGAAGCACGGACGCGGCACACCCGTAAGGTTTGATACGCAAGACGCGCCCGCGCCCGACGTCATGCATTGGACAACCCTGCTGCCGCTGCGCGCGCGCAATGTGCCGAACATCTACACCATCCATGACCTCATCCCGCTGCGCCTGCCGCATACAACGCTGCACAACAAGCCCGTGTTCATGGCCATGTGCCGCGAAGTCGTGCGCCACGCCGACCACATCGCCGTCGTCTCAGAGGCAACGCGTCAGGATGTCATCCGCATGCTAGGCGTTCCGGAAGACAGGGTCACAAACACCTATCAAGCCGTCAGCCTGCCGAAGTCTTTGACCGAAAGGCCGGAACGAGATGTCGTCATTGAACTGGAAGCGACCTTCCAACTCGGCTGGGGCGATTACTTCCTGCATTTCGGCGCTGTCGAACCGAAGAAAAACCTCGGCCGCGTCGTAGAAGCCTATCTGGCGTCAGGCGTGCAAACGCCCCTCGTGATCGTCGGCGGTCGAGGCTGGCTCAGCGAACCCGAGACTGCGCTTCTAAGTCACGTGAAGGCGATCGGCGGCCCGAGTTCGGATCGGATCCATGTCTATGAATACATGTCCTTCGCCGCACTGGTCAGTTTGATCCGCGGTGCGAGAGCGGTCCTCTTCCCCTCTCTGTATGAAGGGTTTGGCCTGCCCGTCTTGGAGGCGATGAGCCTGGGAACGCCCGTGCTCACATCGAATCAGGGATCACTGCCGGAGGTAGCGGGTGACGCTGCACTTCAAGTTGATCCTTACGATATCGACGCTCTATGCCAAGCGATCCGCAAGATCGACGCAGACGCCGACTGGCGCGCCGACGCCTCCGCACGCGGCAAGACGCAGGCGGCGCTCTTCAACGATGATGCCTACGACGCCAGGCTGCGCGCGCTTTATGCCAAGGTCGGCGTTTCAATCTGATTGGGCGGGCGACTTTCGGTCTTGGTCGCCCAATGCAACACCTCCTCAGAAGTCAGCCTTCGCATGCCTGCGAATAGACGAATGCCACGTCCTGCCCATTGAGGATTACGGGTCGGATCAAAGCCAGCGCGATCGCCCCAACGCGAAAGCAACCGCCCCATTTCTTCTGCGGCGCGCTGTCGTTTGGATTCCGTATTGGAATGGCCGCGGCTCAAAGACTCATGATGTCGCAGAACCAATTCAGGCGCGTAAAGGATCGTCCAGCCAGCCGCTCCTGCACGGAGACAGAAATCGACGTCGTTGCACGATACAGCGAAATTTTCAGCGTCAAACCCGCCGACCTGATCGAAGACCGAGCGACGCATGGCCATGAAGGCTCCTGTTACAGCCGTCGCAGGTCTGCGCCTGACCCAACGATCAAGCGGCCCGCGTTCTTCCGGTCCAGCCCGCAGGCCTTCATGCAAAGGCTCGCCGTTGAACGCCCCCATCACGATGCCCGCATGTTGAACACGATCATTCGGGTATAGAAGCCGCGCTCCGACAATCCCGACGCCGTCCATAGCCAACAAGCGCCGAACCTCCAGATCCCAGCCCTCGGTCAGCATTTCCATGTCGTTGTTGGCGAACACGATGGTCGGCTGTGTTCGCCCTTCGCAGGCGGTGTTGTTGAGACTTGACCAGTTGAACGCTTCGTCGCGACGCAATACCTCCACGCCCCGCTTTCGCCAGCTGTCAAGCACCTCGAGGGTGCTGACATCCTGACTCCCGTTGTCGACGACGACGACGTCTACTCCCCCAAAATCCGACGCCCGGTCAGACAGTGAGGTCAGCATAACGTTCAGAGCGGCGCCCTCATCACGCGTGGGGATGACCACCAGGATCCGGCCGTCGACCTGCGACTGGAGAACCGGCGGAGCATCAGTCTCCGTTCGAACAGGAGGGGTCTGGACGCACCCTAGGACCAAAGGAATATGCCTGACGGCGCCTCTGCCGAACGCATCCTGCAACATCGACCGCATGTCACGATCGCAGTCCCGATATTTGAGATCGCGAAACAGCACCACTGCGGGCGGCGCAGGATTGGTCGCTAAGTCAAGCAAGTGGGGCGCCGACTGAAGGGTTGGACGTGTGACGCCGCTCGCGTCCCTTTCTTCATGATCGCAGTACACCGCGCTCACATGCTCGGTGAGCGCACAAAGCAACCAGTCAAGGCAATCCGACGTCAAAATGGTCCCCGCCCGGATCAGCAAGACCGGAAGTGAGGAGGTCGCCGGTGCACCTTCCGGATGCGCACCTAGGATTCTCACGTCCTTCGACGCGAAACGCTCCATAAATAACGCGTCCAAACTCCCATGTATCGTCGCGCACCAATCCACTGACGCTAGTTCTTGCAACGATACGAGGGTCGAACTCATACAGTGCTCTTCGCCGACATAAGCTTCGATTAGGATGTTAACTCGTATGGTTGCACTGGCGGGCGCCTGGGGATGAGAGATGTCGCCCGACCCGGACTGATCCGTTTGATCCACTGCGCCAGTTAGCTGCATCGCCCGTTTGCGAATCTCATCCGCTTCACGTGCAAAGCCAGCCTCGTCCAAAACTTCTGCAAGTGTGAACTGTATGCTGGCCTTTGTCGGGCGCGACGTTATGGCCTCCTGAAGGACCACGATGGCGGCGGGAAAGTCACCAGATTCTCTTAAGGTGTTAGCAAGGCGTATTCGCACGCCGAGGTCGTTGGGATTTTTTGATAGATAGCGTTTGTAATGCTCAACAGCAGCGTCCCACTGGTTACGATGTCGAGCCTGATCACCTTCGTCAGCGCCATAGCGCCTTCGCGCTGCGCTCAGCCGGCGATCTGATAGCGCCTTAAACAATCGTCGCAATCTGACAACCTGAATGAATGATTTGGCCCCTTGCACCAATGCACTCCCTATCACAGGAAATCTGGTCTAGATCATCCGCTATCAATGGGCAGCAACCCCGCTTGAGTCTGGATTCCATGGCCATTTCTTCACAACCCATCCTGTTACGCCCTCGCCGATTTGGCGACGCGCGCGGCTGGTTCATGGAGACCTACTCTGAGGCTGCCGCGCTGGCAGCCGGGATCGACGTTCGCTTTGTGCAGGACAACCAATCTTTCTCTGCGACTAAAGGCACAATCCGGGGGCTGCACTTCCAACGTCCCCCGCATGCCCAGGCCAAGCTGGTGCGTTGCGTGCAGGGATCCATCATGGATTACGCAGTCGATGTCCGGCGCGGCTCTCCCACCTATGGGCACTACGTCGGGGCCGAACTCACGGCAGATGGCGGTGAGCAACTGTTCGTGCCCGTCGGCTTTGCGCATGGCTTCGTCACCCTCGAGCCGAACGTGGAAATCGCCTACAAGGTGTCCGACGTATATGCGCCGGACTGCGACGGCGGGATCGTTTGGAACGACCCGACGATCAGCATCGAATGGCCACTACCCGCCTCGGGTGCGGTCCTGTCCGACAAGGACAAGATTTTGCCGACCCTAGCAGAGTTTGACAGCCCCTTCGAGTATGACGGCCGGCCGCTCGAACCGCTGCCCGCGTCCTGATCCGAATCGCGACGGAGAAACCCCTAATGCGTATCCTAGTCACCGGCGGCGCCGGTTTTATCGGTTCGGCTTTGGTTCGGCGGCTGATTGAACACACGGATCACGAGGTCTTGGTGTTCGACAAGCTGACTTACGCAGGGGTGTTGAGTTCGTTGGACACTGTGTCTTCCAGCAACCGATACGCCTTCGTTCAAGCAGACATCTGCGACGCCGACGCCGTTTCAAAAACACTGAACGAGTTCAAGCCGGACGTGATCGCCCACCTGGCGGCGGAGAGTCACGTGGACCGTTCGATCGACGGCCCCGGAGAGTTCATCCAGACCAATATGGTCGGCACCTTCGTCATGCTGAACCAGGCGCTGGGCTATTGGCGCGGGCTGGACGAGGACGCCAAGGCGGCGTTCCGCTTCCACCATATCTCGACCGACGAGGTGTTCGGCTCGCTGGGCGAGGACGGCTTCTTCACTGAGACCACGCCATACGATCCGCGCTCGCCCTATTCAGCGTCCAAGGCCGGGTCTGACCATCTGGTGCGCGCCTGGGGCCACACTTACGGCTTGCCGGTGCTGGTGACCAACTGCTCCAACAATTATGGCCCCTACCACTTCCCTGAAAAGCTGATCCCGCTGATCATCATCCGGGCCCTTAACGGCGAGCCTCTGCCGGTCTATGGCGACGGGTCGAACGTGCGCGATTGGCTGTTCGTCGACGACCACGCCCGCGCGCTCCAGGCTGTTTTCGAGACCGGTAAACCGGGCGAGACCTACAACGTCGGCGGCAACGCCGAGCGGAAGAATATCGAAGTGGTCACGACGATCTGCGCGATCCTGGACCGGCTGCGGCCCAAGGCGGAGGGGAAGTACGCCGACCAGATCACCTATGTGACCGACCGGCCGGGTCACGATCATCGCTACGCCATCGACGCCTCCAAGATCCGCTCCGATCTGGACTGGACCCCGTCTGTGACCTTCGAGGAGGGGATCGAGCGGACCGTGACCTGGTATCTGGAGAACCAGTCCTGGTGGCAGGACATTCTGGACGCCCGCTATTCGACCCAGCGTCTGGGTGTCGCCAATGGCTGATCCGATCCACATCCTGATCACGGGCGGGGCCGGTCAGGTAGGACTGGAGCTCCAGGCCGCCGCCTGGCCTGAAGACGTCGTGCTGCACGCCCCGACTCGGGCGGAGCTGGATCTGGGCGACGCCGCTTCGGTGCGCGCCGCCTTCGCCGCCACCCCCTTCTCCGCCGTGATCAACTCTGGCGCCCACACCGCTGTGGACAAGGCCGAAAGCGAGGTCGCCGCCGCCTTCGCCGCCAACGCCATGGGGCCGGCGGTCCTGGCCGACGCCACGCGTGAGGCCGGGATCCCGCTGATCCAGGTCTCGACGGACTATGTATTCGACGGATCAAAGCACGGCCTCTATGTCGAGGACGATCCCGTGGGCCCGCTGGGGGTCTACGGCGCATCCAAGCTTGCCGGGGAACTGGCGGCGCGCAGCGGCAATCCCCGCTCGGTCGTGCTGCGCACGGCCTGGGTGCTGAGCGTCCACCGCGCCAATTTCCTCAAGACCATGCTGCGCCTCGCGGCCGACCGGCCGGCGTTGCGGGTGGTAGGCGACCAATACGGCTGCCCCTCCTCGGCGCGCGACATCGCGCAGACGCTGAAGGCCATCGCCCTTAAGATGATCGCAGACGCCGACGCTCCGACCGGCGTCTACCATTTCGTCAACGCCGGCGAGACCACTTGGGCCGGGCTGGCCAGCGAAATCTTCGCTCTCAGCGCAGCGATCGGCGGCCCGTCCGCCACGGTCGAGGCCATCCCCGCTTCCGAATATCCGACCCCGGCCAAACGCCCGACCAATTCGCGCCTGTCCACCGCCAAACTGACCGGTGACTACGGCATCGCGCCCCGCCCCTGGCAGGCCGCCGTCGCAGAGATCGTCATCGAACTGAACACCGAAAGGACCCACCCATGAAGGGCATCATTCTGGCCGGAGGGTCGGGCACACGCTTGCATCCGATGACCCTGGTCACCTCGAAGCAGCTCATGCCGGTCTACGACAAGCCGATGATCTATTATCCGCTTTCGACCCTGATGCTGGCCGGCATCCGCGAGGTGCTGATCATCTCCACGCCGCGCGACGTGCCCAGCTTCCAGGACCTGTTGGGCGACGGTTCGCAGTGGGGCATGGAGATTCAATATGCTATTCAGCCCAGTCCCGACGGCTTGGCCCAGGCTTATGTGATCGGCGCGGAGTTTGTCGGCGACAATCCATCGGCCCTGATCCTAGGAGACAACATATATTACGGCCACGGCATCACCGATCTTTTCACGAACGCCATGGGTCGGCCAGACGGAGCGACGGTATTCGCGTACCACGTGAATGACCCTGAGCGTTACGGCGTGGTCGAGTTTGATGACCGTTTCTGCGCGCTGTCTATTGAGGAGAAGCCCGAAGCGCCGAAGTCGCCTTGGGCCGTCACTGGTTTATATTTCTACGACAGCGATGTGGTCGAGATTGCCCGCGATCTGAAGCCGTCGGCGCGCGGCGAACTTGAGATTACCGACGTTAACCGCATCTATCTGGAGCAGGGCAAACTATCCGTCGAGATTATGGGTCGTGGCTACGCCTGGCTGGATACCGGCACTCCCGACAGCCTGCTGGATGCTGCTGAGTTTGTCCGCGTCTTGGAAAAGCGCCAGGGCTTCAAGATCGCCTGCCCGGAAGAGGTCGCTTTCGAGAAAGGCTTCATTGACGCCTCCAAGCTGGAAGTGCTCGCGGCCAAACTTGGAAAAAGCACCTACGGTGCTTACCTGCGAGAAATCATAAGCCGCCGTTGACTTCGCTGGTCGCATAGAGGGCAGCACCAAGCGAGCTAAAAATCAGTAGTCTGCCCTAGATTGATGGGGTCTTCGGTATCGACGACCCCGTCAATCTAATCAGAACTTCAACGAACCGAGAAGCTCAGGCTGGTCCATGTTCGACTGACGCATGTATTGCGCCAGAATGTGCATCAATGACTGATGCGTATCTTCAACAACCCCGTAGTTCTCGGCCTTCACATAGAGCGAGACGTCGGCAAGCTCAGACGCCGCCCCTCCGGAAAACCCGGTCATGGCGATTGTTTTCATGCCCATTTCACGTGCGGTTTTAAGCGCCGATATTATGTTCGGAGATGCGCCTGAAGAGCTTATGGCGACCAAGAGATCACCACTAGAAGCCAGCGACTCGAGCTGGAACGAAAACATTTGCTCAACGCCGATGTCGTTGACGATCGCGGTGACCAACTCCACCGTGGCCGACAAGCTGTGAACTTTGGGCCGCAGGGATGTATTAGACCGAACGCCTTTCAGACAGTCGCAAACCAGGTGGTTCGAAATCGCCGCCGATCCTCCATTACCGCACGAGAAGATCGTTCGCCCTGCCTTGGCTCCATCGACGAGCAGTTGACCGGCAGCGGTAACAGCACCAGCATCGACGGTCTTGTAAGCGTCTGCGAGCAACTCAAAGTAACGCGTGGCGTAGGCCCCACCGGTATCGTGCACTCGATCAGGAAAATATGTCATCGGAAACCTCTCAGTTAGGATTGTAGAATAAGATACGAGAACCCATCGGTTCGAACTTGAAGTCGACTTGGCGCAGGCCTATGGCGCGAGCAATGGCTTGATGTCGTTCGGGATCCGCATAAAACATCATGAAGCCTCCTGCGCCCGCGCCTAGAAGTTTTCCGCCCAAGGCTCCAGCGTTGATGGCTGCATCATACCAGCCGTCTATCGCAGTATTGCTGATGTCCGCAGTAAGCGAGCGTTTTAGCATCCAGTTTTCGTGCAGAATCTCACCAAAAGATGTGACGTTTCCGTTGGCCATCTCGTCGCGAGCGACGTACGCGAGCTCCACCATCCGCCGCAAGGCGTCCTGCTTGGCGGTACTGGAGCCCGAGACGGCGGTTTGTTCCTTGAGTATATGGGAGGCGCTTCTGGTCACGCCTGTATAAAAGGTGATTACTCCGTCCTGCACGCGCTGCTTTGTTTCGGTTGGCATGATTACTGGCGACACCTTTACGGTATCGTCCGTGTTGAACTCGATCAGATTAAAGCCGCCGTAAGCGGCAGCATACTGATCCTGCTTTCCTATAGGTTCTCCGCAGCGTTCGATTTCGACCTCACAACTGCGCTCGGACATTTCCTGCGCCGACATGTAGCGCCCTTGGTAAGCTGAGGCTGCCTGAATCAATCCGACGGTAAAGGAGCTGGAAGAACCCAGCCCCGTCCCTCGTGACGGAATGTCCGCAGTCGTGGTGATTTCGACGCCACCCTTAAGATCCAACATCTCGAATGTGGCCTTCACCAAGCGATGTTCTATTTGATCAAGCGAATTAACTTCCTCGGTCTTGGAATAAGCGAGGCGGATGCCCCCATCAAACTTTCGATTGATAGAGACATAAACATACTTGTCGATCGCGGTGCTGAGAACGGCCCCCCCATATCTTCTGTAGAAGGACGAAATATCGCTACCTCCACCTACGAAACTCATTCGCAGCGGTGTACGACTGATAATCATGTGCTGGAGCCTTGCGTGATATCGAGTTTCATCGCCAATGCGCAGATCAGGCGAGCGGCGGCAAGCAAGTTGGCAGCGCGATGCGATGGCTGCACTGCCCACTTGTTATCGAGCCCGCCTGTACCGGTCTCGACCAGAACCGTCTGCAAATTCATACGGCGACCAGCTTCAATGTCGCTTGTGCTGTCGCCGACCATCCAGGACGCAGCGAAATCGATTTTCATCGCGGTCGCCGCTTGTTCGAACAACCCCGTAGCCGGCTTTCGGCACTCACACGGCCCCTTTAGGGCGGCCACCTCCCCGTTGAAGCCTGCGTCAGGATGGTGAGGGCAGAGATAAAGAGCGTCGATATAGGCGCCGCCTGCGCCCAAGAGACTTTCCATTCGCGCGTGAATCTGCTGTACCGTGTCAAAATCCGCTTCGCCGCGAGCGATGACAGGCTGGTTGGTGACCACAACGACGCGGAATTCGGCGTCATTTAGCATTCGGATCGCTTCTACGGCTCCGGGTATCAGTTCGAAGTCATCCGGCGTCCGAACGTAGTCTCGCTGGACATTGATCACGCCGTCACGATCTAGGAATACGACGCGCTGCATTGCAGTAAGTCGCGCGCGTTCGACAACGCCGGAGGCAAGGTGACGCTCTACCTTGTCCAATCGTTTGGGCGTGCCCAGATCTTTTATGTATTCAAAACTCGAATAGCCGCGAATTCGGGCACCCTGAGCGAGCATGCGCGGAAATAAATCCTTTGCGAAGTCCAGAGGCGTTTTGGATCCCCGCCACGGCTCTAGCGCTGATCTTTCGCAGATATAGAACGCCGCGTTGACAAGATTGCGTAAGTCCGCTTCCGGCGGATGCGGGTAGCTGTGAAAAGCCGTGACCCAACCGTCCCCGTCAATCTCAACCAAGTCGGAATCGGCGGGATGATCATTTGGATGCAGAAGAAGGCTGATATCAGCATTGCTTGCTTCATGTTCCACCATCATCGCTGCGATATCGATGTCGAAAAGGGTGTCGCCATAGACCACCAAAAAGCGGTCTTCCAGCGCTTCAAGACACGCCAACGCTGCACCAGCAGTGCCCCGGGGAGCGCCGTCGTCGATCAGCTTGGCCCGCGGAACGGGCGGGCGAGCCGCGAAAAAAGCTTCGATCTGATCTGCCGCGTGGTTCACCAGAACAACGACGTTGTCGATCCCTTGTCCGGCCAAAGCATCAAGTTGGCGTTCCAGTAGCGGCACGCCCAGGACGTCGATCAACGGCTTCGGTCGGCCATGCAGCCTTTCCGCAAGGCGCGTCCCCTTGCCGCCAGCTAGAATAATCGCCTGCATCAGCGTCCCATTTCCTGCGCCACGATCTCAGCGACCGCACGCTGAACGGCCTCTTGCGACGATAGCGAAGGCTCCCACCCTGTGTTGATGAGCCGGTCTACGGAGTAACGAAAACGAGGGACATCGCCGACCCACCCGCGGCTTTCTTCCCCGAAGATGATGGATGCGCTAGGCGAAGCGACATCTCTGACCGTTTCGGCGATCATGCGGACGGTCACGCCATCATCGGTCGGTCCTATATTAAATAGCTGATAACGCCCTGGGATTTCCGCGATATGCCGCATAGCTCGGACGAGATCGTCGACATGCAGATAGGCTTTCTGCTGCGTCCCGTTGCCGAGAACCTGAAGTTCCTCAGGCGTGTTTTTAAGCTTGTGCACAAAATCGAGAATTACGCCGTGCGTGGCCGGAACGCCGATGACGTTGGGAAAGCGGAAGATATCTGCTCGCCGTAAGAAAGCTTCCACTGCCGCCCGAATCTGAGCTTCAGACGCTAGTTTCATCGCGCCATAGTTTGAGATAGGGAGAAGCGGGCCAATGTCCTCGTGAATCATGGTTTCGCCGAAGTCGCCGTAGATCGCGGAACTGGATGCGAAATGAAGGTTGGGGATCTCGCGCGCCTTCATGACCTCAAGCACCGCGAATGTGGTCATGAATGTTTGATGAAGATCGATACGCGGGTCGGCGATACCTGCGGGAATGTCGGAGTTTGCAGCCATGTGCCAGACGTCGGTGATGCATTCGGCTTCACCAATCGCCGCATCAAGCGCGTCTCTATCGGCGCAATCCGCCTGTCGAAAATCAAAGTTGGGATTGTTGGTCAGGTGGTGGATCGTTTCGATACGGCCTCGCGAGAGGTCATCGATGGCTAGAACCCTGTGACCGTCCTTGAGCAGGGACGTCGCCAGATTGGCCCCAATAAACCCGGCACCGCCGGTAATTAAATGATGTGTCATTGAGGCAATCCAGATCCAAGCTTCGCGCGCGATCAGATGCACCTGCTCGTAGTGAGCGCGTGGCGATGCAGGGGCGATAGCGCAATAGCGGGGTTGTATGTTGATTCCAATGCATGAAGCGCAGCAAGGCAACGCTTTTTAACCTACCCAAGCTTATGCTAGCGGGCTTATGCTAGCGGGCTTATGCTAGCGGGCTTATGCTAGCGGGCTATGCGGACCTGTAGTGTCTAGCTTGCATCGATAGTGCTCGCGCTCTGAGACGCCATTCCTGATGGGATTTTTAATGACTCACGATCTCGACGGCGTGCGGCGGTCGTCTATGCCTCACGCCCTGCTCTCGCTTTTAAAACGAGCGGAGACGGCGCGTCCGCAAAATACGGCGGCGTTCCAGCTGATGGAGCCTGTTTTGGCTGGCCGCGAAGCTCTTCCGTCTCAGGTTCTGGCGGTCGAGTGCGTTCGCCGCACCAGTCAGATCGCGGACGAGGTGCGCCAGCAGCTGGAGGGTTCGATTGCGCCGGTCTCCGCCAAGGGCAAGACGGTGAAATCAAGTCGTGCCCGTAAAGCCGGGACAGAGCGTTTGCCGACTCACGCTGAGCTTGAACAACTTCAAGTCGATGGGCTTTTCATGGAGGGATATTATCGTCTGCATGCGGACGTTGATCCGGAAACGGATGCGTGGCAGCATTTTCTTGAATCGGAAGGCTTTGGCGCGGACCCGCATCCCTTATTAAACACGAACCACGCGCGTTTGATTGGTGCTGTCGCTGCGGATCGGACCGTGGCGCAACTGTTTGCTGTCGATGGTGCGGCCGCCAGCGCCGCAGCTCATCCGCTATTCGACCCGGTTCACTACATATCGACCAACGGAATTACGCTGAACCCCGGAGAAACCGCTCTTGGCCATTATGTTTCTCACGGTCGCCACGAGGGCTTGTCAACTCACCCGCTGATTGATCTGAACTGGATCGACGCCACATTCCCCCAACGGGACAGTCGTTTCGATTTGGTGGAGTACATCGTAAACCCCAGCTTGTTCGGTTATAGTCCGACGCCGCTGTTCGACAATGCCTACTATCTGGGCTGGAACAGCGACGTAGCCGAAGCCGGTGTGAATGCTTTCATTCATTATGTGCTTCACGGGCACATAGAAAACAGAAGACCAAACAAATGGTTCGGCGACGCTTGGTATCGCAACCGAAATAGAACGGCGTCCCAAGGACTGGCGGGGCTCGTAGATTATGCCGAACGTGGTCGTAGCCAGTCACATCAACCGCACCCCTTATTCGATCCTGCCTTCTATCTGCAGATCTATCAGGATGTAGCCGCCGCCGGGATCGATCCGTACATCCACTTTGTCGCGCACGGCGCGGCCGAAGGTCGTACGCCTGGTTTTATTGCGCATGCAGTGATCGAACGCGGCGGAGACTTGATCGATCGTCCATTACTATCTGACGCACTCATAGGCTTGGCGAACCCTTTTGACGTAATCAAGCCTGAACAGCTGATCACTAAAGTTGGCGAGGACCGCCGGGAATCACGCCGTTTGGCGCTCTGGAGGGCGGCCCGCCCCCTTCGTGTCATCAGAAAACGGCTGCGAAGCTTGGGAGTCTCAGCGAAGCGCGCGCAAAATCTGCAACAGTTTTCCGGCGTTTTGTCGACAGTCGATGACAGCGTTGCGCCATACTTGGTCAAGAAAGATATTTTCGAGATCTGGCAAAACAATAACCGGCTTACGGATGTCGCTCGCCTCGATTTGGCACGCCGCCTTGCTGTATCCAGGCAAGACATAAAGTTCTCGATCGTAACCCCTGTTTACAAGACGCCGCCACAACACCTTCGCGATATGGTATCATCTGTTGTCGGACAACTTTACAACAATTGGGAACTCTGCTTGATCGATGACGCTAGTCCAGATGACAGGACGTGGCCGTTGTTGGAAGAGTTGGCCGCGCAGGACGAGCGCATCCGCATTCATAAGCAGCCCAAGAACGGAGGCATTAGCTCCGCTTCCAATGCTGGCCTAGCTTTGGCAGACGGCGATTTCATCGTTCTGCTCGATCATGACGACCTCTTGACACCAGATGCATTGGCCGAAGTAGCCATTTATCTGAGCGAGAATCCTGATACTGATGTCGTCTATTCCGATGATGACAAAATCGACGATAACGGCCGCCGTTTTGCACCACAGTTTAAGCCTGACTGGTCGCCTGTTCTTCTGCTTTCCTACATGTATCTCAGCCACCTATCCGTGTTCCGTCGCAGCATGCTAGATCAAGTTGAAGGCTTTCGGTCGGATTTCGACGGCGCGCAAGACTACGACTTCTTCTTGCGGATAACCGAAAAAGCGCGAGCCGTCGGCCATATTCCGCGCATCCTTTATCACTGGAGAGCAGCGGAGGGGTCTACCGCCACTTCAGGAGATGCCAAGCCCGAAAGTTTCGAACGTGGTCAAAAGGCCGTTCAGGAGGCTTTGGATCGACGAGGAATCGCAGCCGAAGCCTATTGGCCCGATTGGGCGAAACGCGCCAAGGTCGGCATGTTCGGTATCAGGTTCCCCGATGATGGTCCCTCTGTCACTATCGTGATCCCAACATACAATCAGGTCGGACTGCTGCGTGACTGCGTCGAATCTCTCTCGATGACAACCTACCAAAATTTCGATGTCCTCATCGTCGACAACGGAAGCAACGATCCAGATGCTCGATCTTATTTGAAACAACTGAACACATACCCCGGACATAAAGTTCTTCGGATTCCTCAATTTTCTACCGGATTCAGTTTTGCCCGCCTTCTTAACGAGGCTGTTCCCGCTGCTAAAGGAGAGTATGTCCTTCTTCTAAACAACGACACAAAGATCATTACACCAGAATGGCTAAGCCAGATGGTTGGCTACGCCCGGATGAACGGGGTCGGTTCTGTCGGCGCGAAATTGTATTTTGGAGACCATACGATCCAGCACGCTGGCATCGTCAAAGGCTATAATGATGGCCTCGTGGGTCACGCTTTCCGTAACGCAACTGCTCATGACTGGGGATACATGGGATTTGCGCGCACCCCTCGTGAATACTCTGCCGTAACCGCAGCTTGTGTCCTTACGCCCAAGGAACTTTTCCTATCCATCGGGGGTTACGATGAAGAAAATTTCGCGGTCGCTTACAACGACGTAGACTACGGGTTCCGTTTGGTTGATCGTGGATACACGAACATTTACTGTTCTGATGCGGAGCTTTTCCACTTTGAAGGCAAGACGCGTCCAAAGCGCGATAACCCCAGAGAGGTGGTTGCTTTACGGACGATCTATGGTGATTGGCGCGAACGCTGGTACAATCCAAATCTGACTTTGGAGCATGAGGATTTTTCTTTGTGTTCCCGGCGAAGTGGGCGTCTTGGACAGCAGCCCATTCGAGTCGCCTTTGTTTGTCATAGTTTGAATCGCGAGGGCGCGCCAAACACCCTCCTCGATCTGGTCGTTGGCCTGAAGCGCTCACGCCTCGTCGATCCAATCGTTCTTTCTCCTGGAGAAGGCGCGCTCAAGGCGGCCTATGCCGAGGCTGGCGTCGAGGTCGTCAAGTTAGATCTGCCTTCTCCAAAAGCTAAAGTTGAAGACTATAAATCTGCCATTCGAAGCATCGCCGATGCGCTGATCGCGGCGAACGTATCAGTTGTAGTTGCTAATACGCTGACCATGTACCAGTCTATCAACGCGGCATCTCTCGCCGGCATCGCAAGCATCTGGTGCCAACATGAGAGCGAACCTTGGGACACCTACTATAATGCACTTTCGGAAGGGCAGAGAGCCTTCGCCTATGCTGCATTCGGTCAAGCCTATCGGGTAACCTACGTGGCTGAATCCACGAGGCGTAGCTGGGATCCTGTCCGGACCAGACACAACGCCCAAGTGATCCGCCACGGAATTCGCGAAGACCGGATGGAACAAGAAATCGGTCGATGGAGCGCTGCAGCTGCAAGGAAGAAGCTCGGCGTGCGCGCAGGCGAACTGGTTGTCGTCGTCGCAGGAACAGTTTGCGCGCGTAAGGGCCAGGTGGACCTTGTTCAGGCGGTGGCGCAGTTGCCGAAGAGTTTAACCGACACGGTTCGAGTTTTCATCGCCGGGGCGCCGGGAGAGCCCGAGTATGTTGCGGAGCTAGAACGCGCCGTCGCCCAACTTTCGCCCGCTGCGGCCGAGCGGTTAAGGGTGGAGGGCGCGGTCGACGACATGACAGTTTATTTCGCCGCTGCGGACATCTACGTTTGCACATCACGAGTCGAAAGCGCGCCTCGCGTGCTGGTGGAGGCCATGGCGCACGGACTACCGATCGTCACTACGGACGTTTTCGGGATTCCCGAAATGGTTGATGAGAACGTCAATGCGCTCTTTTACAAGCCTGCAGACGTCGCGACCTTGGCTCGCCATTTGACGACTCTTCTGACAGACAAGTCCGTACGAACCGCATTTGGCTTGGCCAGCCCTTACGTCCTGCGCAGCCGTCCGGGTTACGCAGAGATGGTCCAAGGATACGCCGAGATCATATCGGAAGCCGCAATGTTAAGTGACGTGTCCGTGCGGGCCGACACCTGAGGGCGCGCCTCATCGGCGCGAGACGACCAGCTCCAATCCGGGTCGCTGGTCGTCACCTTCGCGGCATTGATTGAGTCATGACCGCAGATCGGGCTCGTCGAAAGTTCGGCGAAGCGCTCTGAGCATGGGCTAAACCGCTGCGCGGCGCTGTTGGGCTCTCCGCATGCCGCGCATCGTCACACGACAGAATGTTGGCGGGGAGACATCGACAAGCGGGAGAGCCACCCGGGCTTCGGCAGACGTCAAATTAGCGATTCTGGCATGGTTTCTACCCATCAACGGGGGTCAAGACCAAGTCTCCGAATGTTAACTCCCCGTCCAACTTGGGAACTATCAGCATTGTCTTAATATTCGCAAGGACATGTTCGTCTAAACGCCCTGTGAGAGAAACTTCATATGTTCCAGAAGCTTCAAGAGTTTGCTCAATTTCGGCGTCCCCCCATTCAAATCGAAGAACGGTTGGTCCATGCGTATCCAGTAGGATCTGAAAGTCGATGCGCCAGAGTCCTCGGGGCAAGGATATGTGAGGCCCTTGCGTCAGTATCCTGCGGCGCCCCGCAAGAGTTACGAGGACGCCATTGTTGATGTCTTTGACGGAATTCGACTCGCTGTAATCCAAGCAGCTAGAGGTCCAATTTATTGGATGGGGCGGTGGCGGAATGGATTTGTAGAGGCTTAGCAAGCCGCCGGCGCCAGCGGGCTGACCAAAGGAAGGCTCCGGATTGCTAATCCACCCGAGATCGGGAATCTGAATATTGGCGTCGTAAAGCGTGCTTACAGTCGCGCCAGACAACGCTAAGTCGGTTGCGAAGAGATAGCGATTTGAAGCATGGATCGGGGCTTCGTCAGCGGCGGCGCCAAAACGATCGATCAAGGCCCTGATCGCATCTTCGGGACCGCAGGTCTGAACAAGCCACTCAGCGTCCTCGCTCATCTCGTCGGGGCGACTCCAGACGATTACGACACAATCGAAGTCTGGATCGACATCCAGTTTCGCGCTGCCCCAATGCTCGTAATAGCGCCAGCCATGGGCATAGCAGTGTTGCGCGATACTGTGGCGCCAGGCTTCATCATTGGGACCCGGCACCTGAAGTATATTGATGCGGCGTGCCATCAAGCCGCTCGAAGCCAAGTGTAGACATCTATGCCTTCTTCGATGTCGTCGAAGAGCTTGGCGCGGCCGCCTTCAACAATAATGGCGCGGGTGCAGTGCGCAGCAATGATATTCATATCGTGGGAGGCCATCATGAACGCTCTGCCGGCGCGACGTTCGAACAACTCTTCCTGGCATTTGCGTTGAAAGCGCGCGTCGCCGACGGACACCAGTTCGTCGATCAAATAGCAGTCGAACTCGATCGCCAAAGATAGACCAAACGCTAGGCGAGCGCGCATGCCGCTAGAATAGTGCTTGATCGGCTGCTGCATGGCGCGACCGAGTTCAGCGAAATTCTCGACGCGGTCAAATACGTCGTTGAAGTGCATTCCGTAGATGCGGGTGATGAAGCGTATGTTGTCGATGCCCGTCAGACTGCCCTGAAAGCCGCCTCCGAAGCCGATCGGCCACGACGGCTTCATGTTCCATTGAATGGAGCCTTCCGTTTGAGGCAGAACCCCGCCGAGAATCTTAATCAGCGTCGACTTTCCCTGACCATTTCGTCCAAGCACCGCCAAGCGTCCTCCCTTGCCAAGTTCGAACGACAAGTCGCTGAAAACCTCGTGGCCGTGAGTGCCTTTGAATGACTTGCTAAGATTTCGAACGATCAAGCCAGGTTCGGAGACGCCGGAAGCCGTCACGATTGACGGCTCTCGCGAAGTCCTGCTGCGATCAGCCAGCCAGTGCCATACACCGTCAAAGCTATGGCCAGCACGGCCAAGATAGACAGCCATCGTTTTGGTTCTAGCGGCTCATCGGGCCGGGAGGGATTTACGATGCGTTCGAGATAAAGTTTCTGGCGGCGGCTATCGAGGCGAGCCGCTTCGAGTGCTTGTGTTGCAGCCAGTAACGCCCGTTGAGAAAATTCTCGCTCGGTAGCCAACTGCTCATACTGGCTTATCTTGGGAACGAGCGAATCTGCGCCACCGGCTATAGCGCCACGGGCTTGTTGGACCTGATCTTCATAGGCGCGTATCCGACCGTCTATGATCGAGAGTTGAGGGCTGAGCGGTGCCTCGGCGGCGATCTGACTACGCTCGGCTTT
>Ga0157371_10000745_pt1 | contig 37925 bp, 42 predicted proteins | sample C45metaG_FD_113462 | JGI IMG/M metagenome (GOLD analysis project Ga0157371, IMG submission 113462) | Corn rhizosphere microbial communities from Kellogg Biological Station, Michigan, USA - C4-5 metaG | ecosystem: Host-associated > Plants > Roots > Rhizosphere > Soil | place: USA: Michigan... | reverse complement strand
TGTAACCCCGCAAGGATGGTGATCACATCTTGCTGACGGGTAAGCCGTAAGTGGCTAAGCACTTCTGAGAAGCAGGGCAACAGCTGCGACAAGGCAAAGAGGTAATCATGTCCGACATCTACAACATCAAACTGACGACGAACGACGGCGGCGAGTTCACAGGCCAGATGTCACGACGTCAGCCTGAGCTGGTGAACGGATTTGTGCCGCTGGCGACAGAAACGGGCCAATGGCTGTATTTCGCTCCTGCCGATGTGAAGCGAGTGGAGTTCACGCCGGTACCAGCAGAGGAGTCCGCATCATGAAGAGCGCATTTATCCCGGTTACCCTGAGTCTGGATGTTTCAGCGGCGGGCGAAGAGGCTCAGGCCGTAGCCAATGAGCTAATGCGCCGCGCTAATGGACTTAGCCCGCGCATCTCTGAAGATGAGGCGCTTCGGATCCTGCTGGTCGATGTGACCCTGGATTACCTGAAGGCCAAGAGCAAGGCAGAGCAAACAACGGAGTAACGAATGAGCAAACCGGACTGGGAGGCCATCGAGACGGCGTACCGGGCCGGAGTGATGTCCCTCCGAGAGATTGCATCGCAGCACGGCATTAGCGAAGGCGCTATCCGTAAGCGTGCCAAGCGTGACGACTGGTCGCGTGACCTCAATGCTAAGATTCAGCAAAAGGCTGACGATCTGGTACGCAAGCAGGAGGTACGCAAACAGGTACGCAACGAAAGCACTTTGACCGAGCGCGTACTGATAGAGGCGACTGCCGAGGTGATTGCCACGGTACGCATGGAGCACAGGGGTGACATTCGCCGGGCTCGAGAACTGACAAACATGCTATTCGATGAGCTGGCCGGTGAGTGTGGCGATGTGGCCGCGCTTGAGATGCTCGGTGACCTGATGCGTCGTGAGGATGACAAGGGCCAGGATAAGCTCAACGATCTGTACCACAAAATAATCAGCCTGCCTTCCCGCGTTAAATCCATGAAAGACCTGAGCGACAGCCTGAAGACGCTGATCGGCCTCGAGCGTGAGGCGTACAGCATCGAGAACAAGGCTGAAACTAAAGAGGTCACCCATAACGTCATGCTGGTGCCAACCAGTGACAACGTGGATGACTGGGAAGCGGCAGCGCAGAAACAACAGGACGGGGTGCTCGGTGGATGAATTACAAAGCTGTATGGAAGCCACTGCCTGGATCGCAGTCTCTGGCTCTGAGCTGCCCGTGTAACGAAATCCTGTTTGAAGGCACTCGCGGCCCGGGTAAAACCGCTGCGCAGTTAGCCAGGTTCCGGCGCAATGTCGGGGTGGGCTATGGCTCGTTCTGGCGCGGCGTCATCTTCGACACCGAATATAAGAACCTTGCCGACATCATCACTCAGTCGAAGCGTATGTTTCGCCTGTTTAACGACGGTGCTCGATACCTGTCATCTGCGAGCGAATTGCGATGGGTATGGCCTACTGGCGAGGAGCTGCTCTTCCGCTTCGGCAAAGAGGCAGACGACTACTGGGATTTCCACGGTCAGGAATTTCCGTTTATCGGCTTTAACGAGCTGACGAAACAGCAGTCTCCAGAGTTCTACGAAATGATGTTCTCCTGCCGCCGCTCATCGTTCAGACCGGAAAACTACCCGCTGGAGAATGGCAAGTTATTGAGGCCAATCCCGCTTGAGACGTTCAGCACTACCAACCCGTTCGGCATCGGGCATACCTGGGTGAAGAAGCGCTTCATTGAACCAGCGCCGCGCGGAACCGTACAGCGCGACCGGCAAATGGTATTCAACCCTCAGACTGAGCGAGAAGAGGAAATCACGCTTACCCGCGTGGCCATCCACGGATCATTCAAAGAGAACCCGTACCTCGACCCGCAGTACATCGCGACGCTGATGGCAATTAAAGACCCTAACCGACGCAAGGCGTGGGTTGAGGGCTCCTGGGATGTGACCAGCGGCGGCCGCTTTGACCACCTGTGGAATGAATCGCTGCACGTCATTAAGCCGTTCCGCGTACCGGATAGCTGGACCGTCGACCGTTCTCACGACTGGGGCGAGTCTAAGCCGTTCTCTAACCTCTGGTGGGCGCAGGCTGATGGCACTGCCGCCGAGCTGCCAGATGGTCGACAGTTTTGCCCGCCAGCCGGGTCGCTGATACTGATCGGAGAATGGTATGGCTGCCCGCCTGATGAGCTGAACAAAGGCCTGAATATGTCATCCACTAACGTCGCGAAAGGCGTGGCGTGGATTGACAAGCGGCTGGTGGGCGAAGACGTCGACGAGCCGGAAGAAGTACAGGGCAAGGGTCAGATGCACATCTTGCCGGGAATATGCAGCAGCGTTATTCCGGGGCCGGCTGACGGCGCAATCTTCAATACTGGCGATAACGAGCTATCAATCGCACAGAAAATGGAAGCGCAGGGCGTTACCTGGCTGCCAGCCGATAAGAAGCCAGGATCACGCATCAATGGTGCATCGCTCTTTGCCGACATGCTTGAAGCAGTGGTCGAGGGTAAGAAAACTGAATCAGGCATGCCGGATAAGCCAGCATTTTACGTCATGGAGCATTGCAGAGGCTGGATCAGCCGCATACCAGTGCTTGTACGCGACGATAAAAAGCCTGATGACGTGGACACCACCCAGGAAGACCACGACTACGACGCTACGCGATACCGCGTGCTGCATTCGCCGAAGCAGGTCGGCGCAGTATTCTTCTAAGGAGCTCATCAGTGAGTGAACAACAAGGCGAGGTTTCATTCCTCGTTAATGCCCTTGCTGATGCTATCGGTCAGCAGCGCATGCTGTACGCAGGCCAGCCGGGAAACACCAAACGCACGAAGTTGTGGGATGAGTTCGGCTATCCAAACAGTCTCGAGTTCGACCGTTACTACCGGGCATACGAGCGCAACGCGGTGGCGTTTGCCGCAGTTCATAAGCTTCTCGATTCGTGCTGGGTTGATAACCCGACGATCATCGACGGCGACGACGGTAAGGAGTCAACCGAGACAACGGACTGGGAAAAGTCAGCCACTAAGCTGCTGAAGAAGCACTGGCCGAAAATTAAGGATGCGGATCGCCGAAATCTCGTTGGCCGATACTCGGCATTGCTGATTCAGTTCCGGGACGGGAGGGAATGGCACGAGCCAGTCGACCGCGCGAAGGTTAAATCCCTACGGAATATCGGTAACGGACCCATCGTTAAGCTGATCCCCGCGTGGGAATCGCAGATCAAACCGGGTAATTTCGATACCGACACGCTTTCAGAAACCTACGGCCAGCCAGTTTCGTACAACTTCAACGAGCAGCCCGTTGGTGATGATGGCACGTACGGCCCGGTGCGCGGCGTTACCGTACACCCCGAGCGAATCATCATTCTCTGCGAAGGCTCAGAAGACGAGAACATGCTCTCTGGCGTGCCTTTCCTGCGCGCTGGTTATAACAAACTTCTCGACCTCGAAAAGGTATCTGGTGGTAGTGCCGAAGGGTTCCTGAAGAATGCAAGTCGCCAGCTCGGGATTGCGTTCGACAAAGAAACCAACATTGCGAACCTGTCAAAGCAAGCCACAGAATCTGGCTACAAAGACCTGGGCGAGGCGCTTAACGACAAAGTCGCCAAGATGAACCGTGGCACGGATGCGGCCCTGGTTATGCAGGCCGGCACGCCGTCTGTTCTCTCCGTTGCGGCGGCAGACCCATCCCCGACTTGGACAGTGGCCGCCAACGAGTTTGCATCTTCGATCCAGTGCCCGTTCACCATACTGTTTGGTCAGCAGACGGGGCGACTTGCTTCCGATGAGGACAAAACAGACTGGGCGAAGCGCTGTAACGGCCGCCGCTGGGGATTCCAGTCGACGGTGATCGAGAGCGTGCTTGAGCGCTTCTGGACAGTAGGCGTCATTGACCCGCCTTCATCCGGAGAGGTCACGCTGGCATGGTCTGATCTGCTCGCGCCGAGCGAAAAAGAGAAGATTGCCAACATGCAGGCAATGGCCGTCGTGGCGAAAGATACACAGCAGGCATACGGCACTCCGGCAGTGGATGAAAACGAAATCCGCGCAGTCGGTGAGCTGGAGCCTCGCAAGGTCGTGTCGCCACCTAACCCTGATGTAAAGCAAACCGATAAGGATCCGCTGACAGATGATGATGACAGCGCAAACCAAAATCGGGACGCCAATCGTACCGCGCAATAAAGCTGACCCTACGCAGTCCTCGCGGCAGGTCAGCAGGATGTTCAATGATATCGAAGACCGGTATCTGAACATCAAGCTCAGGCTTAAGGCACTGTTTGATTCACGCCTGACAGGACAGCAGCGTGAGGCGAACGCACAGCAGTCCTGGATGATGTGCAACAACGAGGGCGCAGAGCCTTCGCTGTATCAGGTCAATGCTGGTAAGTTCATCTACGACATGACGGCTGCTGAACTGGCCGACCTGCTGCAGGTTGTGCAGTCGATTCTGGATGATGAGCTTCTCGATGGCGGCAGCCAGAACCTGTGGGCGATGGACTACGTCATTGCGGAATATGACCGCGGCACGCTAAACGCCTTCACCAACTTGTCGGTGCAGTCGCAGATATACGCCAGCCAGACGACGCTACAGCAGCTTTTAAGCAGTCCGGGCTACCTGAATCAGATAGCGGCGGCCAGGCTGACAACGTTCAGTGACTGGAAGGTCATCAGCGATATAGCCCGCGGCGACCTGACCAACATCATCACCGACGCGGTAGCGCGCGGCGTGAATCCTCGCGAAACGGCCAGCGTCATCAGCAAACGCCTCGATGTGTCGATGTCGAAGGCGAAGACCATCGCTCAGACTGAGCAGGTCGGCGCGCTGCGGCAGGCACAATGGAACGAAACTGATTGGGCTGCCGATAGGCTGGGGCTGAATACCGGCCTACTGTGGCTTTCAGCGCTCAAGCCTACGACGCGCACCTGGCACGCAAGCCGTCACGGCAAGGTCTACACCACGGAAGAGGTGCGGGACTTCTACGCTGAGAACGGCAACCGGTACAACTGCTACTGCAGCCAGATTCCGGTGCTGCTCAACGACGATGGCAGCATCTTCAATGAGGGGCTGGCGGATAAGTTGAAGAAAGAGCGTCAGCAGTGGGCCACCAAGGAGGCCGCATGATCTACCCATGTGATGCCGCCAATGCAGTGGAGATATTGAACATCCACTACTCATTCGCAGAAACCATATGCCGCCCAAGAGAAAGGCTCAAGGCAATTGCTCAGGGTCTGATAGTCCATGACAGGATGCTAGCCGATTGGGACGCAGACAGGAAAAGCGCCGAGTATCGCCGAAGAGTAACACCGAAATTACACCAATGAGGATCCAGCATGAAACGCAACCGCGTTAACGTGCTGACCGTCGTCAACTCCGCTTCAAACATCACCACTGAAACCATCGACGGCAAGCCACATATCGTGGTTCGCGGCATCACGCCTGTCGTGGACGATATTGTGATGAACCGGAAGTTGTACCCGGCAGCAGAAATCGAAAAGGCCTACAACACGCTCGAGCGTAACCCGATGCCGCTGGGCCACCCGAAAGTGGACGGCAAGCATGTGACGGCTCGCGATGTCCGGGCGGTGAATGAGTATCACGTCGGGGCCTGGCTGCAGAACGTCAGTCACAATGACGGCAAAGTGACGGGCGACATGTACGTTAACCGCCAGTACGCCGAGTCGCGCGAGAAGGGCAAGCGCCTGATTAACCGTCTGGACGAGATGCTGGCCGGCACCAACTCCGAACCGATCCATATCTCCACCGGCCTGCTGTATTCCGGCATCGCCGCCAACGGCGAGTCGAAGGGCAAGAAGTACAACGAGATCGCCACCAACATGATGTTTGACCATGTGGCGGTGCTGCTCGATGAACCGGGGGCCGGAACGCCAGAGGAGGGGGTTGGCATCTTCGTTAACGCCGAGGGTGATGAACAGCAGATAGAAGTTGCCCGCCTTGCTGATGGCATCGACTGCACACGCTACGGCCTGCTCAACAAGACCAAATTCTTCTTCACCAATGCCTCCAACTTCTCTTTCGACGACATCTCCCGCGCTATCAGCGACAAGCTGCGCGAGGGTGACACCGAAGATAAGTGGCTTTGGCCTGAAACGGTGTGGCCGGACAGCTTCATCTACCGCAATGACACCAAATACCTGAAACAGAAGTACCTCATCGATGATGACGGCAAGGCCGTGTTCGTCGGCGAACCTGTAGAAGTCGTGCGCAAACCCACTGAGTACGAGATTAAAACCAACGGAGAGAACGATCCGATGAAAGAACTGATTATCAATGCGCTGCAAGCCGCTGGTAAGCCGACTGAAGGCAAGTCCGACGCCGAGCTGATGGACGCATACAACCAGATGAAGGCCGACGAAGCCGCCGCCAAGAAAAAAGGCGAAGAAGAAATCGACCCGGAAACCGGCAAGCCCAAGAAAAAAGAGCAGGCCACCAATAACGAAGAGATGCCAGCGTGGGCGAAAACACTCGCCGATCGCGTGGACGTCGTTTTCAACAGCCTGAACGCGAACGCCGACAAAGAGAAAGGCGAAAAGCGCGCGGCTGTGAAGCTGGCGATGAACATGAGCGATGACGAAGTCGCAGACCTGGACGGTAAGGCGCTCGACGCTATGTATGCCAAGTGCCAGACATCTTTCGGCCTGAACGGTGCGTTCCGCCAGGCAACCAACACCCAATCAGTCAGCGAAATGCCGGAGTAAAAAATGGCTAAAGACGGAAAACACGTAATTCACGCCGGTGGCGTATTCCCTAATCCGCTGCTCAATCGTGAAGGCCGCGCCACTGCGGTCAAGCCTGGTACCCTGGGCTTCTTTGATGCTGGCGTCTTCAAGGTGTCGGTAGATGGTAGCGAAACAGCGATTATCTATGTCGCAGACTTCGATTATCTGCGCTGTAAAACGGTAGATGACACGTTCGCTGTCGACGATCTGCTGGTTGGCATCCACCCGCTGCCGGGCATGTTCCTGAACGTCCGCGCTGCCGCCGGTACCTACAAAAAAGGTGACGCTCTCTCAATCGTCAACGGCCAGGTGAAGAAGTGGGCTACGGGCGAATCAGATCGCTGCTATTGCGACGAAGAGCGCTCAATCACCGCCGCTGCTGGCGACCTCATTCGCGTAGTGATTAAGTAAGGAGTCACTGAATGCTTGTTTATTCTAAATCGCTGGGCGAAAAGACCGGCAACCTGGCCGTGAACCAGTACCAGTTTGGTATGCTGACGCAGGAGCGTAATGCCGCTCTGAACCATCAGGGCATTAACGTAATGCAGGAAATGGCTGATCGCCTGAATGCAGTCAATCAGCTGAATGGCATCAACGCTGTTCGCTCACCTGCTGATCTGTACAAAGCCTTTGACCAGACCGTGCTGCGTCAATTCCAGCCGAACACTGAGTTCACTCTGTTCAACGACCTGATGCCACTGTCTCGCTCGGTGCGCATCAACCAGACCGTGTACGAATACGCTAAGTCCGGCGGCCGCATGTGGGCTCACACCTCCATGTCAGGCCAGATCGGTGCGGCACTGGATGCTGTGCAGTACCAGTACGACGGCACGATGGTTCCGGTGCACGATACCGGCTTCAAGTTCCACTGGCGTGAGCCTCGCCTGAACAACCCGGATGCGTTCGACATCATCTCTGATGCTCAGTTCGAGTCCACCAACGAAGTCCGTCGCCAGTATGTGGATTACATCTACAACGGATATCGTGACGCGGAAGGCAACTACATCAAGTTTGATGATAAGACCTGGAAAGGCCTGAAGAACGACGAGCGTGTGGCTCTGGTTGATCTGGGTGCATCTGGTCTGAATATCGACTTTACCAGCGCCTCCGCCACGGCAGAGCAGATCCGTAATGCGGCGATTAAGCTGCGCGACACTCTCAAGCTGACCAACAATCAGTACGCAGAGCAGACCTGGTATGTGTCGAGCGCCATCATCTCCAACCTTGAGCGCTACTTCAGCGACAACTACCAGTCTGACACCATTCTGCAGGAGCTTCTGAAACTGTCCGGCATTTCCGCGATTAAAGAAGATGCTCAGCTGACTGGCAACCAGATCCTGATTGTTCCGCTGACAGCTGGCGTTATTGCTCCGATTGTAGGCCAGGCGTTCGGTACCGTTGCCGATCCGCGTCCGTTCTACAACAGCGATTACATCTGGCGCACCTGGGGCGCTGCTGGCCTGATGGTTAAAACCGACATCAACAGCAAGAAATCTGTCATCTACGCACACAGCTAAGGGGTAAACATGGCACTGGTAGAAATCATTACAGACAATCTGTATGCCGGTGCCAACCTCCGCAAACTGGAGGTTGGTGCGGTTGTTGAGGTGGACGATGCAACAGCAGAGCGCTGGAAAGCGACCGGTAAAGCGAAAGAAACTGACAAGAAGAAGGGTGAAAAGCTCTTCGGCGAGTCAGTGCCGGCAGCATCACAGCATAGCGATTTGCTCGAGCAGCTGGCGGCGGTGACGAAGGAACGTGATGAATCGCTGGAGCAGGTGGCTAAACTCACTGACCAGGCTGCAGCTGAAAAAGCCACATTCGATGAGCAGCTGGCGGCGGTAACGAAGCGCGCTGAAGAGGCTGAAGCCGCCCTGGCAGAAGCTACCAAGAAGGCGAAATAACCATGGCTGACCCAATCACAGCGGCAGACGTGCAGGCGTTCCTCGGTGAATTGGGTTACTCCATCCCGGGTGCGCTGCTGGATCCGATCCTCTGCGTGGTGAACAAGATTATCCCGTGCCTCGATGGTGCTGGTTATGACGACTGCACCGCGAAGCTAATCCTGATGTACGCCGCGGCGCTTATGGCTACGTCGTCCGGGGCGCGCCGCATCAAATCGCAGGGTGCGCCGTCTGGCGCGTCCCGTTCGTTTGAATATGGCGACGACAGCATTACATGGCTGCGCGACTCGCTGGCCCGTCTCGATACCAGCGGATGCACCGGAGAACTGCCGATCAGCGCCGGTAATAGCGTAGGCCTGTTCATGGTGGTCGGGGGATGCTGATGACGTACAAATCAGTTAAGCACGGGCTGCCACGTACTTTCACTCGCGTCTGGGTGATGACCGACACCGGGCGGGAAACTACCGGCTACGTGAAAACAGACGGCGAGTGGCATATCAACTGCCCGCGCATCCGGGCGACTGGCGCGAAGGTGCTGAGGTGGAAAGAATGAAGAGAGGCGGGTTACTGAAAAACGGCCGACTTCATCGTGTTGGTGAAGTCGTCATGGACTCTTGCATCCCACCGAATTCCATTAAGCGCAGTGAGCAACTTAAAGGCCAGGGCGGAAACGTAACGGTTGTGCTGCGCTGGAAGGAGGGCTGATGTCGTCTACTGCTTCATGGTCATACAACAAGCCATGCACGATATGGCGTAAGGGGGCTGGCGGTAATGACGAGTGGGGCGATCCTGTCGACCCATACGAACCGCCTGAAACCATCATGTGCGACTACATCGGCGGCCTGTCAGCAAAGCTCGGCTCAATCGGTAAAGAGGTTGTCGTCAAAAACACCTTCTTTACTGCGTTTGCGCTGGCTGATGAGGGCGATTACATCCTGATTGGTGCGAGCACTGAACCAGACCCGATCGTGGCCGGTGCCGATGAGGTGCGTCACGTGACGCGCTGGAACGATACTCTCGACGGCCTGGAAGATGACTGGGCGATAATTACGGGAGTGTAGCCATGGGCATTAAAGTGAAGGGCATCAGCCAGGCGAAGAAAAACCTTAATGCTCTGGTAGGTGATATTCAGGGGAGAAAGGTCGTCAGAGCCATGCAATCAGCTTTGATTATCGGCGGATCTCAGGCGGCGCTCTATACCCCGATCGATACATCAACCCTCATAAATAGCCAGTTCCGCGAGATTACTGTAAATGGCAATCGCGTGACGGGCCGGGTTGGTTATTCAGCTAACTATGCTGCATACGTCCATGACCCAAGCGTACCTCAGAACTTCCGCCGGGCGACGGCCAGGAAGGAGTTTTTAACCAAAGGGTTTGAAGACACGCAGCGACAGATTGATGCTGTGATCGCCAAGGAAGTGTCTCTATGAATCCTCCTATGTATCAGCGAGTCAGGAACATGTTTGGCGATGCCGGTCTTACTACCGGTTTCCTGGTTCAGCTTCTTAATTTCAATGACCCGAATGACCTTTCGAAAGCGATTATGGTGTTCAGACCAAATGGCGGAACCCCCATCAGAAATGACCTCGGGAACGATAACTATGTCCTGGTCGATGTGATTGGCGCAAAGGACAAAAACCAGGCGGCGGCAACGGCAGCTCAGTCAATCCTTGATTACGTTCAGGCAAATCCTCACGCAGACGAATGCGTCGGTAAGATCGAAAACATGGGTGCTTATCCAACTCCAGTAACGACGGAGGAGGGAAGGGTTGTCCTGAGGTTACAGTTTGCCTGCACTTTCGGGGACTGAAGAAAAATCATCAACACAAGGTCGCCATCTGGCGGCCTTTTTTTATACATAAAAGAGGTCAAAGATGGCTAATTGCCAAAACTCCAACGAAAGGGTATTCGGCTCGGCAACAGTGCTGGAGCTGGCCTATGGTTGCCCAGACGCGCGGCCTACAGAAGGCGACTGGAAGGCTCTCGGCGCGGGAACCAGTAAGGGCCTAGATTTCGCTCCAAACTCGGTCACCTCTGATGCAGACGATACTGCAGGATGGGTGGAAAACATCATAACCAATGCTGACGCGACAATCAGTTTTGATGGTGAAGTGCGGAAACACGACAAACTTGACCAGTTCGGTTATGGCAATCTGGTGAAGTACTTCACTGATGAGATCAATGCCAAGAGACAGCCGACGCTGTGGGCGCGTATCGCTATCGGTCCAATCGAGTTCTCGGGCTATATGGTGATTTCTAACCTTACGCCAGCAGATGGCGGAAGTAACGACATCATCACGTTTACCGTTGAGTTCAAAGTATCTGATGGCACTACTGTTCAGGTTGTTAATACAGACGCTACACCTTCAACGCCTTTGGCATTCTCCAAAGATTTGCCAGCAACTAAAGCTGCCGATGCAGACAACGACGTCGTTCTTGATGTTGACGTAACAGGCGGTCGCCCTACATACAGCTATAAATGGTTCCTTGGCAGTACTCAGATCGACTCAACTGCAAACCCTACGGCGGTAACAGCCACGCTCTTGCTGCTTGGTGTTACAACCGCATCGAGTGGTAGCTATCGCTGTGAAGTCACAGATAGCGACGGAAATAAAATCACCTCAACTACCTGCGTTCTCACTGTTACCGCATAGCGAACATTACAAAGGCTGTCGACAGGCAGCCTTGATAATGACCGTTGATCAGGAAATACCATGACCGCTTTGAGAGAAATTGGCGAGATAGGCATAAGTGACAGCCGTGAAGGCGGAAAAGATTACTTGTTACGACCGTCTTTTGAGGCAATGACAAGGATCGGTGAGCCGCATGAAATTGTTGAGATATACGCTGATATTCATGGTCGCGAGGCGGAAAAGTTAATCTCGGTCTGTGCCGATGCTTTTGGCGGTTTACCTGACTGGATGGGGCCAGCGATGCGTAGGGTTTCAGATCGCCTGATAGCAAAAGCCATGGAAGTCTTACAGGCGTGCTCAGATGAAGATTTAACGCCGATTCTTGGCCAATGGGATGAGGTTGAAGGAAAGCTTTCATATTCGCCCGGTCTCATGCCTCAGTCAGATATTGTCATCTTTGCTCAGCATCTTTTACAGCATGGCGTAACAGGGAAAGCGAAGACACGAAAACTCCAGCGTCATGAATCATCAGGCGGTACTACAGAATTTAACGCCATTGAATACATCAACGCAGCAAGGATCCACTTCAGTATAAGCCTGGATGAAGCGCGTTGTTTGACCATGACTGAATTTCAGGCGTTGCTGTCAGAGAAATATCCAGACCAGAAAGGCCTAACCAAAGAAGAATACAGCGCAGTTGCTGATGATTTTCTGGCTAAGCAGGCGGCAAGAAGGGCCGCAGCGAAGAAATAACTCCCGGCTATTGCGTGGGATAATCCACAGGAGAAAGATCAATGGCTGGTGAGGAACAAGTAGGCAATATCGTCTATCAGGTGCAGATGGATGTTGCGAATCTGATCGAGGCCCAGCGCAAAGTAAATGAGCGTCTTGAGAAGATGAGTGGCGGAGCGTCAAAAGCGGCCAGTAAGTTTGACCAGCTCCAGACCAGCATAAACAAAGTCGCCGGGGCCATAGCAGCATCAATAGTTGTAGACTGGGGGCGTGCATTTCTCGTTGCTGCTGACAACATGAGTCAGTTGAACTCGCGTATTGAGCGGCTTACTGGTAGCGCGGCATCAGCATCACAAACCATGCGGACGCTGATGAATATCAGCTCTGCGACCGGCGGATCTCTTCAGGACACCCAGAAACTTTGGGAATCGCTCAGCACAGCCCTGAAGGATACCGGGGCCACCAATGGGCAGGTGTTACAGCTCACAGAAACACTTCAGAAAATTGGGCGAATAGGTGGGTCTTCTACCGAGGAAATGTCCAATGCTCTTCGTCAGTTTGGTCAGTCAATTTCATCTGGAATGGTGAGGGCTGAAGAGTTCAACTCCATGCTTGAACAAATGCCTGAGTTGGTTCGACAAATTGCGACGGGAATGGGTGTTGGCGTTGGCGAACTTCGCCAAATGATGCTTGAAGGAAAACTGACGGCAGAAGATGCGCTGAACGCTATCCAGAAACAGACCGGGGCAATCAACTCTGAGTTCGAGAAACTCCCGCGCACGCTTTCGCAGGCCAATACGGCGCTTACTAACTCATTCCTGTCGATGATTGACTCTGTTAACCAGGCAACGGGTGCAAGCACAGGGCTGGTTGCAGTTATCGACTCAATGACTGCAGCACTCGACCGTCTGGCGGGGAAAGCGGCGTCGGCAGATGCGCAGATTTCAGATTTGAACAGCACAGCGGAAATGTTCACGCGCCGGGCGCGTACCTGGTCATGGCTTGGTCTTGATGGCTGGGAGGCGCAAAACAAAGCCCTAGCCGGGCTGAGCAATAAAGCCGCCATGCTGGTTGGCGATCTGGCTGCTGTTTCTAAAGCATCACAGACCGCGGCTAACACAAAGCCGATCGAGATTAAAACGACCGGGTCAGCTGCCGGCAGTAAAGCGAAGGGCGGAAAGTCTGCAGCTCAGAAAGAAGCTGAGCAGTACGCGAAAGCGCAGGAGTCTGTTAACCAAAAACTGGACGAACTGAAGCAGAAAGCCGAACTGTCAGCCGGAAGCGTTGGTGAGTTATCGCGAGCTCAGGCTGTGCTTAATGCTCAGCAGTCTCTCGGTAACACCGCCACGCAGGAGCAGCTAATGCTTGCCGGACAGCTGGCAGGCAAAGCCTGGGACAATGCAAACGCATTGCGTGAGCAGGCCAAGGCAGAAAAGGAACGTACTGACGCTGCCAATAAGTTCAGCACTATCCAGGGTAAAACCAGCAAAACTGCAGGACTGGATAGCCAGTATCAGAAAGACATCGCGGATATCCAACAATACGCCCAACTTTACCCGCAGAAGATCGGAGAGGCTGAGGCGGCTCGCGCTGCTATCGAACAGCAATATCGGGATCAGCGTAATGCTGCGATGTGGGAAGAGTGGGCGCAGCAGAACGCAGCCACTCAGGCAGCGGCTGCGGCTTTCGACTCTCTCGGTTCTGTAGCCAGTAACGCGCTGACGGGCATTGTCACCGGCAGCATGTCAGCCAGCGACGCAATGCGCAGTATTGGTATGACCGTGCTGAACAGTGTAATCAACTCATTCGTCCAGATGGGCGTTGAATGGGTGAAGTCGGCCATCATGGGACAGACGGCCACCACGGCTGCGGTTGCAGCGTCCACTACGGCACAGGCGGCAGGAATCGCAACCACGACGGCGACTTCTACAGCGGCGGCAGCGGCTACTACTGCGGCATGGACTCCGGCGGCCATTATGTCATCCATCGCCTCATTCGGTGGTGCAGTGGCGATCGGCATCGGCGCTATGGCTGGCATCCTGGCTTTGTCTGGCAAGCGCAAGAATGGCGGCCCGGTTAGTGCAGGCGGAATGTATCAGGTCGGCGAGGGGGGCATGCCAGAGATTTACCAGGCCAGTACCGGTAAGCAGTACATGATACCGGGCGACAACGGCAAGGTGATCAGTAACAAGGATATGACTGCAGGAGGTGTCGGCGGGGTGGTAATCAACATCCAGAACTATACGTCATCCTCTGTCGATGCCCAGGCCGGTACGGATGCAAACGGCGGGCTTACCGTTGATGTCGTCGTTGCAGACCTGAACAACGGCGGCCCAATCAGTAACGCCATTACCAGCAACATGAACGTTAAACGCACGCCAAGGGGGCAGGGCTGATGCCAATTATCGACTATCCCGACTGGCTGCCGCTGGCGCAGAAAGCCAGCAAAAACATGACGCTCGACACCGGGTTCCAGACCGATCAGCCAGCGTTCGGCCCGGCCATCTTTGAAAACCAGACCGACGACCTGAAGGTGACATGGTCGCTGACGTGGATCTTTACGCTGGCGCAGGAACGCGCTTTCCAGCAGTGGTTGCGGAGCCCGAACTATCTCAACCGGGGCCTGAACTGGTTCCGGATGAATATCAACCTTGGCGGCAGTGGTCTGCAGCTGCAGGAACTTCACTTCACGCAGATGCCGGTCCAAACCAGTATCGACGGCGGGGTGGTTACCTGGACGGGAACCGTTATTGCGAACCACCTCTACAACGCCGATGACGAATTCGACGACATCATTGTTGAGCTGCCGCCGCCGTGGGATTCATGGCTGGATATCGTGGTTACGGGTTATCCGGACGGACGCGATCCGGAATCATTGCCGAGGGTGCCGTAATGCCGAGCTTCAGGGAGTACAAGCAGCAACGACCGACGCGCGGGCTGTACGACACAATCACGTTCTACCATCCATCCTTTGGCTACGTCCGCCTGGTCGACAAGCAATTCTTCCCGAAGACGCTTGGCGGCCAGACGTACACGCCAGCGCGCTTTGAAATCGAAGAGAGCCAGCAGAGCGGCACGCCGGTAATCGACGCGACGGTGAAGTTAGGGCGGCTTTCGTCGGACATCAAAGCGCTGATGAAGCAGTGGAAGGGCGCGGCCCGGCTGACGGCCATCACGGCCACAAGGCAGATCTTCGACAGCGGGGATGTGTCTGTGCCGATTAAGTCCTGGCAGTTATACGTCAAGACAGTGGACATCGACGCTGACTCCGCGTCGGTAACTCTGTCCGTTACCAACCCACTGAACAACAACATCGGAAGGCTATATGACCCAACGGAATATACCGGCCTGCAGTACCTCTGATTTTGTTCGGAAGGTGATCGGCGTGCCGTGGGCTAACCGGGCCTGCTCGTTCGATAGGGTCGACTGTTGGGGCTTGTGCGTGCTGTATTACCGGCACGTTCTCGGTATTGAACTGCACCAGACGCCGGACTACGAAGCCGGGGAGGACTTCTTCACCTGCTATCAGGGAGATGTCGTTTTCTGGCGCCCGGTCGACAAGCCAGTTGAGGGTGGAATATTCGTCGGGTACCGCGGCGCGCAACCGGCACACGTTGGGCTGGTGGTTAACAGGCAGGCGCTGCATTCACGCGGCGAGAATGGAAGCGTCCGCATGGACTCGTTGCTGGTCATTCAGCGTGCATTCACCAAAGTGGAGTTTTTTTCTTATGGCGTTGATTGAGCTTCAGCGTTTCCCGGGAACGCCAAAAGAACGCTACAGGGTGCCAAACGGCACCCTTTTTTATGACTGGCTGGCGGCCAATGACGCTACATTTCATCGTGATCTGCTGATCGTCCGCAACGGCGTTAAGCTGGGCGACGATGAAGAACTGGCGTTTGAGCTGCGCGAACTGGACCGCATCCAGATATTCGACCAGCCAAAGAGCATTGTCGGCGACATCCTGAGCCCGATCTTTAAAGTGGTGGGGCAGGTTTTTTCGTTCCTGGCACCGAAACCGGCCATTGCAAACAACGGCGGCAATACGGTCGACTCACCCAACAATAGCCTGACCGGTCAGACAAACACCGCGCGCGTATATAAGGCCAAGCCGGACATCTACGGCCAAATTCGCTCGTTCCCGGATCTGATACAGGAATCGGTGTTTGAATACGTGCACCAGACTTCCACAGACGGCGGCCTGAAGTACGTCACTGAGTGGATGTGCATCGGGATCGGCAAATACGATTACGAGTCTGTTCGCTACTCAGAATCAAGCCTGGGCTCTCTTGCAGGCGCTGAATTCCAGTTCTTCCAGCCTGGCGAGGTAATCCCTCAGATCGTAGAGGGCTACGGGTTTGATGATGTCGACGGGCAGGAGGTGCCGGGACAGAACGAAGCCAGCGATTTCCCTGTAGAGAGCGCAACAGCAACCACTGTGGTCAGCGGCACGTATTCCGGTGGCCAGATAGCAATGAAAATCGTGAAGCAGGCCGAATTCGATTACTTCATGGGTCTGGTGCTGCCGCACGCGGTTACATTCACCATCAACGTGACGTACAGCACTGCATCAGGTAACGTTACTACTGACGCTACCTTCTCCGGTACGCTGATCTCCGCCGTTGAAACAAACGACGGAGCGGTTGTTAACCCGGTGCGCTGGTACACGTTTACGATGAACCAGCTCGAAGGCCCGCAGGACATCCCGGCAAACGCCACGATTAACACCACGAAGTTCATCCTCAACGATAACGAGGCGCTGGTTGTGGGGCCGTTCTTCTCCCCAGTCGAGTCATCGCAGCTGTGGCTTCATACCCAATCCAGCCTCGGCGGGAAGAAAGAGACCAACTGGAAGGTTGTTATCTGGAAGATCGACGACGATTACAATCAGGTTCCTGGCACGCAGCAGACTTTCACGTACCGGCAGACGACGCCGCACCAGTCGACGAGTGAAGTCTTCTACCGCACAGACAAAATCACGCCGACCGGCGGTTTCGGGAAATACGCGGTCAGTTTCCAGCGCACGGATAACTCCGGTGACGCGTCACTGCTAAAGGTCGAAGAGATCCACAGCATCAACATCCGTACGAATGTAGTTCACCCGACCGACACGCTGGTGCGAGTAAAGGTGAGAGCGACAGAGAACGCGCTTGGTAGCCGCGAGCGCAAATATAACGCGCTGGTGACGCGCCATACCATTACATACGACCTGGACACGCAGGCGGTGGATTACACGCTGCGACCGTCTCGCTCGTTCGCTGATGCGGTGGCCCACACCTGGCTCATCATGGGTGAGCAGCCCGTAAGCAGCATAGACCTGTACGGGCTGTATTCTATTGCTGAAAGCTTGCCTGATGAGCGCCTGGGTTACTTCGACTACACATTTGATGACGAGAACGACTCTCTCGGGGACCGGGTGCAGGCAATCTGTAATGCGGCTTCGGTGTTGGCGTACTGGGATGACGGGGTGCTGACATTTACACGAGATCAGAAGGTAGACTACCCAGATGCAGTGTTCAACCGGGCAAACATGAAGACGGACGAGTACAAAATAACGTACGAGGCCACTTTGCCAGGTGGGTATGAAGGCGTGCAAACGTCATACGTTCACCCGACCACGAACAACAAGACGTACATCAACTACCGCGTGCTGAACGGTGTAATTGTCGAGCAGGAAGCGAAGAACCCGAACAAACTGGAGATAGTCGGCTTACGTAACGAGTATCAGGCGCGGGAGCGCGCATTACGCGAAACCAAACGCCTGATCTACTCGCGCGTGAAGATGAACGCCAAAGTGTTTGAGGACGGAATTATTCAGGTCGGGAGCGTCATTCAGATGCCCGACATCTACGACAGCAACCAGCAACAGGGTTACATCACCGGCCGCGCCGGGAATAACTTTGATACCAGCGAGCCGATCGCATTTACCGGCTCAATGTATGTGCTGGTGACCGATAGCATTGGCAATCCGACACTGCGCTATCCGGCCACCGCCCGCAGCGACACGAAGTACGGCTTCACCGCGGCAATACCCAACATTCAGCTCAATATATGGAACGGAGACACTGTGCAACTACCGTCGCGCTACATCATCGCGACAGTGGAAGAGTTGGACAGTCAGCTATGGACAGTGAACAGCATCAAACCGAACACAGATAACACGGTATCTCTGACCGTCGCGGAATACAGCGACGCCATCTACCAATAAGAACCGTCCCCGACCAACCGAACCCGGCCACCGTGCCGGGTTTTTTTATGGAATCATTATGGCTACGCAACCTACTAATTTGCCTGTCCCGAGCGAATCACCGCGCGATCTGAAGTTCAACGCCGGGAAAATTGACGAGTTCGTTACCTCGCTGGTGAACACCTATGTTGACCGGTTTGGGAATGAGCATTACACCATTGAGGGCCTGCACTGGCTGGCACAGCAGGCGATTTCCCAGTACGGATGGATCCTCATTGACTCCTTTCAGGACGGCGCTGATATCACCCTACCAAATCAGGCTCTGCGTGACGAAGATACCGGCGAATATTATCGCTGGGATGGAGCATTGCCTAAGCATGTGGATGCCGGGTCTACTCCAGGATCTTCGGGTGGTGTTGGTATTGGTGCCTGGGTTGGTATCGGGGATGCCAGCCTTCGCGCAATGCTGGCAACCAGCTCTGGTACCGCCATGATTGGAGCCCCTGGAGGCATCACTCTTCAGTCTTACATGAACAAAGTGTTCATGTTCATCGATGATCTGTCTGGGGTCGACAAGACGGGGGCTGTTGATAGCTCTGCTGCGCTTAATGCAGCAATTACCGCATATAGCGGTGTGGGCGTGGAATTAATTGGTAACGCATCCAGCACCTATCTGTTAACCAGCACCGTGCAGTGCATTGGGGTCAGCAACATCACGCTGAACTTCAATGGTGCGAAGATAATGGATAACGTCCAGGGCTTTATCCCTACCTCAGGTGGTCGCGCGAACCATACTTTCGTCGTTTATAACTCAAAAAAAGTTCGAATTACTAATTTTGTGTACGACGTAGCTCCAACAAGGGCTGATGCAACTGCGGCCAATCCATTAGCTCCGGAAACAGTGATGCTCTGGGTAGGAGGACAATACCTTGGCAGTGCAATGACAAGCGATTTTGAATTTGACAGATTTTATAACGTAGAAGGCAAAGGTCTTAATAATGGATTTGTTATCTGCGGCATGGGTGAGCTTGATGGAATTAAGATTCACGACTGCTTAATAAAGGGTGGGCCATGGAGATATGGGTGTAATTTTGAGTATGGTCTGGCACCGGTAGACCCAGCTACAAACTCAACGCTAACTAACGGCCGTCATCCGTATAATATTTACGTAGAAAGATTTAACGTCGAAAACGTGTCAACATGTAATGGTTGGTGGCGAGTTGCATCTTGCTATAATGCATATTTCCTCAACATTACAGCCTACAACACCAAGTCAGCTTGCTATTGCTACTCAGGAGATCGAGGTATCACTCGTTACTCGCAGAACGTAACCTTCGAAAACATGAAGATTAAGTTTAGCGATGACACTGTTTATGTTAACTCAAGCGTCCAGGTTATTATCACCGACAAAGATGGCTCAACAAATGCTCCTCTTCCTGCATGGTCTAACTTCGACCATACGTTTATGTTTATAAACTGTGAGGTTGGCTCTACGCGAGTGCTGAGTGGTGGAGTGGGTTCAAATAGTTATCGGATATTTGGGAATATGGGTAAGGTGCATATCCTTGGTGGTATTATAGAAAACTCATTTTTTGGTATCTATGCAGCGCCAGCTTTAAACCCTGCGTTCCTTTCTGATGGTGCAATTCTTGTTGACGGAGTAGTGTTCAAGAAGTGCAACCAGTTCATAAGAATGGGTGGCGTACTTGGATGGAAGACAGAAAACTGCACATTCAAAGCTCACCAATGGGGCGCAACAGCAGCGACTCAGCTTGACCCTGTCATTCTTTTTAATGGTTCAACGGGAACTATCAGAAGTTGCTGGTTTGACGCCCTGACAGGAAGCGGAGCACAGACATACATCAATGTGCAAGGAGGGCTGTTGAGAGTAAGGGACAACGACTTCACCATGCCGTCCGTGGCATATTTCCCAATCACGTGGTCGATAACTTTCCCAACCATTGTTGGCTCAGGAAACAGAACTAACGCAACAAACCTCATTTCTCCAGACATTGGATCGCCACAAATATATGGAGAGCCAAATCCATCCAAGTTGTTGGAATCAATCACTGGAAGCGCAATTCCGTTCTTGGTATCGAGCTCATGGACATCTGCAGCTGCTAAGACTGTTGATTCAATAACCGGTGGAAAACCAGGGGATGAGGTTACTATACGAGGAACAGCAGCTGGTTCAAGCGTAACGTTTACCTTCAGTGGAACCGCGTCTGAAACAAGGATAGTGCCACTTTCCGGAGCAACTGAAACCAAAACAGGAGCTGCCTGGTCCAAAAGATTCAAAAAGATGTCCGGAACCCAGGGATGGTGGGAAGTATAAAAAAGAGGCCCGTCTAAGGGCCTCTATATTCTATTTAACCTTAACTATTTCGGCTATACCTTCATCATTTCTACTTATCTTGTAAATTCCGGTTTCATCAACTTTTCCACTCCAGTTTTTAAAATACTTAGAGTTATTATCCCAAAATTGCTGGTCTGATGTGAATATTACAAGATACGAGTACCCTTTTGTTACTTGATTGATGTCATAATCGCATGTCCAAACATCGCTCTCAAAGTATTTCTTTCCTAGAGTCCAGCACCATGTATTTGCTGCGTGTGGAAGCACGCTATAGTTGAATATATTTTTCTCGAAACCCCTAGACTGCTGCTGAATGAAATATGCTTTATCACCATTTTTCATCATAGGCATCAAGTTATCTGTAAATTTCTTCACATTGACACGTGTTTTTATCCACTTATCGTTAGAGGTAATATTGCTGGCATCCTTATAGAATTGCTCAGGAATAAAGATTATGCAAGATATTATCATCGCGCATAGAACCGCTCTTACGAAGATGTTTGTCTTTTCTGTAAATAATCTTGCAGTTAAGGAAATGAATGATACGATCCATGCCAGCAAGAATGTGGCTGTGTATCTTTCAAATGAAGCAAGCCTAATGCTTTCGTATTCACTGAAGAACATAAGATAACACAGAAGCAGGAATACAACATAAACCGGCCAAAGCACAATCATACTTACAGAGAATACCAAACTATTGCATATCTCTGTTTTGTTTTTTATTGAAAATAAAATAAGCGATAAACTAGCCACTGACAAAATCAGTGTAATAGTTACAATCGTCATGCCGCTGAATAGTTGCCCGCCCATTTGGAAATAAGTCGGATCATCAAGTCTTTTAACTAGTTCTTTCAGGGTTAAAGCTAGTTGCCTGTTATCATCAGACCACAACCTCTCAACCCCACGATCTGACTGAAAAACAGGAACCACACCAGATGTAGAAAGATACACAATCCACGTCTTGTACGAAGCCAATATAGAAACTAAACCTGTAACTCCAACTGCCACAGCTTTTTTCAGCCTAAATGATATATCTCTCTCTAATGATATAATTTCATTGAGAATGGCTATGAATAATGCACATAAAGCGAACACTAACCCCATCTGCTTTATTTCGACAAGCAAGAATAGGGTGGCGGGTAAAAGAATGAATTTGTGAAGTGTGTCTTTTCGTAAAGCGCAAGCAATCGAAGCGGCAAAAACAACTGCAAGTAACTGGTCAACAAAAATATGACCAAAATCAAATCCGAAGTAATATATTGTTGGAATTGAGATGAGGAACGCCAAAGATGCCGCAGAAGTACGCTTTTGTACTAACGTAGCCGCTGTAAAAAGCAGAGATGACAAAATGAAGAAACCATGCGCCAAAAGCACTGTGGATTCTTTCCATCCAAAAGACTTCACGAAGAAATATTGTAATAACTGCTGAGCCGGCGGGTATGATTTGAAAGCGTAAGATAATGGTGAACCGTTATTGTAAAGCGCATCAGTAGCACTGATGATTTTTATGCTTGCCCCCCAAAAAGAAAACTCATCCCATCCCGTGAACAGAAAATCACTGTCAATCGATATGTATAACCATACGAACGGAATGAGAGCAATCAGTACACCAACAACTTCATCAACAGAGAAGGATATTTTCCTATTCAGCGTGCATGCATATGCACCAGATACAATTGCTGCGCCAATACATAGGTAATATCCTACTTCTAAATTTCCAGTTATTCCAAATAAGTACAGCATTAAGACTGCGAATGCGAATAGAATAAAAGGAATAGAAAGCAAACTCACATTGCTAAGTTTTTTAACAGCCACTGAGCCAAACAAAAAGTATGCTAAAAAAAGAAAAATATTCACGATTTATCCCTTAACCGCAAAAAGTATTCCAGAAACAATCAGGGCCACGCCTATTGCATACTGTGTAGTGAACTTCTCGCCGAAGATGAAATGACTGGCTATAGGAACAATAACAAAAGCCAGAGCCATGAACGGATAGGCCTTGCCCAGTTCAATCCTCTGCAGTGCCCAAACCCATGCCAGCGTGGTGATGCCATAAAGAGCAAGAGCTGGAATGAGCACGGATAGAGTTTGCAAAGTAAAAAGGCCGCCACTCTCCATCATCGCCGAAGAGCTTAATTTAAATAGAATCTGCCCAGCAGCTATGCCTATGACGCAGATTATTACAACTAGATAAATCATTACTTAAACCTTTTGTGGATTGGTTGCTTAGGAACGTTGTATATATCATATCCTATGAATGCCAGTATCAGCTGAAGCCCAATTATTATGGGCAGGGCAGACAGCATCACTGTTCCTGATGTAGATGGCACGCCTGATTGAATTGACTCTAACCAATTCGCAGCTCCACTAAAAGCCCCTATAAAGAACAAAATTAAGCCAAGCGGTAGCTCTAAAGAAGCAAGCGACATGTCACGCAGATAATAGTTATAGAAAAATCTCTTAAAGAAATTGCTGACATTTTTTGTTAAGAAATCGAATATAATTTTATTTATTTTTAGATTGCTCACTTCATCTGCATACTTTGCGTCCATTGGTATATCGGCAACAACTGCTCTTAGCGAGTTTAAGCGAAAAAGCATATCAGACTCGAAGAAGTATCTTTCGCTTATTTTTTCAAAAGGAAGGTTCTTTGCAACGTTAGCGTGAATGGCTGTATATCCGTTAGTTGGATCAAAAAGATTCCAGTATCCTGAGGATATTTTTGTCATAAATGACAACACGGCATTACCAAACAGTCGAATCTTTGGCATTGCGCTGATTTTATCCAGTCTAAAGAATCGATTCCCTTTGGTATAGTCTGCCTCACCACGAATTATTGGTCCTACAAAGAATGGAATTAATGATGGATCCATTTGGCCGTCACCATCAATTTTGACAATGATATCCATCCCTTCATCAATAGCCATTCTATAGCCATGCATAACCGCACCGCCAACACCTTTGTTTTTTTCGTTGAAAAGCACGCGAACTCTTGGGTCTGTGTTGTGCTCTTTTACAAAGTTTCCTGAAGAATCCGGGCAGCAGTCGTCAACAACGTAAATCCTGGCAACTTCTTCACCTATGCTCTTGATCACCTCCAGGATGTGCGACGTTACTTTATAGGATGGTATGACTACAGCTATGTTCATTGTCTATCCTTAAAAAAATCATAGAGTTTTCAACGTAAAGAATTGTAACACTTAAGACGATTCTGATCACTACGTGATCTAAGGGCTCTTTACTGCCAAAAAACAGGAAGAAAGCCGTCAACATGCTTTGCTTGAAGAAAGCGTAAATTTATCTTGCGTTGTATTGATCGGTGCGATCGATCAGTATTACTGTATATAAATACAGTATCTGATGGAGGTGATCATGCCACGCACAGCCGATATCCACGCCGCATTTGTTGCGGCCATACAGCTCAACCCCAAGGGTTATCGCTACCTGAGCACAGACAGCTTCATTGAAAAGCTGCGGGAGTTTAACTGGCACTATACGCGCGAAGATGCGAACGCCTGGATAGAGCGCTATCAAAAAGACTTCGCTGACAAGACGACCGACGGCAGCGATAACCGGTACTGGATCTTACGCAACATGGGGAGGGTGCAATAATGGGATTTGCGTCACCAGCGAACGATTATGTCGAGCGCCAGCTCTCGCCTGAAGTGATTTGCAACATGGGTGCTGAGAGCAGGGTGCTTGAAACTGATATTGGCTTTGCCATCATTGAACCTGCGGCCAAAAGCGCGCCCGGCGATGTTCTGCTTATTTTGTGCGAAGGCCGGACCCAGTTCGCCAAGCTCATGGGCAAGGCTCTCATCACCGATGACGGAGAGGCAATAGAAGGTGTAGCGCTGGAAGAGGTAGAAGTGCTGGGCCGGGTATCGTTCTTCATCAATCGTGCGTTTAACGATGACGGGTGTCCGGTGATGTGATGTGGAAAAGGCATAGCTATGCCCGGCGGCATGGCTGTGCATTCTCTGTGTCATAGATGTGTCATGCATGGGTGCATCATTACGAAACGCGTAAGCATACAACGACACGTAGTGACACAAATCCGGCGCGAGCGCGGAAAAAACAATGAAAATACAGTGCGTTAAATGCTGCTCTACGTTCTTCTAAGCCGTAGGTCGTAGGTTCGAATCCTACAGGGCGTGCCATTTAATTTCAGAGAGTTACGTCTCTCTCGCTTTCTCCAGATTTCTGCTGTGGGACATCTTGGGGACATCACCCCCGAAAAATGAGTGAATTTGCTTAGCATGCTCTGTTAAATGGTTAGGTGCTGAGTGGGCATATTCACTTATGCTGCCATCACCGGCAGGGCCGAGTACAATCCGGTCACTGATTTGGCAGGGCTCTGAAATCCCCCAAATAGCATCATTTCCCTCATCTTTCCCCTGCTCAACTTGGCCCCTTCAGACAAGCTGTTGACGCATATAGTGGTAGTAAAATTATCCGTATCACGACACTGCTTCTTATATAACTCAGTTTCCGAACCATCGAACTTCATGCTGCTGAGTGGCATGAATTTGATCTGAGCAAAGATCTCTGGCAAATCCCATAAGAACGCATGAAGATGCGCCGGCCACATCTCGTCCCTATCCCAAACAAGCTAAGGACCTGCTTCTCGAATTAAAAGAGATAGCAGGTAGAGGAATGTATGTTCTCCCGGGGCGTAATGACGCTGGGAAGCCGATGAGCGAAGCCAGCATTAATAAGGTGATTAAACGTATTGGCTATGCCGGTCAAGCTACTGGCCATGGCTTCAGGCACACCATGAGCACTGTGTTACATGAACAGGGATTCAATTCTGCCTGGATAGAGGCGCAGCTGGCGCATTCTGACAGAAACACAATACGTGGTACCTATAATCATGCTCAGTACATTGATGGGCGACGTGAGATGCTTCAATGGTATGCTGACTATCTCGGTGAGTTGGCTGATAAAACCACTGGCTAAGCGTTTTACTCATGTGCGATGAAAAGGAGTTGTTCCAGCTGTTCCATATATATGTTTATGACGGTAACTTATTATTTTTATTATTATACGTGCTTTCAGGTTGGAGCAACTTTTACCAGCCTTGGAGCAACTGGAAACGACTAAAATTGTGTCATAGTCTTCAATTTACTGGTTATGCATACAGCTCACTCTAGACATGTATACCTCAGTAGACGATAATCCATCCAAAGGAAATGGCTATGTCTAGGCTGATCTTCGAATACCCGTACACCTCTGCGGACTGGCATAGCCCCCAAAACCAGAGGACACTAGGTGGTGATATATGGCATTACCAAAGAGGGAGTATTATACACTTCAGCAGGCAGCCAAAAAATCAGGTTGCGAAGTGGAAGATCTTTTGCACTATGCAGCAATAGGCGTATTACAACTCTGCGTACATTATGAGGAGAGCAAAAAAGCTGATAGCATTTGTTATTTTTACGCCTCTCTATCTGATAGTTTATTAGATGAGTTAAACGACAATTCAGAAGGTTTTACTATGCATTATTCCTCTAGATATAATCTAATATCTATGGATTCTAATGCTTATTTCTTCACTGCCGAGGATGATCAACCCTGCTGGGCCGATTATGTTAAGGGATGGTTTGCTATCCCACATACTGAGCTAACATTACCTGCGTTCGAGAACTCTAAGAAAGCAGATGTTTTTCAACTTATACATCCGCGAAATAACTTGAATATAAAAACCGAAGGGTGGGATTTATCAACTAAAGGATTTGAAGTGAGTGGGCCTTGTTTTTATGAGGCGAGGACATTTTCATCAGACGATTTTGTCATAATGGCGGATGAGTTGGATATTCTAATCAATGGCGGGATGAATATTGATCTCTTTGGCCTGGCTGATGAATCAGTCCGTATTAAAAATGTTGTTACGGAAAATGTTGGAAATAAAACGATAACGTCAATGGCTAAACTAATTAAGTCATTACTTTATCTTTGTTATAAAGATGAGGATGTTGTAAACAATCCCCGAAAGCACTTTGATAACAGTCAAAGTGAAATCAATAAGGATTTTGACACGCTCGGGCTTAAGCTTCCATCAGGAAAAACCATCGATAAATGGCTCCGAGGCGTCGATCTCGATAAGAAATGAAAAGTGGAATATTCCAAGTGTGTGTTGGAATATTCCGAAGTTGTGATATCTACAAAGGTAACCTTTACCCGTTGTCTACCAGCGTCTAACAAGGACGCATTAGTTAAACTGGGGGTTACATGTCCCAACCATCTCTAATTCGTTTTCATGAAGTACAAAAGCGCACTGGCTACAGCAAGGCCTGGCTCTACCGCCTAATGAGTCAGGGTAAATTCCCTTCTTCCATCAAAATTGGCTCGCGCTCCATTACCTTCGTTGAAAGTGAAGTTGATGACTGGATTAACCAGCGCATCGAAGACTTACTTAAGGAGGTTGCCTGACTACGCATACTTTTACGAATAACTTGCGTGAAATTGCGATAACCCTTTGGCAGGATCGTTATGTCGCGACAGCTACCAACTAATTAACGACAGGTAAATCATCATGACTAAATTTTATACCCCTACCGGGGAGGGACTCGCTCAACCTAAAATCGGCCAGCACGGCATTTCTACGCCAACCATGAGTAGTCTGGAAATGATCGATTACATCAATGCCGAGCGTAAAGCGAAAGCCGAAGCAGAAGGATTAACTTTCCCATGCAAGCACTATACGAAGATTCAACACAAACACATCCTTGCCAAGTCGCCGAAGGTTTTGGGTGAGGCACACTCAGCTAAATTTTTGGCTCAGTATAGTGATAGCACTGGGCGTGAGCTTCTCTGCTACCAGTACCCTAAGCGCGAAGCTTGTCTGATGGCGATGAGCTATAGCTACGAACTGCAGGCCAAGGTTTACGACTACATGGAAGAGTTAGATCGCCAGGCTCATGGTTACCTCAATTACTCTGTCCAAGAGCTACAAGATATCGTGGCGGTGGCCCGCAAAGCATCAGATGAAGACTCAAGTGATGCTGGCCGCCGTTTGCGTAAACGTCAGGACGATCTGGTACTGTTCGAGAAAGCGGAGTCTCTGGTTCAAAGCCTCAGTCAATTGAAGTTTGATTTTATCGGTAGTGATCTCGATAAGGAGATTCATTAACTTCTGTGGAGCAAAAACTTAATCCTGTTAATGAGCTTATGAGAATCAGAGCGCTTGCACTCGCTGCCGGCTATTTATTCACTACCGGGAAAGAGGCGACTCTGTTGTATGAGCTTGTAGATTTAGTGGGGGTAAATCGCCCGCAAGGCACTCGAGCATGAAGGCGTATATATAGTTCGTTACTATGGGTGGCTTACGCCACCCATATTTCATCCGTCCACCTTCATGTCAGCCGATCTTTCAACGTTATCCCAACCATCATAGGCGTTAACCATGTTTCCCGGCCTTGAGAAACAGGCATTCATCCAGCGCAGTCCACGCTGTATAAGCGATGGCACCGTTCTCCAGTCTATGAAATCCGAGTTTTGTCGGTTCATATAGCGGATAAGATCGAGCATGTTAATGGACAGGGTTTGAGCGCCCCATCGCTGTTTACTTCTTCAGTGAATAGGGGATCGGACCCGAGTCGTCTGATTGCGAACGGCGTGGACAGAAAGCCGGTAGGGATTATTTATGACGTGGCTGTGCGCACTTTGTATAAAAATTTCCCGCTCTTACTGCCGCAATTACTGATACGTAAAGGGCTATTGATTGTTGTCTGAACGAATGTATTATTGAACAGTATTTGTGACATGGAGGTCAAATGTATAACCATAATCGTGACAAAAGTCAGTTTGAGCATAAAGTGCGAGAAATTGAGCATCTTACAGAGCAAATTTCCGCTAAGCATTTACTTTATGGCACTTCTGGTATGTTTTTTGAAACTCAACAGCTCGTAGGCCGTTTGAAAAGAGAGATCGAATCCCACTGCCTAACCTTTCTCGGGGGGATTCAAATTCTTGACGAACAGATACGACATCTCCATGAACAGGATGATCTGCTTACCTTTAACCGAGCAAAAATATTTATAGTTGTTGAAAAAAACCAGACAACAACGACTATTGCTCTCAAGCAGATTGGTTTCGTCGCAGGCGGAGCACAAGTTTATGGTGGGGCTAGTTTATGCGTTGGATCGCTGGGGCTAGCATGTGCTGCATATGGAGCTCCGATGATTGCTCATGGGTTAAATAATATATACGAAAACGGGTATTATCTTCTTTTCCGTGAAGAACAATCAGGAACCCTGAGAGATGCGTACAGATTAGCTGCAAAAAAGCTGGGTTATGGTAATAAGCAGGCAGATTTAATTTACGGTGTAATTGATCTCTCTTTATCAGCATACGGTGCAGGAAGAAAAGTTCTGGAGCCCAGAGAGAAGTCATGGAGTTTGTTTCACAATATCCAATCTGATTATATCAGAGGCTGGCAAGAGGCATCTAAAACCGCAATTACTCTTGATGCGACCAGTAGTAGTATCACGGGTTGGCAGATGTACAAAATAGCTAAAGAGAACTGATTATGTCACAAGATTTAGAATTTTCGCTTTATCCATCTATCTGGCCTGCCGTAGTGTATTTTATAGTGTCAATAGTGGTTTTTTTCTTGCTTTATCTGGGGAGGTTGATAGTTAACAGGCTTCATAAATATCCATTGTTTATTGCTTATATGGTATTTGTAATCGCTATTGCATCCATTCAGATAAACATCTTTGCAAATGGATACGAGTTTGTAAGCGGCTTTTTGCATATTGATTTTGATCCCTATCGATATGATTCGGTATATTGGGGATCCTTGTTTTTCTCCATGCTTTACTTGATGGCGACGCCCAAGAACAATTTTTAGCATTCTCACTTTAATAGTGACGCGGTAGTTCAATGTGTCGGCTTGGGTGGCCGAGAAACCTGTTATAAGCAATAGTGGGCTGCCCAGTGTGGTTAAGGCCGCAACCAGTGATCCTGAACTTGACGTTCTATGGCGAACATTTTCAGTATCTCCCCGAACATAAATTTTTCAGCTTGATCGCACGGCATCACCACTTAGTCAGAACGGATCACATGTTCCAGGCATGAATCGGGGTTCATAACCACTTTGCCAGGTATTAGAGGATGGCACACCACGGGCTGGTCGTTTTCGAAGTAGGTAATTACTGAGTCTGGGGGAAAGACAACCGCTGCCTATCTTTATCGGCTTTGGGAACGTTCGTTTCCGCATCCATGCGTAAATTGCTGGTTTTCTGAAGCCAATTGCAAAGCAAACCTGTTCAATCCTCATCAAAGTAGTGTTCAACACATATTTCCTAATTTTGTGGGTAAGTTAATGGAAAAAATCACTCTAACCAGAAAGGAAGCCGCTGAACTACTTGGTATCTCAACGACTACAGTGACACAGTGGATTCTTGAAGAGCGGCTCAAGGCTTAGCGGGTTAGCGACAGGCCTTAATCACAGTATCTGATTACGCGTGACCTATCCACCCCTGCCAATCCTTCACTCTGCGCCTGATTTTACCCGTTGAATTTGCATGGTTAATTCCAGGTGTGTATCATTTTGCTCCCGGCCCTATAGCCTGTCGGTGAGAACGTTTGTTCCGCCATCGACCGGTCATTGGTATCGTTCCAGCCAGGGCCACCACACCGCCACTAGCTCATCGGGAAGAGCGACAACCAGGATGTTGTAGTACGGGGTTCGAGGCTCCGGTGGCGGACCAACGCCGACTTAGCTCAGTAGGTAGAGCAACTGACTTGTAATCAGTAGGTCACCAGTTCGATTCCGGTAGTCGGCACCATATTTATGGCTTCCCCGCGGGATGCCTGCGGCACGACATTCCTTTTCACTGTTGTACATGCCTGTCATGAAGGACAAATATGTGGTATCTACTCGCAACATCGCTTGCCGCGCTTTCCCTTAATAAAAGTCTGGCTTACCTGATGCTGGGGTTAACGGCATTTTTCGGCTGGAAAGAGAGCATTCTTGATGCCCCGGCGCTGCTGGTGATTGCATCAATCGTTATTGGTTGGTCTGTTGTTGAATGGCTACGTAATAACAATAATAAATATACTTATCTGCTCGAAGGCCTGTGCGTGGTCGTCGCCGTTGCCCTGTTTTTGCATGCGATCCCGGGCTTCCATAACCCCAAAGTGCTGGATGCAGTCGTCGTTGGCCCGCAAAGCATACCGTTCACTATGTACTTTAATATGGACAAGGCGGTGGTGCCGTTCATTTTAATGACGTGCATGCCAACGTTATTCGTAGCAAAACCACTCTATAAAGCTGGCAAGGCTGGCTGGGGAATATTGGTTCTTGCGATACCCGTGCTGTTACTTCTTGCTGTTGCATTGGGCGGGCTGAGAATTGAGCCACATGCGCCAGAATGGTTCGCTCAATTTGCCCTTGCGAATATTTTCTTCGTCTCTTTGGCTGAGGAAGCCTTGTTCAGAGGCTCAACGCTTGTCCAGGATTCTTCATCCTGTTGTCGCGCTGTTGATTGCTTCAGTCATCTTTGGGCTGATGCATTATCGCGGCGGTTTACTACTGATTATTTTTGCCAGCCTCTCCGGTATTATTTACGGCCTGGCGTGGATGTGGAGCGGCAGGCTCTGGGTTGCAACGTTATTTCATTTTGGGCTGAACTGCGTGCATTTATTGTTCTTCACCTATCCGATGTATGCCCCTCACGCGGCGATGTGATGCTTTTTATAACGGCCAGTTCTTATTTGGATTTAAGTCAAATTTTTATATTGACTGGGCTGATAGGCTTACCCCTCTTCATTAGAGGGATAAATATATGTTTTTGACAACACACACATTAAATAATGAGATAGCCTTAACCTTACGTCAGCCGGACAGGGATGAAAAAGCTCCGGTTGTCGTGCTTTGCCACGGGTTTTGCGGGATACAGGACATTTTACTGCCGCGCTATGCTGAAGCATTTACTCACGCTGGCTTTGCGACTATCACATTTGATTACCGTGGTTTCGGCGAAAGCGGTGGGGAGCGAGGAAGGCTGGTTCCATCAATGCAAATTGACGATATCTGTACCGTTATTGACTGGGCGGAGAAGCATCCCGGGCTGGAAGGGCAGCGTATCGCGCTATGGGGGACGTCGCTAGGTGCCTGCCATGTGTTTGCCGCTGCCGTCGAGCGCCCGCAGGTGAAATGCATCATAAGCCAGATGGGGTTTGCGGACGGTGAAGTGATTGTCACTGGCAATATGGATGATAACGACAAGCAGGGGTTCGTCGCCACGCTTGAAAAGATGGTCGAAAAACGCGAGCGCCAGGGTAAGGAGATGTTCGTCGCCATCACGAAGGTATTGGGAGACGAAGAGTCGAAAGCCTTCTTTGAGGAAAATAAAGCGCACTATCCTGCGATGGATATCAAAATACCTTTCCTTACCGTTTATGAAACGCTTCGCTACAAACCTTACCAGTACGCTGAGAAGGTCAGCTGCCCGACGCTCGTGGTGGTGGCTGGAGACGATACGGTTAATGATCCTCAGCAGGGTATTGCGCTATACGAATCCGTCAGCGCCCAGGACAAGCGGCTCTATACCGAGCTGGGCGCAAAACATTATGATTTATATGATGGTAAGCATTTCGATAACGTCATTACCCAGCAGCTGGAATGGTTAACAAAGCGCTTATAAGCGCTGACTGTTTCCATTTCCACTTCACCCCCGCATTGGCGGGGTTTTTTATACGCGCGGCACGCGCAGAGAAAAATGTTCACCGGTGCGCCAGAATAAATAGAAGGCTAATTAATTTTATTATTTACGGGCTTAAGGTTTTCTTAATCTTTAATTAATTCTCCTTTTTAAACTGGATTTTTATCACATGTCATTCCCCTATAAAAAAATTTTCCACTTTTACGTCTAAACTGGATTGATACTAATTATCATTAGCGTTGTTGTATGATTTAATCCTGTCCCACAAAGCTATGAGTGATTACTCCCGTTGGTCTATTAAGGATATGTTCATGAATTCTCGCCTGCTGTCATGCTTCTCGCTTGCCTTGTTGTCTTCATCACTTTTCCTTTCTACACAATCAGTTGCTGCTGATAATAATCAGGGTATCGTTGTGTATAACGCACAGCATGAAAACCTGGTGCAGTCATGGGTTGATGGCTTTACGAAAGAAACGGGAATTAACGTCACTCTGCGAAACGGCGGTGACAGCGAGCTGGGCAACCAACTGGTTCAGGAAGGCAGCGCATCGCCTGCAGACGTATTTCTGACGGAAAACTCGCCGTCCATGGTATTGGTTGATAACGCTAAATTATTTGCGCCTTTAGAGGCCGATACGTTAAAGCAGGTACCCGCGGAATTTCGTCCAGCGCACGGTCGCTGGATAGGCATCGCCGCGCGTAGCACCGTGTTTGTCTATAACCCGCAAAAATTAAATGAGACACAGCTGCCAGCATCGCTGATGGATCTGGCGAAACCTGAGTGGAAAGGGCGCTGGGCCGCGTCTCCGTCAGGCGCGGATTTCCAGGCGATCGTTAGCGCAATGCTGGCGCTGAAGGGCGAGCAGGCCACGCTGGACTGGCTCAAGGCGATGAAAACCAATTTCGTTGCTTACAAAGGTAACAGCACCGTGATGAAAGCGGTCAACGCGGGCCAGATTGATGGCGGCGTGATCTATCACTACTACCGTTTTGTCGATCAGTCCAAAACGGGTGAAAACAGCAAAAATACCCAGCTCTACTATTTCAAACACCAGGATCCGGGCGCATTTGTCAGCCTCTCTGGCGGTGGCGTGCTGGCATCCAGCAAGCATAAAGCGCAGGCGCAGGCCTTCATCAAATACATCACCGGCAAAGAAGGTCAGGAAAGCCTGCGTACCAACAACGCCTTTGAATATGCCGTCGGCGTGAATGCCGCGTCCAACCCGAAACTGGTTCCGCTGAAGGATCTGGATGCGCCAAAAGTGGAACCTTCCACGCTCAACAGTAAGAAAGTTATCGAGCTGATGACGCAAGCTGGCCTGCTGTGATCCTGAACGCAAAGTGAATGCCTTATGTCTGGTTTGAGTCTCGACATCGGTAAAAACCGCGTGCGGAAGCCTGTTCGCAGGCGTCCCGCGCTGCCGATGGTTGCGTTAGCTGTCTTGTTTTCATTACTGGCGCTTCTGCCTTTGGGCTTTATCATTGCCATCGGCATTGAGACCGGCTGGGAAACGATTAAGACGCTGGTGTTCCGCCCGCGGGTGGCTGAGCTGCTCAGCAACACGCTGTGGCTCATGGCGTTAGCGGTTCCGCTGTGCATTGTGTTGGGCGTGGCGATAGCCTGGCTGACGGAGCGCACAATGCTTGCGGGACGAGGCGTATGGTCGGCGCTGGCGGTGGCCCCGCTGGCGATCCCCGCGTTTGTGCAAAGCTATGCCTGGGTAAGCGTGGTACCGGGCATGCATGGCCTCTCTGCGGGGGTGTTCCTCTCTGTACTGGCCTACTATCCGTTTATCTACATGCCGGTTGCCGCGGTGTTGCGCCGTCTCGATCCCACGCTTGAAGATGTCGCCGCTTCGCTCGGATCGCCTCCCTGGCGGGTCTTTTTCCGCGTGGTGCTGCCTCAGCTTAAACTGGCAATCTGCGGCGGCGCGCTGCTGGTGGCGCTGCACCTGCTGGCGGAGTATGGCCTGTACGTCATGATCCGCTTCGACACCTTCACCACGGCCATTTATGACCAGTTTCAGTCCACGTTCAGCGGCCCGGCCGCGAATATGCTGGCGGGCGTGCTGGCCTTATGCTGTCTGGCTATCCTGATGCTTGAAGGCGTCACGCGCGGAAAAACACGCTATGCGCGGATTGGCGCAGGCGCCGCGCGCGAGCAGAAGCGCTGGCCGCTTGAGCCTGCTATGGCGTGGCTGGGACAGCTGCTTTTTCTGACGCTGGTGCTGCTGGCGCTGGGCGTACCCTTAATCGTGTTGTGTCGCTGGATCTGGCTGGGTGGCGTGGAAAACTGGATGAGCGCCGATCTCTGGCACTCGCTGCGCCAGACGCTGATGCTCGGCGTGGGCGGAGCGCTGCTGACGACGGCGTGCGTGATCCCCATCGCGTGGCTCGGGATCCGTTATCCACACCGTATTTTCCGTATGCTGGAAGGGTGCATTTATATTACCAGCTCGCTGCCGGGTATTGTGACCGCGCTGGCGCTGGTCACGGTGACTATCCACTATGCCCGTCCGATTTATCTGACGGAAGTGACGCTGTTCCTCGCCTACCTGCTGCTGTTTATGCCCCGCGCGCTCGTTAACCTCCGGGCTGGCATTGCGCAGGCGCCGGTTGAGCTGGAAAACGTGGCGCGCAGCCTTGGCAGCACGCCCGCTGAAGCATTATGGCGCGTCACCCTGCGGCTGGCCGCACCGGGCGCCGCGGCGGGCGCGGCGCTGGTTTTCCTCGGCGTCAGCAATGAACTGACCGCAACGCTTCTGCTGTCGCCATTGGGAACGCGTACGCTCTCCACCGGCTTCTGGGCTCTCACCAGCGAGATCGATTATGTGGCTGCAGCCCCTTACGCCATGCTGATGATCCTTATCTCACTGCCGCTAACCGCCATTCTATATATGCAGTCTAAAAAAATTGCAGGGCTATGACATGCTTGAATTAACGTCCATTTCGAAATCGTTTTCCGATGCGCGGGTGCTTGATAATGTGAATCTGAGCGTTTCACCGGGGAGCCGAACGGCGATTGTCGGGCCGTCGGGGTCGGGAAAAACCACGCTGCTGCGTATTCTTGCCGGATTCGAAACGCCGGACAGCGGGCGCATTGTCATGCAGGGACGCACGCTGTTCGATGAACACAATTTTGTGCCCGCCCATCTGCGTGGGATCGGTTTTGTCCCGCAGGAAGGGGCGCTGTTCCCGCACCTTAATGTGGCTGACAACATCGCCTGGGGGCTGGACGGCACGCGGGATGAAAAACGTCAGAGGGTGGACGCGCTGATGGAGAAAGTCTCTCTGGACAGGCAGCTGGCAACGCACTGGCCGCATGAGATTTCCGGTGGACAGCAGCAGCGCGTTGCGCTGGCCCGCGCGCTGGCCCAGCGTCCGTCGGTCATGCTGCTCGATGAACCCTTTTCGGCGCTGGATACCGGGCTGCGCGCCATGACGCGCAAAGCGACCGCCGACCTGCTGGCGGAAGCTGGCGTGGCCTCGATTCTGGTGACGCACGACCAAAACGAAGCCTTGTCCTTTGCCACCCAGGTTGCTGTGATGCGCGGCGGACGCTTCAGTCAGGTGGGTACGCCTTACGAGGTCTACTCCCGGCCCGTAGATGAAGAGACCGCGCTGTTTCTTGGCGATGCGGTGATCCTGCCTGCTCAGCTCTCCAGCGGGTACGCGATGTGCGCGCTGGGTGAAGTGCCCACGGACAATGCCCGTGCGACAGGAGAGGGCAGAGTGATGATGCGTCCGGAACAGCTGCGCGTAACGGCATGCGCCCCGCATGAAAGCCCGATCTCGATTATTGAGGTCGATTTCACGGGCCATTTGTCCACGCTCACCCTTGCCTTAGCCGGGCGACAGGAGCCTGTTGTTCTGAAAACGGTCAGTCAGGCTGGGTGGAACCCTGGCACTGCGGTGCGCATTGATATTGCGGGCGTCGCACGCGTTTTTGAATATTCTTAATATTCGTTAGTTATTTCATGCAATGGGTTGTTATAGAAGAATTTTCCTGTACGTGTGGAATTTCCTGAGATTCTCTACCATGCTCAATACACCTCATCATCGTGTGTGAGGCTTTTCGTAGTTGCTGATTAATCTCAAGGAAAAAAGGTTATGAAAAAAACGACTGCTATTTTGTTGGGAACCGCGTTTCTGTTTACCACTAATGCCTTTGCTGCAGAACTGCTGACGAAAAATGAATTTGAGAAAGTAGAATCACAGTATGAAAAAATCGGTACTGTTAATACTTCAAATGAAGTATCGATTGATGATGCGAAGAAAGAGCTGATTGAGAAAGCAGACAAACAAGGCGCTGATGTGCTGGTACTGACGTCCGGTAATACCAACAACAAAATTCACGGCACCGCCGATATCTACAAGAAAAAATAATGTTATTGCAGCCACCCCCAATGCGGGGTGGCTGTTTTCGTCCTGCTTCTCGTCATCATCCCTCCATTCTGATTAACCTCTTTTCGCGACCAGAAATGCGCGGTTACACTTGATAACGCATAGATAATGCGTATAGTTCTCATTTGCATTGCATTTACACCATTCTAAGGCCCGACCACGGGTCATTTTGCGCGCACATTTAAACGAGTTAATTATGAACAACACCACAATGCATAAAACGCTGCTGGCGCTTGCCATTGGCGCAGTGACCCATTCCGCTCTGGCGGCGGATGAGAAAAAAGAGGACACCCTCGTCGTCCAGGCTGCGGAGGAGAGTGATTTCACCCCCGGCGGTGACCAGCTGGTGCCCGCCTTCCTCGACGGGCAGGTGGCAAATGGCGGACGCATGGGGATGCTCGGTCAGCAGAACGCCATGGACGTGCCGTTCAACATCATCAGCTATACCTCAAAGCTGGTGGAAGATCAGCAGGCCAAGACCATTGCCGATGTCGTCGCCAACGACGCTGGCGTGCAGTATGTTCAGGGTTACGGCAACAGCGCTGAAACCTTCCGTATTCGTGGCCTGAAGTTCGACGGCGATGACATGACCTTTGGCGGCCTGTCCGGCGTGCTGCCGCGTCAGGTGGTGGATGCCCAGATGGTCGACCGCATTGAGATCTTCAAAGGGGCCAACTCGCTGATGAACGGTGCGGCAAGCTCCGGCGTGGGCGGGATGATCAACCTTGAGCCGAAACATGCGGGCGAGACGCCGCAGGCAAAAGTGGGCGTCGACTACACCTCGGATTCCCAGATTGGCACTACGCTGGACGCGGGCCGTCGCTTCGGTGATAACGACCAGTTTGGCGCGCGCGTGAACCTCGTCCATCGGGAAGGGGAAACCGGCGTACCGAATGACCGCCGCCGCACCACGCTGCTTTCCACCGGCCTGGACTACAAAGGCGACCGCTTCCGCACCTCGCTTGACATGGGCTATCAGAAGAAAACCTTCCACGGCAGCCCTACCAGCGTCAATATTTCAGCGGTGGATTTCGTCCCTGAGCCGCCGAAAAATGACCGCAATTTCTCGCAGAAGTGGGCCTACAGCAATATCGAAAACGAATTCGGGATGTGGCGCAGCGAGTACGACATCACCGATGGCTGGACCGCCTATACCGGTCTGGGTGCGCAGCACGCGCACGAGGAAGGGATCTACAGCGCGCCGAAGCTGGTGGACAAGAGCGGCAAGGCCACGGTCAGCCGCCTCGACACCAACCGCATCAGCGACTCCGTCAGCGGGATGGCGGGCATTCGCGGTAACTTT
>Ga0157371_10000741_pt1 | contig 38124 bp, 35 predicted proteins | sample C45metaG_FD_113462 | JGI IMG/M metagenome (GOLD analysis project Ga0157371, IMG submission 113462) | Corn rhizosphere microbial communities from Kellogg Biological Station, Michigan, USA - C4-5 metaG | ecosystem: Host-associated > Plants > Roots > Rhizosphere > Soil | place: USA: Michigan... | reverse complement strand
TGATTCAATTGTTATTGCAGATAATACTGAGAAAAGAAAGTCAAATAATTTTTCAACCAATCTGAATCTGCGCCATGTTTTTGATTCATCAGGAAAGGAATTTACGGTTGACCTGGACTATCTAAAATATTATCAAACCAGCGACCAGCTTCTTTCCAATCAATATTTTTATGCTGATTTCACTGAAAGAAAAGACCCTTCACAACTGATAGGAAATCTGCCTTCCAACATTAAGATTTATTCTGCGAAAACTGATTTTACTTTTCCTTTAAAAAATACAGCAAAGATCGAAACCGGTGTAAAAAGCAGTTATGTAACTACTGATAATGACGCTTTGTATCAAAATAAAATGAATGGCGGTTATGTGACCGACGATGGAAAAACCAATCACTTTATTTATAAAGAAAACATCAACGCGGCTTATGTAAATTTCAGCCAGGAAATAAAAAAATGGGGCTTGCAGGCAGGTTTACGGGCAGAAAACACGAATGCAAAAGGCCATCAGTTGGGAAATTCTTCTCATCCTGATTCTTCATTCACCAAAAATTATGTAAACCTTTTTCCCACAGTTTATGTAAGTTATAAAGCAAACGAAAAAAATACTTTTTCAGCCAATTACGGCCGCAGAATAGATCGCCCGGATTATGAAGACCTGAATCCGTTTTATTATTTCCTTGATGAATACACCTATGAAGTTGGAAATACTTTGTTGCAACCGCAGTTTTCTGACAATATCGAAGTTTCTCACACTTACAATGGATTTTTGACCACGACAATTAATTACAGCAAAACTCATCACGTTTTTTCTGATGTCTTAAAACAGATCACCAGTGAAAGAAAAACTTTTCAGACAAAAGAGAATCTGGCTTCAAAAACGAATTTGGGCCTTGCAATAAGTGCTAATTTTCCGGTAACCTCTTTCTGGTCGACCAATTTATTTTCCAACGTGAATTATAACTCTTACTCTGGGCAATTAGATGGCGGTCATCTTGACGTAAACGCCACCACATTGATGGTAAACATGAACAACCAGATCAAATTCAAAAAAGGCTGGAGTGCTGAGCTGAGTGGCTTCTACAGATCTAAAGGGATTGAAGGACAAATAGTAATCAACCCAATGTGGCGATTAGATGCAGGCGTTCAAAAGACAGTTTTGAAAAATAAAGGAAGCGTGAAATTAGGTATCCGCGATATCTTCAATTCGCAGAATTTTACAGGCGCTGTAAAATACCAGGATATCGATGTCTATATCAAGAACCTGCGTGATAGCCGGACAGTGTCACTCACATTTTCTTACAGGTTTGGAAAGCCAATTAAAAACCAACAACACAGAAGAACCGGTGGCGCTTCAGATGAAGAAAACAGAATAAAAGGTTCAGGAAATTAATATGGCCTCATTAAAAAACTTGTCTCTAAAATTACAAAGTTTGAAAGATAAAAAACTCTCCAATTTCCGGGAGAGTTTTTTCTTATTATTACTTAGCTGAGGTTTATGAGAATAAACCACCTTTTTTCAGGGTGCAAATTCCTTCTCCAATCTTAAATCCGTTATTATAAATTTCTACTTTGTAACCGCCGGTTTCAAACTTTCCGTTTTGAGACCATTCAACTTTTACAGGTTGTTTTTGTCCCTGCACATAATTTACCTGGATCTTTTTAGTAAATGGTTTTTGAACGCCGTCCCTAGTAGTAAAAGTACCGGAGCCCAAAGCGTCTACAGCCACAGGTTTGCCGGTAGGATCAGTGATAGATACATAGATATCTTTTGGCCCTGAGGGTGTGATCCTGTTGGCTCCTAAAGTAAATGCGATGCTTAATTTATCAACCCTTTTTGCAGTAGAAGTTACTTTTTCTTTGCCACTGCTTTTTTCTTTTATTCCTTCAATAGAAAAATTAGAAGCATCAAGAGTAGAGCCAATATCAATCACGGTATCCTTATGCTGAATAACATGACTTGCAGAATCGTAACTTCTCTGAACCACGTCTCTTTGCTGAGTTACCACCCTGTTGGTTTCCGTTAACTGGGTATTGGCAACCTGTAATGAATCAATTTGTGCAGTGTAGGTTTCAATGTTGCCTTTCAATTGTGCGATCAGTCTTTTTGCTTCTGCAAGTTGCGCTCTTGTAGCATTTCTGTTATTGATAATGCTTTGCACTCTTGCTTTAAGCGCATCGATGTCTTTGTCTTTTGTTTTCAACAAGCTATCCGCTTTAACGTTGCTTGTCTTTAACGCATCAAGACGAAGGGCTGCATCATCCAATTCGCGTTGCAACTCGTTTTTAGAAGAATCGCTGTTAACGATCTGACTGGTAAGATCCTGCTTTTCCTGGCGGGTTTTATTTTTATCATAAATGATATAACCCCATGTACCGAGAAGCGCAATTACCAAAATAGCAGTTAAAATATTGCGGCCACTATTGTTTTTTTCGACCACAGTTTTTCCCGCAGGATTTTCACTGTCTGGGAAGTTTTCGTAACTCATTGTGTAAGTTTTTTATTTTGATTAATGATAATACGTTTCTTCAATTTTCCAAAATCATGCCAAATCGAAAAAGCCTGCCTAACATGTTATAAAACAACTCAATTTACAACAAATTAAAGGTAAAATTTTATCTTTGAAAAATGAGCACCGCTTCTATTATAACTAACTGGAAAAATAAAGAATTTAAACCCGTTTACTGGCTCGAAGGTGATGAAGATTTTTTCATTGATGAGATAATGGAATTTGCTGAAAAAAAAATCCTTTCAAAAGAGGATGCAGAATTTAATCAGACCGTTTTTTATGGAAAAGATGCGAACTGGGCAGATGTTGTAAATGCCTGCCGGAGGTATCCGATGTTTGCAGAAAGACAAGTGGTTCTATTAAAAGAAGCTCAGCAAATGAGGGATGTAGAGAAACTGGAATCATACATCGAAAAGCCTTCGCCCTCAACAGTTTTGGTGGTTTCTTATAAAGGAAAAACACTAGATGGCCGTCAGAAATTCGCCAAACTGATCAAGAAAAAAGGCGAAGTTTTTTTATCAAAAAAATTGTACGACAATCAATTGCCGTCGTGGACAAGTTCTTATTTACAATCAAATGGTTTTCAAATAAAACCAAAAGCGTTAAATTTATTGGTGGATCACATTGGTAACGATCTTTCACGAATTGTAAATGAAATAGAAAAACTTTCTCTGAATCTGAAAGAAAAAAATATTACCGAAGACGATATTGAAAAATTTATCGGCATCAGCAAGGAGTATAATATTTTTGAATTGCAAAATGCATTCAGCAAAAAAGATGCGGCAAAAGCGATCCGCATTATTCAATACTTTGATGCAAATCCGAAAGCAGTTCCCATTCAATTAATCCTGCCTTCACTCTATGCGTATTTCTCAAAAATTCTTACTGTTTATCAAATGCCGGATAAAAGTGAACAGACGCTGAAACCAATTTATTCATATAATTCGCATTTAGTGGAGCAGGTTTTGCAAACAATAAAAAATTATTCTTTCCTGGAAATAGAACAGGTAATTTTATTGTTGCATGATGCAAATCTTAAAAGTATTGGAATCGGAAGCACCTCTCTTTCAATTGGATCGTTGATGAAAGAACTTTCTTATAAAATCATGAATGTTTGAAAAGCAACTAATACCCGGTAGCGCCATCTCTTACTTTCACATGCTTTTTATGGGCGTTCTTTTTTTGATATTCCAATACTTCTTTTGGTACAATCTTTTTCATAGGTTCATCAGCAGCAACTTCTTTTTTTACAGGATTCAATAAATAACCTCGATCATAATTCTCGGTCTTGATTATTTTTCCATTTTCATAATAAGTCCACTGCCCGTCTTTAACGCTGTAGGGTTGCGCTTTTACAATTTTGTAATTCAATATTTCATTACTTCCGGTTCCATAAATAGGAATGGTGTCATATGGTTGATCCGGATTATAGGCACGCCAACTTTCTTCTCTTACCAAATCGCCCAAAGCGGTGAAATACTGTGACTTTCCTTCTTTGTCGCCATCTTTATAATTTTCATAAGCGATCAGATCGCCCTGCAAATCATATTTTCTCCAATGGCCTTCTTTCTTATCATTCAGAAAAATTCCTTCTTCTTCATAACCCGGTTCGCCGCGCAAAGGATCTACATGCACTACCCACTTGCCCTGTTTTAATCCTTTGTGATCAATGGCGTTGATGGTATCGCCTTTTACAGAGATCTTGAACGTTTTGTATTGCGCATCTGCATTTGAAAGAAAAGACAGGAACGCAATTGTTGCAAAAAGTATCTTTTTCATAGTAAGGAATTTAAAACTAAAGAAGGAAAGTTGCAGAACTTTCAACAACTTCAAAATTACCAAATTAATGTTGCGCAGATAACATGAAGAAAAAATTGATCCAAATTTTAACTTTCAGAAAAGTTCTTCAAATTGCAAAATGTGAAGAAATCATTAAAAGAGACTTTTACTTTTCTTTAATATCCAAATTAGTAAATGAACCATTTTCATTCATTATATCTTGAAACAAATAAAAGAGAAGTACACCCTTAAAATAAATCAATTATGAAAATCAATCTTCAAACATTAAAGTTCAAAGCGAAGGAAGAACTGGTAAATTTCGTAGATGAAAAAGTTGGAAAGCTTTCAAAATTCGATGATAAAATTATCAGTGCGGATGTAACATTAACAGCAGATACTGCCAACATTCCTGAAAATAAAATTTGTGAAATAAGATTGATCGTTCCGGGCAATGATGATTTCGTAAAGAAAAATGCCACAACATTTGAAGAAGCAATCAGCACATCTGTTGACATCCTTCAAAAGGTTTTGCAAAGAAAAAAAGTAACGCATTAATTCTTTTTGTTAAAGCTGAAGATCAGTTTCTATCGGATAATGATCTGAATAAGGAACATGGATCACACGGAATTGATTTACTTTAAAACTTGTATCTGCAAGAATATAATCAATTCTTAAGGTAGGAGAAATGTAACGAAAAGTTCTGCCGATGAAAGCGCCTTTTTTCAGAAAGGTATCCTGCAGATCTCCTTTTATAATAAAATAAGTGCTTGAATTGGGCACATCATTAAAATCTCCTGTAAGTATAACAGGGTAAGGACTTTCGTTAATTTTTCCTCTTACCAATTGTGCCTGTTCATATCGGTGTACGTATCCTTTTTTTAATTTAGAAACAATCGTTCTTGAATCATGATAACCTGGATCCTGCGCATGTTTCAGACGACTAAGGCTTTCATAATCTGAGCTTTCAAACCGTACAGATTGAAGATGTGTGGTAAAAACCCTGACCGTTTTTTCTCCAACTTTTATATCGGCATAAATAAGGTGTTCAGCGTTGGTATTTTCACCATAATTAAATGTAGCAGAATCTATGATGGGATATTTAGAAAAAATAATTACGCCCTGCTGGCTATGCACTTTTTCTTTGTCAGTGGCTGCGAATAAATAATAAGGATAGCCCATTTTCATGATAGTAACAGCATTGGAATGGGAATCGCCGAGCCGCTTTCTGTCAGAATATTCTTCAAAGCAAAGCACGTCGGCATTTTCTTTTTTCAGCAGTTCAAACATTTGCGGCTTGTAACTCGCGGTTTTTGATTTATCATTACTATCGTCCCAGCTCTCCACGTTCCAATGTAAGATTCTTAAACTATTGGGTTGTTTTGGCGCAGAAAATGGTTGTCGAAAATGGAATGAAAAAACGGCAAGGATCTGCTGAATGCCAATGAAAATTACGAAAAGGCAAACCCAAAACCATTTTGATTTTACCAGAATCCATAAAATCATGAAACAAAGAAGTGCAAGAAAAATTAAAGGAAACGCCAAGCCGGGAAAAGCAATAAACCAAAATTTTCCGGTATTGATATAAGGTACAAAACAAACGGAAAGGTAAAGAAAAATAATTCCAAGATTTATAATTACTAAAACAGATCTGAATAAAGAGCGCGTTTTCTCTAACATAAAATATAACCGCAATTAATCCGGAAAGGTAAAGATGATAATTATAATAAAATATTAAAGTGAATTTCCTAACGATTCTTTTATCCTTTCATCAACAGCAGGGAAATTTAATATTGCAAATCTGTTTTTACAGGGTAGTGATCGGAGTAGGGAACATGAACAATTTCAAACTGGTTTACTTTAAATTTTTTGCTGGCTAAAATATAATCGATCCTTAAAGTGGGAGAAATAATTCCGAAACTTTTCCTGGTTGTTCGTCCCGTCCAAAAACCTTTTTTAAGAAAGGGATCCTGAAGATCGCCCTTGATATTGAAGTAAGTACTTGAATTTGGAATATCATTAAAATCGCCGCAAATAACAGGAGGATAAGGGCTTTGGGATATTTGTCTCCCGACAAAAACTGCCTGGTGATATCGGAAAGTATAACCTCTTAATAATTTTTTAAATAGTCTTGAAAAGCTTGCTGATTCATCATTTTCTGACCTTTCATTATCCCAATCTGCAAAATTGATTGCGATCAAATGAGTAGCAAAAATTCTGAAAGTTTTGTCTTTCACTTTTATATCTGCATAGATTAAATGCTGCCCTCTTTTGGTTCTATTAAAATTAAAACTGGCAGTATCTGTTATTGGATATTTGGAAAAAATAGCAATCCCTGATTGGTTCGAGTCATTTTCTCTTTGTAAAGGAACAAAATAATGATATGGATATCCCATTTTGGTAATGAGCGTAATATTAGATTGAAAAATGGCGGTATCTTTTTATTCAAAAAATTCTTCCAAACAAAGCACGTCGGCATTCTGTTCATTAATCACACTCATCATCTGTGGGCGCAAACTATGAAATCCGCTCTCAACTATATTTTGTTCCTCAGGTTGGTCAAAAGCCATTACATTCCATTGCAAAACTCTTAAAGTATTTGGTTGCTTTTCATCTGAAAACTCAGATGGAAGATGAAATGAAAAAACAGCAGCAATTTGCTGAAAACCAAGAATAACGGTAACTACAGAAACCCAAAAAAATTTTGATTTAAGAATGATCCAGAAAATAATAAAGGCAAGAAGTACGAAAAGAAGTATTGGAAAAATTATTCCGGGAATTGCAAAATACCAGTTAACAGAAGTATTTACAAAAGGAACGAGACAGACAAATAAATAAGCAAGAACAACACATAGGTTGAAGGCAATGAGAATCTTTCTATAAACAGGCGTTCTATAATAATACATTTCTGTGGCTCGATTATGAAACTAAATTATTGTTTATGATTTTAGAAAAGAACCACTGACATTATTTACCCGTTTTGAAAACCATTTTCACATTTCCACATTAATGTCCTCTTCCCCAACCAAACCAATCGTTTCCGTTTGCAAAAATCAGCAACGCAAATAAAATAACCATTCCCACGATTTGTGCATACTCCAAAAACTTATCACTCGGTTTTCTTCCTGTGATCATTTCTACGATCGTAAAGACAACATGTCCTCCATCCAAAGCAGGAATGGGCAATAAATTCATGAAGGCAAGAATGATCGAAAAGAAGGCGGTTATTTTCCAGAAAGCTTCCCAATCCCATCCGGTATCAGGGAAAATCGAGGCCATCGCTTTAAATCCTCCAAGTCCTTTATAGGCACCCGTTTCAGGATTTAAGATCATTTTAAATTGTTGAATATAGGAATCCAACATCTTCCCGGTTTGTTTTATTCCTGCAGGAAAAGAAGCAAGGAAACCATACTTTTTTGTCTCAAGTTTAAAGATCCCAAGACTATCATATTGTTCAGCACTCAAACCATTTACACCAATTTTTCCATCATTATCTACTTTCACTTTTAATTGCACCGGCTGTTCATTTCTACTAACTAAAAGCGTAACCGTATCGCCTTTTTTATTCTTTAAATAACCCGCCAACTGATCAAAATAGATAATTGGAGTAGAATCAACTTTTATTATTTTATCAAAGCCTTGAAGGCCGGCTATTTTCGCAGGAGTCGTATCCTTTGCATCGAAAGTACCAGCAATTAAAGGAGTTCGTGGCATTACAAAAGTTGAACGTTTACCCTTCTGTTCTACAAGTTGCTCTATCATATTCACCGGCACATTCAATAATTCTTCCTTTCCGTTTCTTTCAACAGTAATTTGTTTGCCCAATAAAATTTTTGCCGGAACATCATCAAAATATTGTATCGGTTCACCATTGATCGCTTCGATTTTATCGCCGTTCTGCAAACCGATTTTTGATATCAGGCTATCTGTAACCCAGATACCATTTTTCACGCTCTGCATCGGAAGTTTTGTTTGTCCCCATGTAAAAAGGATCATGGCATAAATTGCAAAAGCGAGCAACACATTCATGGTAACGCCAGCCAGTAAAATGATCAGTCTTTGCCAGGCAGGTTTACTTCTGAATTCCCACGGTTGTGGCGGTTGATTCATTTGTTCTTTATCCATGCTTTCATCTACCATTCCCGAAATTTTTACATAACCTCCCAGTGGAAGCCAGCCAATTCCATATTCTGTCCCGCCGATTTTCTTTTTGAAAATTGAAAACCATGGATCAAAAAATAAATAGAATTTTTCTACCCGGCATTTAAACCATTTGGCGGTTATATAATGCCCAAATTCATGAACAATCACTAAAATGGAGAGAGAAAAAACAAGATATCCAGCTTGCAAACCCACTGCCGGCCAATTAATTGCTAATAATGTCATATTTATAAACCTCAATCCACAAAGGCGGATTTTTTACTTTTTGTTAAAATTATTTTCTTGGCAATGATCCCCAGAATCACATTTTTACCAAAGACGCCGCTAAATTACGAGCCTCACCATCGCTTTCAAAATAATCTGTAAGATTTGGCTTTTCTATAAAGTTTATCTTCTCAAGGCATTTTTCAATTACTGCCGTCATGTCTAAAAATCCAATTCGATTATTCAAAAAAGCCCATACGGCAATTTCATTTGCGGCATTTAAAATACAAGGAAAATTTCCTCCTTTTTCGAGAACCGTAATCGCCAGGCTTAGATTACGAAATGTTTTAATATCTGGTTCTTCAAAAGTAAGAACAGGTATTTTCCTAAAATTTGCCCTTGGATTATTATTGGAAACTCTTTTTGGAAAAGTAAGTGCATACTGGATCGGTAACTTCATATCAGGCAGTCCCATTTGGGCCTTTATGCTTCCATCTTCAAACTGAACCATGCTGTGAACAATACTTTGCTGATGAATCACAACTTGTATTTGTTCAGGCGTTAAATTAAAAAGCCATTTCGCCTCAATCATCTCAAGCCCTTTATTCATCAGTGTTGCAGAGTCAATGGTAATTTTGGCACCCATCTTCCAATTGGGATGTTGCAAGGCATGATCACGTTTTACATTCACTAAAAAATTAGGTTTTTTGCCAAGAAAGGGACCGCCGCTTGCAGTTAAAATGATACTCTCAATTTTATTTCTTGTTTCGCCAACAAGACATTGAAAGATGGCTGAATGTTCGCTGTCAACAGGAATGATCGGAACCCTTTTTTCTACAGCAAGTTGCATGACAATATCGCCGGCAACAACTAAGGTTTCTTTATTTGCCAAAGCAATCGCCTTGCCTTTTTCCACCGCTTTCAATGTCGGTTTCAATCCGGCAAAACCAACTATGGCAGCAAGCATCATATCGTAAGTATCAAAGTCAGCAACCTCATCCAAAGCATTTTCACCGGCAAAAACTTTTATATCAGTTGATTCAAGCCCCTTTTTCACAGTTTCGTATTTCCGCTCATCTCCTATAACCACAGCGTTTGGCTTGAATTTAAGCGCTTGCTCGATCAGCAATTTATCATTTGTTTGTGCAGTTAATATTTCAACTTCAAACAAATCAGCATGGGCACCAATTACTTCCAAAGCCTGCGTGCCAATGGAACCAGTCGATCCAAAAATTGCAATTCGTTTTTTTATTGATTCTGGCATTTTTTTCTTCTTTAAAATATTCAATTATAGAAAAAATTTCTATTAAAGAAGCTGGCAATTTACTGTAATAATTGCTGCAAAGCATCATTCACCTTTTTAAAATTAAAGCGGCTGATTACGTTATCCATCATTGTTTTGATCTGCTCATTCTGAAGATTGCCAATAGAGCCTTCATGTGTATGATTCAATCTCATATCAGTTTTGAAAGAATTATTCTCCACATCGCTACCAATTTTTTTATAAGCATCGCGCAGCGGCATTCCTTGTAAAACCAGTTTATTCATTTCCTCAACAGTGAATAAATATTTGTATTTTTCATCGTTTAGAATATCTTTTCTCACTTCAATATTTTCAAACATTAATGTTGCCATCCTGATACAATCTTTCAGATTTTTTATTGCAGGAAAAAGGTGTTCTTTTAATAATTGAAAATCGCGGTGATAACCGGAGGGAAGATTGGCGGACATCATCATGATCTCATTGGGAAGCGCTGCAATACGATTGCAATGCCCACGAATCAATTCAAAAACATCCGGATTTTTTTTATGTGGCATAATGCTGCTGCCTGTTGTAAGCTCGTCAGGAAAAGAAATAAAGCCAAAATTCTGATTAAGAAAAATACAGCAATCCATGCTCATACGGGCAAGCGTACATGAAATATTAGCCAAAGCTTCTGCCAAAATTCTTTCTGTTTTTCCGCGGGTCATTTGTGCATAAACAACATTGTAATTCAATTCTTCAAAACCTAATAATTTTGTCGTTAATTTTCTGTCGACCGGGAAGGAAGAACCAAAGCCTGCAGCAGAACCGAGCGGATTCTTATTGGCAATTTCCCAGGAAGCATGAAGGGTAATTAAATCATCCACCAAACTCTCTGCATAAGCGCCAAACCACAAGCCGAACGATGAAGGCATTGCAAGCTGCAAGTGAGTGTAGCCGGGCAGCAAATCATTTTTAAACTCTTCACTTTTGGAAATGAGAAGATTAAAAAAATCATTTACCTGGTGAACCAGTTGTTCAATTTCATCTCTCAAAAAAAGTTTGAGATCGAGGATAACCTGATCGTTCCTTGAACGTGCCGAATGTATTTTTTTTCCTGTCTCAGCGAGTTTTTTTGTAAGAATAAATTCTACTTGCGAATGAATATCTTCCACACCTTCTTCCAGAGTGAAGTTTCTTTTTTCAATTTCTTTATAAATGTCTTTTAATGCTTTTTGTAATTCATTTAATTCTTGATCAGTAAGTAAACCAACGCTGTTCAGCATCTTGATATGAGCGAGAGAACCAAGCACATCAAAAGGCGCAAGAAACATGTCGAGTTCGCGATCTTTTCCAACCGTAAAAGTTTCCACTTCTTTTAACGATTCAGTATTTTTTTGCCAGAGTTTCATTTGTGAATTAAGAATTAAGGATGTGAATTAAGAATTACTGAGCCATTATTTCTAATTTGTAATTCATGATTAAGCCAATATAAGTTTTTATTCCTTCTTTGATTTCATTTACAAAAATAAATTCATCGGCGCTGTGGCTTCGGGCAGAATCCCCCGGACCAATTTTTAAAGATGGAAAATCCATCAAAGCCATGTCAGAGCAGGTTGGCGAACCATATGATGAAATCCCCATTTTATGTGCCGCGATCACCAAAGGATGACTAGCTGCAATGAAAGATGGTTTCAAACGAATGGATCTTGGATGAATTTCACTTTGGATATTTTCTTTAATGATGGAAATGATTTCTTCAAAAGAATACAATTCATTGACTCTGACATCCACTAAAAAGCTACATTCTGACGGAACAATATTATGAGTTTTATTTTCTGTATTGATAGAAGTGACTGCAACGTGAACTGGCCCTAAAAGAGAAGATTTTTTTGGAAATTGAAAAGTGCTTAACCATTGAATGTCTTTCATGGCGATATACAATGCATTTACACCTTCATTCCTTGCAGCATGGCCGGCTCTTCCGTGAGCAACACAATCCAAAACCAACAAGCCTTTTTCTGCAACAGCCATGTTTAATAAAGTTGGTTCACCCACAATCGCACAATTAATTTTCGGTAGTCCTTTCAGTAAATTCTCCACACCATTTTTTCCTGAAATTTCTTCTTCAGCAGTAGCGGCAAAAATGATATTGAAAGGAAGATCGGCTTCATAAAAATGAACAAATGTCGCCAGCAAAGAAACCAAAGGACCACCCGCATCATTAGAACCTAAACCAAATAATTTCCCATCTTTTTCTATCGCCTCAAAAGGGTTTAAAGTATATCCCTTATTGGGTTTCACCGTATCGTGATGAGAATTTAGAAGAAGTGTTGTTTTGTTTTCATTGAAATGTTTATTGGCCACCCAAACATTATTTAAATACCTGTTTGGTTTTATATTCTTTTGCCTAAAAAAATTTTCCAGACAATTGGCAGTTTTATTTTCTTCTTTGCTAAATGAGGGTATTGCAATTAATTGTTTTAAAAGATTAATTGCCTCCGAATACAAATTGTCAATATTCCCGCCCGGTCGCCGGGAAGGTGTTTGTTTACTGCTCATTGCAAAGAAATTTTCGTTCCGCCTGTTCCATTAATTAAAGAAGATAACTGTGAGGAATTTCCTATGGTCACTTCCTTCACACCTTTGCTGATTGCATCAAATGCGTTGTCAATTTTTGGCAAAATGCCGGCGAATAACTTATCAGATTTTTTTAAAGACAAATAATCATTAAGAGTTAGTTTACTGATAATGGAAGTTTCATCATTTACATCTTCCAAAACGCCATTCTTTTCAAAACAAAAAACCAGGTTTGTTTCATAAAATGAAGATAAAGCAACAGCAATTACCGAAGCAATCGTATCAGCATTTGTGTTGAGAATCTGTCCATTGCAGTCGTGTGTAAGTGGTGCTGCTATTGGAGTTAAATGATTTTCCAAAAATAATCTCCAGTTATTCGAATCAATTTCATTTACATCTCCAACCCAGCCATAATCAATTTCTTTTACAGGACGTTTTTTGGCCGGTAATAAATTTGCGTCAGCACCGGTAATTCCTATCGCGTTGCATTTATGGAATTGCAATTTTGCCACTATTTGTTTGTTTACCAGACCACCATAAACCATCGTCACCAAATCAATCGTTTCATCATCGGTGATCCTTCTGCCGTCAATATATTTTGATGTAATTCCTAACTTTTCACCAATCGCCGTCGCTATTTTTCCACCTCCATGAACAAGTATCTTTTTTTCTTTTATTTCAGAAAAACGTTTTAGAAAAGAATCCAGTTTTGAAGATTCATCAATAACATTTCCGCCAATCTTTATGACAAATAATTTTTCCTTTTTTACTGAAAAATTACTCATGATAATGTGTTTAAAATATTTGCTAATACAGTCTGTGCCGCCCATACACGATTCCCTGCTTCTTGTGTGACAATGCTGCTTTTACTATCCAATATTTCATCGCTTAATTCCACGTTTCTACGGACGGGAAGACAATGCATCACTTTTGCATTATTAGTTAGTTCTAATTTTTTATTCGATAGCATCCAGTCATTCTGAACGGGAATTATTTTACCATAATCTTCAAAACTGCTCCAGTTTTTTACATATACAAAATCGGCATTCTTTAATGCATCGTCCTGTTCATGAACAATGGTTGCACCGTTCGTAAATTTTTTATCAAGGTCATAACCAGAAGGATTGGCAACAACAAATTCTGTTTTACCCCATGCATTTACCCATTCAGAAAAACTGTTTGCAACGCATTGTGGCAGCGGCTTTACGTGAGGAGCCCACGTCAAAACCACTTTCGGTTTTGTTTTATTCTTTATAGGAAGATGTTCTGAAATCGTTATCAGATCAGTAAGAGTTTGCAATGGATGAACAGTTGCACTTTCCAAACTAACAACCGGAATTCCGCAATATTTTACAAACTGATTCAAAACTTTTTCTGAATAATCTTCTTCACGGCTTTTTAGGGAAGGAAAAGTTCTCACACCAAGAATATCAAAATAATTTCCCAGGATTGGCGCAGCATCTTTTACATGTTCGGCAGTGGTTCCGCTCATGATCGCTCCCTGGTTAAACTCAAACGACCAGCCTTCCTGTGAAGCATTAAAAACTATCGCCTCCATTCCAAGATTCTGTGCAGCGATTTGTGTGCTCAAACGGGTACGCATGCTGGGATTCAGGAATAATAAGCCAATTCGTTTTCCTTTTCCCAAACTCTGATTCGCTAAAGGATTTTTCTTAAAATCCAACGCAGTTGCGATCAAAAAATCTATATTGCCTGCATCGTGTACCGAAAGAAAATTTTTCAATATTTATTTCAATTAAATTTAATGAATAATGAATTAAGCGTTGATTGAAGCACCAATATTTTCAGTTTGTAAAACAAGAAAAGACACTTCTTCTTTCAATGCTTTAAGAAATTTATCTGCATCAATTTTTGTTAAAGCAAGTGAAGGCAATAACCTCATTACATTGGGTTTTGCTTCGCCTGTGAAAATTTTATGTTTATACAAAAGATTTTTTTTCAACTCTTTTAATTCATCAGGGACATCAAAACCAATCATCAGGCCCCTGCCACGAACATTTTTTAATTCCGGAATTTTTGAAATTTCTTCCATTAAATAATTTCCAACTTGTTCAGCATTCCTGATCAGGTTTTCATTTTCTATCACATCCAAAACTGCCAGGGCAGCGGCGCATGCCAGATGGTTGCCACCGAAAGTTGTTCCGAGCATAAAATATTTTGGTGCTATTTCAGGAGAAATAGAAATTGCTCCAATTGGAAAACCATTGCCCATTCCTTTAGCCATCGAATAAATATCCGCCTCTACTTCTGCATGGTCATGAGAATAAAATTTTCCCGTTCTTCCATATCCGCACTGGACGGAATCTGCGATAAAAACAGCACCATAATCTTTGGTCAATTTCCGGATCAGCTGTAAAAAGGATTTCGATGCAACCCTTATTCCGCCTACCCCCTGGATGCCTTCAACAATGACGGCGCAAATTTTCTTTCCATGATTTTCAAAATAATCTTTTAATGCTTCTTCATCATTAAACGGAAGAAAAACTACATTTTCTGTTTCATTTACCGGAGCGATAATAGAAGGATTGTCAGTGGCAGAAACCGCAAGAGAAGTGCGGCCGTGAAATGCTTTTGTAAAAGCAATTATTTTTTTTCTTCCATTATGAAATGAAGCAAGTTTCAATGCATTTTCATTTGCTTCGGCACCGGAATTACATAAAAACAACTGGTAATCATTTTTCCCTGAAACTTTCCCTAATTTATCAGCCAATTCCTGTTGCAAAGGAATTTTTATTGAGTTTGAATAGAAGGCAATCTTTTCTAATTGCTCTTCCATTTTTTGTACCCAATGGGGATGTGTATGGCCAATACTAATAACCGCGTGGCCGCCATACATGTCAAGATATTCCACATCATTATCGTCCCAAACGTAAGAACCATAGGCCTTTACAATATTTATATTGTTTATCGGATAGACGTCAAATAATTTCATCTCAGTAATTTGTAAATTAAAAATAATTCGCTTTTAGTCTCAAGCCGGCAGTTTCATCAATATTAAACATTAGATTCATATTCTGAACAGCATGCCCGCTGGCTCCTTTTAATAAATTATCCAGCACAGAATGAATCACTAAAATATCGCCTACTTTTTCAAGATTGACAAAGCAATTATTTGTATTCACCACCTGCTTTAAAAAAATCGGTTCGCGTGTCACTTTTACAAAAGGATGGCCTTCAAAAAAATCTTCAAATGCTTTATACATTTCAGGCAGCGTCTCACTACATTTCAATTGCGACGTAATAAATATACCCCGCGTAAAATCTCCGCGCCAAGGCACAAAATGTATAGATGGAATTGATTTTCCCGAAACAGATTTCAATGTTTCATTTATTTCATTCAGATGCTGATGCGTGAGTGATTTATATGCCTGAACATTATTTTCACGCCATGAAAAATGCGAGGTGGCAGATAAGGATTGCCCTGCTCCGGTAGAGCCTGTAATGCCCGTGGTATACACATCCTGAAGCAAATTCATTTTTGCGATTGGCAATAATCCGAGTTCAATTGCACTAGCAAAACAACCGGGGTTCGCAATGTTATCCGCCTTCTTTATTTTTTCCCTGTTTATTTCAGGAAGGCCATAAATAAATTCCCTGTTTTGAAATATAGAATTTTCTTTCAGCCTGAAATCTTGTGAAAGGGAAATGATCTTTATATTTCCAGGAATAGAATTTTCCTTTAAAAATTTCACGGAATCTCCATGTCCCACACATAAGAAAAGTACATCCACATCATCATCCATTTGGTGAGAAAATTGCAAATCTGTTTGGCCAACTAAATCCTGGTGAACGGAATGCAATTGCTTGCCCGCATTACTTTTGCTGTGAATGTAAATTATTTCTGCAGAAGGATGATTGATCAAAAGCCGGATCAATTCACCGCCCGTATAACCTGCACCGCCAATAATTCCTACCTTAATTTTTTTCATAATTGTATATTTATCCGGTCATCAGAAATGGAAGGTTGTGAACAAAGAATAAATTCTAAATTGGTTTTACCATTATTAATGATCCTGTGTTTTTCGCCTGCCGGTACCTGCAAACCTTCATGTACACCCACTTCTATTTGTTTTCCTTCAATTTCAAAAGTTGCTGTTCCTGTTAAAATAAAAAAGAACTGTTGGCTCTTTTCATGATAATGTAATTGCTCGGAAGTGCCTCCAGGCATCATTTCCTGCTTCACAGATAAACCAACATTATCAACTAAATTCCAACTATCACAAACATTACCCCATTGATAATGTTTCAAAGGTTCATGTTTTGATACAACCTTATTCATTCGCTTTTTTTACAGCCTGATAAATCGCAGTCTGATTGCCAAATATTTTACTGAATCCTCTCACATCTTCACCACTCCAGCCACTATTCATTTCACCATATCTTCCAAATTTACTACTCATTAAATCATAAGGTGATTCTATCCCCAAAATATGAAAACGATAAGGCATCAGCTGGATGAAAATATCACCGGTTACATTTTGTTGTGAGGAAGTAAAGAAAACTTCAATATCGCGCATTGCAGGATCCAGCAATTGTCCTTCATGCAGCCAGTTTCCATAAAAATCTGCCAACTGACTTTTTAAAGTTAATTGCCATTTTGTAAGCACATGTTTTTCCAATGCATGATGCGCTTTGATAATTAAAATAGAAGCTGCTGCTTCAAAGCCAACTCTTCCTTTGATACCAATTATTGTATCACCCACATGAATGTCACGCCCAATTGCGAAAGGGCCTGCGACGCTTTGCAGGTATTGAATTGCCTGTACCGGATGATCAAATTTCTGATCATTTACTTCTTTCAATTCTCCTTTTTCAAAATGCAATTTTATTTCTTCAGGATCATGCTTGCTTAATTGGGTTGGCCATGCTTCTTCGGGCAGCATTCCTTTGGAAGACAAAGTTTCTTTTCCACCAACGCTAGTTCCCCACAAACCTTTATTAATAGAATAAACTGATTTATCGAAGTTCATTTTTACTCCTTTCGATTTAAGGTAGTCGATCTCTTCCTGACGTGATAACTGCATGTCACGGATCGGTGTAATAATTTCAACTCCGGGAATCATAATATGAAAGATCATATCAAATCTTACCTGGTCATTTCCTGCGCCGGTACTTCCATGAGCCACGGCATCAGCGCCAATTTTCTTTACATGTTCTGCAATATGCAATGCCTGTGAAACCCGCTCTGCGCTTACACTCAAAGGGTAAGTATTGTTTTTCAGAACATTTCCGAAAATCAAATATTTTATAATGTTATTGTAATAACTTTCTGTACCATCAACAGTGGTATGTGAAGCCACTCCAAGCGCTTTTGCATGCTTTTCAATTTGGTCCAATTCTTCTTTTGAAAAACCTCCTGTGTTGACAATAATGCTGTGTACTTCATAATTCAATTCATCCGTAAAATATTTCACACAATAGGAAGTATCTAATCCTCCGCTGAAACCAATGACAACTTTTTTATTCATCAATTACAAATTTAAAGGTTGAAGAAAAAATTAAAAATGGATTTAGGTTTTTCCAGTTTTTTCTTTTTCAAATACTTATAAAGCCGGTTCTTTTTGATGCGCATAAATCTTTCATAGATCTTTGATTTTTTCTTAAAATCTTTTGCAGTTTCTTCAGGTTTCTGATGATCTTTCGGATCAAAAAGCATGGCAGTGCACAAACAATTTTTTCTGCCTTTACTCATGAGAATTTCATAATTGACGCAGCTTTTACATCCCTCCCAAAACTTATCATCGTCTGTAAGCTCTGAATAAGTTACAGGCTCATACCCCAAGTCACTATTGATTTTCATTACGGCAAGTCCGGTGGTTAATCCGAAAATTTTCGCATCCGGATACTTTTCGCGCGAAAGTGCGAAGATTCTTTGTTTGATACTTTTTGCGATTCCGGTTTTACGAAATTCCGGCGCAACGATAAGACCACTGTTGGCCACAAATTTTTCATGTCCCCAGGCTTCGATATAACAAAAGCCAACCCATTTATTTTCTTTTGTTACTGCGATTACAGCTTTCCCTTCTGTTATCTTTTGAGAAATATATTCTGGTGAACGTTTGGCTATTCCTGTGCCACGCGCCTGTGCAGACGAAGCCATTTCATCGGTTATCGTAGATGCATGTATTATATCAGCAGGAATTGCAACACGAACAACAATATTTGATTGTTCCAATTTGCAAAAAATTTAAAATTTTTAAAAAAGAGGGAGAGATTCGGTGGATATTTTTTCACTGATAGGGGCGGTTTCAACTGCTCGGCCTACCAGCATCCACGTCGTGATAAGTATACCGCTGCCGGGGAAAAGAAATGATATAAAATATTTGTTTTCAAGGCTTGTACTTTATTTTAAATAAAATTGAAAGGCAAAAGTAATATTTAAATTATTATTGCGAATTATTTTTTCTAAATATTTTGTTACGATGAAGGTAACCCATATGCGGCAGGAGCAAACAACCTTAAATATTGTCCTTTCTTACCGGGAAAATTGATTCAGTAAATTTTAGTCGGAAAGAGTTTCAGCAGTTTGTTGCTTCACCCATTTTTGTAGGGCTGAAACCAGTTTGCGATCATTGCTCAGCCGCGGCACTTTATTTTGTCCACCAAGTTTTCCTACGCTTTTCATATAATTAATAAAGCCACTTTTTTGAATCACCTGTATTTTCAAAGGCTGCAAAATGTTTCCTTTTATGAGGTCATCATAATAAATATTTTTCTTTCTTAAATTTTTGTCAACTTTTAATGCAAAACGATCTATGTTCTTTGGGAGATTTTCAAACTCAATATACCATTCATGAAAACTTTTTTCACTGGTAGTTGAAATATTTGGTGCTACAGTGAATTCAGTAATTGTTACGTTTTCCATCTCTGAAGCTTTCATCAAAGCGTCTTCCACTTCTTCTGCAATTACATGTTCACCAAAAGCAGAAATAAAATGTTTCACTCTTCCTGTTACAAGAAGACGGTATGGATTTAATGAAACAAATTTTACAGTGTCACCAATATTATACGCCCACAAACCCGCATTATTACTAACGATCAGTACATAATTTTTATTTAGCTGAACATCTTTTAAAGTAAGCCGGGTTGGATTTTCTCTGTCAATTTCTTCGACCGGAACAAATTCATAAAATATTCCGCTATCCGAATTTAACAATAATCCTTCCTCATTCTGGCTATCCTGAAATGCAAAAAACCCTTCGCTTGCCGGATATAATTCAATGGTGTCTATTTTTCGACCGATGCTTTCAAAAAGTTTTGCTTTGTAAGGTTCAAAATTCACACCACCCTGAACCAACACATTGAATTCGGGAAAAATATCTTTTATCTTTTTACCCGTTTTCTTTTCCAATTCATCAAAATACATTTGTATCCAAGGTGGAATTCCACTGATCAAGGTCATTCTCTCTTTTTCTGTCTCATCTACAATTTTTGATAATTTTTCTTCCCAATCTTCGATGCAATTGGTTTCAAAAGAAGGCAACTGATTTGATCGTAAATAGCGTGGAATATGATGATTTACGATTCCACTTAACCGGCCGGTTGGAATTCCGCCAATTCTTTCAAGTTCAGGTGAGCCGCTCAAAAAAATCATTTTCCCATTTGCAAAATCTGATTTCCCTGTTTGAGCCATGTAGCACAATAAAGCGTTTCGGGCTGTATTAATATGATTTGGAATTGAATCTTTTGTGATGGGTATATATTTCACACCACTGGTTGTGCCACTGGTCTTTGCAAAATAAATGGGGAAGCCTTTCCATAGAATATTTTGTTTCCCTTGTTTTATTTTCTCGATATAATCTTTGAAATCTTCGTACTCCCTGATAGGAACATTCTTTACAAAATCATCATGAGATTTAATCTTATCAAATTGATGTTCTTTGCCGAATTCTGTTTTCAAAGCTGTCTTAATCAACGTATTAAAAATGCTGTTCTGATCGGCCACAGCAGTTAGCATTGATTTTTTTATTTGCTTATATATGTAGATGGCAAATGGTTTTGCCAGATAAGATTTAAACTTCATTTTCATTTCTAAAAACTAATCGTTATCGACAAATTTACAGAGAAAAGTTTTAATACATTTCATGCTATTTGTTAATAACAATTGCATGGCCATTCTTTATCAAGATCAATGCAGGTAATCACTACAAGGCCATCACTTTCCGGCGCCACCACCACCCTGATATGTTGATTTTCGTGGCTATAACCTTCCAAAGCATAGGTGCTATTACCTTTAGAACTGAGATCACTTTTGCTATAATTTACCTTTCCCTTTTCAAGGATCTCTTTGATCTCTTCTTTGGTAATATGACGGCAATCCATCCTGCAATAGGCATGTTTTGTAGGAATTAAATGACTGGTATCTCTGAAAGGCTCGTAATCATGTTTTTCATTTCTGAAACAGGAAGTTTTTTTTAAAATAAGAAGAAAGGCAATTAGAATAAGCAGCAATAAATAAAGAATCTTTTTTGGTCTCAATGTTTAAAAATTTCCCCTAAGATATTACTCAAAAATGAAACATTGATTTCGCACGAAATTGAATTGAAGAAATACTGTTTGGGGCAGGAAGAAAGAAATTCCTGTTTTAATTCGGATTTTCGAAAGACCAAATCCAATAGCAAACAAAATCTTAACACCCGATTAATTATTTTTGCAGCCATGGAAAATGGAAGAACTGTAGCGCTTCACACTTTGGGTTGCAAATTGAATTATTCTGAAACTTCAGCGATTCAGAGAATGTTGGAAGATGATGGTTTTGTAAAAAAAGAATTTACAGAAGAAGCAGATGTTTATGTGATCAATACCTGCTCCGTTACAGAAAATGCGGATAAAGAATGTCGCCAGTTGGTGCGCAGGGTTCAGCGTCAGGCTCCCGAAGCCATGGTTGTGATTATGGGTTGTTACGCTCAGTTAAAACCAAAAGAAATCGCGGAAATTCCAGGTGTTGATCTCGTACTCGGCGCCTCAGAAAAATTTAATATTACTTCTCATTTAAAAGAACTGACTCATGGCGACAGCGCCAAAATCTGCAGTTGTGAAATAGAAGACGTGGAAGGATTTCATTCATCTTTTTCATTGACAGACAGAACGAGAACTTTTTTAAAAGTCCAGGATGGCTGCGATTACAATTGTTCTTTCTGCACAATACCGATGGCGCGGGGAAAAAGCCGCAGCAATTCCACGGAAAATGTTTTAGGTGAAATAAAAAAAATAGCCGGTTCCGGGGTTAAAGAAATTGTGTTTACAGGAATTAATCTGGGCGATTTTGGAAAGAATGGAAATGGTATTAAAACAACAGAAAATTTTTATTCTTTATTAAAAAAAGTTGAAGAATACGATGGAGTAGAGCGATACCGCATTTCTTCTATTGAACCTAATTTATTGACGCAGGAAATTATTGAACTGGTTGCTGACAGTAATAAAATAATGCCTCATTTTCATATTCCTTTGCAAAGTGGAAGCAATAAGATTCTTGGGATGATGCGGCGGCGTTACAAAAGAGAATTATATGCCGAAAAAGTACAGCTGATCAAAAAATTAATTCCTCACTGTTGCATTGGAGTGGACGTTATCACTGGCTTTCCTGGAGAAACAGAAGAAGATTTTAAAGAGACAGTTGATTTTTTAATTTCCCTTGAGGTTTCTTATTTGCATGTGTTTACTTACTCTGAAAGAGGCAATACTTTCGCATTAAATATTGAACCGGTTGTTCCTGTTCCTGTTCGTCATGAACGTACCAAAATTTTGCGTTCCTTATCGTATAAAAAAATGCAACAATTTACAAGGGAACATTCCGGAGAAACAAGAAAAGTGTTGTTTGAAGGCAAAAATAAAAATGGAATGATGGATGGCTACACAGATAATTATATCAAAATTACCGCACTTTACAAGGAAGAATGGACCAACCAAATTATTGATTGGAGAATTTAATTGGTTTATTATTTGCTTACTATCATTTTTTTATAATTATTATTTTATTCTGCAAAACCAAAAACGATTTAAAAAATGAATAAGTTAGTCAGAGGATTAATTGCCGCTTATGGTGCAAAAAAATTAGGCGGCGGATGCCTGGGAACGATCGTAATTTTCTTTATCATTTATATGCTTTTGGGACACGTTCATTGTTAGCTCTTTTGCAAGTTGGACAGTCGCTTATCTTATTCACATCTCCTGGCAAATTTTCAAAAGTAATAATCAAAAAAATGGGCTTTGCAATAAATACAAAACCCATTACTACCAGTTAATCCAAATTTATTTTCATGCATGCTCGTGAAGCGCTTCTTCATTCACACAGGTTTCCGCTATATGCGTCAACGTATCATCTGCTTCTCTTTCTTCTTTCAATGTATTCTCTAAAATGCCCGCTATTTGATGTTCACCTAAAGTTCTGGCAAAAGCGCATAAGGTTCCATAAGTAGCAATTTCATAATGTTCTACCTTTTGCGCCGCTAAAATTATTCCTGCATCCCGGACTACTCCTTCTTCAGTACTTTCCATAATTTCTTCGGCTTCTTTTGTAAGCCCTTCCATTGCCTGACACTTCTTAGCTCTTGCAGGCATGCCCATCAAGTCAAATACTTTTTCACATCTTTCTACATGCCCTTTTGTTATTTCAAGATGATTCTGTAATGCGTCTACCAAATCTTCAGAAGTAGCCTTTTTGATCATTTTCGGAATTGCTTTTGTCAGTGCTTTTTCGGCCCAATAAATATCTTTCAATTCATCTACAAATAAATCTCTCAGCCCTTCGGCTGTTTTACTGTTTGCTGATTTTGCTTTCATGATTAATTATTTAAGGTTATTAAGAATGCTTGCTATGATTTTTGGGATAAAAACATGCCATAAAATAACTACTCCTTTATACTATTTACATAAAAAGCTATGACTAAGTATTGGGATCAATCATTTTAAAATAAACGCCCATCAAAATGGGAATTGTCCTTACAACCTTTATCAAAAAATTTCTACACTTACAACTTCAATTGAGGATTTTGTTACTCAGAGGGTAAACTTTTTTTTGGCATCATTCCCTCTTTTAGCTTAAAACACCTTGGCATATAAATAGTATATAACTGAATACAGGCTTATCTATTAATTGTTTTCTTGTATTCTTTTTTAATATTTTAACTATTACTCTTATGGATCTTATTTGTCTAAGTCATATCAGGTGGGACTTTGTGTATCAACGCCCTCAGCATTTACTTAATCGTTTCGCCGTAAACAACAGGGTTTTTGTTATTGAAGAGCCTGTTTTCGAAGCACATTCTGATTTTTATGAAATCAGTAAGCCAAATGAAAAAGCCAATTTGTGGCTGGTTGTGCTTCATGTTTCCAAAAACAACTCTGCTGAAAAAAGAAATCACATTTTGAAAGCTTTGATCGATTCATTGATGTTTTCAAACAAAATTGAAAAATATTTGTTGTGGTATTATTCGCCAATGGCTTTGGAATATACAGATCATCTTTTTCCTGCTTTGACTGTTTATGATTGCATGGACGAATTGTCGGCTTTCAAATCGCCTCCCGAAGGAATTAAAGAAATGGAAGCTTGCTTGTTGAGTCGCGCAGATATTGTCTTTACAGGCGGACATAGTTTATACAAGGCAAAAAAACATTTACATCATAATATTCACTCCTTTCCCAGCAGTATTGATAAATCTCATTTTGGAGTTGCAAAGGTTTTTAAAGAAGACCCTGAAGACCAGTCAGACATCCAACATCCGCGTTTCGGATTTTATGGGGTGATCGATGAACGCTTTAATATTTCTTTGGTCGATAAACTTGCAACATTGCGGCCCGACTGGCATTTTGTATTCATTGGCCCGGTAACAAAAATTGACCGAAACAGTCTTCCTAAAAAAGATAACATTCATTATTTAGGAAGTAAAAATTATAAGGAGCTCCCATTTTACCTGGCAGGCTGGGATGTGGCGATTCTTCCTTTTGCATTAAATGAATCAACAAAATTTATCAGTCCTACTAAAACTCCGGAATATCTCGCCGGTGGGAAACCGGTTATTTCGACTTCTATAACTGATGTGGTAACTCCTTATGGAAACCAGGGATTGGTTCATATTGCCGATACTGCTGAAGAATTTATCGAAGAAGCGGAAAAAATATTTCAATCAAAAAATAATGAAGAATGGAGCAGGAAGGTGGACGATTTTCTATCAAACACTTCCTGGAATAAAACCTGGCACAAAATGTCTTCACTGATTGATACTGCATTGGAGAAAAAAGCAATTATTAATAACAACAAACGCAAAGTCTATGTTTGATTATATGATCGTGGGTGCAGGTTTGGCGGGAGGAGTTTTGGCAGAAAGACTTGCTCATACAGGAAAAAAAATCTTATTGGTTGACAAAAGAAATCATATCGGTGGAAATACATTCGATTTTTATAATGAAGATGGGATTCTTGTTCATAAATATGGGCCACACATTTTCCATACAAACAGCAGAGAAGTATTTAATTACATGGGCAATTTTACTGAATGGCGACCATATGAACATCGTGTATTGGCAAGTGTTGACGGCATGTTGGTTCCCATTCCGATCAATTTGAACACGATCAACAAATTGTATGGAATGAATTTGAGCAGTTGTCAGGTTGAAAGCTTTCTTGAATCCAAAGCAGAAAAAAAACAACGGGTTCTAACCTCCGAAGATGCCGTTGTAAATAAAGTTGGGAGAGAATTGTATGAAAAATTTTTTAAAGGATACACGAGAAAACAATGGGATTTAGATCCTTCAGAATTGGACGCTTCTGTTACCTCACGGATTCCTACCCGCAACAATCGTGATGACCGCTATTTCACAGATTCTTACCAGGCAATTCCTTTGCACGGATATACGAGGATGTTCGAAAAAATGCTGGATCATCCGAACATCAAAATACTTTTGAATACTGATTATAAAGAAATAGAGAATTCAATTTCCTATAAAAAAATGATCTATACCGGACCAATAGATTATTTCTATGATTATTGTTATGGTAAACTTCCTTACCGCTCTTTGGAATTCAAATTTGAAACAATCGAACAGGAAAAATACCAACCGACAGGAACGATCAATTATCCTAACGAACATCCATACACAAGGAGTACTGAATTCAAATATTTAACCGGACAGAAACATCCGAAAACATCAATTGTATATGAATACCCAAAAAACGAAGGCGACCCTTATTATCCTGTACCAAGGCAGGAAAATGCAGAGTTGTACAGAAGATACCAATTATTGGCATCACGTGAAAAAAATGTACACTTCGCTGGAAGGCTGGCCACTTACAAATATTACAACATGGATCAGGTAGTAGCTCAGGCGCTGACACTTTATAAAAAAATCTTCTCATCGCAAGACCTGGAATATCATATCAATGGACACAAGTTACCCATCATCCAGTCCTGAGATTTGGGGCGGATTAGAATGTACGATCAATAGGATCGGAGATACTTTTCGTGATCAGATGAATTATGCTGGTTTTTATGAAAGAAAAAATGACATTGATGAGATTGCACGGTTAGGAATCAAAAGTTTACGTTTCCCTGTTTTATGGGAAGCTCATCAGCGTTTTTCTGAAGAAGAACAAATTGACTGGACTAAAACAAAACAAAGTCTTGAAAAAATCCGCTCATACCAAATCAAGCCAATCGCCGGGTTAATTCATCATGGAAGCGGGCCGCGTTTTACCAATTTACTGGATGATCATTTTCCCGAAGCTTTAGCAAAATATGCCTTTAAAGTTGCTGCACAATTTCCCTGGATCGAATGTTACACACCTGTGAACGAGCCGTTGACCACAGCGCGCTTCAGCGGATTATATGGTCACTGGTTTCCTCATCATAAAAATGAAAAAAGCTTTATAAAGATTCTTCTCCATGAATTGAAAGCAACCGTTCTTGCAATGAGGGAAATCAGAAAAATCAACCCAGATGCAAAACTTGTTCAGACAGAAGACCTCACAAAAACTCACAGCACACCTTTATTAGAATACCAGGCAGAATTCGAAAATAAACGTCGTTGGCTTACTTATGACATCCTTTGTGGCAAACTCGATGACCGAAAATTCTTTTGGTATTATCTGTTAGGTGAGGTAGGAATAAAAAAGCAGGAATTAGAATTTTTTATTAATAATCCTTGTCCACCTGATTTTGCAGGATTCAATTATTATGCAACTTCAGAAAGATACCTGGATGAAAATATTGGAAGACATCCATCCGATTGTCTTGGTGGAAATGGAAGACATATCTATGCAGATGTAGCAGCGGTGAGAGAAACAAAACCAGCCGGATTAAAATTTTTATTGACGGAGGCCTGGGAACGTTATCAAATCCCTGTTGCCCTGACTGAAGTACATATGCACTGCACCCGTGAAGAACAATTGCGTTGGATAAATGAAGCATATGAAAATTGTTGTGAATTGAAAAAAGAAGGAATAAACGTGAAAGCGATTACAATATGGTCAATGTTAGGAGCCTTTGATTGGAATAGTTTATTAACCCGCGAAGAAAGAGTCTATGAAAGCGGCGCTTTTGATGTAACAGGAAAAGAATTGCGGCCAACAGCAATTGCTAAATTAATCGAATCGCTCAATCAAACAGGAAAATACAGTCATCCGGTTTTAAATGAAAAAGGATGGTGGCACAAAAGTTATCCCGGAAGCAAAACGGTTTTTTCCAATTCAAAAGCTTCGCCATTATTCATTTTGGGTTCAACAGGAACTTTAGGAAATGCTTTTATAAAAATGTGTGAAATGCGTTCAATTCCTTATCGCGCTTTTTGCCGACAGGAAATTGATATTACAAATACCCAATGTTTAGAAAAGGAAATTGATCGATATAAACCATGGGCAATTATAAACGCGACAGGTTATGTAAAGGTTGATGAGGCTGAAACAGAAAAAGAAATTTGTTTTCAGATAAATGCAGAAGCTCCGGGAAATTTATCAGCCATTTGCAAACACCGTGGCATTCAGTTCATGACGTTTTCTTCTGACCTGGTTTTTGACGGACAAAAACAAGATCCCTACATCGAATTAGATTCTGTAAAACCATTGAATATTTATGGCATGAGCAAAGCCGAAGGAGAAAAAAAAGTAATCAATAATTTCTCTTCTGCGCTAATCATCAGGACCAGCGCCTTCTTCGGGCCGTGGGACAAATATAATTTCGCATTTTATATCATCAATTCTTTAAAAGAAAACCAACCTTGCAAAGTGGTGAAAGATGTAATTGTTTCACCTACCTATATTCCTGACCTGGTCAATAAATCGCTTGATCTTTTGATTGATGAAGAAAAGGGAATCTGGCACTTAAGCAATACAGGAAAAGTTACCTGGTATGATTTTGCGGAAGAATTAGCATCACGCGGCGGGTTTTTGAAGCATCATCTTTATTCATGTAGCCAGGATGAAAAACAATGGAAAGCCAGGCGGCCGGGATATAGTGTGTTGGAAAGCGATAGAGGCATTCGGTTGCCCACAATTGAAAATGCACTTGATCGATTTTTTGATGAAAAAACAAGTTGATTATGCCAGGAACAAAATTTATGTTTTCTACAGGGGTCGAGAACAGTTATCCGAATATCAAATTGCCGGATGGAACATGCAAGAGAGTTGATGAGATGGACAAATGTGGGCATTATAAATTTTGGCAGGAAGATTTTATGTTGGTAAAAGAATTGGGAATTGATTATCTAAGATATGGTCCGCCATTATTCAGTACTCACATTGCTCCCGGAAAATATAATTGGGATTTTAGCGACCAGGTTTTCAACCGTTTAAGAGAACTTGAAACTTGCCCAATTGTCGACCTTTGTCATTTTGGTGTTCCTGATTGGATTGGCAATTTTCAGAATCCTGATTTCCCTTTTTATTTTGCAGAATATGCAGAAGCGTTTGCCAAACGTTTTCCATATCTCCAATTATATACTCCGATCAACGAGATTTTTATTGCCGCTATGTTTTCTGCGCAATATGGGTGGTGGAATGAGTGTTTGCAATCTGACGAAGCTTTTGTTACGGCTTTAAAACACATTTGCAAAGCAAATGTATTAGCGATGCATGCAATTCTGCGCATTCAGCCGGATGCAACTTTTATACAGAGTGAATCATCAGAATATTTTCATGCAATTGATCCCGCAGCTTCACCGCTGGCAAGATTTCTAAATCAAAAACGTTTTCTGTCACTTGATCTTACTTATGGTTATCCACTCAATGTGACGATGTATAAATATCTTACCAGCAATGGAATGACACCTGAGGAATATCAATGGTTTACAGATAACCAGGTGAAAGGAAAATGTATTATGGGGAACGATTATTATGTTACCAACGAACACATTGTTCATCCTGACGGGCATACACAGGCTTCCGGAGAAATTTTTGGATATTATGTAATTACTGCTCAATATTATCGCCGTTACCGTTTGCCAATCATGCATACAGAAACGAATATTCGCATGCCAGCGTGTACAGAATGGCTTTTGAAACAATGGGCAAATGTTCATCGGCTGAAGCATGACGGAATTCCTGTAATCGGTTTTACATGGTATAGCCTCACACACCAGGTTGATTGGGATTCTGCATTAAGAAACGATGCAGGAAATGTAAATAAATTAGGCTTATATGATCTGGATAGAAAAATAATGCCTGTTGGAAAAGCTTACAAAAAAATGATCCATCAATGGAAAGACATTATTACTGAAGAAAGTTATGGACTTGTTTTTCAAAACTGGTAGCCTATAAAAATTTAGGCAGGCCTGATAATTATCGGGGCCTGCCTAAATTATTTATTCTCGAGTGTCTACCTCACAAAGGTTACCTCTTCTTTTATAATATTTGCTGTAAAGAGTGAAAACAAATCTGTTGCCTGAATTTCCTGTGATTCAATTCCTTCCTTTTCATTGAAATATTGATTAGACGGTTTCTCTGTGAAAGGTAAAATCCCATCTAAAAACTGGTTGTTCTTTTTTGCGGTTCTTTTAAGAATTTTATCAGAAGTCATTTTATTCATCGTTTTAGAGTTTAATAATTTTATAATTATGCAGAGAAATTTATGCCGGAAAAGATCAAGCAAATGGAAGCCGGTTTTTTAAATTACATGCTAATTTTCGGATCAGTTGAACTTGTTGAAAATAAACAGCTTAAAAAAACCGGCATGAAACAATGTTATTTTTTTTCCGAAAATCATTTTTTTATAACCCCTTTCTCCAAAATCAATTTGTAGAAATTATTCCCTAATAAGCAGCAGAGTCAACACTTCTGCAATTTTTTTCAGTATTGAATTATTTTCATTTGGAATTTTTCTTTTGGAACCCACATAATTTAATCACTTTTTAAATTGTGATTTTAATTATACAAAAGTATTAGGATGGCATTATTTTTCCCGCATCCCCGGGGGCAGGTTAAATTTGGTGCAGATAAATCATTTCCCAAATCTCTTAATGATTATAAAACTTATAATTGATCAACGATATTGATCAGATACCGATGGATAAAATTTTTTATCGGCGCAAATGAGATATCTTTTTAACAAGGAAGTCTATGAGAAGCAATATAAAAGATGCAGTTGAGTATGAATTAAGTGCCAAGGATATAAAAAAGACAAATCCAATATTCTCATTCTTTTTAGCGTAACAGAACAACCAGAAAATTTGAGAACTTACAACGGTTATCAAATGATCAATAGCGGTCTTGACTCTGTAAGAACTCCTTCAGATGTTACCATTACACAAATAGATGCCGCCACTTTGATCATTAATTTACTTGATGCAAAATCCGGTTGCCTGGCAGGGGATATGCGTTCCAGGAATTTTAAAACCTGATATGGTCAATGATTCGATGAAAGTCAGGGACGCTGTTTCCACGCATTTTTAATCAGAGAAAAACAAGATTAAATCTTTTCCAGTTCAGGTACAGAGTATGTGGCAACAAAATTGCAACAAGATTTACAGAGATAAGTATGCCATCGTTTTCAGCGCACAAAAAAAAATGCAATGAAGTATTTTCGTCCCCTTTCCGAATCGATGATTCAAAAATTAAAACAATGCAGGCAAACAGAATTGCAGGCAGTCTCAGATAAACCGTGCACAATGGAAGATATGAGTTATGCAGTGGCGCCATTGTTTAAAAGAGGGCTCATAGAAATTAAAAAAGAGATAGTGGAAAATAAATTACTGCATTGTGTACATGTAACAAAAGACGGAATCGAATATTTGGAAAAATTAAAGGTAACGGAGTGAACATTTCTTCTTACCAGGTGGTGATGTTCCGCAAAACAATCTTCGTATTCAGAAGAAATTCTTTTCTTTAAATTATGATTTCAACTTTGAAAATTAGCATGGAATTTGAGGCATATTTTAATATAGAAAACCAAAATGGCAATGGATTAATAAACTAACAGGTTTCGCTTTTTGAATTTTATTTGTTCAGTTAAATAATTTAAAATGTATAGAAAATATATAACTCCTCTTTCTGAGAGCAGAGTTATCAAGCTTATGAAGCTTTACGCAAAAAACAGTTTTCAGTTTGCAGGTACATTTGATGATTTGGAATATTGTCTTGGGCAATTGTACAAAGCAGGCATTATTGAAATTAAAAAACGTTTTGAAAAAGGCAATTTTGTGATGCTGATTTCATTAACTGAAACAGGAGTCAGATTAATGAGTGAATCTCAACTTTCAATGAAACCAGCAATATAAATACCTAGCTGCCAGGGCCTATACTATTTTATTTTATTAAGCGTAAAGGCAATTACGCATATTATTTTTTGGGGTTCACGCGGTTCAATTCAATATTCAATAAAAGAAAAAAATGTCATTTTAAAATCACAACCGCAACATAAATATCCGCATCAATAAAAAACAAGAAGATTCTTTAGACTTTCTTAAACAGCGGGAATGGTAAAATGAAATACAGAACCACTTCCAATTTTGCTTTCAGCCCAAATTTTTCCGCCATGGCTTTTAATAATTTCAGAAGAAATATATAAACCAATCCCCGAACCTGAGAAAGAACTTGCCGAGCCGCTTACCCGATAAAAACGCAGAAAGATATTGTCAATATCTTCCTGCGCAATACCTATTCCATTATCATGAATATCAACAAAAATATCGTTCCCATTTTTGCCTGCATCAATAATGATTTCACCTGAATCGTGTGTATATTTTATGGCGTTTCCAATAATGTTGACAAGAACTTGTTCAATCCTTTCCCTATCGGCATGAGCCATCAATATTTCACGACGATTGTTAAAAATGATGCGCTGATTTGAAGTAGTTTGTTGAAGATTTGAACTAATTTCTTCAATCAAAAGCGTCAAATCAAAAAGCGTAAAATCCAAGGCAAGTTTTCCTGCCTGAATTTTAGAAACGTCGAGCAAACTAGTGATCAATGCCGATAATTTATTTACCTGTTTTATAGTTTTGTCTAAAAAAGGGAGATTGGAATCAGCCTTCAGCATCATTTGCAAAATTTGCAAATTTGCAGATATCACCGTCAGAGGGGTTTTTAGTTCATGGCTGGCCATCACCATAAAATCATCTTTGTATTTATTTAATTCCTGCAGGCGTTGCATATATAACTGACCTTGCTTTTCAGCCTCAGCTCTGGCTGAAATATCGCGTGCAATCTTGGAAGCACCGATTATTTTTCCTTTACTATCTTTTACAGGAGAAACTGTGATAGAGATTTGTTTTCTTGTCCCGTCTTTTCCTTGTCTGACTGTCTCAAAATGATCAATTTTTTCGCCTCTTCTGATACTTTCAATAATCATTGTCTCTTCATCAATTCTCTCCTTAGGAATGATAATAGTAATATGCTTTCCAACCGCTTCTGCTTCGGTAAAACCAAACATTTTGGTAGCGGACTGATTCCAACTGGTAATAATTCCATCAAGGGTTTTACTGATGATCGCATCATCTGATGAGGCAACTATTGCAGCAAGAATTGCTTGTTTTTCTTCAGCCAATTTTTGTTGGCTGCTATCCCTTGCAGTTTGCCAAATATGTGTCACTTTACCCATATGATCTTTAGCGGAAAAGCAGTGAAAGAAATAAAAATCTTAGACCATCTTTATTTTTACATTCCGCTTCATAATATTCCTTATTGCCGTTTTTAATATTGTAAATAATATCTTTATTGTAAATAATCTTTCCCTTTTTGAAAAATTACTTCACATAAAATTAAAGAAATATTCTGTCTGAATGATTCATCCCCGCAAAACACAAAAAACTTTTTCAGCAGTATTCAGTTATAAGTCAGTTAAGAATAATAATAATCAGTCTTTCATCAGTGGAGGCAGGCGCTGATACAGACTGTTCAATTTTCATCACCTTCAGGAATACATGAAATCAGAAACTGAATCTCTTATTTTAATAATTAGAAGGGCTAACACGCTTTTACATCAGCCCAGACCTTTGCCTGAGCCAAAAGCTTTTAATTTAAAATGAATAAATAAATGAAAATTATTTCCCGGATTGTTTTCTTTCACGGGCACGTTCTTCATTTTCGGATGCAGATACATTATCTGTTTGTTCCGGGGTCCGCTGAAAATCCCTGTTTTTAGGATTTTGAGTCTTTAAAGGTTCATCAGTTGGCATTCTGTTTTTGTTATTTTTCATCATGAATTGTTTTTATTGGGAATCTCAATTATCATACCACTAAAATTCAATTGATACCATCCGAATTAGATTCCAAAACATTAAATTCAATTACATTTGAAAAAATAAAATTCGCAGGAGAGCCTCATGATGCTACTGATTTATCTACCTGAATTTTCTGCAAGATCGGAATACGTTTTTAATTTAATTTTTAAATACGAGTCAGGAATTAAATATCACGTAACTACTGACCTTACCGAGTTTCAAAATTATTCAGATGAGAAAATGAATTATTCTTCTTCAAGAATTGGAAATGAATTTTTCATCAAATCTTCTTCATTGCTTTTTGAAAAAGAAATAACAAAACAGGAATTTAAAGTTGGACAAAAAGATCAAATAACCATTCTGTTTCCAAATAATGAAGATGATCTAGGCTTCGATATTTTTTCGGCAGTATTTTATTTGGTTAGCCGCTATGAAGAATATTTGCCCTTTACCGCAGATGAATTTGGAAGATTTAAAGCAGAAGATTCTTTGGCTTTTAAAAATAACTTTTTACATCTCCCTGTGGTAAATATTTGGATAAAAATCTTTCAGGAAGCATTACAAAACAAAAATCCATCCTTAAAAATAATTCCAACCTCTTTTGAAACAATTCTCACTTATGATATTGACGTTGCTTACAAATATTCAGGAAGAAGTTTTGGAAGAACAATTGGTTCTGTTGCAAAAGATCTTCTCAGTTTCAATTTTAAAAATTTTCCGGAAAGAATACAAAATCTTTCAAAATCAAAAAAAGATGTGTGGGATATTTATAATAACTTGAAGATAGCTATTTTGAAAAATGAATTAAAAAGTGTTTTCTTCTTTTTGTTAAGCGATAAAACCAGGCATGACCGTAATTTAAATTATGAAAATCAGGCAATGAGGAACCTTGTCAATAAAATTCAGGGGTTTAGTGAAATTGGAATTCATCCGTCTTTTTATTCTTCCATTTTTCCTGAAAAAATTGTAATTGAAAAAGAAAGATTGGAAAATTTATCTGCAAAACAAATTACCAAAAGCAGGCAACATTATTTAAAATTTATTTTACCAGATACCTACAATTCTCTTTTTGCAGCAGGCATTACAGAAGATTATTCAATGGGATTTTCAAAGATGCCAGGATTCAGAGCAGGCACCTGCAAGCCATTTTATTTTTATGATCTGAAAAAGGAAAAAGCAACTGGTTTAAAGATTTTTCCAATCACATTTATGGAAGGAACATTAATGAATCAATTAAAACCGGAAGATGCTTTGCAAAAAGTATTTGAATTATTAAAAGAAGTAAAAAGCGTTGGTGGAAATTTTATTCCTCTTTGGCATAATCATACGATTAGTGAAACTAAGAAATATATTGCATGGAAAAATGTGCATGATAAAATGATTCAAGAAATATTATTCACTTTAAATGCTTTATAAAATTTACCAAAACTGATTCTTCATTTTCCCAGTTTAATTCAGCAGAAGCTTGTACAGTATTACTTTTCCACTTCTGATAAGTCATCTCATTTTTCGAAATTGAAATAATTTTTTGGGCAATTTCTTTTGGATCAAAAGTTTCTATAAAATCCCCAACTTCATATTCCTCTATGATCCTTTTTATTTCCGGAGCTTGCGAAGATAAAACTGGTATCCCTGCATGTAAATAATCAAAGAATTTATTCGGAAGTGAAAAGCGGTGCTCATCACTCACTTCAACTTTTTCAAAGATCAACCCAAGAAAACTTTGTCTCGTATATTCCATCATTTGTTCATAAGGTAATGCATCAATAAAAATCACTTTCGAATCAAGTTTTAATTCAGCAACTTTTTCTTCCAGTTTGTTCAAAATAGTTCCCCGTCCGATAAAATATAAAATGAAATCACCAGGTAAAAACTGCATCATTTCTACCGCTTCTTCCAAACCGCGGTTTTCATTCAATCCCATACCCTGTATGACGAGGATTTTTTTGTCTTTTGCTAAAATAATATTTTTATCAGTTCTCTTTTTTACAAATTGGCAAGGAACATTCCGTATAACAGTAATGGGTACATGAAATTTTTCTTCGTATGCATTTTTGATAGAATCATTTACAGTGATTACATTTTTCAATTTTGGGAAAAGTAACCTTTCCAGCTCTTCCCAAACTCTTTTTGATGATTTTTTATAAACGCTTTCAGTAAAATATTCATGGCTGTCGTAAACCAGTTTTATTTTTTTCAATCTTGAGATGCAATAATTCGGAAGCAGCGTATCCAGGTCATTTGACCACAAAACATCCGCTTTTTTAAAAAGTAAATAGAAAAATAATTGCAGGTTAAACATCAGGTACATAAGTGGTCCACGCTTAAATAAATTGTAGAAACGGATCTTTTTATAAGGCAATTGATTCAATAAAAATTTTCTTTCGCTCTTTCTTCCAATCAGCAAAATGTCGTAACCCATTTTGTAAAGTGTGTTGCATTCTTTTTGTACCCGTTGGTCGGTTGCCAAATCGCTGATGACTGAAACGATAATTTTATTTCTCAAAAATTCAGTAAATTTTATTTGCAAATATTAACAAAATAAACTGAGTTTTGCCAGGGTGAATAGTGAATCGTAAATGGTAAATACTGAAATTGGAATCCCTCACAACTGATCAATTAATCAATTAACTAAATAAAACAATCAACCCACAACACCTTCATATCGTTTGCCTCGATGTTCCTTATCCACCTGATTATGGCGGCGTGTTTGATCTTTTTTATAAAATAAAAACACTGAATGAGCTTGGAATAAAAATTCATTTGCATTGTTTTGAATATGGCCGTGGCGAACAACCGGAACTTAAAAAATACTGCCAGGAAGTTCATTATTATCAAAGAGAAAAATTAGTTGGCGGAATTCCATTACGTCTCCCTTATATCGTAAGTTCAAGAATAAATCCTTCGCTTATAAAAAATATCCTGAAAGATAATTATCCTGTTTTACTGGAAGGGATTCATTGCACCTATTACCTGTATCATGGTGAATTAAACACCCGAAAAGTGTCGGTACGATTGCATAATGTTGAATTTGAATATTACCGTCAGTTATCAAAATCAACGAATAATTTTTACAAAAAAATTTATTATACTTTAGAATGCAGGCTGCTAAAAAAGTATGAAAGAGTCATTGCGCAAAAAGCAAAATTTCTTTCGGTAAATAAAAAAGATAAGGAAACTTATCAAAAACTTTTCGCTGGAAAAGATGTGAAATTCCTTCCTGTTTTTCTTCCGTTCAATGAAATAAACTCAAAAACCGGGAAAGGAGATTTTTGTTTGTATCATGGAAATTTATCTGTTGCGGAAAATGAAAAAGCAGCGTTATGGCTTCTGCAAAATATTTTTAACCATTTGATTAATATTCGCTTTATTATCGCCGGAAAAACTCCTTCTGATGCCTTAAAAAATGAAGTGGCAAAAAATAAAAATGCGCAATTAATCAGAAACCCTTCACAAGAAAAAATGGAGGAATTGATCAAAAATGCCCACCTTCATTTATTGCCTTCTTTTAATTCCACAGGAATAAAAATAAAATTACTGAACGCGTTATTTAATGGAAGATTTATCATAACCAACACCGCTTCTTTAGATGGAACGGGCCTTGAAACCCTTTGTGAACTTGCAGAAACACCAACTGAATATCTTCAAAGAATCCAGGAATTATGTGACATTCCATTTACTGAAAGTGAAATTAATAAGAGAAAGGAAATTCTAACGAGCACGTTTGATAATGAAAAAAATGCGAAGCTCCTTATGAGCTGGCTATAGATGCATTATCGTAAACTTTTCCTCTTTCGGTTTTTATCGTTCTTGCCGGAAATTTATTGATCACAGGGTAATCATGAGTAGCCATTATGATCGCAGTTCCATAATCATGACTGATACTGAAAAGCAAACGCATGATCTCATCAGATGTTTCAGGATCAAGGTTTCCGGTTGGCTCATCAGCCAGCAACAATTTAGGAGAATTCAAAAGCGCTCTTGCCACATCAATTCTTTGTTGTTCTCCCCCACTCAATTCAAAAGGCATTTTAAAACCTTTTGTTTTCAGCCCGACTTTTTCTAAAACATCAGCGATTTTTTCATCCATTAATTTATCATCTTTCCAACCCGTAGCACGCAAAACAAATTTTAAATTGTTATTTACATTTCTGTCAGTCAGCAGTTGAAAATCCTGGAAAACAACGCCAAGTTCACGACGCAAATAAGGAATTTTTTTCCAGTCCAATTTGCGCAAATCAAAGCCTACAACGGTTCCCTCACCTTCTTTGAAATCAAGGTCACCATATAAGGTTTTCAGAAGGCTTGACTTTCCGGTTCCGGTTTTTCCAACAAGATATACGAATTCGCCGCGGTTTACAGTAATGGTCACATCTGAAAGAATCAGAGAATCGCCCTGGTAAATATTTACATTTCTTAAATCTACAATCGGGTCACCCATAAAATAATTATCGTTGATTAATTAAATGAATAAACAAGAGACGTAAAGTTAATTGTATAATTATATTTTTCAGGAAAGAAATATTATACATCTGTTAAAAAGGAATTAATCAGAAAGTAAGGGAATAAAATAAGAAGTAGATTCCCATTTCAAGGAACGAAGTAACAAAGCTTTCCACTCTTTTAATGAAAAGCTGATTGAATTCGTATGAATTATTGAAAAAAAGGTTCTTAAACCCTGTAAATTGATAAATTCCTTTAGCAGAAAATTATTTTCCTTTAGAAGAAAATTATTTTCCTTGTTAGAAATAAAGGGTTACCAAACCCGAAATATTAACTTCTTCCCCTTTTCACTTCATGCCAATTAACTGGAATTGATGCGCTGTCCACTATTTTTTTAATAAAACTAAAAAAATAGTTGGCTAACTATTAGTTTATATTTGTTGCCAGAAAACAATTATAAAATGAAAACATTAACAAAAGCAGAAGAAGAAGTAATGCAGGTTGTTTGGAAAAAAGGCAAATCATTTCTTAGAGAGATTGTTGCTG
>Ga0157371_10000739_pt1 | contig 38165 bp, 38 predicted proteins | sample C45metaG_FD_113462 | JGI IMG/M metagenome (GOLD analysis project Ga0157371, IMG submission 113462) | Corn rhizosphere microbial communities from Kellogg Biological Station, Michigan, USA - C4-5 metaG | ecosystem: Host-associated > Plants > Roots > Rhizosphere > Soil | place: USA: Michigan... | reverse complement strand
GCTGGAAGCGCGACGTTCCTATAAGAAAAAACTCAGCTGCCTGAGCAAGCTGTTCCCTTCCTGATTCTGCCCGCCGTCTAGCGCGGGCCATGCCAAACGGTACGCCAACGCCGCACTTCGGTGCGGTGACGGCTGCCCGCGCTTCAACCTTTGACTGGTTTTGGAGTTCACGCATATGGCTGCTTTATCGCAATCGAGTCAAACCGGGCAAGACCCGGCGCATCATCCTGTTCCCACCGAAGCTCGCATGGGGCGTCTGTCCCTGACCATGGCCTGGTGGGCGGTGTGCAGTGCGATGTTTTACATCGTGGTGGGTGCTTCATTGGCGTTGTCGTTCGGTGCGCGCAATGCGCTAATTGGCATGGTCCTGTCGGTGATCAGTTATGGACTGGTCAACAGCGTGCTCAGCCGCTTTGCGATTCGCAGCGGTTTGTCGGTGGCGTTGTTTTCACGGCTGTTGTTCGGCAGCACCGGGGCGTGTCTGGCGACGTTGATTTTCTTCTCGACCGCGATCTATTACGCGGTGTTCGAAGGTTCGGTGATCGCCGTCGCGCTCAATCACCTGTACCCGGAACTGGTCTATCCGCTGGCGGCGTTGGCGGTGGTGCTCTACAGCGTGCCGATGATCCTGGGCAGCGTGCAGCACTGGCTGGACAAGCTCAACGGCGTGTTGCTGCCGGTGTACCTCGGCGGTTTGCTGGTGGCGGTGGGGCTATCGATCAGCCGTTATGGCTACCAGCCGCAATGGCTGGATTTCGGCCCGGCAACGCCTGGAGCATTCGGCTGGTGGGATTGTTTTGTCGCCTACATGGGCGTCTGGGTGTTGATGCTGTTCACCTTCGACTATGCGCGTTTCGGCAAGCCTGAAGACGCCGAGTACCACGGTCGCTGGAACTTCGGCATGCCGTTCTACGCGGTGACGTTTCTGCTCAACGGCGCGGCGGGCATTTATCTGGTCAGCAGCATTCCCCACGAAGGCGCGCTGAACGAAGTCTCGGTGGTGATGGCAATTTTGCAGTTGATGGGCCTGTGGGGATTGCTGTTTGTCTGGGCAACGCAAACCCGGATCAACACCGCCAACTATTACTTGGCGACCCTGAACATGCAGGCGTTCTTTGGTCGATTTGGCCTTCGCGGTTCGTACCTGATGTGGGCAGTGGCGGTGGGTGTGATCGTCTACGGCTTGATGCTCGCGGACGTGTTTGCCTACATCCTCAAGGCGTTGGCCTATCAGGGGATTTTTGTGGTGGCCTGGGTAGGTGTGGCGTTGGCGCAGATTGTCTACGGACGCAGCGACGTGGCAGCGCTCGAACGGGTGGCCGCGTTTAACCCGGTGGGCTTGACGGCCTGGTTTGGCGCCACCGCATTGGGTCTTGCGTTGATGTTTTCCGGCAGTGGCATGAGCAGCTTTTCCGCGCCATCCACCGTGGTAGTTGCATTTGTCTTGCAAGCAGGCTTATCCCATCGAAACCGGTTGCGGTTACGGTTGGTAGAGTAGAGTTTTGCAGTCACTCATCCCGTACACGCCTGCTCTGACAAGGTAGAGCGGGCAATGGGAAGCTCATTACGAATTCGCTGATGGGTTTTCCAGTCCTTAAAATAACCTGGTTATTTCATTCAAGATCCGATCCTGCGTTTCAACACTGGGTCTGTGGCGATAAGCCACTGCTAAAAATGCAACGCCTTCGTAGTCGCAGCGGATCGAAAAAGTCATCCCTTGACGAAACCCAAAAACGGACCTGTCTCCGACATCAACAAAATATCTCGCTTTTGTAAGCGCTGATTGAGCGTGCTTCAGGCATTCAGCTTGACTAAGCGAGTGTTGTATCCAGCTGGTAGTGACACGTACAGAAGACGTCTCGCTATCATCGATCGGTGGTCGAGCAATGGCTGTGGCAGGTGTATTGATATTGTCGTTACTGGAACAAGCGGTAAGCCCCATTGAGATAACAGTCAGTAAAAAGCCAAAACGAAGTCTCGAATGCTTAAGTGAGTGTCGCATCGCGGGGCGTTCCTCTGACGATGTGCAATGAATAAGAAATGCCTAGTGCTGCTATTCTGCTCGTCTCTGGCGTAGAAACTGACGTTGTTAGCATAGCAGTGGAAAAGTGGCTGGCAGCCGATCTGCAAGGTCAGCTATTGGCCGATTAGCCGACTGATTCAAGGGGCCACGTTGCCAACACATTTGCTTCGACCACCCTTATAAATACGTCAGCGGCTTGCTGAACGTTTTCGAAGCTTTCACCGCCTGTAGGAAGCGCGCGTCAGCGTTTTCAACAGCTACTAAAGGATTGTGTTTAAACCCCCTCAAGGTTACGTCCTGAAAGCTACAAAACCTTGCGCCGTTGCCTACGGCTGCACCAGAATCCGCCGGCTTGTGCGCTTTTGGGCTGCTCGGTAACTTGATCCGTGTCACTGCCCATCAGTGATCGGGTTTAGTCGCCCGTGGTTTCTAGTGTGCACATCCTCTATTGGTCAGGCATTCCATGCCTGTGCTCGATGGTAGCTGTGCGTAGGGCGTCTTCGGACGCGCCGGTTTGCTAGATCCCCGGTCGACTAACCTGCGTACAGCTGCCTCCCTTCTCGTTTAGTCGCAAGAGGGTGGCGCCCCAAATATGGATCTAGCTTATGTTCAAAGTAACGCCCAACCCACCAGACACAGACCCAACCTCCCCATACGAACCCGATTCAAAGAAATTCCACGAAGCCGCCGAACGCGCCCTCGATTTCCACTTCCCATCAAACGCCGACATCAAAGCCACACCACGAATCCGCAGCACGCTGTTTTCCGTTGACCCTGAAGCCACTGCCGAAACCCTGGCGGTTTTTCTGGTCGAGACGCTGGCGTCGGTCGATGTGATGGTCCATCAGTTGGTGGATCATCTGGAGGGTGAGTCGCGCTATGCCTTGTTGGGCATTTCAAACAGCATCATGGTGGCGGAGATTACGGCGAACCGGGTGCTGGACAGGATTGAGCCGCCTGCGTAACCGCTGTCCCTCGCCATAGGTTTCTCATCGTTCGATCTGTCTGTTTTCATAAAAACGGGGCGCTCAGCGCCCCGTTTTTTATGGCGCCAGTATCAGCTTCCAGCGCGTCTGTTGAGCGCTTCTTCCTCTGCGACGATTTCCGCCTGGCGCCTGACGATCAAATCGCCCTTTGGCGGTCCCTGGAAGCGGCGGGCTTCGAAGCCGAACCAGACGATGGCGGTCAGCACCAGGAAGCCGATGGTGATGTACAACGCCCATTCGTTGGGTGGCTGGATGCCGATGACGAAGATAATCACCATCGAGAGGACCGAGAGCAGGGCGAACACCGTGTACCAGAATCGCCCCATGTTCCATGGCCCCATGGTGGGCCACTTCGAGGTGCCATAGGTGAACAGGCCAAGCACGATGGGGATGATGAAGGAGAAGAACAGGAAGATCACTGTGCAGGACACGACGATGGTGTAGACCGGCGTTTCACCGATCGATATCACCGACGATCCCCAGTCGAACAATACCGCGAGCGTGGCGCCGGTCCAGATCGCCGCCACCGGGCTACGAAGGCTTGGCGAAACCGAGGACAGTGCCTTGGAGAAGGGCAGGCCGCCGTCACGGGAGAACGCGAAGATCATGCGCGAGACCGAGGTTACGGTCGCCAGTCCGCAAAGCACTTGCGAGATGAAAATGGCCACGTACAGCGCCGTTTTTACGGTCGGGTTGACTTGGGTGTCCATCGCCCAGAAAAACACGGTCCAGCCATGCTTGGCAGCCTCGTCCATGCTCGGCAGCATCAGGACAAACGAGCAGAGCATGAGCCAGCCGAACAGCAGCGACCAGACCACCGAAGTGACCATGCCGCGTGGCACCGACATAGTCGCGTTATGTGTCTCTTCCGAGGTGTGCGCGGAGGCGTCGTAGCCGGTGATGGTGTAGATCGGCAACAGCAGGCCGAGCATGAACACCCAGCTGTTCGACACCTGCGGCCAGACGTTGCCGCCTGCCTCGCCGGAATAGTTGCTGAAGGTCCATAACCGGGCGAACTCATAACTGGGCGCCGATATCAGGCAAACGATGGTCAGCGCGAGCGCGGTGGCGAAGATCAGATACCCCGAGAAGTCGGTGAGTTTCGCGGTCAGGCCAATGCCCAAGTGATTGCACAAGGCCTGGAGGCCCGTGAGGATCGCCAGGAAAATCACCCGTGTCGTGATGGTGTCTTCCATGCCCAATGCCGGTCCGAAGGCGCCGAAAAAGAAGTAATACGTACCGACGTTGATCGCGCCGAGCACGGTGATCAAGCCCAACAGGTTGAACCAGGCGGTCAGCCAGCCGGTGAAGCGGTTACCGAGAATCGAGCCCCAATGATAGAGACCGCCAGCGGTGGGGTAGGCCGAGGAGATCTGCGCCATGGCCATGGCGAAGACCCCGGAGATCAGGCAACCGACTGGCCAGCCGATACCGATGGACGCGCCGCCCGCGCCCGAGGTGCCTTGGGCGAGTGAGTTGATGCCACCCGAGAGGATGCAGATGATCGAAAAGGAAATGGCAAAGTTGGAGAAAACGCCCATGCGTCGAGAGAGCTGCTGGGCATAGCCCATGCTGTGCAGCACCTTGACGTCATCGTCGTGCGGGCTTGCTGGCTTCATGTCGTGTGCCCCTTCAGGTTTTGATACGCATCCATCCGGGGTCCCGGATGGCCTGGTCTTCAACCCCTTGTCGTACTGCTCCTTTTTGCAACCCTGTCCGCACGGCGACGGCTCTAGAGACGGCCGTGATACGCCGCGTCGAAAATCTGTGCGGCACCGGCCCGCGTCAATGGCAGCGGATTGCCGCCGGCAGACGGATCGACAATCGCCATGTCCGCGATCAAATCGGCTTGTCGATCATCCACGCCCAGTTCTATCAACGTGTGCGGCACAGCGACGTCCTTGCGTAGCTTGAGAATGAAGGCCAGGAAGCTGTCGAAGCCGGGTGAGGGCAGTCGCAAGTAAGCTGCCAGGCGCGTGATGCGTTCTTCGATGGCCGGGCGATTGAACTTCAAGACATAGGGCATGAACGTGGCGTTGGTCATGCCGTGATGGGTGTCGTACAGCGCACCCACCGGATGCGACAGGGCATGCATCCCGCCCAGGCCTTTCTGGAAAGCGGTGGCGCCCATTGCCGCGGCGGCGAGCATTTGCGCGCGTGCATCAAGGTCGGACGGTGTAAGAACCGCTCGCACCAGGGCATTGGCCACCAGACGTATGCCTTCCACCGCGATGCCGTCGGCCATCGGGTGAAAACCGGGGGCGCAGTAGGATTCCAGGCAATGCGCCAACGCATCCATGCCTGTACCGGCGGTGACTTTTGCCGGCATGCCGACGGTCAGAGCCGGGTCACTGATGACCACGCGCGGCATCATTTTCGGGTGAAAGATGATGCGTTTGGTGTGGGTTTGCTCGTCGATGATCACCGCCGCACGGCCCACTTCGGAACCCGTGCCCGCCGTCGTTGGCACGGCGATGACCGGGGCGATCCGGCTGTCGTCGGCACGGGTCCAGTAGTCGCCGATGTCTTCGAAATCCCAGACCGGCCGGGTCTGGCCGCTCATGAAGGCGATGAGTTTGCCCATGTCCAGGCCGCTGCCCCCGCCGAAGGCGACCACGCCATCGTGCTTGCCTGCGCGCCAGGCATCGAGCCCACCGGCCAGGTTGGCTTCGACGGGATTGGGCTTGAGGTCGCAAAACAGCGCGACACCCAGGCCGGCCGCGCGCAAGGCGTCGACCGCCGCGATGGTGATCGGGGCGCGCGCCAGGCCGCTGTCGGTGACCAGCAACGGTCGCTGGATACCCTGGCTGCGACAGACCTCGGCCAGTTCGGCGATGCGGCCGACGCCGAAACGAATGCTCGTGGGGTAGTTCCAGTTTCCGGTCAGGCTCATGGCTCAGGTCTCGTGGCGAAGATGGAAGGATTTCGCTCGGGTCAGGTGTTCATAGCCCAGGGACGACAGCGTGACGCCGCGCCCGCTGTTTTTCACCCCGGTCCAGGCCAGGGCCGGGTCCAGGTAATCACAGCGGTTCATGAACACGGTGCCGGTGTCGATCTGGTCACCCAAGTGTTCGGCGGCGGCGAAGTCTTGCGTCCAGAGGGACGCGCTGAGGCCGAATTCACTGTCGTTCATCAAGGCAATGGCGTCGTTGTCGCCGGCCACCGGCATGATGCCGACCACCGGACCAAAGCTTTCTTCGCGCATCACCGACATGTCATGGCTGACGTCGACCAATACCTGAGGCGCCATGTAGGCGCTGCCCGGCGCATCAAGGGGGAAGGTTTTCGGATCGATCAGGGCCTTGGCGCCTTTTGCCAGCGCATCGACGATCTGACCCCGGACGAATTCGGCGGCGCCCGGATTCACCAGCGGACCGAGGGTGGTGGCTTGATCCAGTGGATTGCCCAGTACGTATTGATTGGTCAGGGCGACGAATCGCTCGACAAAGGCCGGGTAGATTTTCTGATCAACATAGATGCGTTCAACGGCGCAACAGCTTTGCCCGGAGTTGAAGAAGCTGCCGTCAACCAGGTTTTCTACCGCGTGTTCAAGGTTCGCATCTGCGCGAACGTAGGCCGGGTCTTTGCCGCCGAGTTCCAGGCCGATGCCGACGAAACGTCCCGTGGCGGCGGTTTCCATGGCCTTGCCGGCGGCAACCGAGCCGGTGAAGTTCACCTGCTGGACGCGGCCGGAGGCAATCATCGACGCAGTCTGCTGATGATCGAGCAGCAAATTCTGGAACAGGCCTACCGGCAGATTGGCGCGGCGAAACGCTTCGGCGAATCGTTCGCCGACCAGCAGCGTTTGCGAGGCGTGTTTGAGGATGACGCTGTTGCCGGCCATCAGAGCCGGAATGATCGTATTCACCGCCGTCAGGTAGGGGTAATTCCAGGGGGCGACAACCAACACCGTACCCAGCGGATCACGTTTGATATAGCGGCGAAATCCCGCAGTCGGCGTGGGCTCTATCGCTGCCAGGGCTTTGGGCGCGATGGCGATCATGTGCCGGGCGCGTTCTTCGAAACCGCGCAGTTCACCTGCGCCAAAGCGCACCGGGCGGCCCATCTGCCAGGCCAGCTCCGGCACGATGTCGGCTTTCATCGCCAGCATGGCGTCCGCGGCGGCGCTGCAAAACGCCGCGCGTTCGTTCAGTGGCCTGCGTTTCCATTGCGCCTGGGCGGCTGCGGCAGCCGTCAGCGCCTGCTCGATCTGTGCGGCATCGGCGCAATGGCGCTCGGCATAGACCCGGCCATCGACCGGTGAGATGAGTTGAATCATCGAAGTCATGATCGCCTCAATAGCGCTCGAAGCCGCGCTGCAATTCCCAGTCGGTGATGCGCCGGTCGTATTCCTTCTGCTCCCATTCGGCGGTGTGCACGTAGTGGTCGATCACTTCATCGCCGAACGCTTCGCGCAACATCGTTGAGCCCTTGAGCGCGGTGCAGGCTTCGCGCAAGGTCTTCGACACTTCAGGCAAGTGTTCGTCGACGTAGGCATCGCCTTCAAAGGGCGGCGCTAGATTGAGCTTCTCGTCGATACCGGCCAGGCCCGCAGCGATCAACGCGGCGAAAGCCAGGTAAGGGTTGAGGTCGGCGCCACCGATGCGACATTCAATGCGGATGGACTTGCTGCTTTCTGCGCACAGGCGAAAGCCTGCGGTGCGATTGTCGCGGCTCCAGACCGCCCGCGTCGGCGCAAAGGTGCCGGCCTGGAAACGCTTATAGGAATTGATGTAGGGCGCGAGAAAACAGGTGATGTCGTTGGCATATTTGAGCTGCCCGGCGACCCAGGCGCGCATCAGTTTCGACATGCCGAACTCAGCCTTGGCGTCGAAGAACAGCGGCTTCTTGCCGTTCTTGTCCCACAGTGAATTGTGGATATGGCTGCTGGAACCGGCGGCGTCATAACGCCACTTGGCCATGAACGTGATCGCCTTACCCTGCAGTTGCGCGATCTCCTTGCAGGCGTGTTTGATGATGACGTGGTGGTCGGCCATCGTCAGCGCATCGGCGTAGCGAATGTTGATCTCTTCCTGCCCCGGTCCCCATTCACCCTTGGAGTTTTCCACGGGGATGCCGCAGGCCTGCAGATGCTTGCGAATCGCCCGCAGCACCGGCTCTTCGCGGGTGGTCTGGAGGATGTTGTAATCCTCGATGTAGTGGCCGGCGGTTTTTGGCTTGTGGTAGTTGCGTTTGTGGATGGCCTCGTAGCTCTCGTCGAACAGGTAGAACTCCAGTTCCGAGGCGAACATGCCGGTGTAGCCGCGCTCGCGCAGGCGCTCGATCTGTTTTTTCAGGATGGCGCGCGGGCTGTGGGGCAAGTCCTTTCGATGGTGATGATCAAGCACATCGCACAACACCAGCGCCGTGCACTCGAGCCAGGGCACTCGCCGTAACGTGGCCATGTCGGGCTTGAGCACGAAGTCGCCGTAGCCTTTGCTCCAACTGGCGGCGGCGTAGCCCGGCACGGGCTCCATGTCGATGTCGTCGGCCAGCAGGTAATTGCAGCAGTGGGTTTCTTCATGTCCGCTGTCGATGAAAAACTCGACCTGGAATCGTTTGCCGACCAACCGGCCCTGCATGTCGACCATGCACACCAGAACGGTATCGATTTCGCCAGAGGCAGCAGCGCGCTTGAGTTGCTCGAAAGTGAGAAAGGGCTCGGTCATCACGTAATCCTGCGTGAATAGGTTGGGCCGGTCTGAGATAGCTGTTGCAGACGCTCTCCAGAACAAACCTAAACCTGCAGACGCGAGCATCGTGAGCAATAAGCTGCACTAAGCTTAGCCTACGTCCGCCGAATGCAAGTTTTGCGCGGTGACCATTCGCTGACTCGACTCATTCATCGCGCAGTGGAGTTGGCGGTAGGCGTCCACCAGTTGGTCCTGCGTGAACGCGCGATTTCGCCCACTCGGGTTGGGCAGGACCCAGACCGAGGCGTTGCCAAAAGTTTGGGATTGCCGCCCCCAGTTGATTTGCCGCTGGCCGGAAAGCGCGCAATAAGCCGCTTTGCCGAGAAACGCCACACAGCGCGGCGCGTAACGTTCGATCTTGCGTTCGAAATCGGCCGCCGCTGCGGTGAATTCATGCGCAGACAACTGATCCGCCCGCGCGGTCGGCCGCTCGACCACGGCTGTCAATCCACACTGATATTGCAAGATCGTCCGATCGTTTTACGGGCGCACTTCCTCAGGTGTAAAACCGGCGAGGTGCAGCGTGCGCCAGAAGCGATTGCCCCTGCCGGCAAAGTGATGACCTTGAGCGGCAGCGGTCAGGCCCGGATTGATCCCACAAAAAATCACCGTCAGCTGGCCAGCCAGAATGTCTTCAAGTCCTTCACTCACGATCAACCTCGCACACCGCAGATGACGCTGACCGCGTTGCGGGCCAGTTCCGTCAGTTCTTCGCGGGATTTGCCCGCCCGGGCGCGGATCGAAATGCTGTGCAGCAGGGAGGAGGCGAGGACGGCGAGGGCGGCGGCGTCTACATCGCTTTTCAGTTCGCCGGACTCGATGGCCGTTCGCAGGCGCGCTTCAAGATCGGTGTCGAGCCTGCTGAGCCGGTCTGAAAGCACCTCGCGAATTTCCGGGTCTTCGACCGCCTCAGTGGTCGCCGTACCGATTGCAAAGCAGCCGCGCGGTTGGCCGTCGCCCGAGAAATAGATCGACAGTTGTCCCTCATAGAACCGCATCAACGCATCGCGTAGCGGCAGCTGGGTGTCGGTCAGCGCCTCATGCATCGCCGCTGCGGCAAATTCCCAATACTGCTCAAGCGCTTTTATGTAGAGCGCGTGTTTATCACCGAATGCCGCGTAGAGGCTCGGGCGATTCATCCCGGCTGCGGTGGCGATGCTGTCCAGCGAGGCGCCGGAATAGCCGGTGCTCCAGAACACACCAAGCGCTTGCTGCAGGGCGGTTTGCGGGTCGTAGGCGCGAGGGCGGCCACGGCCTTTTCCCTCGGTAATCTTTTTTTGTGCCATGTCGTACAAAATCCTTGATGGAAGGTGGGTGTGGGGATATTCTTACACCATCGCACAAAATTAAGGAACCAGAAATTCCTTGGTTTACGGTTTGTTGAAGCGGAGCTCGAACTGAGTGTTGCGGCGACGAAACAGGTGCGGCGGAGCGATCCTCCAGTCCGTGCTCGGGCTTGATTCCTCACAGCAACTATTGATGTCCGGCCCGGCACAGTGATGGCCGGCCTGATTTCCCGGTTAAAGGTGTATTCGATCATGACTAAACAGTTCGACATCCCGGCGTCACAGAGCTTCGAGCACCCAGGCGTGAACCCTGGCCAGGCGCCCATCAAGAAACCGTTCAAACAGAAACTGCGGCCGTGGCTGATGATCGGCTTGCCGGTGATCTTCGCCGCGCTGGGATACGCCCGCTATCATGCCGGTGCTGCTTTCATTTCAACCGATAACGCCTACGCCCGAGTGGCGAAAGCGTCGATCAACGCACGCATTTCCGGGCAAGTGGTGGAAATCGCGGTCGAGGACAATCAGCGGGTACACAAAGGCCAGGTGCTGTTCCGGATCGATCCGAAACCGCTGCAGATCGCCGTTGATCGCGCCGAAGCACAGTTGAATGTGGCGCGCCTGCGCATCGACGGGCTCAAGGCCAGCTACCGCCAGCAGCAGGCTGAGTTGCAATCGGCCAAAGAGTCGGCCGATTTCGATCAGCGCGAATTTGCCCGCAAGAAGGCGCTGGTCGCGACCGAGTTCGTCTCCCGCGCCATTTACGAACGTGCCGATACCGATCTTAAAGTCGCCCGGCAACGGATCGCGTCTGTCGAACAACAGATCGCCAGCACCGTGGTTGCCCTGAACGGCAATCCGACGATTGAAGTCGACACCCATCCCACGGTTCGCGAAGCCAAGGCGCAACTCGACGAGGCGCAGCTCTACCTTTCGTACTCGACGGTGTATGCGCCGGACGATGGCACTGTCGCCAAGGTCGATGACTTGCAGGTGGGCAACTACGTCAATAGCGGCGCGCCAGCCTTTGCGCTGCTGTCCGATCACGAGATTTGGGTCGAGGCCAACTTTCGCGAAACGGACGTCACCCATATGCGCCCAGGCCAGGAAGCGACCGTCAGTATCGACACCTATCCTGATCACGTTTTCAAGGCTCACGTGACCAGCATGAGCCCGGGGGCCGGCTCCGACTTCGCCTTGCTGCCGCCAGAAAATGCCACCGGCAACTGGGTCAAGGTGGTCCAGCGTGTTCCGGTACGGCTCGAACTCGATGAAACCGATCCCGCCTTGCCGCTGTTCTCGGGCACCAGTGCCACGGTCAAGGTCGATACCGGCTTTCGCACGCCTTGGTGGCATCCGCTCAAGGCACTGTTGACCGCGGGTAACTTCTGATGAACGCCAACCATGCCGGACCTCAAGGTGCGGGAACGTTAAGGTTCGCCGCGCTGCTTGCGACGTATATGCAGTCGGCGAGCCTGCCACTTCCCAACGCTGTACTCAGGTTGATTCAGGGCAGCCTGTCGATGACCGACGACCAGGCGGGGTGGATCTTCACCTCGTACCTGGCGGCGAGCGCCATCACCCTGCCGATTGCGCAATGGCTCGCCGGACGCTTTGGTCTCAAGCGTGTTTATCAAACCGCACTGGCCTTTTTCGTCCTCGGGTTGCTGCTTGCCACCCAGGCCTCAACGCCGCTGGAGTTCATTGGCGCGCGGATTATCCAGGGCCTGGCGAGTGGGGTGCTGGCGCCGCTGTCGATGGCGATTGCCATGGAGACGTTGGCACTGGAAAAACGGGCGAAATTTGGCGCGACCTGGACCGCCATCGTGCTGTTCGGCATCGTCAGCGGCCCGAGTATCGGCGGCTGGATCGGCGAGCATTTCGGATGGCGCCCGATCTTCTACATCAGCGTTCCGTTGTCGGCGTTTATCGGCCTGGTGATCGCGCTGTTGCAGGCCGAGAAAAAGGCCGAGAAGCGTCCGTCGTTCGACTTCTTCGGCTTCGGCAGCTTCACGCTGGGTTTGATCTGCCTGCAAATGTTCCTCGACCGTGGTGAGCGCCTGGACTGGTTTGCCTCGACCGAGATCTGGCTGGAGGCCATCGGCTGTGCCCTGGGGCTCTACCTGTTCGCGGTGCATGTGTTGACCACGAAGGTGCATTTCCTCAACAAGCGCCTGTTCCAGGACCGTAACTTCGTGCTGTCGACGACGATCTTCTTCGCCGTGGGTTTTGTACTGTTGTCGACCATGGCCCTGACGTCGCCGATGCTCGACGAGATTCTCGGTTATCCGCCGGACACCACCGGATCTCTGACGATCCCGCGCGGCATTGGACTGGTCGGTGCGTTTCTGCTGATGGGTCGTGTGCCTGAGCGCTTTGACCGACGGTTTTTCATAGCGGTGGGCGTGGCGCTGGTGGTTTACGCCAACTGGCTGATGCTCGGTTACTCGCCGCTGATGGACTGGTCGCCGGTGGCAGTGGCGGGGGCGATCCAGGGTATCGGCATCGGCATGTTGATGCCGTCGCTGACGAAAGTCGCGTTCAGCACGCTCGACCCAGCGTTACGCCCGGAAGGCACCGGTATTTTCAATCTGTTTCGGGTCTACGGCAGCACGCTGGGCGTGGCGATTGTGCAGCTGTTTTTCTTCAACAACACGCAAGCGATGCACATGGCGCTGGCGAGCAACCTGACGCCGTATCGCCCGGCGCCGACGTCCCTGCAAGCACTGGCGGGGCTCAACGAAATGATCACAGGGCAAGCAGCGTTCATCGCGGTGATCGATCAGTTCAAGATTTTGATGGTGGCGATGCTGGTGGTGAGTCCACTGGTTGTCTTTCTTCGCAAGCCGGTTTCGGCCCAATAGTTTTCGTGGAGTTTACCCAATGAAATCCTCTGCACGCTTCATCAACAGACAGACCTTCAGAACCACGTTCGGCGCGATGGCGGCCCTTGCATTCCTGACTGCCTGCACCGTCGGCCCTGACTATCAAATGCAACCGCCGAGCCAGTCGCAACACTACGACCAACAGGCCGAGCAGCGCCTTGGTCCGCGCGGCAACACGCCGGGTGAACAGCACATTGCCCTCGGCCAGAAGGTCAGTGGCAACTGGTGGACGGCTTTCCAGTCGCCGAAGCTCGACAAGGTTGTACGCCGCGCCATCGACGGCAATCTTGAGCTGGTGGCCGCGGATGCAACCATCCGGCAAGCGTCGTCTTCGGTAGCCGCAGCGCAAGGTGCGCTGTACCCGCAAGTCGATTTTGGCGCCCAGGCGGGCCGCCAACGGGTGCATAACGCGAAGGAGCCAGCCACCACCAATTTCTATGCGATCGGCCCACGGGTCGGCTTCGACCTTGATGTATTCGGCGGTAACAAACGCCTGGTCGAACAGCAAGAAGCGTTTACCGATCTGCAAAAGCATCGCTACGAAGCGGCCTATTTGACCCTGACGGGCAACGTTGCGAGCCAGGCTTTGCTGGTCGCATCGGCCAACGCGCAGATGGCGGCCGTTGAGAAGTTGCTGGCCAATGACACGAAAAACCTCGACCTGGTACGCAGGGCACACGCCAGCGGCGCCACCACGCAGATCGACGTATCGCTGGCCGAAACCCGGCTCGCTCAGGACCGCACGCTGTTGCCGCCGCTCGCCCAGCAGCGCGATGCCGCTCGCCACGCGCTGTCGATTCTCACGGGCAAAGGCCCTGGCGACTGGATCGCGCCGGACTTCGATTTTGCCGAGTTCGTGTTGCCGGCAAACGTGCCCGTCAACGTGCCTTCGGAAATGGCTCACGGCCGGCCGGACGTATTGCAAGCCGAGGCCGAACTGCACATGGCCAGCGCGGCAGTGGGCGTCGCAACCGCTAATCTCTATCCACATGTCACGCTGTCTGCGTCGCTGGTACAGGCCGCTTCAGGCAATGGCGGGGCGGCACTCTGGGGTTTCGCGGCCGGGATCGCGGGTCCGCTGTTCGATGGCGGAACGCTCAAGGCCGAACGTCAGGCGGCTGTCGACGGGTACAAGGCGACGCTCGCCGGCTACCAGCAAACGGTCATTCAGTCGTTCGGTCAGGTCGCTGACTCGTTGCAGGCCATCAACCACGACGCCGAGGAAAACCTGGCGCAGGCAGACGCGTTACGTGCGGCTGAAAGCAGTTTTCAGTTGAACCAACAAGCGTACGCGCAGGGCGAGAACAGCGTTCTTCAGGTGTTGGAAGCGGAGCGTGCTTATGAGCAGGCATTGCTGGGTCAAATCAAGGTGAAAACCGCACAATACCTCGACACGGTGCAGCTGTATGTCGCGCTCGGCGGTAATTCCGTCGGTGCGTTCGAGCAACGCGTTGCCAGTCGTGATGACCCGAAAGCTTCTTACCAATAGCCCCGGACTTCTTGGAGTAGAGAGATGTACGAATCATTTTACGATGGGCTGCGCGACACCAGATTCCCATTGAACAACGGCTCCAGTGAAATGCCTGCTGTTGGCTTCGGCACCCTGTTTCGCGACCTCAGCGTCACCACCCAAGCGGTCAAGGCCGCACTGGACGCAGGCTTTCGTCATTTCGATTGCGCCGAGCGCTATCGAAATGAAGAACAGATCGGCGTTGCGTTCAGGGAGGTGCTGGAGGAAGGAAAGATACGCCGCGCAGACCTGTTCATCACCACCAAGCTGTGGAACACCAACCATCGTCCCGAGCGCGTTCTGCGGGCTTTCGAGGCCAGTTGCCGGCGTCTTCAGGTCGACTACATCGACTGCTACCTGATTCATACGCCTTTTGCGTTTCAACCCGGCGACAACCAGGACCCGAGGGATGAAGAGGGGCACGTGATTTATGACGACGGCGTCACGCTGATCGATACCTGGAGGGCGCTGGAACGTCTGGTGGACGAAGGCCGCTGCGGGGCCATTGGTTTGTCGGACATCACGCTTGAAAAGCTCCAGGAAATTGTCGCCGTGGCGCGGATAAAACCAGCGGTGGTGCAAGTTGAATCACACCCTTATCTGCCTGAATGGGAGTTGCTGGAATACTGCAAGCAACACGGGATTATCGTCCTGGCGTTCGCGCCACTGGGTCACGGCATGGAACCCAATGTGCTGGAAGAGCCGGTGATTACCCAGATTGCCAAGCGGGTGCAGAAGACCCCGGCTCAAGTGGCATTGGCCTGGTCTGTGCAGCGAGGAGTCGCTTTTCTGACCACGTCTGCTACACCGAGTCATATCCAGGAAAACATTGACCTTTCGACGTTGCCACATCGAGCCATGGCTGAAATTAAGCAGGACATTACGACCAGGATCCGATTCAACTCGGTGGTGGAGACCGGAGTGCCTGGATTTATTCCCCGCAAGAAATAGCCCATGACCCAGGGGCGGCCTGCCCCTTTTCTCCCTTTTCCCGAGGTGAAAACGATGGACGTTTTCCAGACCATGCGCTTTTTCGTTGCGGTGGCCCAAAGTGGCAGTTTTACCGCCGCAGCTGAAGTGTTGGACACCACCACGACGAACGTTTCCAAAGCAATCTCCAGCCTGGAAGCGAGGCTGCAAACACGGTTGATCAACCGCACCACCCGGCGCCTGGCATTGACCGAAGCAGGCCTGCGTTATTTGCAACGCTGCGAGAGGATTCTGGAAGAGATACGTGACGCGGAACAGGAAGCGGGCACGGCGCATACGCTGCCGGTGGGGCGGCTGAAAATCCATGCGATGTCGGCGGTGGGCAATCACTACGTGATCGATGCGATTGCCAAATACAGAGAGACGCACCCCTCGGTGATGTTTGACCTGACGCTGACCAACCGGCTGCCGGATCTGCTGGAAGAGGGCTATGACATGTCGATTGTGTTGGCTCGGGACCTGCCCGACTCAGGGTTTGTCGCGCAGCGGCTTGGCATTACGTACAGCATTCTCTGCGCGTCGCCGACTTACTTGAGGAAACGCGGATACCCTGACACACCGCAGGCGCTGGCCGCCCATGACTGTTTGAAAATCGTCAACACGGTGATGCCGGTTGAAAGCTGGGTACTGGAAGGGCCCGAAGGCGTGGAGACGGTCAACGTGTCGTCATCACCGTTTCACATCAATACCGCCGACGGCATGACCGTGGCGATTGCCAATGGCATGGGCATCGGCATTCAGCCTATTGCTTCTGCGGTCGATGGCTTGAGAGCGGGCACGTTGATGCGTGTGTTGCCCGAACACCATCTGGAAGAGCTGAATTTGTATGCGATCTACCCGTCACGAAAGTTCGTGGATGCAAAAATAAAGACCTGGGTGGAGTTTCTTAAACATTCCATCCCGGACGTGTTGGCCAGCGACGAAAAAATCGTCGGTTCGGCGAAAAAAAATCAACTTCACTGACAGCGCAGGCATGGAGTGTCGACCCTCCATCATCCTGACTGTATTCAACCATTTGAACATCCGGTGCCCATCACTTGGTACTGAAGGGTGTGACGCTGTCCCTGAGAGTCTTCATACGTCATTTGCGCTGGAACCGGCCCGCATTCGTTGGGAATGTCTGAGATCACGATGATTTTCTTGATGTCCAGCGTCGTGCCATACACGTAACTTTCAACCGCTGTTTTGTCGGCTTCGGCCGTTGAGTGGCCGCTGTCTGCAAAAGCCTGTGCGCCTAAACCGCCCAGCGCCAGGAACAGCGCAATTTTCAAAGCTTTCATGTCATTCACCTTCTCGTCTTGGGTTGATCCAGTGGGCCGCTTGAGAGTGACTCTTTTGGCTCTCTGGTTAGACGCAATGCTAGGTGTTTGGCCATCCCTCAAACAGCCGCCTCCCGGACAAACACTGTTGCCGGATTTCGTATAAATAGGGGTATCGACACACGTGACAAAGGTGAATGTCCGGGTCACCGCCTTGTGTTGAACCATCTCCTATACTGATTCGCGTTAACGGGTTTAACCCAACCTTAATACCGTCTAAGCAGCATTTCGCGTTCTGACGGCTTCCCTGCGAACTCACTGTAAGGAGAACGATCATGACCATCCGTATTGGCGACGAAGCCCCGGACTTTACCGCCGAGAGCACCGAAGGCACGCTGCATTTTCATGAGTGGATCGGCGATAAGTGGGCGATCCTGTTCTCGCATCCCAAGGACTTCACCCCGGTGTGCACCACTGAGCTCGGTTACATGGCAGGGCTCAAGCCGGAGTTCGATAAACGCAACACCAAGATCGTCGGGCTCAGTGTCGACCCGGTCAGTAATCATGCGAGCTGGGCCAAGGACATCGAAGAGACCCAGGGGCATGCGGTCAACTACCCCATGATCGGCGACGATAACCTGGTGGTGGCCAAGCTCTACGACATGATCCATCCCAATGCCAGTGGCGGCGCGCGCACGGCCGTGGACAACGCCACGGTGCGTTCGGTGTTCATCATCGGGCCGGATAAAAAGGTCAAGGCGATGCTGGTCTATCCGATGAGTGCCGGGCGCAACTTCGATGAAGTGCTGCGTCTGCTCGATGCGCTGCAATTGAACGCCAAACACACCGTTGCCACCCCGGTGAACTGGCGTCCGGGCGAGGACGTGATCATTCCGACGTCGGTGTCCGACGAAGACGCGAAGAAGAAATACCCGGATGGCTTCAAAACCGTGAAACCGTATTTGCGCACCGTGGCGCAACCGAAATAACCCACTCGTATGGAGACCCGCATGGCTGTTCAAATCTTTCGCGCCGAAGCGATTCATGTCGACAAGATCGCCGGCCTCTTCGATGCGTATCGAGGTTTTTACGGCCAGCCCTCCAACCTGGCGCAATCCCGGGATTTCATTGCCGAACGCCTTGCCCTGGACGAATCGGCGATCTTTTTCGCCGAGGACGCCACCGGCAAGGCGCTGGGCTTTGTCCAGTTGTATCCGACGTTTTCCTCCATCGACGCCTATCGCACCTGGCTGCTCAGCGACCTGTTCACCGCCCCCGAAGCCCGGGGGCGGGGAGTGGGGCGATCACTGATGAATGCTGCGCGGGCCTTCGCGGTGTCGACTGGTGCCAAGGGCCTGGTGCTGGAAACGGCCACGGACAATCTGGGCGCGCAACGGTTGTATGAATCGTTGGGTTATGTGCGTGATAGCGGTTATTACACCTACTGCCTGGATTTGAAGCAGGGCTGAGCAAATCCTGGCAGGTGGCCCATCAACGCGGCGGCAACTTCCAGGCTTCACGCAATTGCTCGTATTGCGCCTCGGGCATTTGCACCAGCAACGGCGACTCACCAGGGTCCAGCCAGTCGAACAACCGCGAAATATCCGCCGGGTCCATCGCTGTGCAGCCCAGCGTCGGGGAGGTGGGACCGCGCCAGATATGGAAAAAGATGCACGACCCCGAGGCCGGGGAGGCTGGCGTGTTGTGCTCGATGAAAATGCCTTGGCGATAGCCGGATTCACTGCGCATGTGTTCGGCGCTGTTCCAGTCCTTTGCCGTCGCCGCGCCGTCGATCAGTTGGTTGTAATGTTTGGAGGTGCTGTCATCCACGCATTCGGTGTTGGGCGTCAGTGCGAGGTAAGGCAGTTTTGTCGCGGCCGTGGCGTCGTAGCCGAAGGCCGTGCCCAGCCTGAAGATCCCGGCCGGTGCTTTGCCGTCGCCTTCGCGTTTGACCGGCCCTGCAACCGGCTCGACGTTACCCGGGCCCTTGCCCCAGGCCAGGCCGTTTTTGCCGACCACCACTGCAAACCCGTCACCGACTTTTCGAAAGGTGTTCCCGTCCCGTTCATAGCGCTGGGCGGTGCCCTGGATGTCGTCCCAGTTCTTGGTGGTGACCACAATCAATTGATGGCTGCTGTCGAGCAGATCACGGGCCGTCAGCGGCGTGATGGGGAAATCCATCACGGTTTTGGGCGCGTTTTCTGCGCTGTAAGTGAAGTGCCACCATTCTTTGGAATACCCGGCAAAGCCCTCTTTTTCCATGGCGCTGCCGAGGCGTTGGCGGTTTTCTTTGGCGAGCGCGCTGATCGTCGTGTTGGCGGTGTGCGCGCGCTCATCGAAACAATCGAACCCGGTGCCCATATCGAGTGCTCCGTCGTGCCAGCGCTGCTCATAGGGCGCGGTACAATCGACTTGCACGGCCGAGGGCGTCCAGGTGTCGGCGGGCAGCGCATTGGGGCCGGTCAGTGTCAGGTCCACGGTCGAACCTCTGGAGTGATTCGACACCCGCGCCACATAGCCCAGGTGCCAGAAATCCTGCTTGTCCACGCGCGGGTAGAACTCGGCCTTGCGCGGGTCGCCGGGCTCGGTGGCGAAGCGAGCCATATCGGCCACGGCACGGCTTGGCCGATAGCAGTCGAACACCTTCAAGCCGTAGCCTTGTTTTTGCAGTGCGGTTTGTACCCGGGACAGGGCTTTGGCGGTGTCCAGCGAAAGCATGCATTCCGGCGCGGCATAGCCATCGAGCGGGTGCCCGGTGAAGTTGTGAGCGCCTGCGTAGCGAATGTCCTGCTCGATACTCGGATCAATCGCACGCAAATACACCATGTTGTCCGGCCTTGGCTCGGCGCCGGCCATGGCGGGCATGACGATGCACAGCAACAGGAGAGCGCGTGCAAGCAGGCGGCGCAGTTGAGCCGCCATCGGCAGTGAAGCGGGCATGGGAACGTTCAGGTTTAAGCGCATGAAGTGATCGTCGAGTCTGCGGAAGGCTTCAATCGATCTTAAACCATGCCGCCGGGTTCTGGCCGATTCATGTCTGGCCTGTGCGCTCTAGCGATTTTTTGAGGCACGCCCGACGGGACTTATTGTCAACATCACAACAGCAAAGCTTGAGATAAGAGGAGACGCAACATGGACCGATTCACTGGCGGTTGCCTGTGTGGCAGCGTCCGCTTCGAAGCCACGGGACGCCCTTACCGGGTCGGGATTTGTCACTGCCTGGACTGCCGCAAGCGACACGGCGCCATTTTCAACGCTTGCGCGATATTTCCCGAGAACGCCGTCACGATCGAGGGCGAAACCCGCGACTACGCCGGACGGTATTTCTGCCCGCTTTGTGGCTCGTCGGTTTTCGCGCGCACCGCTGACGAAATCGAAGTGTACCTGGGGTCTCTGGATGCCCCCGACCAACTGACGCCCACCTACGAAATCTGGACCGTGCGTCGCGAGTCCTGGCTGCCGCCGTTTGCGCTCTCCAGACGCTACGAGCGTGATCGCGACAGCACGGGGCGCTGCGAAGAATAGGGCCTAGGTGGGGGCGAAGCTGGCCCGATGACCGACCGCCGGCGAGGCATCCTGGAGGTCGGGTCAAGGGGTGAAAAGCTGTTGATTGGTTTTGCCACGGCCTCGCCCGAGCTCTTCAAGAAAAATGCGTCCGTTTATTTTTGACCGAGGAAATTCAGCATGATGGCGTTGAAGTCGTCGGGTGCCTGCATAAACGCAAAATGACTGGCGTTGGGCAGTATCGCCAGGCCCGCACCCGGGATGGTGGCCGCCAGGTACTCGGTATGGGCACGCTTGATTGCCTCGTCGTGGTCGCCGTCGACAATCAATACAGATGTTTTGATTTTCTTAAGGTCCGCATCGCTCCAGGACGGCTGCGATGCCCACATATGGCTGATCTGCTCAACGAATTCATCGTATTTATCCGGTGTCGGGGAGAGCTTTTTGTATTCCTGTCCGGCACGGTCGATGTAGGCGGCAAACGTCGGGTTTTTTTCGACGCCGGCAATGACACCGTCCGTTGTTGAGTTGGCGGCGAAGGCGAAGATCTTGCCGACGCGCTCAGGGTGACGGATCGCCAGATCGAGCCCGAGGATCGCCCCGTCACTCCATCCCACCACGTCGGCTTTCTTGATCTTCAGACGGTCCAGTAGCGCCACGACGTCATCCGCCATCAAGTCGTAGCCATAGGCTTGCGCATCCCTGCCACTGCGACCGTGGCCCCGACTGTCGAGCAATATCACGGTGTGATGGGGGGCGAGAACCTTGACCTGATTACCCCAATAGTCAGAATTGGCCAGCCCGCCATGCAACAAGACCACGGGTGATCCCTGGCCGACGACGCGGTAGAACAGTTTGGCGCCGTTAACGTCGAGATAGCCGGATTTAGAGGTTGTTGTGACTGGCGGTGTTGCCGGAAGTGTTTCCCAGCGCTCGGCAGCCTGTGCCATCGAAAGCGCCGTGCACAGCAATGCTGCAGCCAACAGTCGGTTCATGCCTTTCTCCCCTGCGTCATCGATTCGACGAAAAATGCGCGAGTGGCGCCTGATCAGCCTTGTGCCTGGCGGCAACCACGGTCGATGGTCCCAAGGCGGTTCCTTCAACTGAGAAGAACGTTAGCGCATGCAGTCCGATCATGCCCGGTACGGTTTTCAGATAGGGCGTCAAAAAGCCTGGCTTGTCTCGTGTAACGGATGGCGAATCGAACGCCATCACTTTTTCGACGGTTTTCCGCTGGCGGGCATGTGCAGGTACGCCATCACGCTTTCAGTCAGCTCGGTCGCCAGCTTGACGGCTTCTTTGTTGCGCGCCATCACACCGGCCACCAAGCCTTCGATCAAGGCGAGCACCGCGATGTTGGAACTGGTCAACACCGGATGGTCGGCGGGGGCAAACAGCGTGTGTTCGGCAATGCTGGTGAGCGGCGAGGCGGGTGAATCGGTGATGGCCAATACCGAGGCGCCACGTTCGTTGGCGAAACGGGCGAGTTGCAGGGTGTCGAGGGAGTAGCGCGGCAGGGAAATCGCCAGCAACACATCCTCATCAGTGATCGCGGCCAGGCGGTAGGCAGCGTTTTCGTTGCCGCCCTCCATGCTGATGGCGGTGGCGTCCGCACAGAAGGGCATCAGGGTCGAGGCGGCGAGGCCGGCGAAGTACACGCTGTTGCCGAAGCCCAGGATGTAGATTTTGCGGGCGGTGGTCAGCCGTGTGACGAACGCTTCAAAGGTGTCTTCGTGGTTATTGGTCGCCGCAGTGGCAAGGTTGCTGCTGGCGCTCTCGATTTGCTCATGCAGGCCAAACGCACCGTCAGGACGATGGGCCAGTTCGTTGCGCAGCTTGTCGACCGGCGACACCATCTGCTGCAAGGTCGCGACCAGCTCGGCCTTCATGCCGGTGTAGCCGCCCAGGTTCAGCGCCTTGGCCAGCCGATTGACCGCGGCGGGCGAAGTGGATGTTTCGTGCGCCATCTCCTCGATCGTCAGCGTCGCGGCCTTCAGCGGGTGACGCAGGATAAAGTCCGCCACCTTGCGCAGGGACGGCTGCAAATCGGCAACGATTTCCGCCAGTTTGCGCATCACCGGCGCGGCATAGACCGTGGTGTTTTTCGAGGGGGTCGGCATATCCGGCTCAACATTTCCTGAGGGCATAAGGTTGGCTGGAGTGTATCCGAAGCCAACCGTTGGTGCGCAGCGCTGAAGCCGGCCGGATTATTTCAAGCTGCCGGCCAGAAATTGCTGGAGGCGTTCGGACTGTGGGTTGGCCAGCACTTCACGCGGATTGCCGCGCTCTTCGACCTGGCCCTGGTGCAGAAACACCAGTTGATTGGACACTTCCCGGGCAAAGCCCATCTCATGGGTCACGACCACCATGGTGCGGCCTTCGAGGGCGAGGTCCTGCATGACTTTGAGGACTTCGCCGACCAGCTCGGGATCGAGTGCCGACGTCGGTTCGTCGAACAGCATCACTTCCGGTTCCATGGCCAACGCACGGGCAATCGCCACTCGCTGCTGCTCGCCGCCCGACATATGCGCCGGCCAGGCGTCCATGCGATGGGCGACGCCGACTTTGTTCAGGTAGTGCTCAGCCTTTTCGCGCGCCTCTTTCTTGGCCATTCCCAACACATGCACCGGGGCTTCCATGACGTTCTCAAGAGCGCTCATGTGCGACCACAGATTGAAGTGTTGAAACACCATCGACAGGCGTGAACGCATGCGTTGCAGCTGCCTGGGTTCGGCAGCCTTGAGGCCGCCGAGTTTGTTGGGCATCAACTTGAGTTGTTCGCCATTGAGCACGATAGTGCCCGCATTCGGTTGCTCCAGCAGGTTGATGCAGCGCAGGAAGGTGCTTTTGCCGGAGCCGCTGGAGCCGATAAGGCTGATCACGTCACCGGCTTTCGCTTCCAGGGACACGCCTTTGAGCACTTGGTGGGTGCCGTAGCTTTTGTGCAGGTTCTGGATTTCAAGTTTGTACATGCTGGTCACTCTCTGGAGTCAGTCGCTGAGCAAGCGACCCTGGCGAATAAGGCGGGTGCCGGCGACTTTGGCCAGCCACAAACCGGGTTGGGCAAAGCGCAGGCGTTCGCGGGCATAGAGGATGCCGTCGGTGCTGGCGCGCACGATGCTGTGCTGGTCGGTCAGCGGATCCAGTACTTCGAACAGTGGATCGCCGACCCTTACCTGGGCACCCAACGGTTGCAGAAAACTCACCACACCGGGGTGCGGCGCATAGGCGTACTGCGTACCGGCGAAGGGCGTTGCTTCGCAGCAGGTCAAGGGTGCTTCGGGCCAGTCACCGCTGATCAGACCTTGTTCGGCGAGGTAACCGATAATGGCTTCGGCACTGTCGCTGCATTGCTCACGCTCGGTGTCGGCCATGCCTCGCAATTCGATGGTGGTGGCGGCGCAGGCCAACGGGATATCGGCTTCAGGAAACAGCTCGGCCAAACGCAGCCACGGGATCGCGCAGGCTTCATCGAAGGCATTGCCACCGGCACCTTCGGCGAGGAGCGTAGCCCCGGCACCGAGGCGCGCGGCCAATGAACGCAAGCTCGGCCAGTGTTGCGGCATGGTGTAAAGCAGCATGATCGACTCGAAGTCGCAATGCAGGTCCAGCACTACATCGGCGTCGCAGGCATGCTGCAACAGCACGCGACGCAGGCCATCGAGTTCCGAGTTTGCTGGCGGCATGTCGGCGAGGGCATCACTCATGGCGCGGCGGATCAGGGCGGTGTTGATGTCGGCGTTGTCGCCCAGTCGACCTTTCACCAACGCCGCCACGGCTTCGGTCAGCTCCGGAAAGTCGCGGTTGAAATTCTTGCCGCTGTTGAATTCGAAACGACCCTGGTGGGTGGCCTGGAACATCTGGGCGATTCCGATCGGATTGGCCATTGGCACCAATTCGATCACCCCGTTCAGACGACCTTGTTCTTCCAGCGCCCGCAGGCGCCGCTTGAGTTCCACGGCCACGCGCATCCCCGGCAGTTCATCGGCGTGCAAGGATGCCTGGATGTAGGCCTTGCGCGACCCGCTGCCAAAACGAAACAGCGACAGGCGCCGTTCCGTGCCCGAAGCACTCCACGGCAACAGGTATTCAATGTGTTCCATAAACGCTCCTTAATGCTTGCGCGGTGCCAGATACGCCAACCAGCGGCGCTCGGCCAGCTTGAACAGACGGACCAGGACGAAGGTCAGGGCAAGGTAGATGAGGCCGGCGGTGATGAACGCTTCGAACGGCAGATAGAACCGTGAGCTGACCGTCCGCGCCGCGCCGGTGATGTCCACCAGCGTGACGATCGAGGCCAGGCTGGTGGTTTGCAGCATCATCAATACTTCGTTGCTGTACTGCGGCAGTGCCCGGCGCAAGGCCGACGGCAAGAGAATCCGGCGGTACAACGTGAAGCGCGACATGCCCATGGCTTTGGCGGCTTCGATCTCGCCGTGGGCGGTGGCCTTCAAACTGCCGGCCAACAGTTCCGCGCTGTAGGCACTGGTATTGATCGCAAAGGCCAGGCAGGCGCAGAACGTTGCGCTGGAGAGGTACGGCCAGAGCGCGCTCTCACGGACTGCTGCGAACTGCGCCAGGCCGTAATAGATCAGGAACAATTGCACCAGCATCGGCGTGCCGCGAATCACGTAGGTGTAGAGCCAGGCCGGGAAGTTGATCAGTGGCGAGCGGGACACCCGCATCAGCGCCAAGGGGATCGCCAGCACCAGGCCAAAAGCCAGGGAGATCAGCAGCACTTTGAGGGTCAACAAGGCGCCATTGAAATACAGCGGCATGTTTTCCCAGATCAGGTTGTAGTCGAGAATCATGGGGTTGCTCCCAATCACAGTTCGGCGGCTTTAATGCCGACCGAGTAGTGTTTTTCCAGATAGCGCAGCACCAGCAATGACAGGCTGGTCAGCAGCAGATACAGCGCCGCCACCGCAAGGAAAAACGTGAACGGTTCATGGGTGGCGTCCGCTGCGTTCTTGGCCTTGAACATCATGTCCTGCAAGCCGATCACCGAGATCAGCGCGGTGGATTTGGTCAGCACCAGCCAGTTGTTGGTGAAGCCGGGAATGGCGAAACGAATCATCTGCGGCACCAGAATCCGCCAGAAGACCTGGGCGCCACTCATGCCATACGCCATGCCGGCCTCGCCCTGGCCTTTGGGAATCGCCATAAAGGCACCGCGAAAGGTTTCCGAGAGATAGGCACCAAAAATAAAGCCCATGGTGCAGACGCCGGCAATAAAGGGATTGATGTCGATGTAACGGGTGTAGCCGAGTGCCAGGGCAATGCGGTTCACCAGGTCCTGGCCGCCGTAGAAGATCAGCAGGATCAACACCAGGTCAGGGATGCCGCGAATCAGGGTGGTATAGCCTTCGCCCAGCATCGCCAGCCATTTCAGCGGCGACAAACGAAAGGCGGCGCCAATCAGCCCCAAGGCAATCGCCATGCTCATGGAGGTCAGGGCCAGGTTAATGGTCAGCCAGGCGCCATCGAGAATGCTCGATCCGTAGCCGTGGAGCATGATGAAAATCCTCAAGCGAGCGCCGTGAAGCGCGCAAGACACGTCCCAAGCGCCCGCAATGAGCGGGCGCCCGGGTGACAGGTAAAGGTTTATTCGCCGTAGATATCGAAGGCGAAATACTTGGCCATCACTTGCTGGTACTTGCCATTGGCGCGGATCGCGTCAATCGCCGCACTGAGGCGTGCAGCGTTCGCGCTGTCGCCTTTACGCACCGCAATCCCGGCGCCCCGACCGAAGTATTTCGGGTCGTTGATGTCCGGCCCGGTCAGCGCGTAACCCTTGCCCGCCGGGGTTTTGATAAAGCTTTCGTCGGTGGCGACGATGTCGGCGAGCGTGGCGTCCAGTCGGCCCGATGCCAGGTCAAGGAAGGCTTCGTTTTGTGAGCCGTAACGCACCACTTCGACGCCGGCTTTTTCAAGTTGCTCGGTGGCGAAACGGTCGTAAGTCGAGGCGCGTTGCACACCGACTTTCTTGCCCTTGAGATCCACCAGCGGGTCGTTGATCACGTTGCCGGCCTTCATCGCGAACTTGCCCGGCGTGTGATAGTACTTTTTGCTGAAGTCGACCGACTTCATGCGGTCTTCAGTGATCGACATCGACGACAGCACCGCATCGATCTTGCGCACTTTCAACGACGGGATCATGCCGTCGAACTCCTGAATGACCCACTCGCATTTCACTTTCATCTCTTCGCACAGCGCGTTGCCGATGTCGTAGTCGAAACCACTGACGTTGCCCTCGGGCGTCTTGAAAGAGAAGGGCGGGTAGGCAGCTTCGATACCGATACGCAGGCTGTCTTCCTCGGCGTGTGCCAGAAAGCTTGCTGCGCACAGTGCCAGAGCGCCTAGAAGTGCTGTCTTGTTCATTTTGTTGACTCCTGGGGGGCATTGGGAGGGTGCTGGTTTGGTGCCGTCCGGGCTGGCGGTGGATCAGTCCTGAAGATTTTTGTGGGGCTATAAATGACATGTATTGTTTCATAAATCAATATAGTGAAAATAAACATATCAAGCCAGGCGTGCGGATTTATCGATCAACCGATGTCGGACCGGTTGATCCGGTCGAAACTTAAGGCGCAGAAAAGGCAAACTGCTGGCCCCCAAGTCGCCAAAGTATCGCCAAAATCACTTCACTTTCAGGTGGTTAGGTGAATGGAATTGCGAAGTGTATTTGTCACGATGATCTCGTTCGCCCTGGCGAGCGTTGCACTCTCTGCCCATGCTAAAGAGCTGGCGTCCAATGACCGGTTTATGTGCAGTTGGGGCGCAGGAACGGCGGCGAGGGCCCAGGAACTCAAGCTGGCCGGGGTTTCGCTGTATGCCGCTCGTCAGAAGATCCACGCCTACAAATTCGACAAGGCGTGGATGCGGATGATGGCGATGGGCATCACCGAGCAAACCTACGACAGCAAATCGCAGTACAAACCAGCGGACGTGCGGAAAAACTTTTATGAGGATTGCGTGCGGTTCAAATTGGCCCGCAAGTGAAAAAAGGCCCGCGAATTTGAAACCCTAATCCCTTGTGGCAGCGAGCTTGCTCGCGATAGCGGACTGTCAGACAACACAGGTGTTGAATGTAAAACCGCTATCGCGAGCAGGCTCACTCCTACAGGGATTGCTTTTGTCTCAGTTCAGGCATTGCGGCTTCGACCAGTTCGATCCAGTGACGCACAGGGGGGTGGCCCTCACCGTCGAGGTGGGACTGCATGGGCGTTACGCGGAAAGGCCGTCGCATTCGTACGGACTGGGGTTGATCTCTTTTTCAGTGATGGCCTTTTAATATTGCTTGCGACTCTCTAAAATCCGCGGCCCGCTCTCCGGTATGGAGGCGCTGTGCCATTATTCAAGGGAGTTGTCATGCAGTTTGGGAAATGTCTAGGTTTGGCCTTGGTACTCGGCCTAAGTGGTTGCGCCAGCTTCACCAAAGATGAAGTCGCGCCGGTCAGTCTGCCGTCGATGTCCAGCTATTCGAACAAACCGAACGTCTATGTGGACTTCGATTTCTATCAAGGCGAGCCAAAAAGCGCTTCAGCCGTTGAAATGCCGCAAGCACGCGACATGCTGAAGCCTGAACTGCAAAAAGTGCTGACCGATTCCGGTCTCTTCGGCCGCGTCACGCTGGACGAGTTCCAGAAACAGCCAGGTGACTACAAACTGCGTTTGAAGGTTTATAACCATCCTCCGGGTGGTGGTCAGATGGTCATGGCATTTATCAGTGGTTTGACGTTCACCGTTATCCCGGCACTGGCGACGGACCAATACACCATGAGCCTTGAGACACTCGATTCGCAGGGACAGACCCTGACTGACGCGAGCAACCATGACGGGATTAATACCTGGATAGGCATCTGGTTCATGCCGTTGATGGCTAACACCCCAAAAGAGGCAATCAACGACACCTTCAGCCGTCAGGTCAATGCCCTGCTCAAGCAGATGGTCGATAGCAAAAGCCTGAAGTATTCGGCACTTGATGCCTACGTGCCTCGGGCCTGATCACGACAGGAGCCGCAAAAGCGGCTCCTGTTTTGCCCTTACTTGAGGGCTTGAATGAACTTCGGGTCGCTGTACAACGCCTTCAGCAAATCACGAACCATCGGGTTGTAAGCATTAGCGGCATTCGGGATCGCAATGACACCGAAAAAGCTGCTGTCCCACTGGCGGCTGACATCTTTGGTCGCGTCATAAACCACCTCATTGTCCTTGAGCAGCGTAAAGCGTGCTGCCAGCTGGCCCGTTCCAGTTCCCATGCCTGCGGTCAGCTCATTCTTGACCACCAATACATCCAGATGCCGTTGCGCCTGAGCATTCAACAGTCCCGCCCGACCCAGTTCTTCGGTAATCGCATCCTGAATATGCTGCGTGATGCTGCCGCTCGGTGAGCTGATCGGATTGGCCCGGACCGTCAGCGATCCCTGACCGGCGTCCGCTTTGACCTGAGCGTTGTTGATCGATTGCAGCGGCGGGTTTTGCTTGAGCTGTTGGACGTTTTCGTAGCTCGGCTCATAACGCGCCATGGTTACACCACAGCCTTGCAGCAGTAGCGCGAAAACAGGGACGAGCAGGAGAGATTTCTTCACGGCATTTCCTTGCGTGAGTTTAAGGAGGGCCGGGATTATCAACTGATGGCATATGGCTAGCAATCAAGATTCACAAGTATTCGTCGATGCGGTCGGCTTCGGTATTGGAGATCTGTGCGCCGTACCCGCAATAGAAGAGCGCCAGTCGATCACCTGACTGGCGTCGTCCAGGACGGTCAAGGCTGAAAAACGTCGCGACTGTCGTAAAAACGACCTGTTTACACCGAACGCGAAGCACCACGACTTTTCTGTTGAACGACTGTTCAGCTTCGACTATGTTGATGACCACCTCCCCGGCTGGTAGCGCGGGCTTGCGTTTCTTCTATTCGAACGAGGCACTGGCATGCGGTTTTCACCCTTTGTTGAGCGGATTTCAGGCGACGGTGTTGCCGCCTGGGATATTCACAATGCAGCCTTCGAAGCCCAGCGCCGGGGCGAAGACGTGATCATTCTCAGCGTCGGCGACCCGGATTTTCCCACCCCTGATTTCATCACCGATGCCGCGATTCATGCGCTGCGCGAGGGCGACACCCACTACACCGAAATTGCCGGTCGGCTGGCTTTGCGCGAAGCCATTGCGGCGCGCTACAGCCAACTGTTCGACCGTGAGCTGCAAGCGTCAAACGTGATCATCGCGGCAGGGGCGCAGAACGCGTTGTTCATCACCTCGATGTGCTTGCTCAATACCGGCGATGAAGTGATTGCCCTGGACCCGATGTACGTGACCTATGAGGCCACGCTCAAGGCATCGGGCGCCACGCTGGTCCGTGTGCCGTGCTCGGCGGACGAAGGTTTCAGGCTCGACGCCGCTGTGTTGGCCAAGGCCATCACCCCGCGGACCCGGGCGATTTTCTTCTCCAACCCGAACAACCCCACCGGTGTGGTGCTCAACCGCGAAGAGCTGCAAGCCATCGCCGAACTCGCCATCGAGCATGACCTGTGGGTGGTGGTGGACGAGGTGTATGAGAGTCTCGCCTTCGAACGTGAACACCTGAGCCTGGCGGCGTTGCCGGGCATGGCCGAGCGCTGCGTGGTGATCGGCAGCCTGTCCAAATCCCACGCGATGACTGGCTGGCGTACCGGCTGGATCGTCGCCGATCCAAGCTTGGTCGCGCACGCCGAAACTCTGGTGCTGAGCATGCTTTACGGCTTGCCGGGGTTCGTCATGGAAGCCGCGCTCAAAGCGGTGCAGGCCCATGCGGACGTGACCCACGGCATGCGCGAAATCTATCGTCGTCGTCGCGATCTGGTGGTGACCAGCCTGTCGGATTGCCCAGGCATTTCGGTGCTCAACCCCGACGCCGGCATGTTCGTGCTAATGGATGTGCGGGCCACCGGGCTGACCTCCCTGGAGTTTGCCTGGCGTCTGTTGCGCGAGGCACACGTCTCGGTGCTGGACGCCGCCGCGTTTGGCGAACCGGCGCAAGGTTTCGTGCGGCTCTCGTTCACCCTCGGTGAAGAGCGCCTGGCCCAGGCCTGCCAGCGTATCCGCGATTTTGTCCTGGTGTTGCAAGGCGAAGCGCCACGGCCGGTGATCAGCCGCGTCTCCTGCCAGGCGAAGGTTGAACCGGTCACCGCCAAGACCATGATCGAAGTCGACGGCCTGCATAAACGCTTCGGCAATATCGAGGTGCTCAAAGGCGTTTCCCTGACCGCCCGTGAAGGCGATGTGATTTCGTTGATTGGTGCCAGCGGCTCGGGCAAAAGCACCTTGCTGCGCTGCATCAACATGCTCGAAGTGCCGGACCAGGGACGCATCCTGGTGGACGGCGAGAGCATCCACCTGAACTTCGACCGTCCTGGCGCACCGCTGGTATCCGACGCCAAGCAACTGGTACGGATTCGTTCGAGCCTGGGCATGGTATTTCAGAACTTCAACCTCTGGCCCCATCGCACGGTGCTGGAAAACCTCATCGAAGCGCCGACCCAGGTCTTGCGTGAAAGCCGTGCGGAGGCCACTGAACGGGCCGAAGCCTTGCTTGAACGCGTCGGACTTGCGGCCAAGCGCAACGAATACCCGGCGTTTCTCTCCGGGGGACAGCAACAACGGGTGGCCATCGCCCGGGCCCTGGCCATGCGGCCCAAGGTCATGCTGTTCGATGAACCCACCTCGGCACTCGACCCGGAACTGGTCGGCGAAGTGCTGCGGGTGATCCGCTCCCTCGCGGAAGAAGGCCGGACCATGATCCTGGTGACCCATGAAATGGCTTTCGCCCGCGATGTCTCTTCCAAAGTCGCCTACTTGCACCAAGGCCTGATCGAGGAAACCGGTTCGCCGGATGAAGTGTTCGTACACCCACGCAGCGAGCGTTGCCGACAATTCGTCAACGCTCATCAGACTCGCTAATACATCATAAAAAGACGGGGAAAAATCATGGGAAATCGACGTTTGGCAAACTGGTTCACGGGCGTGGCCTGCGTATTGCTGGCCGGGATGAGCGCGGCCCAGGCCCAGCCGATCAGGTTCGCGGTCGCGGCCGAACCTTATCCGCCGTACACCGAGAAGCAGGCCAACGGGGAATGGAAAGGCTTTGAAGTCGACCTGATCCACAAGCTGTGCAGCGAAATGAAAGCCGAATGCGAGATCAAGGAAGTGGCGTGGGACGGCATCATTCCCTCGCTGCTGTCGAAGAAGATCGACGTGATTTTTTCCTCGATGTCGGTGACCGAAGAACGGGAAAAACAGATTGCGTTCAGCAAGGCCTATTACGATTCGGTGGTCGCGATTGTCGGACCGAAGGGCACGTCGGTGAAAAAATACCCGGATGACCTCAAGGGCAAAACCATCGGCGTGCAGAACTCGACGGTGAGCGCCAGCTTCCTCAAGACCTACTACGAAAAGATTGCCGACGTTAAGTATTACGACACCCAGGATTCGGCCAACGCCGACCTGATTGCCGGTCGGATCGACCTGATGATGGCGGATGGCACGGCCATGGCGGCCTTCGTGCAGACACCGGATGCCAAGGACCTGGCGTACCTCGGCGCGGTTCCGTACGACCCGATCTTCGGCAAGGGTGTGGGCGCCGGTTTGCGCAAGGACGACACCGAACTCAAGGCCAAACTCGACACGGCAATCACCTCCTTGCTGGCCAGCAAGGACTATGACGACCTGTCCCAGCACTACTTCGGCACCAGCGTGAAACCTGCGTTCTGACCTCAACAGTGATCTGTGGCAGATGCAAAACCTGTGGGAGCGAGCTTGCTCGCGATGAGGGCATGACAGTCACCATCAGAGGTGACTGAACCTCCGCTATCGCGAGCAAGCTCGCTCCCACAAGGTCCGGTGGTGCTTTAACTGGAGAGTGAAATGCCGGCAATGTTCGATTTGATCAATTTCAGCGAACAAGGATGGGGCGGTGCGCTGTTGAAGGGGCTCTGGATGACCCTGCAGATATCGGCCGGGGCCTTCGTGGTCGGGCTGTTCATCGGCTTGGTGGTGGCCTGTCTGAAACTGGGCGCACCCAAACCGATCGCCGCACTGATGCGCAGCTACACCACGTTGTTCCGTGCCGTTCCCGAGTTGCTGCTGATCCTGCTGCTGTACTACGTCGGCTCCATGCTCCTCAATTCGCTGATGGCGCAGCTGGGTTACGGCGCGGTGAATGTCAGCGGTCCGCTGGCCGCCATCGTCGTGCTGGGACTGGTGCAAGGCGCCTACGCGTCGGAGATTTTTCGCGCGGCGATCCAGGCGATTCCCTTCGGCCAGATCGAAGCGGCCAAGGCGTTCGGCCTGAGCGGTTTTGGCTTGTTCCGCCGTGTCACGCTGCCGATCATGGCGCCGTATGCGATGGCCGGGATGGCCAACCTGTGGATCAACCTGATCAAGGACAGCGCATTGATCAGCGTGGTCGGCACCAACGAGCTGCTGTACACCGCCAAGCAAGGCGCGGGTTCCACGCGTCACTATCTGTTGTTCTACCTCACGGCCGCGGCGATGTATTACGCGGTGACGCTGGTGTCCAACTACCTGTCGGGACGGCTTGAGCGACGCATCCGTCGCTGGATGCCTTTGGCTGAGTGAATGAAATGATTCCAGCGTGGATAGTTGAATACGCGGCGCTGTTGGGCCGAGGGTTGCAAACGACCATTACCATCCTGTTGATTTCCAGTGCGCTTGGGTTTGCCTTGGCGGTGCTGGTGGCGTTGGCGCGGATCTCGAAGAACACCGTGATCGCCAAGGTCAGCCTGTTCTATACCAGCGTGACGCGTGGCACGCCGTTGCTGATTCAGATCTACATCTTCTACTACGGACTCGGCAGCCTGTTTGCGCAGTTCCCGCTGATACGCGGCAGTTTTCTCTGGCCTTACTTGCGTGACGGATATTGGTACATCGTGTTCGCCCTGGTGTTGTCGGTGGGCGCGTATGTGGGCGAGGTGATTCGTGGCGGCCTGTTGGCGGTGCCAAAGGGCGAGATGGAAGCCGCCTCGGCGTTTGGCATGACCCCGCGCCAGTCGCTGCTGCGGGTGCGCTTGCCCCGGGCCTTGCGTTTGTTGTTGCCGACCCTGGCCGGGGAGACCGTGATGTTGCTCAAGTCAACGGCACTGGCTTCGACCATTGCGATTGTCGACCTGCTGGGCGCGGCCAACGTGGTGCGGGCGCAAACCCTGCAGGTCTATGAGCCGCTGCTGCTGGTGGCCGGGGTGTATGTCTGCCTGACGTTCCTGATCGAGGCACTGTTTGCCTTTGCCGAACGGCGCGGGACGCCCGTGCGCAGGTCGGTGTAATGAGTGTGTCAGGGGTGGTCGACCGCTCGTTGCAGGGCATTGGCCTGTGTACCTTAGGGTACGCGTTCCTGGCATTGCAGGACGCGGTGATCAAGTGGTTGGTGGCCGACTATTCGGTGGTCACCATTTTGTTCTGGCGCGGCCTGGTGGTGGTCCTCGCCTGTCTGTTGACCGGGCGCCTGCGCCTGGTTCAGCGAGCCTGGCGCTCGCCGAGTCGACGCTTGCTGGTGGTGCGCGGCTTGCTGTCGATTGTCGCCTGGCTGCTCTATTACACGGCTGCTCGGGACCTGTCGCTGGCGGAAATGACCACCCTGTATTTTTCCGCACCGATCATGGTCACGGTGTTGGCGGCAGTGATACTCAAGGAGCGCGCGAGCGGCTGGCAGTGGTTCTCCCTGATCATCGGTTTTATCGGGGTAGTCATTGCCTGTCGCCCGAGCAACATCACCGATCCCTTGCCGATCGTGCTGACGCTGCTGGCGGCGGTGTGCTGGGCATTTACCTACATTCAGTTACGCCAGGTGGACGAGCAGACATCCGTGCTGGAGCAGATGCTGATCACCAACGTGGTGTTTGTGCTGTGCATGGCCATCGCGCTGCCCTGGACCCACACCCCGGCGCCGACCCCGGCCTGGCTGGGGATGCTCGGTGCCGGGCTGGTGGGCGGCATCGGTCAGTTCCTGTTGTTCGCCAGTTTTCGGCGAGCGACCGCGACCTTGCTCGCACCGTTTGAATACACCGGGCTGATCTGGGCGTTCCTGTTGTCGAGTCTGATCTGGGGCACGCTGATGGACGTGTCGCTGATGATCGGTGCGGGGCTGATCGCGGTCAGCGGCACCCTGGCGATGATCTTCGGACGCCATGCCTCACAAGACGTCGTCGGTGCTGAATGCTCCGTGTCGCAACCCCTTTATCCAGCAACGGCAGATGTGCAGGCCGTTGGCGGGGCTGAAGGTTTCGGGGTTCAGGCACCACTCGATCCAGAGTCCGTCGAGCATCGCTGACAGGCCGATGGCCGCGAGGCGCGTGTCATGGATCACAAATCCTTCACTGGCTGCCATGTCATCCAGTAGTTGGCGGAGCAGGTCGAGGTAGGCGCGGTAGCTTTTTTCGTGGGACTGGCTGACGTGTTCGGAGTGACGAATCAGGCTCCAGAACACCACCCAGACACCCAGCAGTTGCGGGTCCATGACCCGCGGCGAAAAAGACCCGGTGAGAAACGCGTCGATCTTTTCGGCCGGGGTGCCGGCCTGCTGGATTTCCTGGAGCAGGGCGGTGGTCAGCTCGCTGGCGATCTTCTGGTAGGTGTCGGCGATCAAGGCATCGATGCTGCCGAAATGATGGTTGAGCAGGCCCACGGACACCCCGGCCTCAGTGGCGATGCGGCGCACGGAAATCCCGGCGTGCCCGTCACGGGCCAGGCAGCGCAGGGTCGCGGCCACCAGCATTTCGCGGCGTTCGTCGGGCTCGGCGCGACGGTTTTTCGGCGAGGGGGTTGTCACAAGGGATTCCTTGGGTGCGGTGCCAGGTTGGCGAGCTTAGTTGAACGTGCGTTCAATCACCAGTTGCGGCCGTGGCGATGCATCGGTTTTTTACGTTTCATCACGGGGAGGGCGGGCCAATGGCGCAGGATATTTCGTTCAGTGTGCGCAACAACAACGGTGACGCGGTGCCGGTCGGTGCCTGGCGTTTCGAGGGCGATGGCAGCGGGCCGAACGTGCATTTGCAGGCCGGGGTGCACGCCGATGAAATTGCCGGGATGCTGGTGCTGCACCTGTTGATGCAGCGCCTGGAGGTGGCCGAGGCCGAAGGCCGGCTCAAGGGCCAGGTGACGGTGGTGCCGCAGGCCAATCCACTGGGCATCGGGCAGTTTCGCCAGGGGCGGATCCTGGGGCGTTTTCACGACGCCACCGGGCATAACTTCAACCGCGCGTTCGATCAGTCAGCCGCGCTGCAGCGGCCGTCGACCAACGTCCAGGAATGGCAAAAAAAACTGGTGCAGCTGGCGTCCTCGGCAGATCTGATGCTCGATTTGCACACCGATGATGAGGCGCTGCCGTACCTCTACGTACATCGCAGTTTCTGGCCCCGTGGCCGGCAACTGGCGGCGGCGCTGAAGATGGACGTGGCGATCATCTGGGACGAGGGCGGCGATGGCTCCTTCGAAGAAACCATTATTGCGCCGTGGCTGCGAGATGGCGTCACCGACGGGCGCATGGCTGCGACCCTGGAATTGCGCGGGCAGGGCGATGTCAGCGATCGTTTTGCCGAGCAGGATGCCGAGGGTTTGTACGTCTGGCTGTGCAGTTGCGGGGTTATCGACGAAGCGCTTGCGCCAGGCGACTGGCCCGTCCAGGCGATGGAAATGGGCCACATGGAAACCATCCTCGCGCCGCAGCCCGGGGTATTGATCTTTGAAAAAGAGCTGGGGGATTTCGTCGAAGAAGGCCAGCAGTTTGCGCGGATTCTGCGCCGCCCCGGCGATCCGTCTTCCGAAGTGGTACTGGTGGCCGAGCAGGCCGGACGCATGGTGACGCGCTATCGGGACCGGCTGGTGTCCCAAGGCATGGTGGTGGCGAAATTCACTGGCAGCCGGATGTCGCGCCACTGGAGCGGCGGGTTGCTGGACCCGAACTAGGTAACACGGCCACCTCCGCTGAACGTGCATGACTCTCTAAAGCAGTCAGCGGAGGCGGCCCTCAGGCGTATTGCTAGTTCCCGTCGGCGACTTTGCGCTCTATCTCCGCTACTTTTCGGCGCAGCTCCTCGGCTTCCTGCTCTTGGTTACGAGTGGAAGCGGGGTTATTGGCCTCTTTGGTTTCTTTGTCCTTCAGCGCCTTTTCAACGTCATCGATACTGTCATCGTTGTTCATCTTGCCTACCTCCGTTGACCTACAGGTTGGACGCAACGGCATGGCGCGAGTTCGGGATTTGTTTACCGACGGTCGCCCTTAAAGCTCACGGTCCGCCAGCGCTTCCAGCAGGTCGGCTGAAGGCACGAAAAACAGGCCTCCCGTCACTGCCGTGCTGAAATCAAGCAAGCGGTCATAATTGCCTGGCGGCCTGCCGACGAACATATTTTCGAGCATCAGCTCCAGAGGGCTCGGCGAGCGCGCATAGCCGATGAAGTAGGTGCCGAATTCGCCCGCGCCCGGCCGGCCGAATGGCATGTTGTCGCGCAGGATTTTCACTTCTTGCCCGTCCTCGGTGATCGTGGTCAGGGCGCTGTGGGAGTTGGTCGGTTTGACCGTGTCATCGAGTTCGATGTCGGACAGCTTCGTCCGGCCGATAATCCGCTCCTGCGCTTCGACCGTCAGGGTGTTCCAGGCCGTCATGTTATGCAGGTATTTCTGCACCAGCACATAGCTGCCACCGCTGAACGACGGATCTTCACTGCCCACTATCGTGAAGTCGACCGCCTTGCGCCCGACCGGGTTTTCGGTGCCGTCGACAAAGCCGATGATGCTGCGCATGTCGAAATAGCGAAAACCCTGCACTTCATCGACGACTGAAATCGCATCGCCCAAGGCGGCGATTATTTGCGTGGCCAATTCGAAACACAGGTCCATCTGTTCGGCACGGATGTGCAGCAAGAGGTCGCCGGGCGTTGCCAGTGCACGACGTCCCGCCGGACCGAACTCGCGAAACGGGTGCAGCGCGGCCGGGCGCGGGTTGCCGAACAAGGTGTCCCACGCGGTCGCGCCAAAGCCGCAGATACAAGACAGATTGCCTGTGGGAACACGTTTGCCCACCGAGCGCACCAGGCCCGCGACATCGCCACACCAGGCCCGCACGCGATTGGCCGCGTCATCGCCCGGCGCTATCGTCGCCACGATGAAAATCGCACTGCGGGTGATGGGGCTATCGACCGATTGTGGCTCCGGCGTCGGGTTATCCATAGGCGTCAGCGTTGTCATGGAGCGTTTCCTGTTCAGCAGGACGAGGTTGAAAAACAGTAGCAGAGAATGGTGTCGAGGCATCCTCGGCGTGTGGACTGTAAACTGTCCGCGCAAAAGGCGTTGAGCGCCCCTTTACCCCCTCAAGCAAGAGATCCCCATGGCAAACCAAGACATCACGTTCACCCCCGATCCCGATGCGGATTCCATCTCTTCCGACGTTGCCGGTTTCGGTGGCCTGTTGGTCTCCACGCAGATCCCGACCCACGCCGATGGCAGCCTGGAACTGGGCGACATCACCTTGCAGAGCGAGTGCACGCTGCAAGCGCTGAAGGTCGCGCTGGAGCGCGCCGGCAGTTCGATGGACCGGGTGTTGCACCTGACCATCTACCTAACCGACATGGCCGATCGCGCCGCGTTCAACGAAGTCTATAAGCGCTTCTTCGCCAAGCCATGGCCGGTTCGGGCGGCGGTGGGCGTAGCCGCTCTGGCGGTTGAAGGCATGCGCGTCGAAGTCACCGCGATGGCCGCCAAAGCCTGACGTTTGGGGGTCAGGTGCGATGAAAATCCGCCTGACCCAATTTCAAAAACACCGACGGCTCATGCCTCTGCACGACAACCCTTATCCCTGCACGAAAATTAGTTTCGCCTCGTTTGAAAATCACGCCTCGAAATGTTTTATGAGTTTCACAACCCATTCGACGTGACCCTTTCGAGGAGTACCGCATGACCCTGTCCTTCGGCTATTGGCTGCTGGTGTATGCCGCCATCGCCATCATTGCGCTGATCGTTCTGATCGCCCGTTACCGACTCAATCCGT
>Ga0157371_10000738_pt1 | contig 38200 bp, 31 predicted proteins | sample C45metaG_FD_113462 | JGI IMG/M metagenome (GOLD analysis project Ga0157371, IMG submission 113462) | Corn rhizosphere microbial communities from Kellogg Biological Station, Michigan, USA - C4-5 metaG | ecosystem: Host-associated > Plants > Roots > Rhizosphere > Soil | place: USA: Michigan... | reverse complement strand
TTGCAACTATGAGAAATTTTCGTGCCATGATATATGCGCTTATCTACTGTTAGCTTAGCACAAGCATCTTTGCACCACAACGATCTAGCGATCTTGCAGCGCTTCGACTCCTGGTAATTTCCGCCCAGCCATAAGCTCAAGGCTTGCACCGCCGCCAGTTGACACGTGATTGAAAGCACCGCTGAGCTTGCGCTGTTCGATATATCCAACGGTATCGCCACCGCCAACAACACTAAATGGGCGATGGCCATAATCGCCGAGCATGGCATCGATAATCAATTCGGTGCCATGAGCAAACGGGCCGACCGCACCCTGAAGGCTCGGGACTTCAGTCACACCCATTGTACCGTTCCAGACAACAGTGTTTGCAAGCTGGACACCACCAGCAATAAACGCTCCCGAGAATGGACCAACATCAAGAATCATTTCATCGCTAGCAATCGTGCGGCTTGCTTCGTTGGGCTGTTTCGGGTAGCTTTCGACTTCAGCGATCATATGAGCGTCCCAGTCGACTATGCGTGTCTGGGCTGTTTTATCAACAGTGCTTGCAACGACACCATCTTGTGGAACATAGAAGATAAATCGTTCTTTTTTAGCTTTTTCGCGGGCGTTTTTTAAAATGTCACGCGCAATTGGTACGTCATTTTCTTCGAATTTGCTCTTGGCTATATCAATACCTTCGGCAGCCAAAAAAGTATTAGCCATTGCGCCGCCAATAGCGATAAAGTCGGCAATTTCGATAAAGCGATGCAATACATCAATTTTGTCAGATATTTTGGCGCCGCCAATAATCGCCATCAAAGGACGCTCTGGAGTATCCATTACTCTCGTAATGGTGTCGACCTCTTTTTCTAGAAGTAGCCCAGCGACGCTTGGCAAGTGATGCGTGATCGCCTCGGTGCTCGCGTGTGATCGGTGCACAACGCCAAAGCCGTCTTGCACGAATAGCTCACCGTGTGCTGCAAGTTTGCTTGCGAAGCCGTCGTCGTTGGCCTCTTCTTCGGGGTGGAACCGTACATTCTCAAGAAGCAAGACTTGTCCGGGCTGCAATGCCTTGACTGCTTTTTCGGCCTCAGGTCCGATACAATCATGAGCAAACAGCACTTCTCTGCCTAATAGTTCGCTTAAGCGCGTTGCAACCGGCTGTAAGCTCAGCTTAGAATTTGGATGACCATCTGGCCGTCCGAGATGCGACAGAATAACGAGCTTCACGTTTTTGTCGAGCAAAGCCTGTACCGTCTGGACGGACTGCTTAATGCGAAAATCATCTGTGATCGTGCCATCGTCAGTGACTGGCACATTGTAATCGGCGCGTAAGATAACCCGTTTGTTCTGCACATCTACATCAGCTATCGTTTTTTTGGTGAACATATAGAAATACCGCTTATGTTTACCTGTAGTATACCTCTGTTAATGCAATGCAGGCAATGCTGCTTTTTCTTTTATCATGACTTGCCACATTCCACTATGAGTCGGTACAATCACCCCATGCATAAAACCCCTGAAAAACCCACCTTTTACACCGAAATTATTCGTCCACAAATTGCCGGTGCCGATGCTCTGACCGAGGGCCAAGTGACCGCACTTCGCACCGCTCGACAGCAAGAGGTAGCAACAAGACTCGCAAGCTGGGGCGGCTGGTCATGGCTTGCGCTTCGTGGCGTTACAGCTCATGTTACGCGCAACTCACCCGATGCATCGTTTGACGCTACGGGAATACCCGTTCAGGAGTGGCCAGTACCCAAAGAGGGTGATGTCCGCCTGACAATAACTCCACACCCGATGCACCAGCCCGAAATGTTAACATACCAAACGATTAACCATGTAATTGAATGGGCTCAAGGTCAGGAGCCAGAGTCTGAGCAACCTACACTCCTTCGCCCATAAAAAAAGCCCCTTTCGGGGCTCTTTTTACATTATAGGAAAACCTACTGGAGAACACGAACCTTAATGGTGTCAGTGCCGCCGATAAGGCCAGGCTGACGACCAGAAACGATTACAACACGGTCACCACTTGCAAACACGCTCTGCTCTTTGAGCCATTGTGCCAAGTTAGCGCCCACGTTGTCGTCGTCTTCGCGCAGGAAGGTCTTGCTTGCGTACATCAACGCCATCTGAGTTGCTACGCGCGGAGTCGAAGTCACTACAACAATAGGCATGTTTGGACGACGAGCGGCAATGCTCAAAGCGGTTGGACCAGACTTGGTCTGTGCAATGATGGCAGCAGCATGAATTTGCTCAGCGAGCGTAATTGTACCAGAGGTAATTGCCTCTTGCAGGTTATCGCTATCGCTTGCGGCTGTGTAAATTGGGTTCAGGGCAGCATTGTTCTGTGTGTAAAGAATAATGCGCTTCATAGTTTCAACAGCTTCGATTGGATACTTACCGTTGGCACTTTCATCTGAAAGCATCACACAGTCAGCACCAGTGATTACTGCGTTAGCAACGTCTGATACTTCGGCACGAGTTGGATCTGGGTTATCAACCATGCTAATGAGCATTTGGGTTGCAACGATGCTGATCTTGCCGTACTTCTGGCAAAGGCCAAGAATTGTGCGCTGTACAACTGGCACTGCTTCTGGGCTTACTTCGACAGCCAAGTCACCACGAGCGACCATAACACCATCAGAAACCTTTACGATTTCTTCGAGTGCTTCATCTTCGATGGCAGCCTGAGTTTCGATCTTAGCGATGATTCGTGCGTCAGAACCCTTCTCAACCAAAAGCTTGCGCAGGTTGCGGATGTCATCTGCAGATTGTACGAAGCTCAATGCTACGTAGTCTATATCTTGTGTTACACCGTAGTCGATGTCACGAAGGTCTTTTTCGGTCAAAATGTCACCACCAAAGTTGGTGTCAGGCAAGTTCATGCCCTTGCGCTTCAAAAGAAAACCATCGTTAGCGATCTGAACAGTCAAAACACCCTCTTCAGAAATGTCGCCAACGACACCGCGCAAACGGCCGTCGAACAAGTACAAGCGCTCACCGACTTGCATCTTTTTGCTGAGGTCATACTGGATAGGGATAATGCCAGTTGATTCGTAGTCGCTACCATACTGGAATTGCAACGCATCACCTGCTTTAACGTCGATCTGACCCTCAAAGTCACCAAGACGGATCTTTGGACCCTGCAAGTCCTGCAGAATTGCTACTGGTTTGCCGTATTCGGCGCTTGCCTTACGAATCCATTCAATACGCTGGCCATGCTCAGCGTGGTCACCATGACTGAAGTTTAGACGGAAACCGTTGGCACCGTTTTTCATCATGTTAAGTACGTGGTCATAGCTGTCGCTTGCTGGACCAACTGTTGCCAAAATCTTTGTGCGCTTGAAAACGCGTGAAGAGACATTAGGGGCTTTGTCTGTAACTGTCATTTTATTTTTCTCCAAATAAAAAACTAAGATTGGTGTTGCTTACTTTTTATTATGCACTGATTTACTAAAAAAGCAATAGCTGCTTGCGCTTACCAGGTCAGTTGCGATCCTGAGACGACAGCAAGTGTCTCACCTGTTGCAATATTAAGCAATACCGTTTGTGTATTTGTACTTTCATCAGCATCTGAAACGTCGTTTAATTCGATAGCAGCATATTGGTCGTCAGGAGAAATACTGACAGCATTAATAGCCATTGTCTTATCAGATTGATAGATTTGCTTGCGGGTTGTGCCCTGATTGTAAAAAAGGCGGTCTTCGGAGTCGGTATCCCCAACAAGCTGTTGCACATATAGCAATGAAGCATCAGAATTTCGAAACGGATATATACCGCTCAACAACTCATTGGCAGCGAGTGGCTTCGCAGGATAGGCTCGTTTTGCACCATCCGCAAACTGCACCGAGAACCCTTGCGTAATGCCCAACGCTCCAAGTAGGGCTGTTTTTTGGTCAGCGGCGATGCCGTACACATTGCCATACTCGCCCAGATACTTAGCTGGTCGAATATCGCGACTGTCGACAACCGAGACGTGGGCATCAGTATCTTTGACGAGCAGCGTTCTATTATCTGATGCAAACCGCCAGCTATATACGTCAATATGAGCACCTTTGTTGGTAACTTCACGCATCGTCCCGGCGCCCACGTTGTAGAGGAAAAGGCCATTCACCCCCTTATCACTTCGCGGCATCAGTCCGAAGCCAATCATGCTGCCATCTGGTGATGCGCGCAGCTGGCTAATGGCTCCCCGAAACGGTAGCTTAATAGTTTGGCGAGCGCCAGACGTGAGCGATATTTTAGTCAATGTGCTCGCTAAGTCGTCGCCATAGGCGTTTACAAATACGTCGTTACCAGCAATAGCGTACTGAACAATATCAGACGCAGAAAAAACAAGCTTTGCCTTCTCTCGAGGCTGCGTTGGAGTACTTGCGAGCAGTGCATCGCCAGTACCACTCTTGGCAAGATGCAACGTTCTGAGGGGCGGCGTCCTAAAATGGTGCTCTACTGATTGCCCGTTGATGTTCACTGACAGAGTATAGGCCGTATCGTAGTGAAGCGCCCTGTTGAAGCGTACGCGCAAAACACTTCCCCGCACTGATTGCACCGACATGTCAGTACGTGGCGAGATAGATACATCACTCGATTGTATATGCGGTAAAATTTGGTTGAAACTGACCACCATTGTTTGGTCAATAAAACGAGTAGCCGTCGTAGTGTCGAACGCCACGCGTCGAACGCGTATCCCCTGTAAGCCAACAAATAAAATCAACGCTGTTATCGCCACAAGAAGCGCAATAATTATATATGCGAGATTCCTATCGAAGAAGAATCGCAAAGCACGCATTATGATTTCCAGAGCATTGCTGCAACAAGAAGCACGAGCGCCGACAACACAATCGCACCTCCAGCAGCAATACCAGCATAAAATGCAACAAATAGTCCGGCTATCACCGCCACAAGTGCACAGATAATAGCGCCTGCAATAGTACCTCGAAAACTACGACACAAACGGCTAGCAGTTACGACCGGGATCACCAAGAGCGCACTAATGAGTAGGCCACCAACAATACGTAAGCTCAACACAACGAGCACCGCAGTGAGTGCCACAAGCAGATAATTAAGTACCGGGACGTTGTACCCTGCAATACGCGCGCTGTCTTCATCATATGCAATGTGGAGCAGTGCTCTGTAACGCAATGCAACAAAACCCATTACCGCCACCACAGCGAGCGCAAGAGCCAGCACATCTGACCGCGTCGTGGTCGTAATACTACCAAAGAGGTAGCTTGTAAAATCCACATTTGCGCCATGCGCCAAATTAGCAAGTACGACTGCAATAGCCAGACCACCACTCATCAAAATCGCAAGGCCAATTTCACCGCTTAGAGCCTTGCGTTGTCTTAGCCACTCAAGCAACACTGCACCGGCAGCAGTAACTGGCACCGCCACCATAACCGGCGTCGCCCCAAGCAGGAGCCCAGCGCCAACACCTGCCAAGCTAACGTGCGCCAAGCTATCGGCAATTAACGAGTAGCGGCGAGCCACCAAAAAGCTCCCCAGAAGAGGTACCGTGACAGCGACGAGCAGACCCGCAACAAACGCCCGAATCATAAAAGAATAGTGAAAAATATCAAGCATGTCGTGCTCCGTGATGGTGATGAAGTTGCTGGTGGTGCGTCTTGTACCACTGCGGCAGATAGGTATCAGCTTCAAAATGCTCAGGCGCACCATCGTACAAAATAGTACGATTGAGACAAATAACACGCGTCACCAACGTCAGTACCGCCTCGACTTCGTGCGAAACCATAATAATAGTAATACCCTCAGCTTGAAGGTTGCGTAATAGCGCAAAGAATGCCGCTTGGGCACGCTCATCTATACCTGTCGTAGGCTCATCCAAAATGAGCACCTGGGCATCAGATGCCAAGGCTTTAGCAATAACCACTCGTTGTTGTTGGCCGCCCGACAGTTCAGTGAATCGACGGTCGCCAAGCTCTACAAGTCCAACCTTTTCGAGTGCGCGGGTAATACGTACATTATCTCCGTGCGCGCCGAGCCCCACTACTTCATGGACACTCATTGGCACCAGACCGTTATACAGATTACCCCGCTGCGGAATATAGCCAATTGTTGTTTTAGAACGCTGTATGCGCCCCTCGTATTTTGTAACCAACCCTAAGATTGATCGTAGTAACGTGGTTTTACCAGCGCCGTTGGGACCAATCAGTCCTATAAATTCTCCGGCGTGAACGCATACCGATATGTTTTCAATTGCAGGTTCGCTGCTGTTGCCAAGTCGTACCGTTAGGCCATCGACATCGAACAGTGTCGGGTTACTGGCATGCGAGCGCGGTTCGGAGGTGAGCGAGGTTATCCCGCTGGATGCTGAGATAGTCTTTGCCACGTTGTTGTTCCTCATCACTTAGTCCTTCTATGGGGTCAAGTACCAATGTTTTTGCACCTGTTTCTGTTGCTATAGTATCAGCCAAACGCGGGCTTACCAAGCTTTCGAAAAACACATAGTCTATATGTTTTTGGCGTACAAGATCAGCAAGCTCCTGCAAGCGCTCAGCGCTTGGTTCGGCATCGGGACTAATGCCAGCTATGCCCCGAATTGCAAATCCGTAGCGTCGGCCCAAATAACCAAAGGCATCATGCGACGATACAATTTCGTGCTGTTTGCAAGTTGCCAGCCCTTGCCGAAAATCGACATCCAGCTGGGCGAGTTTTTGCTTGTAGTCATCGGCGTTGTGTTGGTAATAATCGGCATGTGTTGGGTCGGTCGCTGCCAGCCCGTTTGCTATATTCTGCACGATTTGTTGAGCCTGTATTGGGTCGAGCCAAAAATGCGGATCAGTATCGTGCAAGGCAACGTGATAGTTGGCCGCTACTTTCTGTCCCGGGTAGCTCGAAGCAAATTTCTTTGCCCAAGGTTCAAACGTACTGCCATTATAGACAAATAATTTCGCTTTCTGGGCTCGCAATAGATCACGTGCAGCTGGCTCATACTCGTGGGGCTCTGCGCCTGCTGGTGTCATATTAGTAACCGCCACGTACTTTCCGCCTACAATCTGCGAGAAATTAAATAACGGGTAAAAGCTCGTGGCCACTGTGATCTTCTCGTCGCCAAAACTCTGTTGCCGAGTAACTAAGACCGCCAGACCTGCCATGCAAGCCAGCAGTAAAACAACTGCACTTATCTTTCGTATCATACGCTCACTATAGGAAGGTATGGCATATTTTGCAAAATTGTCGCAATTATACTAGATTCCGCAACATCTGGTTGGTGGCGTAGAGAATGCCGCCTAGTCTTTGGGCGTTTTGCGGCTGTGAAATTGCTGCAGGCATGCAGCAAGATCATCTTTCGAGAACTTACAATCCTCAACACGAGGCAAGTTTTCGATTGCGTCGCGGAACATATTATTGATTCGAGATAAAAAGGTTTCGATGAAGGTTATTTCTTTATCAGAGTAGCTATCAAGGATTTCATCAAAAGCTTTTTGCATCGGATCATAGAGCATCATAACTTTAGCAATTGCTTCAGGATTCTCAACTGCAGAGACTAGAACACGTCGGCGATCATTAGGGTCAGCCTCTCGTCGGACAAATCCGCGTCGCTCAAGGCGATCAATCATGCCAGTCATACCGCCCGTGCTAATGCGACAGCGTCGAGCCAATTCACCAGCAGTAAATGGTCCCTGTTCCTGAATAAGGCTACAGCATTCAAATTCGGTAGCGCTCAGACCGAGGTGTTGCGCAATGGCATGCACAAGGAGCACATTGGTGTTCCCGTTCTCGCGCACCTCTTCATTTATGCGAAAAATACGTTCAGTTCTACTTTTTTCAGTTGACATACAGCTTCTGGTAAATTATCTTAGTAACTAAGATATTAAGCAAACTTAATTCTTACCCCTCAAACTATAAACTAAATAAAGGATTAAATCAATGGAACATGCCGCTGCGCATCACGCGAGCAAGTTCACGCCAAAGCAAAAGAAAGTTGCTTTGACTATCGTGGCACTCGCATTCGTGATGGACTTGCTCGACAATACTATTGTCAACATTGCGATCCCTTCTATCCAGGCGAACCTTGGCGCTAGCTATGCCATGATTCAATGGATGATCGCAGGGTATGCCTTAACGTTTGCACTATTGCTCATCACTGGTGGGCGAATGGGTGACGTATTTGGCTACAAAAAGATGTTCCTGTTTGGTGTAGCAGGATTCACCGTCGCTTCATTACTAACCGGTATTGCACCAACTGCCATGTTCTTGGTAATTGCTCGCCTGATTCAGGGAGCCATGGCCGCCCTGATGGTGCCTCAAGTGATGTCCATGATGCAGATCATGTATAAGCCACAAGAACGTACTCAAGTTATGGGACTATTCGGCATGCTTGCCGGACTCGCCGCATCGCTTGGTCCGATTGTTGGTGGTTTCTTGATCAAAGCCAACTTCTTTGGCTGGGATTGGCGCCCAATCTTCCTCATCAACCTGCCTGTTGGTATTTTTGCCTTCGTTGCGGGTATGAAGTACCTACCGGATGGTAAGTCTGAGCACCCTCTCCACATCGATATCAAGGGTACATTCTTGATTGTCATTGCGTTGAGCCTGCTCGTCTTCCCGCTCATCCAAGGTCGCGATCTTGACTGGCCAGTATGGATCCTCGGCATGATTGCTGCCTCCATTCCTGCCCTCGCCTTCTTTGGCTGGTACGAAAACCGCAAACACAAGCGAGACAGTTCGGCCCTTATTGTGCCTTCGCTGTTCAGTAAGCGCTCATTTGTCAGTGGTCTTGTCCTGAATGTATTGCTCGAGTCTATAATGATCGGCTATTTCTTGACCATCACGTTGGTCTTACAGGCTGGTCTTGGTGTTGATGTTTTGAAAGCAGCCTTCATCGGCGTACCAACAGCATTTGGTATGGCTCTGAGCTTCGCCGTATTTGGCAACAAGTTGATCCCTAAGTTTGGCCGTAATGTTATCAGCATTGGTGCAACATTGTTTGCCGCTGGTCTTATCTGCACAACTTGGGTTATCACTCACTACACATTGCACGTTGCCGGTTGGCAATTTGCACCTGGCCTATTTGTAAGCGGTGTTGGTTTGGCGCTTATCATGGCTCCAATCTTCTCTGCTGCACTGCAAGATGTTGAGCCGAGCCACGCTGGTTCTGCCTCAGGTGTCCTGAATGCAATTCAGCAAGTTGGTGGTGCTATTGGTGTAGCAGTTATTGGTGTGATCTTCTTTGGTCAACTAACACACGGTGCCCTCAAGAGCATCGACGACGTGTCACCACAGCTGCGTAAAGATCTAACGAGTCTGCACGTTCCTGTCCAGGCACAAGATCAGATTCTTGCCCAAACTCGCACCTGCTTCTACGACCGCACGACAGCCAAGGACAGCAATGAATTGCCCGAAAGCTGCAAGCAAGCCGAAGCAAGCGCCGGTGACAACAGCGAAGCCGCTAAAAAGGTTGGTGCCGTTGTCGCACAAAGCGCAAAGCAAGCGAACGCAGATAACTTTGCTCACGCGTTTAAGATGGGCGTCATCTACGTCATTTCTATGCTCGTTGTTGCAGTTATCGTGAGCCAGACATTGCCGAAGAAATTCCGCGTTGTCGAAGAGGGCGCTCACTAAAACCCTCAGCCCTCCTGAAAAAAGCCGGTCCAGCAAAGACCGGCTTTTTCTTATGCACGAAGACGATCCGACTTACCGGCCGCTCGCCTAAAGAGGAGCTGGCTGTAAAAGACATCCACAAGCCGCTGTTCAGCATTGGCATACCCAATGCGAACATCATCCCGCGTCGAATCAAACTTGGGCAGATTACGCAAAACACTTGCTGGGTCACGGCGCATTTCTTTGGCGCGCACGTCAACCTCGGTCGCTGCAATCCAGCCAGGATATAATAGCTGCCGTGCCGCAGAAAATACGGCGTGCATCTGCCTCAAGGTATTAAAACTGAGCTGTAGTTCGCCATTAACACGTCGGGCGCCGTTAGAGCGCTCCGGGCGACGATGTTCAAGTACGGCGCGTAATGCGGCAGTCGAGCACTGTAACGCTGACAGGGCTTCTTGAGGGCTATGCCAGGTATCGCGCTCAAACCAAGGCATAAGCGTCGCCTGTACCACATGGGCATACAACTCATTACTTGGCTGAGCAAGCGCCTGATGGCGCAGCCTTCGATAGTCGATATAGCCAGCCCCGGGGCGCAGCGTCATGGAGCGCTCGGCGGCTTCGGCTGCCTCCCAGTCGATGTAAGCCGTATCTTGTTGTTGACCACGATACCGTGCATTGACAACCGTGGCCTTGCCTAATTTACGTGCAAGTGTGGTTTGTGATTCTGCAAAGCGTAAACCAACTGCCGCGCGCGATATGAGCCCTGGGGGTAGCTCTTTTAGGCCAAGTCGTTCAACGATGGCATCAGCGACATCACTCGGAAAGTACGGCCCAAGGTCTTTTGACGTACGTGGAGTGCGAAGCACTATGGCGCTCCGTTCTTCTGGGGAAAGGTGCTCGTAAATCGCATCACTGTGCCTGTATGCGCGCTGCGCAACTTGCTCTACCGAAGTAAGACCATCAACCTCCTTGCGAGATTCAAAAGTCTGCAGAAGTGCACCAGCGCTTTCTGCTGAAACATGAAATGTTACACCTGCAATGCCATGTGCCTCATGGCGTCGCATAATCTCCTGAGCTAGGCCTGCATATTTTTCATACCTTTGCACGAACTTAATATCAGTTAATTCGACGAGAACGTTGAGCGGCACATCTTCGGCGGTGGCTTCAGGCAAAGTCTCGATTGCTTTCATAAGCTCGTCCAGCATCTGATTATCCAAGCAGCGTGCTGCCTTGCCGCCTTCAATAAGCATTACTCGTGGCTCGAGTGCTTTTTTGGCGCAAAGTTCACTAAGAACTTCTTTGGATATCTCAAGATACCGGGCTACTTCTGGAACAGTCAACGCTCCCTCTTCGCGGATTCCAATCGGCGGATTCTCGGTCAAAATGCGCAAAGCATCGGGATGATACCACTGGCTAAAACGCTTTTTAGCGCCGCGCATCGGCATGGTGACCATAAAAACATCTTTAGCCTCAAGCGCCATCTCAATGTGCAGCTCAGTTGTGTTGTAAAGAAGCGCCAAATCTGAGGTACTCAGATATCCCTCGGGCGGCGTTCCCTCCACCTCCGATAATTCTGGTGAAATGAAATATGACCGTACTTCTTGTGGTGGTAGCAGCGACCGTGAGAGTTCGGGCGGTAAGTCCAGGTCACTTTCGGGCGGCGGAGAATGCAGAGGACGGACCCTCGGTTCTTTGTACTCGTGGGAGGGCTCTTTGGGGATGGTTTGCGGTGCGATACGCATCCCTTGGCGATACGCTTCAATACCAAACAGTGAGGCAATTGTTGCCATCGGCTTCTTAGGCATATCATGTGGCCAAATTTCAGCCAATATTGAGTCTTTATCGGTAGGGCGCATGACCCTTCCGACGCGCTGCGCGAGACCCACCTCTGAAAAGTGAGGGCCGATGCTAATCATTGTGTCGGCGGCAACATTGGAGCCCTCTTGAAGCATGGCGCAGGTCGCCAATACCGATAGTGTACCGGCCCTAAACGCCGCGATATCTTCCTGGGCTTTGCTACTTTCGACAGATCGTATGCCGGCGGCAACTACTCGCCCAACCCGTTCGTTAATGTCTTGGGCAACCCTTATAGCCATCTCAGACTGATTACCACTATTGGTATAGATTAGGATGCGCCTACCAGCCTCAAGGTAGTGAAGAGCAAGATCGGCAGCCACTCGCTCAGCTCCTCGCTCGCCCGCCTCGGCCCTAAACGTCAAGATGCGTGCTGGATTAAGAACACCGTTTTCTGTGAATTCGCGCAGACTTCCCACTTCGATGTGTGGGAAGAAGCGGCGTACATCACGGCGTGCGCTATATGCAGGGGTAGCCGTTAGGAGCACCATCGAACCCGACACCTGTTGCATCGCCTCATACATTCCGGGTGCTGTATTATGATGTGCCTCGTCAAAAACAGTTATACCAAACTGGTCAGGCCTGACTGTGCCCTCTTTCAAGGCCGTCTTGAGTGAGTTAGAGGTTATGATAGTCAGCGGCGCTGTTTCTTTAGAATCGCCATAGTACGTTGCTATAGGCACGTCGAAGCCTATTATTCTTCGGAAGTGGTTATCGGGGTTATCTGATGCGTATTGATGCAAAAGATCGAGTGTTGGAACCACCACCATGCCCCCGAAGGGTTCGCTATCACTCGGGTGGAGTCTGTGACCAACGCCAGACGCGGCAAGCAAAGTCGCCGCAACATGCGTTTTACCAAAGCCGGTAGGCGCCACAACCAAAACACCGGCCTGTAAAGCTTCACGAGGCGGTGGCAACGGGCCACGGCCCGGCACGCGAACCATTTGCAAGTCACGGAGTACTCGCCTCGTAACGTGATACTGATATTCCGCGCGCGTTTGCTCACGAGGATCATCATAGACTCCTGCCGAAAGGCCGTCTTCGACATATGCTAAGTTTTCGGCAACACGAACATGGCGGCGTAACAGCGCGATGTCATCGCCAAGATGCGCATGCAGGCGCGCTATCCGCTCTGCATCTGGCAGTTGGCCGTCGAGCTGCATACCTCTGATTGTCTGATCGACTAATCGCTCAGCATACGCTTGCACGGGCAATAAGGCAGTATTGGGATGAAGCGTTGGTTCTCTGTACTGAGCCGGGTCAAGTGGCACATCCAGTACCGCTGACGTCAGCTCAGTTAATCCCATTAATTCTCCGGCCGCCATTAACCCCCCCACACACTAATTCCTGGACATTGTACGGTAAAACGGCCGCTGTTGCTATACTTGAGCGTATGACTATGGAACGGGTACCTCAGGCTGTCGAATTATCAGCACCGAAAACACTTATCAGCTATATCAATCCAGTAGCAGCTACCGCTAGACGGGGCCTGGGAAAACTACACGACCTCTGTGACGCACATGACATTGAACTTATTCAAATCGAAACGGACGGCAACGGCAAAGCCGGCAATCAGGCACGACTTGCTGGTTCAATAGCTGATCACTATGACCCCGAATTACCGCACGCTGTCGCCGTTGCCAGCGTCGGGGGCGACGGCACGATTAACGAGGTAGCTGATCTTATCACCAGCCTCGACGCTTCGCTTGGTGGCATTTCTTATCTACCAATACCAGGCGGTAATGGCAACGATGGGGCCCGTAATGCCCACACTGCGCGGGGACTGAGGCAGCAACGTGGACAACGCACATTTTACAGACAGCCAACAAACCTACTCTACGCAGAGTTTCAGACACAAACTGGGTGCCTATCACGCAAAGCTTTGAGCTACATGGGCTTTAATGTAAGCGCCGCAATTGCCGAGGCCGTCGATAACGACCGTGGCTGTGGCAACCGCCTCACGCAAATAACTCGAGAAAAGGCTCTAGCCTACGCAGCAATTAGACACGCCAACCAGACACCCATCACCGTAAAAGACATGGACGGAACACAGCAGCTACTCCTTGAGCGCACCTTTGCCAACGGCTCAGGCATGGCCAAACATATTCGCTGGCCGAATAATGACATCGGGAATCCATGGTTTCAGCAGTTTGATCTTGCACCGATGCCCAACACACACATCGCAATGATGGCGATTGCTACTCGGTTGGCTTTTGGGCGGCTACCAGGAAACATCATCCGAGACCAATCCGTTACCTTTACGACAAGCGCCACAAAAGTACAGTGCGACGGCGAGGTCTTGAACTTACCAGAGGCGACTGGTGTGCGGATTAGCCATTATCCGCAGCCAATTAACCTACTGCGCCTTGCTCTCCCTAGCTAATACCAACCCAGTAGTTATTAGCATCAAGTGTCAGAGAGCTCATTGTAATACTCGCCGGGAGCGATGTTTGCGAGCCAGGACCGCGGCCAAAACGTGCTGTAGCTGCCGTCAGGTTAACGTTACCTGGCGTAAATGTCGCGCCCAATGTCGACCCAACAGCAAACTGCGGACGAGTAGTGCCATTGGCAAGAATCGCAACATAGTATGTGCCAGCACTGGCAACATATGGCGCCGTAAGTGCGGCTTTGATATTGCCAGCAGTAGCCCATGGAGTCGCTTGATCGGCCGTTACTGCAAGGCGAGTGCCGCTGGCGTTATAGAGGCCAAAGAAGCATTGCCCGCTCGTTAAGCCCGAACCCGCCACGCCAATAACAGCGTGAATGTTTGTGATAGTGGTAGCCGATCTCAGTGGCACAGCAATAACGTACACCACACCGCCAGTTGGTGCTGATCCTGTCGATCCGCAGGCTGCCGGATCAAATGGAGCCGCCAGCAAACCACTATCAGCGGGAACCCACAGTGCAAGCGACGCTGCCGGAGCGGCGGCCCAACTCGCATTGCCACTTGCGTCAGATGTCAAAACCGATCCGGTCGCGCCTCCTGTTGTTAACGCGAAAGAAGGCACTGTTAACTTGCCAGCGAGTGAAGAAGTGCCATCAGCGGCGCTGATAATACTCGTCGTGCCGCTTGCGAGCACTTTTGGCTTCACCAATGACTCACCCAAAATCTGCACACGACAACCGCTGTCTACTTGCACAGACGTCGTCGCCGAACCCGTCGGCACATTTTCCTGTGGATCAACAAGCGTTACGTCAACGCTACTTGTGGTAATCCAATAGCCGACACCCAAATTATTGCTAAGATAGGGCGATGTTAGTGTCACGCCATTACATGCCTCAATTTTATAGCCGATACCCGGATAGCTTGCTTGCTTATTTTGGGGCATCTCGCAGCCGCATCCGATCAGTGAGATGCTCGCACACGTTGAAAACACGTAGCCGATGCCGTTAAGATCGGCTGCACATCCTGTAAATGTACAATACGTCATGTTAAAGAAGTAATAACCCGCCTTGCCGTTGTTGCGTGCAAAGCAGCTGATCATATTTGTTGACGTTCCCGCCGAACCGCCTACGTTGCCGTTAAATGTAAAGCCATGCCCACCGTTATCAGCACTAATTACATTCGTAAATTGAGACACGACCGTAAAACCAGTCACGCCATGTGAACCCCATGTCTCAAAGCGAACGTCATGTATGTCAAGATACCAGCTAACTGTACCGCCAGTTACCGACAAGCCAGAGCCGCTGCCACTTCCTGGACCCTTAATTTTGAGACCCGACATACGGGTATATGCAACATTTGTTCCCGTGAAGCCATTAGCCGTAGTACTTGTTTGTTCAATAATACTTGCCTCTACGCCGTCACCAATAATAGTAACTCCGTGAAGGGTCACGGCCGAGGTCAGCTTGTAGTGTCCGGCAGGCACATAGACAACATCATAGTTAGCGATGGCATTGGTGAAGGCGCTGGTGTCATCATGCGAAAAGTCGCCGACCGCCCCGAGCGTTTTGACATTCACCCAGGTCGTATTGTTTGCGGTCGCCGTGGCGATACTAGCATCGACATATGTTTTATCAGCCTTGGCGCTCAAGCTGCCGGTACTCTTGAGGGTACCATCAACGTTGTGCTCAACATTTAAGAAATCGTTGAGCACCGAACCCCAGCTGCCATTGTCTGAACCAGGAACCGGCAATCGTGCCATACCATTTTTCCGCTTACGTTTATAGAGACCATTATAGCAATAGGCACGATCACATGCGAACGTGCGGACCATTTTGTGCGATAGGTTTTTTACTTACGGTCAATATTAGGTTATGATACGTGCGTTATAAGCAACCCCATGCTTCTTGATGAGCCCCTTGGGCCCATACAGCTTACTTACTGACTTCAGAAGGAAATCGAATGATCAAAGCCCCTACCCCCATATCAGACTCTGCAAAGAGCCATGAGCTCGGCAACTTACTCCAAGTGAGTCCCGCACAACGCAATGTATTATCACGGGCACGGAACTTCCTATTTGCTGGAGGCATAGTGACAAGTGATGTTCTGAATCGCCGGGTCACCGCCGTACATCGCTGGGGAGACATCTCAGAATTATTTCTGGATAGAGTATGCGACGTTTCGTACGACAAGACAGCTGGCGCAATAACATCGCGAACACGCCACCACTACCAGGCAACGTTCACCGACTCATCCAAAGTAGCCTTTCGAGTCTCCGAGCCCCGGATCCATACTCCCCTCGAGGACTACGCCCACTTCGGCCCACGGGCCGAGGAACGTTTAAGCACCGCCTCTCGAGTCACCAGCGCAATCGAAACAACTGCCACAACAGAGTTGATCACGAAGGTAAGAGATGCGTTTCAGGCCGGTGAGCCTATCCAATTTGGCCGCTTTAACGTCTGCAGCGACAGTTTAACGTATGGTGAAGATACATACACACCTGATCAGGTAATCAGCCTGCGCATCGCCGACCCTAAACCCGCGCAGCTTTCTAGTCTATGGCAGACACCGCAGCAAACACTTCATTCGACGGTAGAGCTCGTATACCGCGACCACAATGATCAAGAACAATCCGCTCATAGTCCGCTCGGGCAAGTGCCCAACGCCGGGGCCCTTGTTGAGTTATGGAATCGCGTGTACTAGTTATTCACCCTGTAAATCACGCCGCACAAAACCAACCATACCAATGCTCGTCAATATAACGCCGATACACGTCGTATAGGCAACGGTACTCCACCGTGGATGCGCCAAGGGCGTCATAGCAATATGATGAAACAGTGACGTGTTAACCACAGCCAGAGGAAGCTTGGCTGCTGAGCCAATGAGATCCAGCAAGAACGACCATCCCAGCACAAGATACGCGGCAGCAGTAGCAAATCGCGGCAACCAGCCATACAGCAGAATACCTACGCCAAGAACAATACAAATGGGACCAAGGACATTGAGCGACTCTACCATATATCGCCAGGCGTCAAAATAAATTGCCTGGCTATGTGCGATCACCCATACCAGCACCGACGAAAGAATCACGCCGCAAACGAGTGACCCAAACAATACCGCAAGACGACCCGTTAGCCAACGCAAACGTCCGATGGGTCGTACCAGGATGTTTTCGAGGAAAAGCTTTGACTCCTCTTTGCGAATGCTAGCGATGCCTGCGGCGGCCATGAGCATAAATACGAGGCTACCAAAAAATGTCGTCATGCTGGTGAAAGATAACGCCAAGCCACCTTCGCCACCCGCGAGCTTAGCAACGGCCTTAGAGAGTGACTCCGAATTGGTAACCGTCGAAACAGCAGTGTGTGTAATGCCCGCGATGATGCCCGTCATTACCAAAGCAATAGCAATCCACGATACAAGCAGCGGCCAGTTTAGCCGTAGCGCAAGGCCCATTGTGCCGCCCAAGAGCGTCATGCGTGAACGAGCAGTATCCGGCTCGGCAATAACACTATCGCCAAGATCCCGTTTCTTTCCGATAGACAATGTCACTCCAAAACAGAGAGCAGCAAGGCCAGCGGCTGGCAATAGCCACAATGGCTGCGATGTAACAATAGGGTGCGTATGCTCAAGCCACCCGAATGGCGTTACCCACTCCAGCCAATCATAATGCGTCACGTGTTCGACGGCGCGCACAATGTAGCCACCGATGAGCACTATAAGTCCGTACATAATTGCTCGGCGGCGCGAAGCAGCCAACTGGCTTGTTAGCAAACCGACACCGAAAAATAATAGCGCCATGAGCATAACAGGCATTGCGAAAAAGAAGTCTGCCGAAGCCGAAACATCAATCTGAGGTGTCATTCCAACAAGCGTGATGATCGAACCACCCACCACAAATCCAGCCAGCAGCGCCACTATCCACCCGACTGTCGTTAGCAGCTGCGCGGATAGTGGCGATAAACGACCCGCCAGAAGCAACTCCCATCGCCCATCTTCTTCTTGGCCACGAAATAACCGAGTAGCTGTCATGAGACCCCACAAGCCTGCCGCGAACAGCAGTGTCGACAAACAGCGATAGACAATATAACCAGACGGTGTCAAGGCGTCGTTTGCATTACTGCCATACAAAATGCCCAACGTAGGGTTACCGGCCAGTGCATGCACCATTTGAGCACGCTCCGCCGCAGAAGGATAGGTCGCCACGTATGCAGGCCCCTGTAGTGCAGGCAAGCCGCCAAGCAAAAGCCCAAATAACAGTGCGCCACGCAGGCTACGCCGGGTCGTAAACTGTACAAATCGGCGCCAGGTCGTGCCTCGCGATACAGCAATCACGAAGCTCGTTCCTCTACCTTTCCGTACAGTGACAAGAACAGTTCTTCAAGCGAAGGCTCACGGCTCAAGAAGCTCAGTGGATGTGCTTTGGCAATCTCGTGCAATAACTCTTCGATAGAGCCGTCATGTATTTCACACGTCATATGGCCGCCAGTGACATGCACATTTTTAACGCCTTTAATATGGCCGACCTTGGGCGGCGTACCAGCAAATGTCGCATCAATAGTTACCGCCGATAAGTGGCGTAGGTCCGCCAACGTACCCTGCTCTACAAGCTTCCCGGCGCGAAGCACAGCAACACGGTCACAGAGTGCTTCGACTTCTCCCAAAATATGTGACGACAGCAATACCGATTGTCCGTTTTTCTTGGCTTCAAGGACGCATTCACGAAAAACTTGCTCCATAAGCGGATCCAGTCCACTAGTTGGCTCATCTAAGATAAGAAGATCTGCGCGCGAGGCAAATGCAGCAATGAGGTTTATTTTCTGACGATTACCCTTTGAATAAGCTCGCACTTTTTTATGAGGATCAAATTGAAAACGCTTTATCAGTTCTTTTTGATATTGTTTGTCCACCGTACCCTGAATATTACCCAGAAATGCGAGCGTCTCCTCCCCTGTTAATGATGGCCAGAGTGCGGACTCACCCGGCACATACGCAATTCGCTCATGGGTGGCAACCTTGTGTTGATCGGCATCCATACCAAAGAGCTCTACACTACCCTTTGATGGCCTAATAAGCCCTAATATGCAGCGGATGGCCGTCGTCTTACCGGCGCCATTCGGCCCCAGAAAGCCAACAATCTCACCTTTTTGAATAGCAAGATCAACGGCATCGAGTGCTAAGAAATCATCATAATATTTCGTCAAATGCTTTGCTTGCAATATATATTCCATATGTCCTCCTTAGCCCAAGTCGACCAAGCTGCCATTAATTTTGACGTATGGCTTGAGCACCTTGCCGTCACCACGCCTAAATTCTTTGGTCGGAATTATCCACTGGACGGTCATAGAAATCCGCTCAACTTCGGCGTTAAATCCATGGTATGCCAGCGTAATAGTGTCACCAGCATCCGTTAGATCAAACCAACCATAGGCCGTCCCAGCTTGTTGTGACGACGGAAATGAACCCTGGGAGACGGTCCAGCCACTGCCAGTTGGCCACGGGTTCATGTCGGGGCGTGACATAGGAGCCGCACAGGCAATCGGAAAGCCACCCCAGCTGTTATTGACGCCACTATCCGCAGCCAAACTATGCGTATCGCCATGAATATATATAAGATTTTTACCACTTGCCGCAATAGCCGTACCAATTTCTGTACGCTCAGTACTATAGGCACTCCAGCCGTCATTAGTGCCGTCATTGAGCGGTGCGCCAAACCATGCAGAATCGCCAAGCCACACGATAACTTTCTCAGTAGAGTTCTGCACCAGGTTCAAAAACCATGCCTTTTGCGTGGTACCGAGTTTGGTCTTTGAGCTATTATCGGTTGCGCTTTTGAGCGATGAAAAGGTTCGCATATCACTCTGGATAAAACGAATACGCCCCACCACCCATGACCGATAAATACCGCTCGTAGCGGGCATATCGGTTGGACGCGGAAATACCTGGCGATACGCAGCATTAGCTTCGTCATTGGCAGCATAGGTGCCGTCGCCATTACTTCCAAAGCTATCGACATCGGACCACGTGTAACTGAGTGGAATCTCACGGAATAGCTGGTGCTGGCGCGATTGGCTTATTTGGGTACTGTAGTTTTCGCGTAGTATAGCCTGGTCTTCGGGCGCGATTGGGGTGCCGCCGCCACTCGAATAAACATAATGAAAGTCGCCGAGATGGGCAAAAAAGCGTGCGGGCAGCCCGTCGAGTCCGACCCTGGCGCGCATATTGTCAAAAGTCGCCGGGTTGTCACCAGTATTAACGCAAGATCCAGTAACAAATGAAAATGATGATGCCACTCCAGCAGTTGGGAATGTGCGCGTCTTACCGTGAAACGAACCACTCACTGCGCCATCAAGTTCAAGCGCCCAGTAATATATAGTGTTAGCCGCAAGGCCACTCATCGTTGCTCGCCCGTACCCAGCACCATCAGGCACAACGTAGCTCGAAAAAACTGGATTCGATAAGTCGGATGCTGTTGAGGCAACAATGCGTACGCCGGTTGTAACATTAGCTGTCTTAAAGGCAACCTGAAAACCCGAATCACTGACCGCACCTGCAATATTGTGCGTGAGGGTTGGAGTGGGAGTTGATCCCGACGCCTTAAGAGCAACCATGTAGCCGCCAGAATTAGCCGTCGTGGGGCTGATTGTTATTGTCCGTGTACCGCTTGCACCAGTACCGCTTAGTACCTGGTAGCCTGCCCACAAGTCTGTATTAGCATTGGCGTCTGGCGTTGTATTGACGTTAGCAATCGTAGCCATCGGCGATGGCGGCGTCAGAATCGAATAGCCCGTGCCCGCCGAACTGTTTGTATAAGCGAAAGCCAGCAAACCCGCCCCGGTCGTCGTCGAAACTACCTCTGGCAAGACAACACTTGTCGTGCCTGTTGCAGCCGACCAAGTGCCCGACGCATCAACAGGCGTAGCCAAATCTGCTCCCGTTACGCGGAACAGCATACCGCGGCGGCGGCCCGTCGCAACATTAGTCGTCCATGTCCACGACGTAGCAGATACCGCCGAAGCCGTTGCCACAGGCAGTACATATATACCCGATGGTCGCAACGGGGTTACGGGGACTGCCGGACCAACACGCGTCCAACCTGACGGAGGTGTAATTGCTGGTGTTCCGTTTGCATTCTGGAAGAAAACAACGGCAACAAGCAAGTCGCCGTCCGAAATATTTACAGGCTTTGCAAGTGTTACGGACGTTCCATTGCTTGCCGTGGTGTCGGTCGTAAGGTCATTAGCACCAAATAAAAACTGGATCACCTACAACTCCTTGAGCCAAACGTCGAGATTCGCCATATTTGTTGGCTGCGTAGTGCCACCGATCCATATTACTCGCGCATTATTGGGGCGTGTTTCGCTGCCAGTAACGACATCGACAAACCCAAGAGCAGCTGTCTGCATCACCGCTCCTGCGGCCGCAACATTTGCTGCGTCAGTTACATCAGCATTGGCCTCGATACCAGCAAGCTTTGTCTTATCGGCAGCCGTAGTGAACTTGTGGGTCGTCGAGGTGTCATTGAGGTCGTCAGGATTAAGGACAACGACGCCCGTCTTGGCATTAACTGAAGAAACTGGAGCAGTCGCTGGCGTTGTCCAGGTTGTATCGCGGTCGGTATTGCTCGCCTTGGCCAATACTTGACCAGTGGTGCCGCCTGCAGGAATTGCCGAAAGCGCGCTCGATGCGGCGGTTTGTGCATTTGTTGCGTTCTGCAGTGCAGTTTGTGCGTTTTGACTTGCCTGCGAAATTGCGCCCGACTGCTTGAGCGAGCCATCTACATGGTGCTCAACAGCCAAGAAATCGTTGAGGAGATCACCCCAACTGCCGCTATCGCTACCAGGAACCGGCAATCGCACCATATACTACCCTGCTTACTTTCTTACTAGTACTATCGCAAAACATAAGCCGTGTGGCAAGTGCTACCGCAGTAAAAGGCGAGCAACGTACTGCCACGCTTTGCTTAGTCGTATACGTCCTCTATACTTAACTTTGTTAATTAGATTATATGGGAGGGGTGGTATGCGCATTTCATCTGTAAGAGCAGCTATTGTGGGCTCACTGTTGGCGCTATGTCTGACGCAAACCGCGCAAGCGAGCAGCAAAAGTATAACGCAGCTCATTGCCGAATCACCTGACAGCTCTGCAAGTACATCATTATCGCAAGATGGTACGCTCATCGCATTTAGCACCGCCGCATCTTTGGTCAGCCAAGACACCAACGCATATCGCGATGTTTATCTCTACAACCGCCTAACCAAAACGACAACACTTATTAGCACTAACGCACAAGGAATAGCAGCAGACCACCCCAGCGACATGCCCAGCATTTCTGCCGATGGCCGCTATATTGCCTATCTTAGCGAGGCCCATAACCTACCGACAATACCCCGGCTGCACTGTGGCGGCCCCACAACACTTTGTCGAAGCATCGTCGTGTACGACAGGCAGACCAACCAAAACGCACTCGCTAATCGCAAAACACTCGGCACGCCGCTCAAAGTCGTCGCCCAAGGGCCAAAAATAAGCAGCGATGGCAAATTTGTATTGTTTCTGAGTGATACACCAATGGGACCCATCGACAATAATGAACGGCCAGATCTTGTGATGCGCGACATGCAAAGTGGTGTTACTCGCCTCATTAGCGTCGACGATAACGGATCCACCCACCCTGGCGTCATTGGGCAGTACTCGCTCAGCAAAGATGGCCGGTACGTCAGCTTAGCGTCAACCGGACAGCTCGCACCCGGTGGAGTTCCTGGCGTTTCGAGCGTTTTCTTGCGAGACGTGCAAATGATGATCACTGACCGCATTCGCACAGGCGCAACATCCCCCGACATAAGCAGCGACGGGCGCTTCATGTGCTACACCGCAAATTCAGGCTCCAAACAAGAAGTCATGGTGTATGACGTACTGGGCCGCACCTCTCAACTCGTCAGCGTCAGTTCGCGAGGCGCGCCTGGCAACAACGACAGCTTTGCGCCGCACATCAGCAGAAATGGCGACTACATCACCTACACCTCTACGGCCAATAACTTAGTTCGTGACGACAGCAATGGGATGTCGGATATCTTCTTGCATTACCGACTCTACGGCCTGACGCGGCGAGTCAATAAGGCCACTGGTGACGCAGGCCAGGCCTCAGGCGGCGACTCACGCACGAGCACCATAAGTGGCGACGGATCAACCATTGCGTTCCTGTCGCGAGCCAGCAATGTGACACCTGGCACAAACCCCGCTAGCACCTATTTATATACCAACTACAATCCGGTTCTTTCTATACCGTACTACGACCCGAATGACTGGCTTGACCTTATCGACGCTGCTTCACGTCCACCCCTGTAAGTATATTGACTTTCGTTGTTTTTTATGATACAATTTACTTAAGTTTGTTCGCTTTCTTTGAAAGCTGTGGATAAGCGGTGGCCCTGGCAGGTGGACTATGCTATGGTTAGTAGTAACGAGCATGACTGACCGCTCTATCAAAACCTCCTGTCATTGGCAGGAGGTTTTCTTTTTGTTGCATAGACCTCTGGGCATTACCTTCAAGGTGCCATACTTTTCTCGGTTTTTAAGATGTAAAGGGTCTTCCGTTTTACCATAACTTGTGTTAAAATAGCTTAGTCGTCAGCAGAAATGGCCTCATCGTCTAGCGGCTAGGACACCGGGTTTTCATCCCGGCAACCGGAGTTCGATTCTCCGTGAGGTCACCAAGAAAAGAAGATCACGTCAGTGGTCTTTTTTTCTTGGTCTGCTTCGGCACGAGAGAATCGACGAATATAAACAAAGGTGCCAGTGGCACCTTTGTAGTCATCCAGATGGATTCTCCGCAAGGTCCGCCAAAAATCATCGAAGACCAGAAAGCTCCACAATCTTGTGGAGCTTTCTTTGTATAAGCCAACTGCTGAGCCGTAAATATCTACTCTTTGTACTAGTCAATCACCTCTGTAATCATGTAAAATTCTTGCTAACAAGATGTCCATTATCCATACCATACGTCCAAGCGATTCCCCGTTCGTTAACAGTGTTACGCGATCTGTTACGTCGCAGGCTGGGAACGATATTATCTTGCCTGATGGGCGCTGGGACTTTATTGTTACTTGGCTACAGGGCGTTCCGAGTGTTTATCTCCTCAATAGCCCGTCTCTGCAAGCATCGCATATACCCTACTCCCCTGATCAAGAATCGTTGGTGATAACCTTTGAAACTGGGAGCTATATCGATACGGGCTCATTGCTCGACAAAAAAGGCATGCACGTGCTTCGGCTCGCCGGTGATAATCAGTTCTGGTTCGGCTCACAACTCTTGCAGATCCCGACGTTCGAAAACGCGGATGTTTTTACGGGTGCACTCCTCCGCCGCGGTCTTTTAAAGAACGACGTGGTGGTCGAGGCTGCCGCCCAGGGCAAATCGCGGGCGCAAACAGATCGCACCCTGCAGCGTCATTTTAAGCATGTTACGGGCATGACACCCAAACGCTACCAGCAGATCATGCGTGCGCTTCGCGCTGCCGAAATGCTCCGGAGCGGAATTCCAGCGATTGCTGTTGCCTTTGAGCTTGGCTACTCGGACCAGTTTCACCTTTCAAAGTCCGTCAAGCATGTTCTGGGTAAAACGCCTTCGGAGATTATTGCCGACCAGTCGTAGCAAGTTGTCGCTTTTTTACATGAAGCTTTTGTTCGGAGTTGATTAACTAATGCTGTTACTCATAACGAACAAAAAGGAGAAAGTAATGAGCGCGATTAAACCATTTACAATTAACATTCCCCAGGCAGATTTGGACGACCTGCAGAGCCGACTGGCGCACACACGCTACACCAACGAGCTACCCGACGCGAGTGACGATTACGGCGTAAAGGTTGGCTATGTCAAAGACCTTGTTGAGTACTGGAAAAACGAATACGATTGGCGCGCAGTTGAGGCTGAGCTCAATAAAATCCCTCAGTTTACAACTGAAATCGATGGACAGAAAATCCATTTTGCCCACGTCCGTTCAAGCGAGCCAAACGCAACTCCAATCTTGCTCACCCATGGTTGGCCCACAACATTCGTTGAGTACACTGGACTAATCGATAAGCTGACAAATCCTGTTGCGTATGGCGGCAAGGCAGAGGATGCTTTCCATGTTGTCATTCCATCAGTGCCTGGTATTGGCTTCTCTGGTACAACAAATGAACCGGGCTGGAATCGCTACCGAATTGCCAAGGCATGGAAAGAGCTCATGCATCGCCTCGACTACAAACAGTATATTGCCGCTGGTAACGACGGTGGCTCCTTTGTGTCACCCGAAGTTGGTCGAATTGACGAAGAGCATGTGTTGGGTGTCCATGTAACGCAGATCTTTTCGTTCCCCACAGGCACACCCGGTGAGTTGGACGCTCTGAGCGAAGATGAGCGTAAGATGCTTGAGATTTTTGAATGGTTTACTACCAGCATGAATGGCTATGAAAAACTACAGCAAACTAAACCCCAAAACCTCGCCCACGCACTCGCAGACTCACCAGCAGGACAGCTTGCCTGGAGTGGACAGCTCTTTGGCGATTCTGTCAGTAAGGAGTTTGTCATTACGAATGTTATGATCTACTGGCTAACGAACACGAGCGCATCATCTGCACGATGGTACTACGAAGATGCACATGCAACAGAAAAGCCAACCGAACCGACAACCGTGCCAATGGGTCTCGCAAACTTTGGCTTTGATTTTCAGTCGATTCGCGCGTTTGCAGATCGCGACCACAAGAATATCATTTCATGGAACAAGTACACCGAAGGTGGTCACTTTGCCAGTGAAATGACACCAGATATTCTAGTAAACGACATGCGAGAATTTGCCGCAAAATTGCGAACACTCTAGGGATGGCTAGAAAAGCCTGGATAGCGTCCAGGCTTTTCTTTTTTGTGCGCTAGCAGCTTGCCGCAAAATTGCGCAGCACGCCCGCAAGTTCTGCCGGTTTTGCAAGCATTGGCAAATGCCCTGTTTCGAGCGTCGTCACTGTAGCGCCAAGATTTTTTGCCATCGTGTCTTGGGGTGACAGACCCAATTCTTGATCTTTGAGGAGCTTAACGTACAAGCGAGGCACGTCAGGCAACGGCGTTGTCATCTTGTCGTTATACAGCGCAAACGATTCGGGCTGAAAATCCTGCAATACAGTGGCAGCCTGCTCTTCTGACAAATCGTTACAGTATGACTTCTTGATAGCGCTATTTGGCGGACGAGTGCCTGCCATGCGCGTAATCAGTGGCACAATGAGCTTCTGTGGGAACGGCAATGACGAAAAGAAGGATCCACCCTGCTTTGGTACGACAGAGCCCACTGCCACAAGGCCTGCTACTCGGTCACCGAGTAAGCCTGCAAGCTGCAAGGCGACAACACCACCTACTGAATGACCAACAATAACAAAACGATCCGCATCTGACCAGCCATTAATCTGCTCGAGTGCAACCTGTGCATATTCGTTCAGGGTCAGTGATTTACCGGCCTTTGCCTCTTTAAACGAGATGGCAAGCGCTGGCATACCGAGCGCAGCAATAGTATCTTGCCACACCCACGCGTCCAGTCCGGCACCGGCGATAAAAACCAGTCCCACATTAGAATTTGATTGAGAAGTATCGGATGTCATGTTCATATCTATACTGTAAACGAAAATAGCATTCTACGCCTATGTAAAACTAACAAAGCTACCACTGCACTGGTGCTAGCTGGTACTTGTGCGGCGAAATGCAAAAGCTACATCTTGGCTAAAGAGCGCTGGCTCCAAGCCTTGGGATTCGAGCGTAGCACCCATCTGGCCAAGCCACGTCAGGTAATCCATGCCTGTATTTCCTTCCATGGCAGTCTGCGCTGGGTTAGCGCCGAAGCTAAGCACACCCTCTGGAGCAACCTGGCCTGCGAGATTAGTCGCAGCCAATTCGGCCGTTGCCGGATCAAGGTGAAACAAAACATTATTACACAGCACGACATGCGCCAGTTTTTTAGTCGGCACGCCCTTGCTAACGTCACCCTCAATTACTTTGACGTGATGTTGGGCGCGTAACTCTGTGGTATCAAGCACGTGCAAGCCAGGATTATGCTCATCAGGGTGGAATGTGAATCGTACATCCCGCATGGTCTGGGCAAAGTCAAGGCCAGCCTCTTTATACGATCTCTCGTAAGAACCAAGGCCAGTAGTCATCTGATAGCGGCCTTGGTTCGCTGCTTCGACCGCAAGCGGATTGTTGTCGATGCCGAGTACTGCCGTGCGCCGTAGGTCAGCATACTGCACCATGGCTAATGTGGCGTCAATCTCTGCGCCAAAACTACAGCCAGCAGAAATTACACGAAAAAGATCAGCTGGGTCTGTTTTTTCAAGAGCCAAGCCGAGCACATCACCCAAGTGTGTATCTGGGCGGAATATCTCAGAATACGGGGTAGTAACTCCTGCATCTGCAATATCTTCAAAGCTAACCATGGGCTCAACGGCCAGGCGGGGCAAGGTGTTCATTACGATATTTTACAATGAAAACGCTTACGCGTCAAAATCCCTAGCGGCCACCCATGATGTAGAAACTAGAGTTACCACCCGCCGAAGATGGCGTAAATGACGCCGGGAAATCCGTTTGGCTGGTGAGCGCAACCGATAAATAGTGTCCATTTACAGCCGGGAAGTTCACACTTGCCTCGGCGCATTTAATTGTCAGGTTGGCAGTTAAATGCGTGAGCACTCCGATGTAGTATGTGCCGACGCTCAGTGTTTGCGATGCAGTAAGTGTACCCTCGACATAGCCAGCACTCGTAAAGCTCATCGTGTTTGTCTTGGACAAAAGTACGCCAGCCTCGGTATATAAAGCCATGCAGTTTACGCCGCTCGAAGTACCACCAGCAACGCTAATCCAGACGCCGAGCGTGCTTATAGTTTGTGGCTTGGTGTTGCGAATGAGCACAAAGAGTGCCGTACCAGATGATAAGGTGTGTGATGAATTAGCGATGGCGGGCGAATTGGTTATCATACCCAAGCCCAGCGTTGCCGCATCAGGATTATCAACCCCGGTCCACTGTACGCCAGTTGCCTGGCCAGAATTTGCCTGCAAAACCTGGCCATCAGTGCCCACGCCAAGTCGAGCTACAGTGCTCGCAGCAGTTGCGACTAACAGATCACCTTTTGTCGTAACCGTGCTTTTATCGACTTTTGCCGCAAGGTCAGTCGTCAAATTAGTGACTTTAGACTCTGAAATAGCTGATACGTCAGCATCAACAATTGCCAATGAAGCAAGCTTACTTTTAGCGATGCCTGCCGTGCCTGATATATCAGTGTCGGTTATAGTGCCATTGGCAATTTCATTTGTTGTAACAGCTCCTGTTGCCAGCTTTGCCGTAGTAATTGCGCCGCTCGCAATAACTGGAGCGCTTGCCGTCGTGCCTACGCCATTCAGGTCGCCCCCAAGCTGCACGACACCTTTTGTTGACGTTGTCGCATCCGCAGGAGCAACAACTACCGAGTCAACATATGTCTTGTTAGCAGCCTGACTTCCAAGTGTTGGGACCGGCACTGTTGGTGATGAAGAGAATGCCTTAGTGCCGCCTACTGTTTCACTACCACTCGTATGTACGACGGCAGTATCGTCCGCCTTGGCAGCGAGGGTACCCGTATTTTTGAGCGTACCATCAGTGGCGTGAGCAACTTCTAAGAAATCATTGAGGATAGATCCCCAATTGCCATCATCGCTGCCCGGTATCGGTAATCGTGCCATAGTATGCGGTACCTTTTAAGCGTAAGCGTTTCCGTATACTAGTATAGCAAATATTTACGGCGCAATGGACTTGCCAGCATTCGAGCCATCATACCAGGTATTGCCCGACCATACGTTACCGCTGTTGCCTGATTGCCAATAAGCAGCCACGCCGTAATAGCCGCCGTTATTTGAAACTTGCGTGGTGATTTTATTGTTAGTAACAACTATGTTTGTAGCCGTAGAATCTCCGCCATATATAGCGTATGCGCCGCCGCCCAGCACGTTGTCGGTAATAATTCGATCATTCTGGTGACCGGCGTCGGGTGCGACATAAACTGCCGCTGTTGCCTGACTTAACGGTGCACTATTAATAATAGTGTTGTGCTCTATCTTTACCTGCGAACCAGGATAGACATATACTCCTTGCGAGTGCGCGCCACTAAACTCAGATAAACCGTGTATGTAGTTGTCATGTATATAGGCGTTGCTGGCGGTTATACCATCTTTGTAGCCAGAGATGTCATTAGAGGCAATTTCCATATAGCCAGTTGTCTCTTGCGCAACACCATAATCATAGCCACCGTTATCGGGGCCCTGGTCGGCGACCGTCGAAAGCTTGCTATTAAGTAGTCTGAGTCCTGTGGCATTTGTCTTGGTATTGCCATACCGAATGCCCCACCAATCGGTGCCAATCAGGAGCGAGTTTTGGACGGTGACATTATTGGCATTTACATAGAGAGTGCCCGTAAGCCGTATACAGCTCAGTACCGTTCCATCTGTCGTAACATTTAAACTCCCCGTATAGGTGGTGTACGAGCTACAGCCCGATGGGCCAGTGTTGCTAGCACTCGGGTAGTTGGCAGGCGTTACAACTGGTGGTGTTGTCGTACCTGAAGCAGGTGGAGTCGAAGGCGTTGCTCCAGAGCCGCTGCCAGTGTTTTTGGGGGCTGTCGTAGCTCCGCCCGATGACGCGGACTGCTTGGGGGCGTCTTTTTTATCAGGACTCGTAGTCGACGGAGTCGTGCTTGGCTTACTGGTAGTGGGCGTCTGCTTAGTATTAGTGCTGTTCTTCGAACCGTCGGCCTGCGACTGTTGGGAGGTCGAGGTTCGCCCCGACGCATCTTGAATGGCCTTCTTGTGGTGCACCGCTGCCAAGACACCGGCAGCAATTGCCATAGCAATACCCACCCCGATAATGGCGAGCAACCACTTATGTTGAACGATGTTTTTCCAGTTATTTCCCATGTTTGTTCGAATGCTTGTGCTTATTATTACGTATTAACTTGATATCGTCAAGTCTCGTAACAGATACGAAAACCGCCCGCACCAACTTAAATAACACAAATTTGTGTTATTTCATTCATTTGTGTATACTACTAACCATGAACAACGGCAAACTACTCATATTTGCAGATCACATGGGCCGCTACCATGCACAGCGACACGGCCTTCCGCCCGTTATGGGTCGGGTTGTCGGCTACCTTTCGGTATGTGAACCGATCGAGCAGTCGATTAACGACATTGCTGACGCGTTACTGACAAGTCGCAGTGCCGTCAACAACGCCCTCAAACTTCTTGAAACCCAAAAGCTTATCAAGCGCTCACGGCCCGCAGGTACTCGCGCCGACCTCATAAGCCTCAACCCAATTAGCTGGGAGCACGGCTTTAACCCGGCCGAATATCAAGAGCTTGCCGACCTGGCCCGCGAAGGCCTCGAGCTACTCAAGGATGCTTCGCCAGAGCGCAGAGAAGCACTTGAGTCGACCGCTTCATTAGGTGATTTTTTGGCCGACCGACTACCTCGCCTCTATGACGAATGGGTCGTGCATCAGCAAAAGTTAAAGACAAAATAACAGTACGTAACGGAGGGTATTATATGAATCCAGCAATAAAAGTAGACAACTTAACAAAAAGCTTTAAAAAGAACGAGGTCCTCAAGGGTGTTAGTTTTACTGTCCAGCCTGGTGAGATCTTTGCCTTGCTTGGCAGCAACGGCGCCGGAAAAACAACCACCATTAACATCTTGACGACCCTCATGCAGGCAGACGGCGGCAGCGCTACCGTCAACGGCTTTGACGTAGCCAAGCAGGCCAAAAATGTTCGCCAAAGTATTAGCCTTACCGGCCAGTTTGCCGCAGTCGATGACATGCTCACGGCCCGCGAAAACCTCGTGCTGATTGGCGACTTGCGCCATATTGCTGATCCCGCGCAAGTAGCGACAGATTTACTACAAAAATTTGATCTGACCGATGCTGCAGATCGCCGAGCAGCAACCTTCTCGGGTGGTATGCGTCGTCGCCTCGACATTGCCATGAGCCTTATTGGAGCGCCTTCAATCATCTTTCTTGACGAGCCAACCACCGGCCTTGACCCCGAAGCACGCAGCAACATGTGGAAGGCTATTCGCACACTTGCGCAGGGCGGTACAACCATCTTTTTGACCACCCAATACCTCGATGAGGCAGATGAGCTCGCCGACACTATCGCCGTACTGCATAAGGGCACCATTGTAGCCAGCGGCACTGCGGCTGAGCTCAAAAAACTAGTACCCGGTGGCCTCATTAAGTTCACCTTTACAGACGAAAAAGAAGTTGATGCAGCCGTTGCTAAACTTCAGAAAAACTACGACGTGACCGATACCGACGGGCTTACCGTCACCGTCGCGAGTGGCGGCAGCGCTGCACAACTTGCCGAGCTCTTCATTCATTTGCGTGATGCCAAGATCGAACCGGCAGACTTCTCACAGCAAGTGCCGACACTTGACGATGTATTCTTTAAACTCACCAGCAAAAACAAGGAGACAAACTAATGCAAGCAATAAAAGATACCTGGACTATGTCAAAGCGCAGCCTGCGCCACATCATTCGTAGCTCAGATACGATCATTACCGTTGTTATTACGCCCATTGCCTTGTTGCTTATGTTCGTGTATGTACTCGGTGGTGCTCTTGGCCAACAAACAGGCGGCGTCAAATACGTCGACTTCATTACCCCCGGCATTATCATCATGACCGTGGTGAGTGGTATTGCCTACGCAGCGTTCCGTCTGAACACCGATATTCAAAAAGGCATCGTTAATCGATTTCGCACCATGCCGGTAGCTCCGTCGTCAATCCTAGGCGGTCAAGCAGCATCCTCAACACTGTCGAACCTCTTTTCTTCATTGCTGGTGTTAGCAGTTGCCTTTGCAGTTGGCTTCCGCAGCAGCGCTGGCATTAAAGAATGGTTGTTGTTTGCTGGCCTGCTCGGACTGTTTACACTCGCAACAACGTGGATGGCTATGTACTTTGGCCTCCAGGCAAAATCTGCCGAAGGTGCTGGTTCATTTAGCTACATCCTTATGTTCCTTATCTTCTTGAGCCCTTCGTTTGTGCCGACCTCTTCAATGACACCAGTTCTACGCGGTTTTGCCGAAAACCAACCGTTTACCCCAATCATCGAGACAATGCGTTCACTCCTCACGAACGGCACCGTCGGCAGCAAAGCTGGAATTGCCTTGGCCTGGAGCGTCGGTATCTTGATTGTCTTTTACGCACTTTCAATCCGTGCCTACAAGAAAAAGTCACTAGCTGCCTAATACGCACCGTACTTGTATACTGAGGGGATGCAGCAGATTCATATCGATTCCGTCCCCTCAGAACTATCTCTTACGTTGACGCAAAAGCGCATCACCTTGCCTCCTGAAGCCGCCCAAAAAGTTGGGAGCCACTGGCAACAACTCGTAAAGAAGAACCCTCACCTTCACAATGGTGAGGTTTTCACTATTGTGAATAGGCTGCAGGACGCACAGCGTATGGCCATCGAACTTGCCATCACCGACTACGCGCACCACCTCTACAGTCGGCACGTGGGTGGTCTAGGCGCAAACCAAACGTCTATTATCCACCCGTGTGCAGTGATACTAACTCAAGATCTTAAACTCATTGTAGGCGCTATGGCCGAGCACACAAGCAGCCCTGGCGAGATCTTGTGTTGTGGTGGCGGACTTGATTTTGCGGACGTTAAAGATGGCATGGTCTTGATAGACAATACCATTGCAAAAGAATTGCGCGAGGAGCTGAATATCGACTGCAGCAACAAGCAGGCCGTGTCTCTAACTGCAACCTTCCTTATTACGGACACTGCGGCCGACAGGACAACCGTGGCATACATTGCGAGGCTGAATCAGACAAGCGAAGCGTTTGCGGCTGACTACCGAGAATTCGCCAAGCAACTTGTAGATCATGGTGAACTGCCCGAGTTCAAGGATTTATTTTACATACCGGCTACAGAAGACGCCGTTGCCAACTTTACTCGTGGGCACACTTTACAGCTGCAAAACTACGTACCGCTATTGCTCAAGGCAGTCGTAAAACAACTAAAACATTAATCTCTACTTAAGACATACACATATGTTGCGTATATTTTAAATCGGTGTAGTATAGACAGGGTCAACTAACCTTTTTAGGAGTCTCTTCATGCCCCACCCCACCATTACTGGTGTTGGCCTTGCCGTTCCCGAGCGCTGCATCACTAACGCCGACTTTGTTACTGTTACTGGCCTGGCCACAAATGATGCAGCAATTCAACGATTAGTGGGGATCGAGCAGCGCTACTGGGTGGAGGGCGCCGAAAATCACGCCACTAAATTAGGGACCGAAGCATCACTAGCTGCGCTTGCCATGTCTGACGTGCAAGCCGAAGACCTCGATGCTATTTTCCTTTCGACCGCTTCGCCAGACAATCCAAGCCCGAGCACTGCCAGCATGGTGCACGGCGAGCTAGGTGCACGCGAAGACTGCGGTGCACTTGATATTAACGCGGCGTGTGCTGGCGGCGTCTACGCCTTGCGGAGTAGCGCAGCTGAGATGATGGCCTTTGGCAAGCAACGAACACTTGCCGTTGGCTCTGAAATATTGTCATATGGACTTGATCGGACTGATCGCCGATCGGCAATTCTGTTTGGTGACGGCGCTGGTGCAGCCGTGCTCGAGCAACAAGAAGGTGCCAACCAGCCATATTTTGCGACTATGACCCGCCCAGATATCGAGGCAATTTACGTACCACCAGCAGGTCATGCCAAAAAAGACCTCGAACAGGCATCCACTATTCGGATGGACGGGCGCAAAGTTGCCTCTCACGCCTCATATGTCATGCCTACACTAGCTCTTGATGTTGCAAAACAAGCCGACCTCATCACAAAAGAAGGTGGCATCGACTGGGACGGCATCGACTACTTTATTCCCCACCAAGCCAACCTGCGTATGATCGAAGCGCTCCGCGATGGCCTCGGCGCGCCTAAAGAAAAATGCCCAACTACCGTCCAAGAGTTTGGTAATACCTCATCGGCTTCCGTCTTTATGGCGATGGCACGCGCCTACGAGCGTGGTCAGATTGAGGGCGGTCGCAAACGCGTGCTTCTTACTTCAGTTGGTGCGGGCATGGTCGGCGCAGCCGCAATCATGGACCTCAACTTACCAAAATAAGGTCTGTTTGACGAATCCGCATCAATAACGGTACACTGCGAGCTGTTTTACAAACTAGTGCGCCCGTTTTGACTGATGAATCACGAAGCTTTTAAAGCAAACTTTAACGACCTTAAATCAAACCAGCGCGCTGGTTATGAGATAACCGACTACATTACCCAGGGCGGACAGGCCTGGGTATTTGGCGCTGATCATGCCGACGGGCCGGCCGCTATTAAAGTCTTTAAACAATTTCACGACCCCGATGCAATTGATAATTTCAAAGAGGAAGGGCGACGCCTTAAAGAGCTTTCAGCAAGCGACTATATCGCCACCGTTAAATGGCTCGACAGTGCGCCCGTAAAACTCGGCCGCAAAAGCGGAGCAACCTTCCTTGAATATCCCTACATGGTTATGGAACGTGCCCAAAGTTCGGTTAAAGAGCATATTGGTGCGCCAGATTTCACGACCAACCAAGCAATCGCTTGGCTTACACAGGCCATGGAAGGCATTCGCTACGCGCATGGCGAGCTATCCACCAACACAGCACCGACCGTTCACCGAGACATTAAGCCGGCCAATATTCTAGTTATTAATGGGCGTGCTGCTGTCACCGATTTTGGTATCGCCGTATCGGGCCACAACAGCGACAGAACTATTAGCAAAACACAGCTTCCAATGGGGACGTTACCCTATATGGCACCGGAACAATTTCACGGGAGGGCTGTGCGCCGTAGTGACGTATATAGCATGGGCGTAACTGGCTACCAGCTGCTCACCGGATTGCTGCCAATTAATGCGCATGGAGATTACCATACGTGGTACCTCGCTCACCAGCAGGATAACGTCCACATTACCGAGGTATATAAGCCCGACGGAACACCTGATTATCTGGCAATGGCCGCACAAGAGGTGATGCTCGGTGCGCTCAAAAAGGACCCACGAAAGCGCTATGGTTCAATGGGCGAATTCCAAGATACACTTATTGAAACTGCCGCGCACACCAAAGAGCAGGCAGCAAAAAATATTCGCCACTTCCCTCTCTTAGGTGTTCAGCACCAGCCAGATGTCAGCGGCCAGCCAAAAAATGCCGAAGAGGCCACTGTCGCACTACCCCCAGCACAGACACAGGAGTACAGAACACAGCTCTTGGCCGCCACATACCAACCAACAAAAGAGTTGCCCGAAGAAAAACAACAAGAAGAACCAAAACCCGAAACACGCGTACAGGCTATGGGTCGCCGCGCCTTTAGCGGTCTGCTCGTAGGTGCGGGTACGTTATTCATCGAGGAGATTGTGCGCCGGGGATTTTTTGTACCCGAGGCGCCCGTAAAGCCCGAGGTACTAAGTGCTAATGAGCAGGTCGTCAAGGCCGCTACAAAGGTCATTGACTTGTGCAAGCAACGTGGGCAAACGAGCGACGTCTTCCATCTGGTACGAAATTTGATCCCGGTCGACGCCAAAGCCGCATACGAATACATTAAAGACCTGCCTGTCGAACAAAAGTCGTGGCTCGCCGCTGATCTAGCGCAATACGACCCAGCTAACGCCGAAAAAATTATGGTCACCTACGAACAATCCCACGACTATACGTCGGCGGCACGTATAGCGATTGCCCTCTCGTATTACTGCAAAGAACATCTTAGCGACGCATCGAGCAAATACGTGTCAGGTGTCCCTGTTGACCCAGTCAAAAAGGCCGCATACACTGCTGCGGTTCGAGTTGCCAACACCTGCAATGATGCCGACATTCAGGATATGATCGACATTGCGGGTAGCATATCGTATCGTTACTCAAACTTTGGTAAACCCGTCGACAAAGCCCAGCAAAAAGTTGAAGCCCTCCGCACTGCCGGTAAGCACGATTTTGTTGAAATGTTTTGCCGCGTTATTGCCCGAGACAACTCATCGACAGTGGCAGACTGTATCAGATACTACCAAGACCAGATCACTAAAAGGACTGGTGATCAGCAGGCGAAAATGCTCCAGATGGCTCGTGACCTTGCGATTGACATCGCGCCATTTAGCCCAGAGACCGCCGTCGCAACTATGCAAGCATTTGATACCCAGAAGGCTTCGAGCGACTTTAGCGCAGCAGCAGATGCCATTGCCGTTGCCGTAGCTCCTTATGAACTCAGCGCTGTCTCAAAATATATTGTCGAGGACGCCTTCACACATAAAAATCGTATGCCGCTTGGTATCGCCATCGTTCGGCGGATGCCCGGCATGTACCACACGCTCAGAGGAGAGATGACCGGCCCGTACCTACCCTGGTATGAGTTTGCCTATGACCCTACGAGCGAAAAAGCACAAAAAGCCCTTGATGCTTTGAACGATGCTAATTTTAAGAATTCTGCCTATTGGGCCACAGTTACTGCACTCAAAAGTCAAACTTCTGAGCAGAAATAAATTGTGCTATATTTATAAGCAGAAGCAGTAATAGCGGGGCAATTTAGTTATGTCGAGACTCCCTACACCAGGTTCCGACGATGGGCAATGGGGTAATATCCTCAACGATTACTTAGGAGTATCGCATAACAGCGATGGCACTCTTAAATCTGCAAGCGTCAGTTCTGCAGGAGCACTAACTTCTGGATCAGCCGCAGGTGGCGACCTGAGCGGCACACTACCCAACCCTACCGTTGCCAAGGTAAACGGCGTTACCGTGAGTGGCACCCCGGCAAGTGGCAAAGTTCTAACCGCCAGCAGCGCAAGTGCAGCCTCATGGCAAAGCCCCACCACAAACGCCTGGCAGTTTAACGTCAAAAGTGCACCATATAACGCAGCTGGCGACGGCACCACTAATGATACCGCTGCAATTCAGGCAGCCATTGATGCAGCCGCAACCTATGCAGCCGCCAATAATGGCTATGCTGAAGTTCTCTTTCCGCCCGCTACCTACCTTGTATCTTCTGCCGCACGCACCGACCGCAGCGGCAATGCCCAGCTGGCGCTTCCTATTGTCAGCGTAACGAGCAATAAGGTAACGCTGGCGCTTATCGGCGTTAGTGACGCTGCGTCCATGCCGCACTGGAATGCCACAACCGCACAAAAAAATGGTGTCATGATCAAGTCTACCTGGAATGCCACCGACCTCTCGGGCACATCCAACGAAGGAAGTGTTATTGGGGGCCCAACATTACCAAACGGCTACGTTTCGGGCGCTAATTACTCAAACTGCAACATTGTCATTCAAGGCATTCAGATACAAGTACCATTTACGAGTCGTGGCTCCGACACCTCAGGTATAGACTTGCGTGGTATGGCAAACGCTCATCTTGAAAACGTTTCTTTCTTCCCGGCCGCAACGCCAACACAGCTCAACGGCACGTACACTACACCGGGTTGGGCTTTTGGTATCGCAATGCCCGTTCCAGGCAACAACGACCTTTCGGTGCTTCGCAATGCAAGCGTCGAGGGCGCAACCTACGGTTTTTACCTTGGTGAGCACCTCACTGCTGACCGCCTTGCAGCCATTTACTGTTACACAGGCATACTCAATGGTCCCTTCTTTAGCTCAGTTGGACAATTCCATCATAACGTCATTAATAGTGCGAGCGTCGAAGCGTGCGTTAACGGCATCCAGACCGTTGCAAGCGGCAAAATCGTCGTCAATAGCCTCTCTGTCGAAGGGAGTATGAACCACGTAGTGGACAGCACTGGCAATGCCACTGGCCTCATTAACCTCGGTGGCATCATAAGCACCATTAATGTATCTGATCCAACTGGTATCAAGGTAACGTATATCGACAGCAAGCCTGGCGCCGCCACGGCACCAACTATGTCAGCATCGGCAAGCGCTTTTCGTAACCCATTCTGGCGCGACGCTGCCGTGCAGGTCAACAACGGAACAGCTACTGTCAGCAATGTGAGCGTTGATGGCGCAACCATCTTGACTGGCCCAGGGCACGTTATTGTGCCGTCTGGCAAAAAGATCACCGTCACTTACTCAGGTGGCACACCAACGTGGTCTTGGACGCTTCTATAAGAGCAGCTTCATCATTTTGCGCCGAGCAGTAAGCCAATTTTAGTGATCGGCTCATGCTGGGGGCCAAGTGTTCTTAGCTGCGCATCGGAAACGCCCATCTTTTGAGCAGCTCTACGAAATAGCCTCATGTCTACCGCACCTATCAATAGTGCAGTTTTAAGCGCCGCTTCAACATCGAGGTATGCTCGCATTTCATCAACGTCCGTCAAGTAACGCATCACAACCTCTGCACCCCAACCATAGTTAGCTACCCGTGATGGCGCTATGGCGATGTATC
>Ga0157371_10000735_pt1 | contig 38329 bp, 62 predicted proteins | sample C45metaG_FD_113462 | JGI IMG/M metagenome (GOLD analysis project Ga0157371, IMG submission 113462) | Corn rhizosphere microbial communities from Kellogg Biological Station, Michigan, USA - C4-5 metaG | ecosystem: Host-associated > Plants > Roots > Rhizosphere > Soil | place: USA: Michigan... | reverse complement strand
TGAGTCCACCCATGCTGTCGCTGCCGGTCTTGGCGAGCTCGTCATCGGACACCTCGAGGGCAGCGACGCGCTGCTGGGGCTGCTCGACCACGGGCGCTGCCGCGGCGGGGGTCTCGGTCGGCGCCGTGCTCGGCGTGTCGGTCGGCGGGGTCACCACGGGCGGGGCCGCGATGCAATCCGACTCGACGGTGGCCGAGGCGAGAATCTCGTCACCGAACGCCGGGCCCGTGCGGACCTCCACGACCGCGTCGCCGCTGTCCTCGGGGAAGGTCAGATCGACGGTCTGCGACTTCCCCGCGGGGACCGCGATGGCCTGGGAGAAATTGCCGTTGACGTAGACGACCGCGGAGGCCGTGAGAATGTTCTCGCCCTCGTTGGTGACGGTCACGGTGGCCGCCCCACACGTCGCGGTGATAGTCGCGGCCGGGTTTGCCGGGCCCGGCTCCACGGGGCAATCGCCGCCGTACACGAACCGCCAGGACTCGGCGATGCCGTAGTCCTCGCCGAGTGTGAGCACGCCGTCCGCGGCGAGCGTGTCGAGCGCCGCCTGGCTCGGGTAGGTGTCCACCTGAGCGGTCACACCACACGGGACGACGCCCGCGGGGGTGGCGGTCTGCGGCCACGTCACGTTCTCGGCGGTGCCACCGTTCGGCATGAGCCACCATCCCTCGACGGGGACGGGCAGGGGAGCGCACTCGCCGAGCGTGTCGCCGTGCTTCAGGTGGCCCTTCAGCGCGTTGTCGTCGACGGTGAGCGTCTGCTGCGCCGGGGTGCCCGGCTGGTGGCAGATCACGACGGGGTCGTGACCCTTACCGGGCTTACCCGCCGCGGCCCCAGCGTCCCCGGAAGTGCCCTCCGTGACAGGTGCCTCCACAGTGGGCTGGCTCGGGGCGGCGTCGGACGCCGTTGAGGGTGTAGCCGTGGCCTCGCTGGGCGTCGATGTAGGGGTCTCCGGTACCGAAGGTGCGAAGTCCGCCGCCGAGTCGGGGGAGGTCGATGACGCCGGGGTAGACGAGATCGGCGAAGTTGCTGTGGTCGGCGTGTTGGGCGATGATGTGACCTCCTGTGTCAGGGCCGCGGGGGCCGTGTCGTCGGCGAAAGCGGGCGCCGCGAAGGCGAGGCCGCCGGCCAGGGTGAGAGACGCCGCCGTGATGGCGAGCGCCCGGGCGTGGATGCGCATGATGCTCCTTTGGTCGGGATGGTGCGTGGTCGGGATGGTGCGTACGTGGATGATGTTAGTGACGAGTTGTTGATGTTGTCAAGAGCTAGATGTAGCCGAGATCCTTGGCTTCCTCGTAGCTCATGATGCCGAGGCGCTTACGGGCGAGCTTGGCGCCCTCGCTCGAGTTGCAGCTCAAGCACGTCGGACGGATGTTGTCGCGAGCGTAGGTGCCGCCGAGGACGCCGGGGATAGGCCAGCGGTCGACGGTGACCGACTCGAAGAAGAGTACGGTCCCGCAGCCGTTCGCACAGAGACAACTCTCGCCATCGCCGAACTGCTCGAGGAGCCACCACTTGCGCTCCCGGCGCACTTTGGCGGATCCGGAGCGGGGGTGCTTACCTTTGCGGCTCATGGCCTCCTCCTGGAGATGAAATAGTGCGGCTCGTCAGCCCGAGCGCCGCATGACCAACAGGTGCCATCGAAGCCGGCGCGGACATGCTTTTGACCATCATGGAGAGTGCGAGGATCCCAAGAGCGGAGCGAAAGACGGATCCCGTACATGCTCATCGTCTCCGGTCCTTCCGTGTCGGCCGGCGGAGCGCGTCGGCCCGGACGACGGTGCTGAGGCCATCGGACCACTCCACGCGCGCCTCGACGACGCCGCGGGTGTGGACGAAGCCGACGACGACGCCGAGCCGGGTGCCGCGGCCGTGGCCGAGGGCGACCTTCTTGCCGTGAGTGACGGTGAAGTGGCGGGCCTTCTGCTCGCGGCGGATGGCGCGCTCCTGTCGCCGGGTGCGGCGAGGGATGCGGCCGACGAGGAGGTTGCGGGCCTTCATCCGAGGTACCCGTCCTGCTCCCAGGCCGCGAGCGACTCGTTTGCTTCGGCCAGCTTGGCCCGAAGCTCCTCGATCTCACGGCGGGCGGTAGCTAGCTCGACATGGTCGACCGCCGCGTTGTCCCTGAGCTCTTGGATGGTTCGACCGTCACTATCAGCGGCACGACGCTCCTGGGCTAGATCCGCTTGATACCGCCGGCGGCTGGCCCAGAGGGTGCGGATGAGGCGACGGTAGTGAACATGACGCACAAGGGAGTGGACGCTGGCGGTGTCGGCTAGTTTCTTGAATTGAGCAGCTTCGGCCTCCCACTCGTCCGCCCGTTTGTGGGCGGTCACCGCAGCGGTCTCGGCGGCCTCGAGCTCACGGCGGAGGCTGGCGATGTCCTCAGCCCAATTGCGCTTGGCCGAGGTGACAGCGTTGAGGTCGTCCTGGAGGCGCTGGGCGCGAAGCTGGGCGACGTGACGGGCCTGCTTCTCGACCTCGAGCGCGACCTGGCTATCGACGTAGGCGGCGGCGAGGGCGTCGTAATTGGCGAGCACGTCTCTCCTGGAGACGCGGCGGGGGATGAGCATGGGTCAAATTCCTTTCGATGCGAGGAAGCGGAGCTTGCCGAGACGATCGGCCTCGGCTCTCCACCTCAACTCTTTCTTGTGTGCGGCTTGGTAATCGACCTCGAGGGCCCGGAGGATCTCAGCGTTGTGGGCCATGGCCTCGTTGATGCGCTTCTGGCCCTTCTTGCTGATCTTGTAGGCCGTGCGCTTCTGTCGCGACTTGCCGACCTCCTCGACGATCTCCTTGGCCAACCCCTCGGCGACCAGCTCGGCCACTCGAGGGACGTGCATGAGGCCGAGCTTGGCGAGGTCATCCTCGACGGTCATCGCGGCACCTGAAAAACCCAAGGGCGTGTGATGTCGGGGCGTGTTGCGGTTAGACGCCCTGCGGCCACGAGTTCCCATATGCCGGCAGCGTCGGTGTTGAATCGCTCCATCGCTTCAGAGAGACTGAGATTACGCGATGCCATGGTGGAGCGCCTCCTCGATGCGGTCGAGTGCCTGGCGGATACGGACGGTGTCGCCCGAGTCGTTGGCTCGGGCGTAGGGGGATGGGCGGACCATCGACCCGGCGAGGATGCCACGGAGGATGGTGCGCTGGACGCCGTCGAGGGGGAGATCCCGGCCGACCTTCTCAATGAGGTCGTCGGCCTGCTCGGCGGTGAGGGCGGGCTTGGTGGTGTGCAAGTGAATGCTCATGGGACAAAGCTAGTGGTGAGTCAACAACATGTCAAGTAGGCAACAAAATAGGCCCCCAGCCTGTCCTCGTTCTCGAGGAGGCCGGGGGCCTACCGCACTGCACCGCTGCCCATGCGCTACGAGGGCAGAATACCATGCCCGTCGAGGTCATTGGTCATCGTGACGGTCTCGGCGAGGATCTCGATGCAAACGGCGGGGATGTCGCCCTCGTCCACTGGGCCCGGCTGGACGCCGGCCTCACGGATGAACCACGGGAACGGCTCCCCGTCGATCATCAACGAGGCCTTGGACCCATGGCGCTCGATCTGGATGTGCCCGGCGAGGCGGGGCTTACTCTCGGCCATTGCGCAACACCTTCTGATTCTCGATGTTGGCCGAGCGCAACATCTCGATCACGGCGAGCTCGGCGGTCTCGGGCTGCCATCCCTCCTCGATGAGCTGGGCGCGGAGGCCCGAAACGGCGGAGGTCGCGAGGCGGGCCTGACCCATGGCGTCGAGCATCTCCTCCGCGCTCATCACTTCCCCCCGCGGCGGAGACGCTCGGCGGGGTCGAGGGCCTCGCGGCTCTCCTCGATGTCCTCGGCCACCTGCTCGACGGCGACGTTGAGCTGGCCGACGTTGTCGACGAAGGCCACGCCGGCGTCGAGGTAGTTGCGGACGATCTCGGCGATGCTCACGCCCTTGGCCTCGGCCTCGGCCACGAAGCGGTCGCGCTTCTTCTGTGTCGTCATCACGACGATCTGGGCGGGGTACTTCTTCCTGGCGGTCTCGGATGCCATGGTCTGATCCTCTCGTATGGGTGAGGTGGCCACGGCCTACCTCGGAGTGTTGTTAGCCTATCACTAACTGGTCAATGGTCAACAGTGCGAGCGACACCGATGGCACACCTTCCGCCGAAGGAGCCAATGGATTGCCCGCGCTATCGGGTAGAGCGGGGGGTCATAGTGGGAGCACATCGGATCGGTCCATTGATGCAGCTCCCTCACGGCGTCAACCTTCCCCGCATGACCCAGTCGGGGAGGTGGCCGAAGTGCCATCGGCCGGCGACGCCGTCGGCGAGGGCCTGGTGGCACTCGTACGCGCGGAGGTGCGCTCCCGGGTGGATGCGGTCGGCCGCCTTCTTCGCGACCTTGCGGGACCGGTAGATGAACTTCCCGCAGTACCCGCACCGCCCGAGCGATGCCTCGCGCGGCTCCCGTGGGGTCATCGCTCGCCCCTCTTCTTCTTCGGGGTTTTGGTGAGTTCCTGGGGGCCGCCGCCATGGGTCTCCTTGAGTCGTCCGCGGATTGCGGCGTCGAGCTCGATGAGGGCGCGCATATCCTCGCTGCCCTCGGTCTCGTCGAATCGGTTCTCAACGCGATAGAGCGCTCCATTGAGCGTTATGCACTTCACGATCTGGCCTCCCCGCCCTTGCTGGCGAGCTCGGCCGAGTAGTCGTGATCGTCGTCCGCGAAAACCGCCAAGATGTGCCCCTGATCCTCGACTATCGCATCTCCATCGAGGTCGATGTCGATGACGACCCTTGTCTCGCCGTGAAGGTCGTAGAATTTCCAGTCCTCGCCGGTGAGCTTGACGATGTCGCCAACCTCGATATTTGCGTCTCTCATCCGTCGATATCCTTTCGTTCGGTGGTGGGGGTAAGCTCCTCGGGTTCGGGGTAGCTCTCGACGTTCGGGGAGTGGAGGAGCGCGTTGGCCGTGAGGCTGTAGAGCGTCGGGCGCCGACCTGCTCCCTCCTTTCGGATGACGAAGTGCGACGTACCCAACTTCGGCCGGGCGGCCCGCTCGCTCACGTTGGCCGCCTTGCAGAAGTCCTGGAGGGTCATCTCCCCGCGGAGGTGGCGGCGGATGATCTTGTCCCACTTGCTGATCGCCTCGCCGGCGGTTTGGGTCATCACGGCCGACTCGCCCGCGTTGTAGAGGTAGAGGCCGCGGATGGTCTCGACGGGCGCGTTGCGGTTCTTCCCCGCGTGGTCCGGCTCGGTCGAGATGGCCAGCCACGCCTCATCGAGGGCGGCGTCGTCGGGGATGTAGGCCTTATCCCGCCAGAGCGTCATCACCGTGTCCGCGGCTCCCGCCATCGCCCCCGAGCCTCGCATCACGGGGCGGTCGCTGTCCTCCTCGGCCTTGCGGGGGTGGTGGGTGAAGAAGAGGGCGGCCTCGGGGTTGATCGATCGTGCGCGGTTCAGCGTGATCGACTGGAGGGCGGCGTCGTCCTCGCTCTCCACCCCCGACGTCATGGCGTAGGTGTCAAGGATGATGAGCTCGGCGTCGGCGGCGTGCCGGCGGACCTTCTCGAGCTGATCGTCGGCATTGATGTTGAACTGCCCGACGAAGCTGACCCACTGCCAGACCGTCTCATAGTCGCCGCCGTTGAATTCGCACCATGCCCGGATGCGTTGAGTGATGCCCGACGCACCTTCGCCGAGGATGACGAGGGTCTTGGCCTGCACGGTCGGCTTCCCCAGCCACGGCATCCCATGGGCCATCCGACAGATCATGTCGATGAAGGCGAAGGTCTTGCCCGTGTTGGACCGGGCGACGAGGAAGGTGATCGACGCGCGGGCGACGAGGCTCTCCACGATCCAGTCGACGCTCTGCTCCTCGAGCTCGTCGCGACTGAGGAGGTCGCCACCCGTGGAGTCCTCGGCGGCCAGGATGCGCCGGGCGTCGCGGGCGAGGCGCATGTCCCGGACGCGCTGGGCGAGATCCTCGGCGTAGTCGTCGTCATCCTCGTCATCGGCGTCGGGATCGGCCTTGACAAGCTCGGTGATCTCCACGACATCGTCGCCGTTCTCGGCGGCGGCCCGGGTGAGAGTGTCGAGAGTGTCCCGCCTCGGGCCCCAATTGTCGACCGAGCCCTCCACGGCCTTGTCCCATGCGCCCGCGTAGCTCGGATAGTTCCGGGTGTACGTCTCGCGGGCGAGGGCGAGAGCGTCGGGCGCGCCGGCCTTGCCGAGGGTGCCGAGCTTGACGATCTCGCGGGTGATGCGGAGCATGTCGTCGTGGCTCGTGCCCTCGGGCTTCACCTGGCGGACGAGGGCCTGGAGTTTCGCGCCGGGCTTCCCCGGCTTGCACGACTCCACCCAGGCGTCGAACGAGGTGCCTGTCGAGACGGCGGCCCGCTCGCGGGGGACGCACGCCCAGGCCGGGGCCATCGCGAGTTTCGGCTCGTCGGTCACCTCGGGCCCGTAGTAGACGAAGAGACCGTGACCGGCCCGGATATCGACGTCGCGGACGGGCGTGTTCTGGGCGACCGTCCACTCACCCGCGGGGGCGCGGAAGAGGTAGTGCTGGCCGCCGCGGCCGGTCTCATAGTGGAAGGTGGTCGGGATGGTGATACCCGCGGTGGCCAGGTTGACCGAGCCGTGCTTCCCGTTGCCCTCGTCGACATCGGCGACGATGAGGCGGGCGCGACCGCAGTGCACGCCGATCCAGAGCTTGCTACCCGGCGTCGAGCGTTTCCCGTCGGGGCTCGGCACGCCGGCCGTCCACCACGTGGCGATCGTCTCGGGGTCGGTGGTGGCCTCGGTGAGCCACTTCACGAGCGGCTTCTTGTCGCGGTGGCCGTCGCGCTCGACGAGTTTGACCGGGAACACCGGCCAGCCGAGCTTGGCGAGAGAGAGGGCGACGGCGAGGGTGTTGGCGGGGGAGGTGAGCGTCGTCACAGAAGCCCCTCCTCGCGGAGCTTGCGGCGGATGCGGACGACCTGGCGCTCGGTGATGTTGAGGAGGAGGGAGAGCTCGATGGCCGAGCGCCGCTCCCGTGTGCCGAGGAGGACAGCCCGCTCACGCTCGGCGACAAGCTCGGGGCGGATGCTCACCTGAGCCTCGCCAGGGGACAGGCGGGTGGTGCGGTTGGAGTTGGGCTTGGCGATGATCTCCACGTCACTCCTCCCCGAGGATCGCGCGAGCCAGATCAAGAACGGCCGGGTAGTCGAAACCAGCGGAGGCCCGCAGGATCGCGAGTTGCGCGTCGATGGTGCGGTGCAGCGTCACGATCAACTCGGCGTTTGGCCGCTGCATTGTCCCGGTCAGCGGCGTGGGGCGCGATGAGTAGTCGATGCCCACTCGGGCGTCGAACTCGTCCTCCCATTGCGGTACCCACGGACCGCGAGTGGCGACTGCACTCTGGGCTTCGAGCTTGTCGATTGCAGCTTGGATGGTCTCGGCGGCCGAGCGGGCGTAGAGGTCGGGGTTGATCGGCGGGAGCGCCTTGATGTGGAGGTAGCTCGGCGGCGGCGACGTGAGGATGGTGCCGTGATGGTCCGGGCCGTTGCGGTGGACGGCGATCCGCTCTCGGAGCTCGCCCTTGAGGAAGCGGACGAGGTCCGTGCCGCACCCGCAGTGGAAGATGTAGCCAGTGCCCTGGGGGAGGATGGCCCACTTGCCGACCTTCTCACCGTTGATCGTGGCGGTGTGATCGTTGTGGAGGGTGGGCAGTGTGGTCGTAGCGGTCATGAGCGGGTCTCGCTTTCGATGAGGAGGTGGATGCGGTCGGCGGCGGACCGGAGGACGGAGTTGATGATCCCCTCGATGAAGGTGACATGCGGGTTGGCGGCCGAGGCTCCGACGGCGGTCTCGGCCTCCTCGAGGGCCTTGCGGCGAGTCTCGGCGTCGTGCTCGGCCAGCCAGCGGTCGAATTCGGCACCGCGTCGATCACGCGCTCGGCGGAAGTCCAGCCCGTCGTCGGTGTATTGGTAGGCCTGGCGGATCTCGTCGGTGCTGGGGGTGATCTCGGCGGCGGTCATGCGAGAAGCCCCTCGTCGGCGATGGCCTCGGCTACGTGCCGAGGGTGGTCGATCCATGAACCTCGCCACCCACATACGCAGACAGCAGTAATGTAGCTCCTTCGGCCATCGGCGATGTGCGCCGCGATGGTCTCGGCCACCTCAGCGATCGTGGTCTCGGTGGCGGTCATTGGGTCACCGCCAGGGTGAGCGCGATGGAGAAGAAAAAGAGAGCGGAGAAGAGCGCAACGAGGAAGGCGGGCCAGGTCGGACGGCGGCGAAGGACAGCGTTCTCTCGCTCGAGGCGCCTGGCTCTTAGCTGCCACCCCAAAGCGGCCATAGCCATCTTGTACTGGGGGTCATCAGGGCGGATCATGCGAACACCGGCGTTCCGGCCGGGATGGCCACGGTGTAGCGGCGGCCGATGCGGGGGCAGCCCGTCGTCGAGGTCATGTGCTCCACCCGCTCCTCCTCGCCGCACCAGGGGCAATGGATGAAGGCGGCGTAGGTCGTCATCGGGTGGACAGCAGCCCGCTCGAGACGGAAGGCGAAGGCGTAGGGGATGCCGTGGCCTTCGCGCGGTGGGAGGGGCTGCTCGGGGGTCGTGTTGATCTGGCGTAGAGGCATGGGCGGGCCTTTCGGTGTTGCGTCGCTCTGGGCAGTGGCGGCGGTGAGGTGACTCTAACATGATGTCGGAGGAAACGGTCAACGACTCGAGGGGTCATTCGGGGCACTTTCGTTCACCACTTACTCAGCTTGCTTTCAGGCTCATAATCTCGATTTCCGCGTTTCGAGGTCATGGGGGTCGGTCGTTGTGGTCGTAGCTCGGCAAAAATGGCCCGAAATGGGGCCCGTAGCTCGGCAAAAATGGGCCTGTAGCTCGGCAATTTATCTCGACGTCAAGATGACTTGCCGAGCTACGAGGGCAAAACGTGCCGAGCTACGGAGAACCGACCCCCTTGCTTCCCGCTGGCCCAGCGGAATCGAGTTTGTTGTACGGCACGCTCGGCACCATCTATATAGGGGGTAGCGAAGCGTAGGGGGGGCAAGTGCCGTACACAACGAAGGAGGCCATCGGCGAGGAGATGGATGAAGGTGTTGTGTCGTTGACTCGTTAGTGATACTGTCGCCCGCATGAATGATCGCACTGAGACCCAGCCCGCCGACACCCAGACCGAGACCGCTGGCGTTCGCGCCATTGATCGCGCCATCCAACAACTCCAGGGAGACCGAGCCTCACTCAATCGTCAGGCCGACGCCCTGGACGCCGAGCGTGTACGCCTCCTCGAGGTCATCGCCGAGCATGACCAAGAGCTCCGTGCCCTCCGTCGCGCTCGTGCTCGCCTCATCCGGGCCGAACTGGAGGCTGTCGAGAATGCGGAGGATCATGACCCGGTTCCGCTCATCTCCCCGGCCGCCCCCAACCTCGGCGACACGAGTCGGTGTGCTCGGTGCGGCTCGGCAATCCAGTACACCGCCTTCGTCGGTGCGCCCGCTCACTGGATGCATGTCTGATGGCCTCCCAAGCCGAACGCGAGAAGGCCCGCCGTTTCGAGATTGAGCGCGCCTTCGTCATGCCCGAGCCGAGACACGATTGGGTCGACGCCTCGCCCTTCGATCGCCCCTCGGCCACCATTGACCGCATCGTGGCCGCCTGCCGAGCACTCGGCTGGACGATCCAGGAGAAGTCCCGCCTCGACTGGCACGCCCCGAAGTGGGTATCGGTTGACGGAGGCCCCTCGGTCTACAAGGCCGCCCCCCGCGTCCAGTACCACCTCTTCGCCCAACATCCCAACATCGACATGTCGCTCATCGAGAAGCGGAAGTACGGCAAGGCCTACGTCCTCGGCGCCCCCGAAGGCAAGCCCCTCGCCCTCGACCTCGTCATGATCGACGGTCGCAAGGAGCGCCTCCGCTTCGGCGTCGGCGGAGAGCTCCGCTGGCAGCCCAGCACCATCGCCCTCACATCCATCGCCAAGACCATCACCGAGACCGGAGTCCCCGCATGACCATGAACGACCGTATTGCCGAGCTGCGACGCGACAACGACCGCCTCCGCCAGGAGATCGCCGACACCATGGCCCTCCGGGCTGAGTCGGGCTACGCTTACCGCGTGACCGACCGCGACCCCTTCCTCGAGCCGAAGCTGGACGCCATCCGCCTTCGCCACGTCGAGCGAGGGGACACCGTCCTCGAGGCCCGCGGCAGCTTGCTCGTCGTCGCCGAGACCGTCCGCATGGGTCTCGCCGGGTGGGTCTGGCTGCTCGTCCTCGCTTGCCTGACCGCCGGCCTGGCCCTGCTGGCGCTTCTCTTCATGCGCCCCTACCGCCGCATCGTCACCTACACGGTCACCCCGCGGGGCAAGGTCACCCGACGCATCACCAAGCGGGTGGCGTGATGGGACGCCAGGTATTACACGGGGGCCCGTTACTGCATGGAGGATGTGGGTGGGTGCGGGTGGTCCGATTGCGACGACCCCGAGTAGCCCACCGCAATAGACCCCCCTCGGCCTGGCCTATGTCAGGACACCCCCGAGGGGGGTCTCGTCGTATCCTGGGGGGCATGGGTGATGGGCTGGATGATCGGGAGTACCGAGCCAAGCGGCTCGCCCTCCTCCGTCGTACCCGTCGCCTTGGACTCCCCTGCTGGATCTGCCACGCCGACGATTGGGACTTCACCAACCCGAAGAGCAAGCGGTACTTCACTGCCGATCATGTCGAGTTCCGCTCTCACGGTGGGGCGCTGCTCGGTGAGCTTCGCCCTGCACACCTGGAATGCAACAGCCGAAGAGGTGCCCGGGGTACGGTCGTCAAGGCCGAGCCGACGACAGCATTGAAATGGTGATGCAGCACCGGGCACCGGGACGGTCTGGCCCGGACTCGAGCCTGGGGGGTTGACCGTCGATGTCGGGGGTGGGGGAGGCCCCCTCCCCGGCTCGGTGACAGTCTCCGCGTTGTAGTGACATGCGTGTGCGTAACCGGACATCGTTTTGACCATCCTGGGCTACGATTTGACCAAAACGACGAGGAGGGGATCGAGATGGCTCGACCGATCGCACCGTGCGGGACAGAATCGGCTCACCGCCGCCACCGTCGCCTCGGTGAGGACGTCGATGAGGCGTGCGCCGAGGGCCATGCCCTCTTCCTGGCCAAGCTCCGTGGGGACGCCGTCGACCTCGACGAGCTCGTGAAGCGCGCTCACAACGTCACCGCTCTCCGCATCGTCCCTCCGGCCGCCCCCCGAACCGAGACCATGAGCATCATCGACCACTCTCGGCCGAGCGCCCCCACCGGCGAAGTCCCCGACCACCTCACCGACCTCCTCGAGAACCTCGATCTCCTCCGCTCGGCGATGGAGATGGCGCTCCCGAGGGAGGTCGCGAGTCTCAGCCGACAGCGGCAGGCCCTCATCCGAGAGATCGCCGAGATGACCGAGAAGGGCGAGAAGAGCCTCAAGGAGCAGCTCGCCGAGGCCCGAGCGGCTCGAGAGGCCAGCCGGGCATGAGCGCTCCAGGCGAGCACGCGCACAATCCGCGTATCGTTCCTTGTGCTGAATGTGGCCGAGACCGATGGTGTGGCTTCGGGCCATGCCATCACTGCGGGGCCTTCACTCCTTGCGGTGGGGGCGCTTCATGACGCTCACGCTCGACGCGCCACCCATCACCTTCCCCGTCCCGCCCGACCTCATTGGCGAGCAGGAGCCGAGGATCATCCACCGGCCCGTCGACATCGACCCTGTCCTCAGCCTCGAGCGCCACGAGGAGATGAGCCTCCTTGCCGAGATCGCCGGCATCAAGCTCGACCCCTGGCAGGAGACCGGCGCCGAGGCGCTCACCTACACGCGGCCGGATGGTCGATGGTCGGCATTCGAGGCTTTCGTCGCGGCCAACCGGCAGCAAGGCAAGGGCACGATCATCGAGGCTCGGCAGCTCGCCGGCCTCTTCGTGTGGGAGGAGCCACTCCAGCTCTACACCGCCCACGAATTCCGAACCGCCCAGGAGATGTTCCTTCGCATCCAGAGCCTCATCGAGTCGACGCCGAGCCTCGACCGTCTCGTTGCCCGCATCCGCACGGCCGACGGCGAGGAGGCCATCGAGACGAAGAACGGGTGTCGCCTGAAATTCATGGCGCGCTCGGGGTCGTCCGGCCGAGGCTTCACCGCCCCCGCCCTCTACCTCGACGAGGCTATGAAGCTCAAGCGGCGGATGGTCGCAGCCATCATGCCGACGATGTCCGCGCTCTCGATGGAGATGCCGGTCCAGATCATGTACTTCTCGAGCGCCGGGGAGCAGGACAGCGAAGTGCAGGAGAGCATCCGCCAGCGCGCTCTCAAGGGCGACGCCCGGCGGCTCACTTACGTCGAGTGGAGCGCCCCCCGATGGGACGAGCTGCCGAAGAAGGATCAAGAGCGCTGGCCAACACCCCAGGCGTACCGCTCCGACCCCGAGGTGCACCGCCGGGCCAATCCGGGATGGAACCTCCGCCTTGATCCCGAGTTCGTCCTCGCCGAGCTGGAGGCTCTGACCACCGACGGCAACCCCGAGTCCTTCGACCGCGAGCGCCTCGGTATCTGGGCCAAGATCGGCGGCGACGGCGAGATCCCGCTCTCGACATGGAACGCCGGCCTGATCGAGGACAAGGCCACCCAAGAGGAGCTCGAGACGGCCGCCATGACCTCCGAGCGCCTCGCCTTCGGCGTCGACATCCCGAAGAGCCGCGACTCCGCTTCGATCGTCATGGCCTACAAGATCCCCGACACTGAGCAAATCTTCTGGCTCCTCGTCGACCGCAAGCAGGGGACCGACTGGCTGCCCGAGCGCCTCGCCGAGCTCAAGGCGAAGTACACGCCCCTCGGCTTCTGGGGCGACGAGCTGGCCCAAACCATCACCTTCGACAAGACCCTCCGGCGCGCCGGCGTCCGTCTCCGTTGGCTGAATTTCAAGCAGTACACCCAGGCGTGCGCGTGGGCCTACGACGCCATCATGGGCGAGCAGATCCTCCATGAGGGGCAGGAAGAGCTCACCGCCGCCGTCGAGAACGCGAAGCGCAAGGCGACCGTTGAGGCCCAGCTCTGGAAGTGGGCGCGTGGGGGCGTCGCGGACATTTCCCCGCTCGTGGCCGCTACCCTTGCATATCATGGGCTGAGAACGGCCGCGACAGGAAAGACGAAGGTGGTAACCGGATGACCGTACAGGTGCCCCAGCTCTCCATGAGCGACCAGGCCATCCTCGACCAGCTCATCACCCGCTGGCGGGCGAAGCTGCCACGCAACCTCCTCCGCTCGACCTACTACGACGCCAAGCAGCCCCTCCTCGACCTCGGCATCGCCGTCCCGCCGCAGCTCCGCGACATCGACCACGTCCTCGGCTGGCCCGCCAAGGGTGTCAACGCGCTTGCCCGTCGGTGCATCTTCGACGCCTACAAGCTCCCCGGCTACGACGGCGACGACCCCCTCGGCATCTCGGAGTTCTTCACCGCCAACAACATGGAGTCTCAGATCGCCCAGGGCATTATGTCCGGGATGATCCACTCCACGGCCTTCATCACGACGACCAACGGCAACGTCGATGTCGGCGAACCGGACATCCTCCAGAACGTCCGTTCCGCGAAGTGGGGGGCCGGGCTATGGGATCGACGGCGACACGCCCTCTCGGCCGCCCTCGCCGTCACCAACGTCGACCTCGAGACCACCAATCAGAGTGACGAGCTCCAGGAATTCGTCATGTACCTCCCCGATCGTGTGCTCGAGTTCACCAACCTCGGCAATGGCAAGTGGGACGTGTGGGAGCAGGACAACCCGATCGGCCGCGTGCCCGTCCAGGTGCTCCCCTATCAGCCCGAGCTCGAGCGCCCCTTCGGTCACTCCCGCATCACTCGGGCCGCGATGTCGTTGACCGATCAGGCCGCGCGCTCGACGTTGCGGACGGAGATTTCCGCCGAGTTCTTCTCTGCCCCCCAGCGGTACATCCTCGGGGCCGACGAGGACGCATTCAACGCTGGCGAGATCGGCGGCGTCAAGCGGGCGATGTGGAATGCCGTCATCGGCCGCTTCCTCGCGATCGGCCGCGACCCCGAGACCGACCAAATGCCCCAGGTCGGACAGTTCCCCCAGCACTCCATGGAGCCCCACAACGCGCACTTCCGCACCATCGCTGCGGCGTTCGCGGCCGAGATGAACCTCGCGCCGGCCACCATGGGCATCATCACCGACGCCAACCCCGCCTCGGCGGAGTCGTGGGCGGCGGCGAAGGAGGAGCTCATCATCGAGGCGGAGGCGGCCAACCGCGACTTCGGCCGCGCGCTCGTCCAGTCGGCCATCGACGCCATCATGCTCCGCGACGGTCTTAGCGAGCCGACCGACGAGATGCGACGCCTGTCGGCCAAGTTCCGCAACCCGGCGACGCCGTCCCGGGCAGCGGCGTCCGACGCGGCCACCAAGCAGGTCGCCACCTTCCCCTGGATGGCCCAGAGCGACGTCATCCTCGAGGAGCTCGGCTACGACGAGGACACCCTCGACCGCCTCCGTGCCGACCGCCGGCGGTTCGCCGTGGCCTCGCTCGCCGCGGCCCTCCCGGGTCAGGTCGCGAGCGCGAGCGGCACGCCCGAGGTCATTGACGCGGCCAGCCAGGGCGCGCCAGGCGAAACCGACGCGACGGGAGCCGACGAGGCTTCGGTGTTCAAGACCAAATTTGACGCGATCGGCGTGGCCGTCCGGGCCGGCGTCGACCCCGCTGACGCCGCCGAGCGTGTCGGCCTCGCGGGTCTCCGGTTCACCGGCGCGACGCCCGTGGCCCTCCGTCCCGTGGGGGAGTAGGTGGTCTCCGCGGCCCAGGTGCTCCGCTTCCGCGGGGCCATCGGCACCCTCACCCTCGCGGCGGCAGGGCAGGCTAACAGCGCCATCCGGCAGGCATGGAACCCCAACCCCGAGACCTTCCGGGACAACCTCATCGAGGTCACGCCGGCCGTCCTCCAGCCCTCCATGACCGCCGCCGCCCAGCTCGCGGCCGTGTTCTACGAGGATGCCCGGCGCGAGGCCGTCCGCGGCATGTATCTCGCCCGCGAGGACGACAGCCTGCCCCAGGGGCTCGTCGATGGGATGGTCCGCTACGCGGTCGCCCCGGCCTTCGGACAGTCCGACAAGACCGTGCTCAGCCTCCTCACCGCGGGGCTCCAGAAGGCCATTGCCGGGGCATCCCGCAACACCATCGCCGCCAACGTCCAGCGTGACAGGACGAGGGTGGCCTACGCGCGTGTCCCCTCAGCCGGATGCTGCGCCTTCTGCGCGATGCTGGCCAGCCGAGGCGCCGCATACACCTCGGAGGAGTCCGCCGGTGACGGGGACAGGTATCACTCCTTCTGTCGGTGCGTAGCGACTCCCGTGTGGGAGGGCCAGCGTCCGCCGTACGACGTGGCCCGATTCGAGGCCATCTACGCCAAGGGCATCAAGGATGGCTCATTCGACCTCTCCAACATCCGCGAGGCAACCGGGCGCGCCTAATCCGTCACCAGCGCATCGTTATCGGCTACACTCGCCCTTGACGCTGACGCGGAGCGGCCAATCCGCGGTAGAGGAGAATTCCACAGATGAGCGAGAACGACGGCAAGCCGACGACACCCGCAGGCGGAGACGAATCTGGATTCACGCCGATCCAGACCCAGGCCGAATTGGACGCAGCCCTCAAGGAGCGTCTCGACCGGGAGCGGAAGAAGTTCGCCGACTACAACGACCTCAAGCAGAAGGCGGAAGCCTACGACAAGCTCGAGGCCGACAAGCTGACCGAGACCCAGAAGCTGACCAAGCGCATCGACGAGCTGACCAACAAGCTCTCGGAGCGCGAGCAGGCCGACCAGAAGGCAGCTTGGAAGAAGGCCGCCGCCGAGAAGTATGGCGTCGCCGAGAACGTGCTCCGGGGGACCACGGAGGACGAGATCAACGCGCACGCCGAAGAGCTCCAGGCGCTCATCAAGCCCGCCGGCGACGACGAGGAGAAGCCCCAGCGGCGTCGCCTCGAGGTGCCGGGTGACGGTGGAAAGACTCCCGAGACCCCGGGATTGAACAGCGACAAGCTGCTCAACTCCCTCAAGGCAGCGGTCGGCGCGGAATAGCCCGGCCCTCTACCGCAAGGAGACCATCATGGCCGTAACGGCCCCCACCAAGACCACGGACTTCGCGGGCTTCCTCAAGCCCGACGAGGCCCAGCCCTACTTCGACCAGGCGCGGCGCTCGTCCGTCGTCCAGTCGCTCGCCCGCCAGGTGCCGCTCGGCGCCAACGGGATCGAGACCCCGATCGTGACTTCCAAGCCGACCGCCGCATGGGTGGCGGAGGGCGGCCAGAAGCCCGCGACCAAGGGGAGCCTCGCCCTCAAGTCGATGCAGCCCAAGAAGATCGCGGCCATCGCGGTCGTGTCGGCGGAGGTCGTCCGGGCCAACCCGGGCAACTACGTCAACATCTTCCGCGAGGACATCGCCGAGGCCTTCTCCATCGCGTTCGACGCCGCGGCTCTCCACGGCACCAACTCGCCGTTCGGTGCGGGCCAGAACATCGACGCGACGACCAAGGCCGTCGAGATCGGCACCGGTGACACCGTCTACAACGACATCGTCGCCGGCCTCGCCGCCCTCGTCAACGCGGGCAAGAAGCTCAACGGCTTCGCCTTCGACTCGGTTGCGGAGCCCCTGTTCCTCGACTCGGTCGACGCCAACAACCGGCCGCTCTGGATCGACACGCCACTCGAGGACACCGTCCTCTCGGGCGGTCGCCTCATCGGCCGCCGCGCCTTCATGGGCGATGGCGTCTCCGGGGGCACCGTCGTCGGCTACGGCGGCGACTGGAGCCAGGCCATTTGGGGCGTCGTCGGTGGCATCACCTACGACGTGTCCACCGAGGCCACGGTCACCATCAACGGCCAGCTCACCTCCCTCTGGGAGAACAACCTCGTTGCCATCCGGGCGGAGGCCGAGTACGGCTTCCTGCTCAACGACGCGGAGAGCTTCGTCAAGTACACCAACGCGGCGTAAGCCGTGAGGGGGTCGGCCTTCGGGTCGGCCCCCTTCCCGCATCGGACAAGCCCTACGAAGGGAAAGCCATCATGGCGAAGTTCAAGAGCCCCCGCGGCTCGGTCATCACGATCAGCGACGACGACAAGGAGCTCGCGCTCCAGCTCAAGGCTCAGGGCTTCTCGCCCGGCGGCAAGAGCGCCACGACCCCCGCCGGCAAGGCTGCCGACCCGACCGCCGCCGCCAAGGCCGAGGCCAAGGCGAAGGCGAAGGCCGACAAGGAGGCGAAGGCGAAGGCCGACAAGGAGGCGAAGGCCGCGGCCGACGCCGAGGCCAAGGCGAGGACCGACGCCGCCGCGAGCGAGAGCAAGTAGCCCCAGCGGTCACGCGCCCCCGGTCCTCTTCGGAGGGGCCGGGGGCGTTTCCGTGCGCCCATCCGGTACACTCTCCCCCAGGAGGTGCGACATGACCGATCCCACGCCCGAGCCCTGGGCAGACCCCGAGGACGTCATTGACTCCTGGATCGGCCCGAACCGGCCCGATGACGAGGATCTCGTCGCGCTCTGGATCGCCAAGGCCGAGCGCGAGGTGCGCCGCCAGGTGCCCGACATCGTCACCCGCCTTGAGGCCGACCCCGTTGATGAGCCGGACCTCCGCGAGAACCTCCGCGACGTCCTCGTTTCCATGGTGCAGCGGGTATTTCGCAACCCCGAGATGATCCGCCAGGTGAACGAGACCACCGGACCATTCAGCGAATCCCGCACCTACGGCGGCGACTTGCCCGGCGGCCTCGGCCTCACCGCTGACGAGCTGGACAAGCTCCGCCTCGAGTCGATCGCCGGCCGCGCGTTCGAGGTCGACCCCCTCGCCGGTTACGCCGGCCCGCCATGGAAGCGGGGAGCGTTGTGGCTCTGATCGTCCTTCGGCATCGGCAGGTCGCGACGGGGGCGAAGGACGCCTATGGGAAGCCGGTGATGGCTGAGGAGACCAAGAGCTTCTCGGCCACGGCGTACGCCCCGACGACAGGCGTCGATACCCCCGTCGTCGATGGCGTGCAGGCCAACCTCGGCGGGACCATCTATTTCCGCGACCAAGTCATCGACGGCCTCCCCTCCGACGAGTGGACCGTCCGCGGCGTCCGCTACGGAGCCGAGGGCCGCGCCTCTGAGTGGCGAGGGCTGGATGACGTGATCCGTGGCTCGGTCGTCACGCTCAAGGTTCAGGAGCTCGCTCGTGACTAAGGGCAAGGTCAAGATCAATCAGGCCGCATGGGGAAACGAGATCATGGCTGGCCAGGGGATGCGCAACTACCTCCAGGGCGTCGGCCAGAAGGTCGCGGGCAAAATCCCCGGCTCGACGGTCGAGGTTTCCTCCTCCCGTACTGTCCGTGGCGGCGGTCGGCGCGCGCGTGCGACCATCACCACTCCGATCTCGCTCTCCGACGAGGCCAAGACCGGACAGGCGCTCTCGGCGCTCCAGTCGGTCGTGCCCAACGCGCGAGCCCCGAAGAAAACGCAGGCCTACAAGCAGCGGGCCGCCAAGCGACAGAAGCGGAGAGGCGCATGACCGACGCTGGCGTGATCTTCTCCGACCTCGAGGCCGACACCATCCCTCGCCTCCAGGCGTGGCTCGACGCCCGCGCCGAGGCCGCCACCCTCGGCGTCGAGGTCTCCAATGCCACCGAGACCGAGGCCTTCCCGGCCGTCACCGTCGTTCTCGGGCCTGGCCTCGGCATGGTCGACACCATCGACGACACGACGCTCCGCGTGAACGTCTATCACGAGGACGAGGCCAAGGCCTCCCGCTTGGCGCTCCTCGTCCGGGCCTTCTTCGACAGCATCGCGGCCAACGGGAAGCCCATCACGCGCGCCCGAGTGACCGCGGGCCCCGTCGCCGTGCCGAACAAGCTTCGGGTGCATCAGTGGTATATGGTCGTCAATGTGACGCGACGCGGCACGCCCCTAACCTGAGAACCGACACACGACGCCCCAGGAGGCAGAAATGGCAACAGGAACCCTCGACAGCGGCAACGTCCGCGTCGCGGTCACCGGGGCATGGTACGCCGGCCCCACGACAGCCGCGGCACCGACCGCCGCCGACAGCGAGCTCGCTGCGACCTTCGTGAATCTCGGCTATCTCAGCGAGGACGGCACGACGCGCACGACCGACCGCTCCACCAACGACATCAAGGCGTGGCAGAAGGGTGCACTCCTTCGCCGCACCGTCACCGACTCGGGGCTGTCGTATCAGTTCACCCTCGTCGAGACGAAGAAGGAGACGCTCGAGCTCTACTTCGGCGCCGCCTTCGACGCGGATGGCTCGATCGACATCGACCCCGGCGAGACCGGCGGCCGCAAGTCCTTCGTGTTCGACGTCATCGACGGTGACGAGGTGCTCCGCGTCTACATCGCCGAGGGCGAGGTCACGGAGGTCGGTGACATCACGTACGACTCGGGTGACCCCGTCGGCTACGAGGTGACCGTCACCGCCTACGCCTCCGCGGCACTCGACGGAGCGGCCGAGCGTCGCTTCTACCCGTCGCTGGCCACCACGCCGTAACCCAGACCGGCCCGGGCGTCGTCTCTCAGGGGCGCCCGGGCCGCTCCATCCCCACCTGAGAGAATCCACCTGAGAGAAGGATGCATCATGGCGAAAACCGTCGACATCACCCCGGCCGAAAAGCGCGAGGATCTCGTCATCAACTACGGCGACCTCAAGATCGGCCCGCTGCCCGGCGAGGTGCCGAGCGAGCTTCTCGAGATCATCGACGCTGTCCCCCAGCCGAAGGTGCGCGCCGGCAAGCAGCTCGAGGAGTACAACTCCGCCGTCGGCCAGGTCACCGCCGCCTACCTCTGGCGCACCCTCATCCCCGAGGGGCAGCGCAAGAAGCTCAGCCTCAAGGATGTCAACGCCATCCTCCCGGTCTGGACTGAGCACGTCGGACTGGGAAAAGACTAGAGCTCAGAGCGCTCCTCAGGGAGCACCCTGGGCCTCTCGTCTACGAGCTTCGGCGGGGTGGGTTTCGGCTCTCGGAGATCGACACCAACCCCGACGAGGTCGCCATCTACGTGGAGCAGGTCGCCAACACGGTCGGCTCGCCCCTCCATGCCGCCGTGCGCGGATGGAAGTACCCCGCGACGCGTGAGCACCTGGCCATCCTGGATCTCATCGACGTCACCGGCGCTGCCGCCTCGACCAAGAAGCGGCCATGGAAGCCCGTGCCGCGACCCTGGGAGGGCGTCGGCGTTCGCGTCGGCGGGACGAGCCTGCCGCCCGACGAGGCCAAGGCGCTCCTCGCGCGCAACGCCGGCCGAGCCCTCCCTAGTTGACGAGTTGTTGACGTGCTATAGTCTGGCCATGAGCGTCATTCAGCAGCAGTGGATTCCCGGAGATCCCCCCACCCTCGTCAACGAGTTCGTCACCAATTTTGACGGGCAGCCCGACCCCGACATCGAGCAGTGGCTCGAGAGTCACGGGGCGTTCGTCTCCTGGCTTCCGAGCGAGGAGGCCGTCGTCCTCATCGACTACAGCGGCGGCGAGGTGACAGCCCGCAAGGGTGCCACGATCGTCTATGACACGGCGGGCCTCGAGGCCTTCTGTGTCTACAACCTCGGCTAGCCCCTAACGGCACTCTCCGCCTCCCTCCGGTAGGCTGTCCCCAGCACGCCGAGCGCTGGGAGGTGGAGAGTGGCCGAGGTCGCCGTCGCCGAGGTAACCGTCATCCCGGTTTCCAAGGGCGCTCAGAAGCAGATTGAGCAGCAGCTCGGCGGCGAGGCGGCGGGTCAGGCGGTCGGCGCGAAGGTCGGCGCTGGCATCACCTCTGCCCTCGGCTCGATCCTCAAGGGCACCGCCACCACAGCCATCGCGGGTGCGTCGGCATCCATCGGCGCCGCGCTCGTCGGCGGCTTCGCCCGACTCAACAACATCGACGTCGCCCGGGCCAAGCTCACCGGTCTCGGCACCTCCGCGGAGGCCGTCCAGGCCATCATGGGCGACGCCCTCGCCGCCGTGAAGGGAACCGCCTTCGGCCTCGGCGACGCGGCAACGGTGGCCGCGGGGGCGGTCGCCGCCGGCATCAAGCCCGGCGAGGAGCTCCAGGCCGTCCTCAAGGCCGTAGCCAACTCGGCCGCCACGGCCGGCGTCGGACTCGGCGAGATGGGCGCGATATTCAACAAGGTCGCGTCGACCGGCAAGGCCCAGAACGACGTCCTCCAGCAGGTCGCAGACAAGGGCATCCCGATCTATCAGGCCCTCGCCGATCAGCTCGGCGTGACCGCCGGCGAGGTGTTCGACCTCGCATCGGCGGGCAAGATCGGCTTCGGCGAATTCCAGGCGGCCATGATCGCAGCCTCGGGCACGGTGGCCGCCGAGATGGGCAAGACCATCCCCGGCGCCTTCGCCAACCTCAAGGCATCCCTCTCGCGCATCGGCGCGGGCCTCCTCGGCGGCGTGTTCCCCTCGGTCGCCCCGCTGATCCTCGGCGTAACCAGCGCCCTCGCCCCGCTCGAGACGCGCGCCAAAGCCATCGGCGACGTGATCGGTGCCCGGCTCAACCCGATCCTCCAGTCCTTCACCGGCTTCCTCGCAGGGGCCAACGGCGGCCTCGAGGGGCTGGCGGCCAAGCTCGCCCCGCTCGCCCCCATCCTCGGGCCCCTGGTGGGAATCTTCGCGGCTCTGGGCGCATCCGGCCTGGGCTCCCTCCTGGCCATGATTCCCGGCCTCGGCGGCCTCGCCGGGCCCCTCTCCGCGCTCGCTGGCCCTTTCGGCCTCATCGCCGCCGCGATCGCCGGACTGATCGCCGTCTCCCCCGAGCGCCAGGCAGCACTCTCGACCATCGGCGGCCTGCTCCAGCAGACATTCGGGAACCTCTTCACGGCCCTCGCGCCGGTCATCACTCAGGTCGTCGGCGTGCTCGCTCTCATGGCCCAGACCGTCGGCGGCGTGCTCGCCCAGGCCCTCTTGACCATCACGCCCTTCCTTCTCGACATGGCCAACCTGCTCGGCGGCGTGCTCATCGCGGTCCTGCCGTCCCTCCTCACACTCCTCACCTCGCTCACCGGAATCTTCTCCGCGTTCGCTGGGGCCATCGTCCCGATCATCGGTACCGTCCTCGATGCCATCGGGCCCGCCTTCGCCTCGCTCGCGCCCATCCTCGGCATCATCGTCCAGGCGCTCGTCCCGCTTGTCTCCCTGCTCTCCACGGCCATCATGCCGATCTTCAATGCGCTCGGGCCCATCGTGACCACTCTGGTGTCGGCTATCGCCCCGCTCATCCCCATCGTTCTCCAGCTCGCCGCGTCGCTCATCTCGACCCTCGTGCCGATCTTCACTCAGCTCATCCAGACCCTCGCGCCGGTCATCTCCATGGTCGTCGAGTTCGCGAGCACCCTTATCTCGATGCTCGCGCCGATCATCACGGCCCTCGCGCCGATCATCACCCAACTCATTACGGCCTTCATGCCGCTCATCTCGGCCATCCTCACCACGCTCATCCAGGTCGTCGCCGCGCTCCTCCCGGTCCTCCAGCCGATCCTCGACCTCTTCATCCAGCTCCTCACGCCGATCCTGTCGCTGATCCAGCCGCTCATGCAGCTCGTGTCGGCCATCATCCCGCCCCTGTCGGCCGTGCTCACCTTCCTCGCCAACGTCATCGGCAACGTCCTCAAGGGTGCCTTCGCCTTCCTCATCCCGGTCATCCAGGGCGTCGTGAACATGCTCTCGAGCGTCCTCGGCCCGACCATCAACGCCATCGTCCAGATCCTCAACGGCGTCATCACCTTCCTCACTGGCGTATTCACCGGCGACTGGAACAAGGTGTGGAAGGGCATCGGCGATATCTTCTCGGGGATTTGGAACGGCCTCACCGGGATCGTCAAGGGCGTCGTCAACGGCATCATCGACCTCATCAACGGCGTCATCGGCGGAATCAACAACCTCGCCGCCGGCATCAAGTCGGCGACCGGCGGGGCCATCGATCTCCACATCGGCAAGATCCCCCATCTCGCCGACTCGGGCACCGTCCTCCCCCGCCCGGGCGGGACACTTGCGCTCGTCGCCGAGGCGGGCAAGCCCGAGTCGGTCGTTGACACGGGCAAGCTCAACGACCTCATGGATGCCGCCGCCGAGCGTGGCGGCCGAGGTGGTCCCGGCGTCTACATCGACAAGGTCGTTGCGCCTGACGAGGACGTGGAGACCTCGGGCCGTATCCTGGGGCGAGAGATCGATCGAGTTTTCAAGGGTGAGATATGACGACAGTGAGCCTCGGCCCGTCCCTCGTCCTCGCCGGCGGGCCTGCCGACGCGGGCACTCCGGGATGGTACTTCACCCTGCTCGGCGACTGGGATGCAACCTCGGAATCCAAGAGCGACATCGACGAGCGCGACGGGGCTAACGGGGCCTTCGCCAACGTCCAGGACTTCCGCACCGCCCTCCCCTACAGCGTCCACGGGGTATTCCTCGGAGCGTCGCGGCTCGAGGTGCAGGCGGCCAAGAAAACCCTCAAGTCGGTCGTCTCCCGCGGGCGCACCGTCCCCGTGACGGTCGCCGACGCGGACAGCCCTTGGACCCGATACAGCTCGTGTCGGAAGGTCACTCCGGGCACCGACAACGGCGGCAACGAGTGGGATTTCGTCATCGACTTCGTCGCCTATGACCCAGTCATGTACGGGCCGGAAACCGCGTACCCCGCTGGCGTTGCGACGTCGGGCGGCGGCCTCCTCTGCCCGCTCGGCACCAACCGGACCACCGGCCTCGTCGACCCGACCGCGCCCTTCTGGGATTTCGGCGCCGACAGCACCAGCGGCAAGGTCTCGGTCACCAACAACGGCTCGGCCCCCATCTTCCCGAAGCTCACCGCCACCGGCGGACTCTCGGGCGGGTTCGTCGCGACCGACACCGCCCTCGGCAAGACCGTCACCTTCGCCCGGCTCATCCCGATCAACTCTCAGGTCACCATCGACCAGCGCACCGAGCGGGCATGGATCGACGACCCCGCCAACGACGTGTCGGGCTACATCACGAGCAACGATTCCGACTTCTTCTCCATCGGCCCCGGCGAGACCCACATCATCCAATTCGCCCCGCTCGGCGTCGTCACCGGCACGCCGATCTTCTCGGCCATCGCCGCCGATGGAAACCTCTAGGAGCGCCCATGCCCCGCATCCTCGTAGGCGACCTCAAGACAGGTCGGCGCATCCTCAACCTCCCCGTCAAGGGTGGCTCGTTCTCGCGGAAGATCATGACCGCGGACTCCATCAGCGTCTCCGTCAACATGCTCGACCGCGACGCCCAGAAGCTCAACCTCCGCAACGCCGCCGCCGCCGCCAAGTCCTTCCTCGCCGTTGTCGAGGACGACGTGATCCTCGCCGCCGGCCCGATCTGGGGACACTCCTACAGCCGGAAGGACTTCACCCTCCAGCTCGACGCGCGCGGCATTATGTCGATGTTCGACCACCGGCTCATCCTCCCGGCCATCGCCGCCAACTACGACGTCACGAAGTGGACGATTCCCGACCCGAGCGACAACAGCCGCACCATCGCCAACCCCGCCCTCGCGTCGACCTACTCGGGTGTCTCCCTGGGGACGATCGCCAAGCGCCTCGTCGAGCAGGCGATGGCCTGGACCGGGGGCGCGCTGCCCATCGTCCTCCCGGCCGAGGAAGCCGACGGCAACCCTGACCATACGCGGACCTACAACGCGGTCGATTTCAAGCCCGTCAAGGAGGCGCTCACCCAACTCCAGGGCGTCGTCGGCGGCCCCGAGATCGACTTCTTCCCCCGCTTCACCGCCGACAAGCTCGGCATCGAGTGGGTCATGCGCGTGGGGACGGTCGCCCAGCCGCTCCTCACCTCGCCGAGCGTGCCGCGCTGGGGGGTGACGGCCGCCGCCTCGCCGGTCACCGACTTCGCGGTGGACAGCGACGCCTCGGGCATGGGCTCAGTCTCCTGGGGGCAGGGCGGCCGCCAGAACGACCGCGTCCTCATCTCGCGCGCATCGAACACCGCCCTTACCGATGCGGGCTACCCGCTCATGGAGATCCTCGATACCTCGCACACCTCCGTCTCGGTTCAGTCCACTCTCGACGGATACACCGCCCAGAACCTTCGCGACGGGCAGCGCCCCATCGAGGCGTGGAGCTTCTCCGTTCGCGCGCATCCCGTCGACCGCTACGGGAACGTCGCCGGGCCTCAGCTCGGCTCCTACAACGTCGGCGACTTCTGCGAGCTCACGTTCGCGGCGTTCGACCCGGGCGACGACGTCACCGGCCGACCAATGGCGGGCGACCCCTACCTCACGGCCAAGCAGACCTTCCGGCGCCGGATCGTAAGCCTCGGTGGGACCATCGGCAAGGAGAGCATCAAGATTCAGTGTGCCCCGGAGGTGGCGGCCTAATGGGCGACTATGGCAACCTCCCCAGCACTGATTCGAGCTTCGGGCCGCTCCGCGACGAGATCCTCCGCATCAAGGAGCGCCTCCGCGACCTTGAGCGGCCGAGCGGAACCGCGATCGGCTCCCTCGTCGATCAGGTACAGACTCAGCTCGCCTCCATCGATGCGCGAGTCAGTACGGCCATCGCGGCCAACTCCTACACCAAGGCCCAGATCGACAGCAAGGTGGCGTCACCGGGGGCCATCTCGCCGACGTCGGTGAGCGCGAGCGGCTCGGTTGCCGCCGGCGGAAACGTGTCGGCGAGTGGTCAGGTCATCAGTGCGGGAATCCTCAACTCGCCGGGCACCAAGGCCAACACCGTGACGGTCGGATACTCGGCGGTCTACATCGACAGCGCCGGCAACCTCGGCGGCAACACCTCGTCCCGCCGGTTCAAGACCAACATCACCGAGCTTGACGTCGACCTCGACGCCCTCCTCGCGCTCCAGGGTGTCCGCTTCCAGCGTCACACCGACGTGCTCGAGATGGGCGAGGCGGCACCGTGGCAATCCGGCTTCCTCGCCGAGGACGTCGCCGAGGTGCTTCCGCTGAACGTGTGGCATGACGAGGACGGTCGCGTTGAGGGCGTCCGATACGAGGAGATGGTCGTCCCCATCATCATGGCCCTCGCGCGCGAGCACAAAGCCAGGATTGACGCAGAGGACCGGTACACTGACCTAAGCAAGCGAGTCGCCGCTCTGGAAGGGAAAACCGCATGACGCTCCGCAAGGGCCTCCCGGTAAAGCTGGGGGCGACCGACGCCGACGACACACGGCTCGACTTCCGTAACCTCGTCGTGTGCAACGCCGACGGCTCCCCGCGCGGTGGTGTCACGGCCCCGGTCGGGGCCAACCTCGTCTCCGCGACCGCGAGCATGAACGTCTCCGTCGCCGCCTTCTCGGCTGTCGCCGTCCGCGACGGTGGATGTGTCCTCCTCGCCAATGATGGCCCCACCAACGTCCTCCTCGGCGCGGCCCCCGCGGCCAACTCCCGCATCGACGTCGTCTATGCCAAGCAGAACGACGCCAGCGGCACTGTCACCGTCCCGGACGCCAACAACTCCCCGGTCCTCGGCGTTGTCGCCGGAACGGCTTCCCCGTCGCCGAGCGCCCCAGCGGTCCCGGTCGGCGCGGTGAAGCTGGCCGAGGTACTCATCCCCTCGACCGCAACCGCCACCAACTCGGCCGGCGTCATCATCACCCAGTCCGCCCAGTACACGGCGGCCCCTGGCGGCGTCGTCCCCTTCCGGCTCACCGCGGACCTCCTCGCATGGTCGAACCCCCAGCCGGGCCAGCGAGCCGACACCTTCGCCGGCGACCACTACGCCTACCAGGGCGCGAACGGCTGGCAGATCGATCGGGCCTTCGCCGAGGCGAGTGGCGGCCCCATCGTCGCGTCGCTCTCGAACGTGGCGAGCACCATTCTGACCATCACCTTCCCCCCGGGGCGCTTCACGCAGCCTCCCGTTGTCACTCCGTCGATCATGAGCTCGCCTGGTGTCGGCCGCAAGCTCGGTGCCCAGGCAACCGGCATTACCGCGGCCGGGTGTCAGATCGTTGTGACGACCGGCGACCAATCGGCCGTAACGGCCGGCGTGAATGTCGGCTATGTGGCCAAGCAGATGACCGCGGCCAACGCGGCGGGCTAACCCGGAAAGGCACACCATGGCATTCTTCGTACCGCTCGCCTACCCCGTCGCCACCCGCAACGTGTCCGACAGCTTCGCCGACCATGTCGCGCGCGGCTCGGTCAACCCCGGCACCGACTACACCGCGCCTTACGGCTCGGAGGTCGTCTCCGTCAACGACGGCTATGTGGCCGACGTCGTCCTTACCAACTACGGCTCGGGCGGTCGCATGATCTACGTTGACCACGATGACGGCTCGGGGGTTGACTACCTCCACCTGTCGCGGATCGACGTGAAGAAGGGCGACCGCGTCCGCCGCAAGCAGCATCTCGGCTACTCCGGGGCCAGCGGCTACGGGGATGAGCACTACTACGGCGCTCACCTCCATATCTCCATCCGCAACCGGCACGGCTATCACGCCATGAACGCCGGCAATTACGACTTCGACGCAAGCATCAAGGCCCAGTGGGACACCGCCGGCTGGGCAACCGACGGGGGATCTACCCCCATCTCCAACGAGGAGGACACCATGGCCGTTCTTTCCGACGCCGACGCCCAGCGACTCGTCGCGCGTGTCGACATGATGTGGGGATGGATGGGTGGCGGCACCAACGCGACCGAGTTCTACCTCATCAAGCAGAAGCTCGACGCGATCGGCGTGGGCATCACCCGTGCGACCACCACCAACCTCTATCGGGCGCCCAACTCCTCGATCGCGGCGGCCGACGTCACCACCGGCTTCTGGCGGGAGTTCACCAGCCAGACCGACCTCCAGACCTTCCTCACGCTGGGGATCGTCGACCCGGACGAGCCGATCCAGTCGGTGAGCGCGGACACCTACAACGGCATCAAGGGAGAGTGTCGCAAGACCGCCCTCCAGATTGCCGCCTTCCAAAAGGGCACGGCGTAAGCTCGGTCATGAACATCACGAGAGGGGCGGCCATCGGGGGCCGCCCTTTCTCACGCTAGGGGAGGCCAGGATGATTCAGGGATGGGTGGAGCCGGTAAGTGGATGGTCGGCCTTCGCGGGGCTCGTGATCCTGGTGGTAGTGTCCCTCGTAAGGGGGTGGCTCGTGCCCAAGTCGACACACGTGCGAGAGCTCCAGGCCTCCGACAAGCGAGGGGACGAGTGGAAGGAAACGGCCCTCGAGGGCCGGAAAACGATCAACTCGCTGATCCAGACCAACAAGATCGTCGATGACTTCTTCCGCAAGGTGACCGTTCGCGAAAAGGACGAGGACAGCGTTACATGATGTTTGACTTCTGGAAGGCCAAGAAGCGGCGACGCGAGGCAATCGAGTCCGACATCGCCGAGGCCCAGCGCGTTCGCGAAGAGGAGCGCAACACGCAGCTCGCTCTCGCATCCGGGGTAGCATTTCTCGTGAGGCGCCGCGATACGAATGGCTTCGGGGACGACCTCGAGGTGACCTTCACCCCTCGACGACACGGAGCAGCATGAACACCCCCGACTGGCTCGACATCCTCCTCAGCCCCGACTATGCGGCCATTCAGGTCTACAACGCCATCTTCATTTTCCTCACCCTCATCGGAGCCCTCGCGGCCACCATCTTCTCGGTCATCTACTTCCTCTTTTTCCCCTGGACGAAGAACATGAGCGGGCGCTCGGTGCTCGGCCTGGTGTCCTCGGTAGCGGCCATCCTCTGGATCATCGTCCTCGCGCGATCGCTCGGCGACTACCCCGGCCGGTACCTGCTCACCACCATCGTCTACATCACCGTCCCCGCGGCCCTCATCGGCCTCCTCGTCCTTCTGCTCTCGAGGTGGGTGCGGACGCCCGGGCCGCCCGAGGTGAGGCGGCAGGCGGTCGCTGACGATTTTGAGCACACGATCCCCCCGCGACAGATCCGCCGTGGGCGTCGGTGATAGACTCCCGGCCATGACCGACAACACTGACACCGAGCCGGACGAGCTGCCCGCCGTTCACGAGTTCACCATCGATCTCGGCGAGGGGCGCTATCAGAACGTCGGCCTCGAGGCGGAGAACCGCGACGAGGCCCGGGAGATGGTCGCCGAGATGTATCCCGGCTACGAGATCCTGCCCGACACGAAGCCCAAGACCGAGGAGACCGAGACCAATGACTGACCCCGCCGCGAAGTACCCTGGCGACGCCGCGCACCTCGCGCTTCCCGCCGCCGATCAGAAGCTCATCACGCCGGGCAACGCCGGCGTCCCGACTCAGGTGGCCAACCCCCGCCGAGCATCGTGGCGCACCGTCGTCCAGGCCATCATCGGCATCCTCATCATCGCGGTTCCGCTCGTCAACCTCGTGCTGGCGAACGTCTCCGACTACCTCCAGAAGCAGACCGACGTCGCCGTGCCCGCGTGGGTGTGGCTCGTCATCAACACCGGCCTCGCCGTCACCGCGCTCGTGTCGGGCCTCATCGCCCGCATCATGAACACGCCCGGCGTCGCGGCCTTCATCGCGAAGTACCTCCCCTTCCTCGCGCCGATCAAGCAGGACGGCGCGCACGAGGCGTAAGCCCTACGACCATAGAGAAGAAGCCCCTGGGATCTCCACACGGCCCGGGGGCTTCTTCGTGCCCGCCAGGGCGACGCGGTAGGATTCGGCCATGACGACCACCCTGAACATCGCCGCCGACGACTGGGGCCCGGCAGGCTTGCGCGCTGCCAAGGGTGCCCGCGTCAATTTCGCCCTCTACCGAGTCGACCTCGGCCCCACCCGCCTCATCACGACGCGCCGCTGGACGATCGTGCTCGACGACAGCGGCAACGGCACCACCGCCCTCCCCGAGCTCGACCTCAACAACGCGGTCGTCATCAGCTCCACGGACATCCGAGGCTGGCAGAAGGTCGCGGTCGCGGGCTACCCCGATGGCGACACCATCGACCTCCCCGACCTCATCGACAACTACGCCGTCGACCCCGCGACGCTCGAGCCCCTGCCCGCGCCGGCCGCGTGGTGGGTCGCCCTTCAGGCCCTCCAGGCTCAGATTGACGCGCTGCCCGAGGGTGGCGACGGGACGCCTGGCGACAAGGGCCCGACGGGAGACAAGGGGCCGATCGGAGACCAAGGCCCCGTGGGCGAGCAGGGGGCAATCGGCGAGCAGGGCCCCACGGGCGACAAAGGACCGACGGGTGACAAGGGTGCCACCGGCGATAAGGGCCTGACCGGGGACAAGGGTCCGACGGGAGATAAGGGGCCAGTCGGCGAGCAGGGCATCCAGGGCCTCGCCGGCGACAAGGGCGCAACGGGAGACAAGGGCCCTGTCGGAGATCAGGGTCCGGTCGGCACCCAGGGCGTCGTCGGTGATAAGGGGGCCACCGGCGACAAGGGGCCCACGGGCGACCAAGGCCTCAAGGGCGTGACGGGCGATAAGGGGGCCACGGGCGATAAGGGGCCGACGGGAGACAAGGGCCCTACCGGCGACACCGGAGCAACGGGGGCGACCGGCGACGCTGGCGCCAAGCTCCTCGCGCTGGGCCCGAGTGACCCCGTTCCCGCGGGCACGCCGGCCGGTACCTGGATCGCGCGCTCGTGACCACGACGCCCACCACTCCGGGGTCGACGGTCAAGGGCAGCTCGGCGAGTTCCAATACCGTCGTTCTCGCCGTGCCCGGCGGCCTCCAGGACGGCGACGCCATCGCCTTCTTCGGCACCCACCAGAATCAGCCCCCGAGCGACTGGGCGCTGCCTTCAGGCATGTCGCGGATCGGCAACGCCTTCGTCGTCAACGATGCCGACTACCGTGGCACGATCATCGCGGCCAAGTCGATCCCGACGGCATCGGGCACGCCCTCGCCGCTCACCATGACCTTCTCGGGCATCGGCCGGATCGCTGGCTTCTTCGCCATCATCCGCGGGGCGAATCTCTCGAGCCTCGACGCCGGCCACCCCGCGGCCAAGGCGACCATCTCGGGCACCCAGCGCATCATGCCGAGTTTCAACGTGGCCGAGGACAACTGCCTTCTCCTCCTCGCCGCCAACAATCAGGTCACCTCGCCGAACGCGGACACCGCCACCATCGACGACGCCGCCATGACGCTCCTCGATGCGGTCGCTTCGCCGGGCGATACGACGGTCACCCGCAGCTCCCTCAAGGTCTGGAAGCGCTCGGTGAACGCCGGCGCGACGGGGACCAAGACCGTCACCTGGACCGGCGCGGCGACCGGCGCGAGCATCATGGCGGTCGCTATCCGTCCGGCCGCCGACGTCGCACCCTCGGTGGTGGCCTTCTCGAAATGGGATGGTACGGCCGAGCACGCCGTCACCGTGAAAATCTACGACGGGGCCGCCGAGAAGCCGATCACGGCCTTCGCGGTCAAGAGCCGGGATCTGACCGTCCCCGCCATGCTCGCCCTCCCGCGGCCGTTCTACTGGGCGCACCGCTTCGGCTCGGGCAATTGGGTCGAGTTCTCCGCGCGCGCGGCCAAGGAGGCCGCCTCCTTCTGGCTCGCCGACGCCCTCGAGTGCTCCTGTCAGTGGTCGGCGGACGGGACGATCTGGCTCTCCCACGACGCCTACCTCGACCGCATGGTGCTCGGCAACGCGAATGGGACGACGCTGCCGATCGCGTCGCTGACCGATGCTCAGATCCGTACCTACACGCAGGTCGCCAGCTACACCGACAACCCGACCCAGCCCGGCGAGAAGCTCATGACCCTCAACGAGCTCGACGCCCTCTATTCGGCCATGCCCCTCGTCATCGAGGACAAGACCTACACCCACCAGGCCGCGCTCCGCACCTGGATCGACGCGCACGGCGGCGCCGCTCGGTGTATCTGGAAGCAGGCGGGGCCGGGGAATCGCTCGGCATCAGCCGCCGGCCTGACGGCCTGGGGCTACTTCTTCTCGCCCGGCGACGGCTCGACCGATATGGACAGCTTCGCCGCGAAGCAGGGCCAATGGGATCTCGTCGGGATCTCCTACAAGCTCACCGACGCCGAGCTGGCCGCAGCGGTCGCGACCGCCGGCAAGGCGCGGATCGTCCCGCACATCCTCCCCAACGTGACCCAGAAAGCCCGGATGCTGGCGGCCGGGGCCCGAGGGCTCATGGTGTCGAATGTGCGGGACGTGATCCCGAAGCCCTTCTAGAAGTCGGTGGGAACGGCATCAATCGGGGAAGAGTGTTCGGCCGTGGAGTGATCCTCGGCTCCGCAGGTGAGGCACCCTTCTTCGATGACATCGAATGCATAAACATCACGGGTGGGATCGAAAGCCAGGAGCGACACGGAACGGCCGGCGTCGATGCACTCGCGGCGGGCGCTCTTGGCGGCGGTTTGGGTGATGAACGTCATTTCGGTGGTGGTCATGGGTCCAGCATAGGACATAAGCCAACAACTCGTCAACAACAATCAGAAGGGCGGGCGATTGGACTTCGCCGGGCGGTAGATGCGGTACAGACCACGCTCATCCTTCCCGCCGCCGGCGAGGACGAGGGCCTTCTTGTTGGGGAATTCCCGGGGGACGACCTCGCGGCCCTCCATGTCGATCAGGGTCTTGGACTTGATCGGGGGGACATCCGGGGCCGGGGCCTGATCAAGCGTCTCGGGGGCTCGCCAATGGCCCGACGTCGGCGGCGTTTCGAGGTAGTTGACCGCGGCCTTGAGGATGGCGAGAGTGTCGCGCGCGCCGCCGAGGAGGTCGTGATTGCACGACTCGCACGCGAGGCCCCGCACCGCGCCGGTCTTGTGGTCATGGTCGACGGCGAGGCGTCGCTTCCCAGGCCGGCGACGGCAGATCGCGCATCGGCCGCCCTGGAGGGCGAGGAGGCGGGCGTACTCGGCAGCATCGATGCCGTAGACCTTGAGCACGCGCGCGGCATGGGATTTGCGTGAGACGCACGCCTTGCACTGACTCGCGCCCTTCCCGAAGTCGACCTTGTCGACGAAGCTCTGGCATCCGGCGCACCAACGCTGCCCGGCGGGCCAGAGACGCTCGGGGACGCGCGAACGATGGAGGGCCTCGGGAATCATCGATCGGCGCCGCTCGGCCTCCTCAACGCGCTCCAGGACGCCGAGATGGCGGGTGTGGCAGACCTGACAGCGATGGCGTCCGCCCCACTTCGGACGGACGCCACACTCCATGCACGGCTTCGCGGCCATCTAGCTCGGCCGCCCACCGAACGGGAAGCCGCCAAACGACGATTCGACGGGGCCGCCGTCCTCGAACACTCGGAGGATGCGGTCGGGGTGGATGGTGATGGCCTGCTCGACGCGGGTGCCGCGGGCCCAGAAGCCAAGGAGGCCGTTCCCATAGGTCGTAACGATCTTCCCGCGGGTGACGATCGGCCCACCGGCTAGCTCGAGTTCAACCTCCACCTCCTTGTCGAGGTAGCGGGCGGTGAGATCCTCGCCCTTCTCGTCCTCGGTCTCGAGCTCGCCGAAGTCGATAACGCCAGCGTCGATGAGCACCTCGGCTACGTAGCCGCGGGCGGCCTTCTTCACGCCGGCCTCCTTGAGCAGGCGGGCGACCTTGTCGCGGAGGGCGAAGTAGCGCTCGACCTCGGGGGAGCGGTCCAGGTGTGTCACGATGCGCGCCCCCAAAGGATCGAAAGCTGCTTGTGGCGGATCTGGCCGCCGAGAGTCTCTTCATCGGGCAGGCGGATGGCGAAGCCGATGATCTGCCCGGGGTATCGGTTGAGTGCGATGAGGCGCGGGCGGTGCGCTGGCGTCACCGTGACGACGCGCCAGGGCCACCTGAGAGCACCTAGGGGCTGCCGCTTCACGCCTCGACCTCCTCGGCCTGGACCTCGACGCCGAGCACGTCGGAGGCGCGGATGATCTGCTGGATGCCGCCGCCGAGACCGAGGCTCAACCACACTGCGCTCACGAGGAGGTTGCGAATAGCCGAGGCCATGGCGTCGGCGGCGGCGTCCACGTTCTCAGCCTCGCCGGTGGACGGCTCGAGCGTGACATCATCGGGGTCGCCAAAGGGCGACCGGACGGTGAAGGTGGTGGTGACGCGGATGGTGGGCATGGGCGGCCTTTCGTTCGGTGGTGCGGGTGGGTGGACCGGGGAGGATTCGAACCTCCGACCCCGTAGGCTTTCAGCGCGCTGCCTAGGATGCTCTACCTGCTGAGCTACCGGCCCTTGGCGACCTCCCCGCCAAGGCCTGAGCCGGTCGGCGGGGAGGTCGGGGACATCACAGGTTGTCGAGGACCGCCTGAGCGGCCTTCTTCTGCTTGTCCGATGCGGGGGCGATGATCCAGGCGGGGTTCTTCCCCTTCTGCTTCTCGCCCTGGCCCATGACGCCGACGACGTACTTCCCGACCTTCGGCTTGAGCGAGCTGTAGATGACGCGACCGAAGAGGAACGTGTCCTCGTAGACGATCGGCTCATCCAGCTTGGTCTTGCCGTCGTCCTCGGTCACGACGTAGACGTTGGCCTTAATGACGTCGCTGGGCTCGTCGCTGGCGGAGGTCTTGATCGAGTCCGTCTCGATGACCTCGATGAGCAGAACGCGGCCGAGATTCTCCTCGTTGTTGAACTGATCGCCCTTGCTCGGGTCATCCAGGGTCTTGGATTTCTTGACGACGTCGCCGGCGTCCTTCTTCTTGCTCGACTTGAGCGGGTTGTCGGCCTTGGCGGCCTTCTTGTCTTTCGCCACGATGGGCTCCTTCCGTGCGGTTGTTGATAGTTTAGTGATGGGTTAGGGACCGTGCAAGTCTACGACTCGCCGCCGACATCATCGGTGTCGGGCTGGGCGGCGCTCTGGGGCCAGCGGATGCGGCGGCCGGGACGCATATTCTGGTGCATCTCCTGCCACCCCGGCCCCGTGGTCAACGGGTGCCCTTCCTCGCGCGTACAGCGGAAGGGCTTACCGAGGGGCTCGCCGAGGGTGTTCCGATTCTGATAGGTGCTCTTGCAGCGTGCCATCACTCGACATCCTCGGTGTCGGTCTGCTCCTCGAGCTCCACGGTCGGCGGGATGACCTCGTTCTCGTGCAGCTCGACCTCGACGGCCGGAATGAACGTCTCGAAAAGCCCCAGGGGGACGTTGACGACGACGCGGATGGCGATTTGACCCGACGCGAGGATCGGCTTCTCCTTGCGGAGTGCGACGATGTCGGGATGACCATAGCGGTCCTTCTGGAGGACGAGGTAGGCCCTGGCCCGACTCGATCCCTGGGTGATAGGCATGGGTGCTACTCCTTCTCTTCGGGGGCGCGTCCGACGACGATGCCCTTGGCCTGGCCGCCGACGGCGACCTTCTTGAGGGTCGAGGTCTCGAGGCGGTAGTCGTAAATCTGCTGACAGAGCTTGAGCCCCTTGTCGCCGAGCTTGAGGTCGAGCTCGTAGACCGTGCAGATCCCCGACCCCGCGGGGAGGTGGAAGATGAGACCGACCTCGCGGTTGCATCGGAGGTTGACGCGCTCCTCGGGGTTCGCCGGGGACCATCCCTTGCCGCCCGCGTAGGCGGATAGCTGCCGCGCCATCTTCCCGGCGCCGAAGTCCATCCGCCCGGTTTTGATGTCGCCGATAGCCACGACACGCCGACCGAGGGAGGGAGAAATGTAGGAGCCACGACGATCGAGCGTTCCGGCGCACTGGAGGTCGTCGCGGACGACGAAGCGCTCCACGTCCAGGGTCTTCCACTCGAGTTGCCGGTAGGCGTCCTGGAGGGCGGCGAGGTCGCGACGCTCGAGGTCGGTGGTGTCCTCGGGGAGCGGCTCGCCCTTGTCCATGCACTCGGCGAGGTAGTGGATGCGGGTGCCCGCCTCGGCCTTGAGGAAGCCGTCGCCGGCCTTGAACGCCTCCGCGACGAGGTCGTTGAGGATGGCCTTCTGCTCCTTCTCGATCTGGGCCACCTCATCGTCGTACTCTGACGGCGAGAGCTTCCCCTTCTTGAGGTTCTTCTTGGCGGCCTTCATGCCCGCCGCGAATTCGCGGTTGCTCTCCTCGACGCGGGCGAGGACGCTCTGGAAGCTGATCTCCTCGATGCCCATGAGGTCGCGCTCGCCGTTGGTGGCGACCTGCTCGATGGCGGCCACGCCGACGACGACGACGCGCTGCTTCCAGTCGACGAGGGTGGTCTTGTCGTCGATGGCATCGATGAAGGTGGTAACGCGCCGATAACCCTTCTCCTCGCCCTCGGGCGTGAGGATGATGGGCCGGTCCCACCGATCGCGCTGGACGACGGGATCGACGTCCTCGAGCGCCTTCTCGGGCGCGACGGTGGTGCCGTCGGTCTCCACCTCGACCTTCTCCTCTTCGCTCAGCGGCTCGGCCACCTCGGCGACCTCGTCGATGATCGGTTCGCCGATGGGGACACCTTCGCGCTCGGCCTTCTTGCCCTTCTTCGCCTTCTTGGTTACCTCGGCCGGGCCTTCGCCCTCCTTGTCCAGCCACGCCTCGACCTCGGCCTCGGTGCGGCCCGAGTCGGAGATGGCGGGGTGAGGATCGGCGTTGCCCGCCTCGCGCGCGGCACGCTTGGCCATGACCTTCTTGCGGAGGGCGGCGTCCTCGGGGCTCAGCCCGGCGACGCGTTCCTCCGACCGCTCGGCGATCGACTTGAGGTTGCGGCCCGTCGTCTCGTGGGCGACCTCCTTGGCGCGCTCCTCGGTGGCCTGGCGGAAGCTCTCCAGCTCGGCGTCGATCGCGGCGAGGCGCTCGGTGGCCGCGGCCTTGGCCTTCTTCTTGGCGTCGCTCTCGAGGATCTCGAGGTTGGCGACGCGCTCCTCCTGGAGGTCGGCGATGTGCTGGAGGTGCTGGAGGTGGCGCTCGCCGGCGGCCTTGGCCTCCGCGGCCTCGTCCACGATGGGCGGGCCGACCGGCTGCCCATCCCGCTCGCCCTCTTCCGGCGTCGAGTCGACGACGGCCCAGCCCGCCTTGTCGTACTGCCCCGGGGCGAGCTTCTCGAGCTCGGCATGGGCCTTCTTGCGCTGCTTCTTGAGCTTGGCCAGGGCGGCCTCGGCCTCGGGGCGCTTCTTCTTCTTGAGCGTCGGGAGCTCGTTCTCGACGCCGAGGATGGCTTCTGCCGTCTCGGCGAGGAGGTCGCGCAGTTCCTCGATGCGCTTGGACTTCTTACTCATGGTGTTCCTTTCGGCGTGTGCGGGTGGTGCGGTGGGCGTGCCATGCCAGGAAGTACAGCACGGGGAGGAGGATGAGGAGCGGCCAGCCCTCGGTCACTGCCCAGGGTGCGAGCAGGAAGCCGACAACGACGGCCGCAACGTAGACGAGGAGCATGGCTCAGACCCCGTAGGCCTTGAGGCGCTTGGCGATTTCCTCGGCCTGCTGCTCGACCATAGCGCTCGTTTCGGCAGTGACGGGGACACCGGAGAGGGTGAAGCCAATAACCGCCGTGTTGCGGGCGATGAGGTTGGCCGTCTCCTGGGCCTCGGCGAGGCGCTCGGTGGCCTGGACGAGGGCGAGGGTGGCGTGCACCTGACCTCGTGCGGCATTGGTCTGCATCTCTTCGGCGTTTCCGAGGCCGGCGAGGTGCTCGAGGGCGTACTCGACGTGAGTCTTGCGCAGGGGTGCGGGCATGGGCTTGCCTTTCGGTTAGTGGTGCGTTGTTGACAGATTAGGCGAATTTCGGGCCCACGTCAACGACGGGCCGCTTCTTCTCGTGGCGGTGGGGGACGTGGAGATCGTCGATGGCGAGCTTCTCGTGATCTTCGGTGTGCAGTGCGACCATCCTCTCGTACGCCTCCGACTCCCGGCCGAGGGGCTGGATGCCATGGAAGGTGAGAAGGTGGGCGGCGATCGTTGATTGGTCTACCATCGGCACGATCCAGGCCTCATTCTTCCCGGGCCGAATACCGGCGATCTCGGCACCGAGGATGTCGCGGAGGATCTCCTCGGCCTTGTCGTCCGGCTCGCTCCACTTCTTGCCGGCGAGCTTCTCGTAGCGTTCGACCTGGCCCTTGGTGGGCATCTTCCCGGAGAACTGCTTCCCCTCGCGGGCGACGGTCACGCGGACCTTCTTGCCCTCGGCCTTGCCCTTGAGGACGTCCCACACCTCCCCGTTGAGGAGGATGCGGTCGTGCTTCTTGACGTCGGCCCAGATGACGGCCACGAGCTTCTGGAAGGGCATGGGTGATCCTTTCGGGAAAGGCCGAGGCCGAGCGGCCCGCGGGGGACGGGTAGCCGCTCGGCCTCGGAGTCGGGTTACTGCTGGCGGGTGCGGCGGGTGGCCACGACGAGGGCCGAGCCGAAGAGGAGCAGGATGAGCACGGCGGCTCCCGCCCCGATGAGTCCACCCATGCTGTCGCTGCCGGTCTTGGCGAGCTCGTCATCGGACACCTCGAGGGCAGCGACGCGCTGCTGGGGCTGCTCGACCACGGGCGCTGCCGCGGCGGGGGTCTCGGTCGGCG
>Ga0157371_10000731_pt1 | contig 38363 bp, 36 predicted proteins | sample C45metaG_FD_113462 | JGI IMG/M metagenome (GOLD analysis project Ga0157371, IMG submission 113462) | Corn rhizosphere microbial communities from Kellogg Biological Station, Michigan, USA - C4-5 metaG | ecosystem: Host-associated > Plants > Roots > Rhizosphere > Soil | place: USA: Michigan... | reverse complement strand
CTCGGCGACACGCTGATCGTGCGGGTCAAGAACGGCGCTGGAACCCTGCTCATCACCGAATACCAGCGTGCCGATCTGCCGGTGCGCCAGGTCGATCTGCGTGTCGATCGCATCGATACCTCCGCTGACATCATTCGCTCCGAACAGCAGCGCAAGGCTCCGGTCGTGGCCAACAAGGCTCTTGAAGCAGCTACTCGTGCTGAGCGCCATGGCAGCCCAGTGGTACTCAAGCTGATTGGGCATGTTCAGGCTCAAGGTGATGTGACGGCCGACGAATGGGTGGGTAACCTCGATCAAGAAGCCCGTCTTGAGGGGTTCGCCATCGTCTGGCCCAACAAGCCTCAGGGCGTTGACGTCGCCTATAGCTGCAAGGTCGCCGATGTCCTGCAACCCGCTGTCCTTAGCGGCAATTTCTCGGGCTCGCGCGGCAAGCGCGCACCCATTACCGCGGTGGCCATGGCTCTGGTCGGGCCGCGCCGTGCCGAATACGTTCTGGACGCCCAGGCGGTCTTTGCCGGATGCCCTCCGCAGGACCTCGTGGACGGCCAGGAAGTTACTGCCCAACAGGGGCAGGCCAAGCTAGTTGCTCTACATGTATCGATCACCCCCCGCATCGAGATGAACGCTGCCCGCTACCAGTCTCCCAGGGAAGATCTCACCCAAGCCCCGCTTTATTCCGCGCAAGTCACGAACTGACGCGCGACCTAGGAGATTCTTTTCATGCAATACGATGCCGCAATTACCGCTTCTGCTCTGAACACCACCCTGACCTCCAACGCCGCTCTGAGCAGCAGCACCGTCGATGCCATTTCGACCATTCTGAAGTTGGATACCGCTACCACCCTGCCGGTTGCCACTTCGACTGGTACCAATCTGTCGGTGAACTTCGATCCCACCACCGGCCAGGTCGTTGCTCCTGAAGTCGTGTTCTTCAGCGATCTGGGCGCTGCCGGTTCCAACGTGACCGTCACCATTCCTTCGGTTGTCGCCAACAGCTCGGCCATTCTCTTCAATACCTCGGCCAACGTCACCGCGACGATCGGCAACTCCGCTGCCGTGAGTCCGACTGCTGCCGTTGAAGGCACTGCTGCCACTCGCGTCGTCGTAAGCGGCTCGGGCAACGACACCATCACCATTACCGACAACGTCAACACCCACGTTGATGCTGGCGCAGGCAACGACACCATCACCACCGCTGGTGGCAATGACACCGTAGTCCTGAATGGCGGTACCAACAACGTTAATACCGGTGCCGGCAACGATGTGATCTACGCAGGTAACGGTATCGACACCATCAACGGCGGTTCGGGCTATGACGTCGTCAACGTCAGCAACCTGGCCAACTACACCGTCTCCGTGTCCAACGGCAGCGTCGTGCTGAACAGTGCTACCAGCGGTCAAGCAACCCTGACCAATGTCCAATTCGTCGCCAGCGTTACCGGCAACGATACTCTGGCCATCGTTAGCAACCAGAGCGAAGCTACCTCCATCCGTCTGTACGAAGCTGTTCTCGGCCGTGATGCAGACGCTTCGGGTACTCAGTTCTGGGTCGGTCAGGCTCAGGCGGGCGTAAGCACCACCAGCATCGCCAACCAGTTCCTGAACTCGGTTGAGTACAACGCTGCTCACACCACTCCGCTGAGCGACGGTGCCTTCATCCAGAGCCTCTACCAAGGCGCCCTGGGTCGTGCTGCGGACACCGATGGTCTGGTGTACTGGGCTCAGCAGCTGGCTACCGGCCACACCCGTGCAGACGTTGCCGTAGGCATCGTGGGTTCGGTGGAAGCTCAGAACCACGACACCGGCGTCATCGTGGTCACCGGTCAGGTCTAACAGCGTTTCGCTGACCTGAGACAAGACTTCCGGCCCTAGGGCCGGAAGTCTTTTTTAAAACGGTAGTACTCTGATCCACCTGGCTTTTCGCGGAGACCTATGCCCATGAGCCAATCGACACTCATGGAGCACTATCAGGCTCTGCTCCAGGCCGGACAGTCAGGCGAGGCTCAACGTCGTCTCGAACTGGCACTTCAGATTCCCGACCAGCGCCCAGTAGCGCTGGTCTCCGCCGGTCTTGCGGCGCTCAACAGAGGCGCGCTGGATCAGGCTTTCCTGGCCTTGGCCGAAGCCAACGCCAGTTTGGCTCGGCATGGCGAAACGGCTGCGTTGCTAGCTCACGTGCTCCTGCAAAAGGGCGAATCCCAAGCCGCCTACGATTTTCTCGCCGACCCGGCCAATCCTGCCCGTAATACCCCTGCGGTTCGGCTACTGCGTTTGCGCGCGCTCATCGCGCTACCGGGCGTCAAACCTTCGCAACTGGTCGAGCAGCTGCCTTACGTCAACAGCGCCGACGAACTGGCCGTACTGCTGCAGCAGTTGTCGCCACGGCGCTGGGGGCACGTCGAATTCGATCCGGCCAGCCAGGAAATTCGGGGTTGGGCGCTGGATACCCGGCATCCGCAGACCCCGGTCAAGCTCACCTTGAAACTGGGTGATCGCCAACAGACCATCGTTGCCAACCTGCCCAGTCCCTTGCTGGCCAAGGCGGTCAATGGAGGGCGTCATGGTGGCATTCGCATCCGTCTGCCTGCTCCCCTCGGACGTGTGCGCCTGTGCTGGGCGGATGGTAGCGAGGTTCTGGGCAGTCCCCTGGCGGCCGTCGAGCCCTTGCGGCCTATACCGGCTGAAACCCCGGTAGCGTCCATCGAACCGCTCGTGGATGTGCTCATTCCCATCTACCGCGGACGTGAGGCGTCGCTCGCCTGTATTCAGGGCGTGCTCGATAGCCTGGACGCCAACCGGACCCCGATGAACGTGGTGGTGCTGGACGACGAAAGCCCCGAGCCGGAGTTGAGTCAGGCGCTGCGCGAACTGGCCGAGGCGGGCCGAATCGAGCTCCATCGCAGCCCGGCCAACCTCGGCTTCATCCGCAACATGAATCGGGGTATGGCACTGCATCCCGGGCGGGACGTCGTGTGGTTGAACGCTGATGCGCGCGTCTGCGATGACTGGCTGGATAGGCTGCGCGAGGCCGCCTACTACGCGGCCGATGTAGCCACTTCCACCCCTTTCAGCAACAACGGCGAGCTGCTCAGCTTTCCGGAAAGCCGCAAGAGCCACGTCATGCCCACGCTGGACGAACAGCGTGCCCTGCATCGCCAGGCAGCCAGCGACCTGTCAGCGCCGCCAGAGATCGAGGTGGGTTGTGGCTTTTGCTTCTACATCAAGCGTCGCGCATTGGAGCAGATCGGCCTGCTTGACGAGATCCAACTCAAGCGCGGTTATGGCGAGGAAACCGATTGGTGCCTGAGGGCCAAAGCCCAGGGTTGGCGGCACGTGGCAGCACAGCGGGCCTTCGTTGCGCATCGGGGCGGTGTTTCCTTTGGTGCGGAAAAGCTCGAACGGGTGGCCTTCAACAACGCCATTCTGCGCCAGCGTTATCCTGGTGCAGAGCGCGCCTTCGAGCGCTTCTATCGTCACGATCCGCTCAAGCCCTACCGCCAGCACCTGCAGCGCGAGCGACTGGCCGAGCTCGGCGTACAGCTGGCGACAGCCAACATTGGCGCAGCCATCATCGCGGCTAATCGACTGGATCTTCTTACGGCGCTGGGCGGCGATGGGCCTGCCTTCGTACTGGCCTTTCGGCAGACGGATGCCGAGCTGGAGGTCAGCCTCCAGGTTCACGGCCAGGGTTTGCCGGTGCTCCTGGACTATCGTCTACCCGCTGACATGGAGCCACTGATCGCCGACCTGCAGCGGTTGCGGCCGAACGCCCTGGACTACATTCAGCCGGAGCGCTGTCCTACGTTGCTGCAAGCCCTGCCTGCACGGATCGGCGTACCCTATCGCCTGATCGATCCGATCACTGATATCTCTTCCCCAGCCAATGACTTCCGCGAGTCGGCCGGCGAGCAGCGCGTGACCTTCACCGCGCTCGCCACCGCGTTGCTGATGAGCAATCCCCAGGTCCCTGTTGCGGCGGACGCACCCTTTGCGTCGCTCGACCAGCCACCGGCTCAACGCCTGGGCAATATACTGATCGCTGATTCCCTGGCGGATCCAGGCCTGGCCCAGGCCTGGTTGCAGCTGGTTCGCCTGAGCCGACGGCAAGGCCTGGCCTGCCGCTTCCTGCTGCTCGAGCGGACGCACTGGGAAAAGAGCCTGCTCGCCAGCGGTAATGTCAGTCCGTTGATCGAGCTTCCCGGCGTCTCGCGGTCCCGGATACCTGCCCTGGCAGGCTGTACCCTGGCCTTGAGCCTCGAAGCCGCACCGGCCAGTGCCTGGTTCGCTCCTCAGATTGCCCGGTATACCGCCTTGCCCCTCTATGCACCCGCAGGTGCGGTCGCGACCGAAGCCGGCGCCCATCCCCTCAGCCTGCTGCCCGCGCCCCTGAATGCCCTGCTGGGCGACGCTCTTCCCGACAGGTTTCTCCATGACTGAACTCTCTCAAGCTCCCGCCCTGGCCACTGTGCAAGGTCAGATTCAAGGCCTTCACGGCAATGTACTGGAGGGCTGGGCCTTCGATCCTGCGCAGCCCGATCTGCGTCTGGCACTGGAGGTCGTCATCGATGGGGCTTCCGTAGCCCTGGTACGTGCGGACACCTATCAGCACGATCCACTGGTCGGTGACGGCTTTCACGGCTTCGCTCTCCAGCTGCAGCCGGCGTGGCTCAGCGGGGCTCGGCGTATCGCCGTGCGGTTGGCCAACGAAGGCCCGTGGATCGGTGAACCCCTGGAGTTGCCCAGCGAGAAGCCGCGCAAGGCCGAGGCTCAGGTACCGGGTAGTCAGGTCTGGTATGGCGGTGGTCTGGCCGTGGGCGGCTGGGTCTGGGATGACGCTACCCCGGGGCGTCACGTCGAGGTGAGGGCGCGTCTGGGCGATCAGATCGTCGCCCGTTGCCTGGCCGATCTGCACCATCCCGCCCTCATCTATCGCGCTGACGCCGATCATGGCTACAGCCTGGAGCTGCCTTGGCAATTCGGGGACGGCGAGCGTCGCGAAGTCCATATCGAGGACGACCAGGGCCGCCCCTTGCAGGGTAGCCCCATCACCGTCTGTTGCCACGCCGAGGGGCTCGGCGCACTGGTAGCCGCCCACTGGCCGGAGCAGGCCGACCCGGCACCCCGCGACCTTCTCATCCGCCTGGCGCGCGATTACGATCAGCGCTGCCCACGTAGCGCCGGCTTCGGTCACTATCCTCAGTGGTTCGCTCATTACCAGCGCGCACCTCAGTATCCAGAAGCAGTGACCGGTAGCCGGATCGCCGTTCTGCTCCATGGCGACGCCGGTGAAACCGAGCGGCAGGCTTGCCTGGACAGCCTGAGCCGACAACGCCTGCGACCCTTCACCCAGGCCTTCGCTGATCCCGCTGATGTGTCTACCTCCTTGCAGCTGCTGCTGGAGGAGGGGGCCGAAGCCGTGCTGCTCCAGCCCCTGGACAGCCGCCTGCTACCCCATGCCCTCGATCAACTGGCGGTGGCTCTGCAACCGAAAGAGGCGGGCAAGCAAGCGGCCTGGGCTTTCGCTGATAGCGATCAGGACGGAGCGGATGGCCAGCGTAGCAACCCCTGGTTCAAGCCGAGCTGGGATCTGGACCTCTACCTGGGCGCTGACCTCTTTACCGCCGGTGCCCTGTTCGGTCGCGACATCATTCAGCGCGCTGTGCGGCTGCTGAACGCGGCGCCCGAACTACCGCGGGATCTAGAAGGCGTCCTAGCTGCATTGATTCTTGCGACCGCTCAAGACGAGCTGCCCGTCACCCGTGTGACCCAGGTGCTCAGCCATCGCAGTGCCAATAGTCCAGCCACTCCGGCCGAGTGTGACTCCTGCAAGCCCGAGCGCTTGGAGCGTATTAGCTGGCTGGTGGACAAGTTGCGTCCCGGTGCACGAATGAGTCGCCAGCCCAAGCTGTCCGGTGCGCTGCGCACCCATTGGCCATTACCCGAGCGTCTGCCCAAGGTAAGCCTGATCATCCCTACCCGGGATGCCTACAAGCTTCTGCATGCCTGCATGGAAGGCCTGCTGACCCAGACCGACTACCCGGACCTGGAGCTCATCATCGTCGACAACCAGACCAGCGATCCCGAAACGCTAGCCTACTTCGACGAACTCAAGACCCGCGGCGTACGCATCCTGCCGCACCCCTATCCCTTCAACTACGCCACCCTGAACAATGTCGGTGTCGAGTTCGCCACGGGGAAATACATAGGGCTGGTCAACAACGACATCGAGATCCTGCATCCCGACTGGCTCAAGGAAATGATGAGTCTGGCCGTACGGCCTGACGTTGGAGCGGTAGGCGCCAAGCTGCTGTGGAAGAACGACATGGTCCAGCATGCCGGTGTCGTCATCGGCATCAACGGCTTAGCCGCTCACACCGGCAACAACTGGCTGCGCAACGATGCGGGCTACTTGGGCTTCAATCACCTTGTCCGCCGCCAGAGCGCCTGCACCACCGCGTGCCTCATTCTGCGTCGTGATCTCTATCAGCAGATCGAAGGCATGGACGAGGTACGCCACCCTGTCGCTTTCAATGATGTGGACATGTGCCTGCGCATCAATGAGCTAGGACTGAAGATTCTTTGGACGCCATTCGCCGAGTTGATCCATGCGGAATCGGCGAGTCGAGGAAAGGACTCCACGGCGGACAAGGCCGCGCGATCCAAGAGAGAGCAGCTTTTCTTGCTAGAAAAATGGGGTATCGAATACAGATTCGATCCGTTTTATAGCTCAAGTCTTAACCAAGATTGGGCCATTGGCCCTTATGGCGGACTTTCATCTATCTGTCATCCAAGCTTGGAATTTTCTCAAATTTTGGAAAGTTAAAAATGCGAATCTCCTCTGTGGAAGCTCACGGATTTAACGAATTTAGTGCGGATGAGCTTGAATTAATTATTAGTTATTTCAAAAGCGTAGATCCGCAGATAGCTAGTTTCGATGACGAACACCTGATTCACCTACTTAAAGTAAACAAGGATCCAAGTTTCCTAACTGTTGTAAAAGACCTAAAAATGTCCTGGCGAGGAGCGAGTTTCGATTATCACTTTTATCAGGCGCTCTATCCTGACTTGACATTAAACAAGGTGGGGAATGCAAGTGAAGCCCTAACGCATTTTTTAAACTTCGGCCGTGATGAGGGGCGCTTCTGTAATCTGCATAGCTGGGCGCTCGACAAAAGAGCCGCTAGCTATCTTTCTGAGCACGTCAGGGCCAAAGATATTGTCCGAATGAACGAGCTCAAAGGAATGGAAATCACCATCGGCGACTTCATCAAGGTTCTCAATGGTGAAGATAGTACGCCGATATCTATATCTGAAGATAAGAAAGCGAACGCGCTATTTTATATGGAGTTAGGCAGGAATTTTCTAACTCAGGGGGCGCGGGATAGAGCCTTACAGGTTTTAAAAGTGTCTTTGCATTTTCATCCGGAAGCAAAGTGCCTGGAGTTTATAGGTAATATGCTTTTTGATGATAAGCATTATGCTGCTGCAGGCGAATATTATCGTAGGGCACTGGCTTTAGGTGGTGTATCCCCTTGGCTGTACAACAATCTTGGCGATACATGTTTAAAGCTGTCGCAGTATGAGGAGGCTTCCCAAATACTGCTAAAAGGTATTGCGCGATTCCCAGAGCATACCTTTTACGAAGATAAAATAAATGAGATTGCCGACCATTTATGGAATGAGTATCAAAATAAAGCACAAGTTTTGGCTGATATGGGCGAAAGAGAAACGCTCATAGTTGCAGCACATGGCTATGCTTCCAAAGTCTACGAGCTATACAATTTGGCCTCTTCTTCTTTGCAAAAGGGAGCTCTAATCAAAGCGGATTCGCTTGATTTAAACAGAAGAGTTTTAATAGTGGGCGATTTTCACATTGAGCAATGTGTTCGCTATCGTATAGACCAAAAGGTAGAGCAGCTCGAGCTAGCTGGATGGTCTGTATCCAAAGTAGACTGGACTCATTTGGAAAAGCATTCCGTAGATGTGGCTACCAATAGCCAGATTATTTTCTATAGAGTTCCCGCTGTACCAAAGGTTTTAAAGGTCATGGCGCAGGCAGCAGCTGTTGGTAAGAAAATCTATTACGAGATAGACGACTATATCTTTGATAAGGATTATCCGCCAACGATAGAAAGTTATGGTGGCTACGTCGACTCTTCGTTGTATATTGAACTTTTGAAGGGGATGGCATTATTTAATGCGGCTATTGGTTTTTGCGATCTTGGCATAGCCTCTACAAGGCCCTTAGCTGACAGGCTCGCAAAATTAGTTCGCCAGAGGAAATCGTTTATTCATAGGAACGGCCTAGACTCGAAGAGTCCTGCTTTACCAAATAGGAAGCTAGAAAAGAAGAGCGTCGATATATTCTACGGAAGTGGGACTAAGGCCCATAACTCAGACTTCATAGAGTTGGCGCTGCCGGCAATTGAAAAAATATTGGCGGAATTTCAGTCTGTCAGGCTTGTTGTCATGGGGCACCTTAGATTACCCAAAGCATTCTGTCATAAATTTAAATCTCAATTGGTAGAGCTGGAATCTTCATCTGTTGATGTCTACTTCTCTTATCTGGCTCATGCTGACATAAATATATCTGTACTTTGCTCAGACTCTATTACAGACTGTAAAAGCGAACTCAAGTGGACCGAGGCTGCGTGTTTTGGAATTCCATCTGTGGTCAGTGGAACTGAGAATTTTAAAGACGTAATAAGGTCCGGCTTAGATGGACTTGTCGCTGCTAACACTGACGACTGGTATCGATCGCTGAGGACGCTAGTAATCGACCCTACTGCGCGGTCGGAGATGGGTAAATCTGCTTATCTAAGAGTGACTGATGAGTATGGTCTTACTAGTCAAGCTAAAAATATTTCCGAAATTCTTAGCGAAAAATGCTTTCCGCGGCAAAAGAAAAAAATCGCTATTGTAAATGTCTTTTATGAGCCGCAAAACATTGGCGGGGCAACTAGAGTAGTCTGTGACAACGTCAGAGGCTTGGTAAGTTATTTTGGCGATAAATACGAGGTTTGCGTTTTCACCTCCGATGTTAATTGTAGAGAACCATACCGACTCAATGTGCAATTTATTGATGGCGTTCGAGTTTATAGATCGACGATAAAATTTAGACCAAATATGGATTGGCACGAGAAGGACGAGGACATGTATGGTTTGTTCTCTGAGTTTCTTGACAATGAAAAGCCTGATCTTGTGCATTTCCATTGCGTCCAACGAATGACAGCTTCAGTAGTGGAAGCAACTAGGGATAAAGGATATCCCTACTTCATAACGTTGCACGATGCGTGGTGGATATCAGACTATCAATTTTTGGTTGATGAAAAGGATAACGTTTATCCAATTGGACATGGAGATCGATATAGTCAATATCTAACTCCTTCGTGGGCTACCCTAGGCCAATCCATGTCTCGACGACAGTATCTGATGTCCCTCGTATCGGATTCCAATACAGTGTTTACTGTCTCAAATGCTTTTGCCGATATTTATGAGCTAAACGGTGTTGAGCGGCCAATAGTTATTAGGAATGGCATATCTGAAGCTGTCCGATGGGAAGAAAAAAACACATCATATAGTGACAAGGTTGTTTTAGGACATGTGGGTAACGTAAGCGCTCATAAAGGTTTTGATATTTTCAAAATAGCTGTATTGAATGGGCAACCTAAAAATGTAGAAATACTTGTTGTGGATCACGGCAAAGACGAGGGTTCTGAGCACTTTGAACGCTGGGGTGAAGTCCGCGTTCGGGTTATTGGACGCGTCAAGCAAGAAGAAGTTGCTAGGCTTTACAAAGAAATCGATGTGCTTTTTGCTCCATCAATTTGGCCAGAAAGCTTTGGTTTAGTTACCCGAGAGGCGGCAGCTTGTGGTTGCTGGATTGTTGCTAGCGATTTAGGTGGTATAGGAGAGGACGTTGTTGAGGGAATAAGCGGCTTTAAAGTTTCACCTAGCGTTGAAGCTCTGCAGCTGGTCATAAGCCAAATTGATACCGCTCCTGAAAAATATAAAGGCGTGGCTGGCCTTACTCCTGTTTATTTTGCTAAAGATCAACTTGTGGATCTAGAAAAGTGCTATGAGCAATTTTTCGACGGAGGGTATTGTCAATGACTATCAACGCAGCTGGCTTGACTATAAAAGACCTCCTTTGTTTTGAGTATCAATCTCTTTTAGAAATCGGGGTTGAATTCAGAAATTCCGGAAATATTGCTGAAGCTCATGCGATACTAAATGCCGCCTCAAGTCTTTATCCGAAGGAATGGCAGATATGGTACGAGCTTGGAGTTTTACATTACGACAACGCTGAATTTGATAGCGCTATAGACTGCTTCGAGCGATCGCTGAGTTTGAATCAAGCTAACTGGTCTCTGCAAGAGACCCTAGGTGCACTATATGCATCGAAAAGGTCTCAATTAGCTTTTCAAGGTTTCGTTCAAAGGTCATCAGTAGATAGCTATGAGTCAGCCAAGACGCTATCAACGCTGAAGGCCTATTCAGAATTTATAAGCGACTGTGATATCGATTATGTTCGTGCCTATTATCAAAAAAATATAGGCTCGGAAGATGGGTTTTTAAATGTAGACTCTCTTTTGGCTCTATTTAAGAAGAGCCAGTTAAACCAAGAGGGATTTGCTTTTATACGCTTAGGGGATGGAGAAGGAACTTGGGGATTTCATGATCCAACTTCAGAATTTAAGTACAGTTCTCTATACGAACGAAATCGTGAAGAATTTTGGAAGATTTGGTTCGGGGAGATTGGAGCGGCTGACTATTCATCCTTTTACCGAACCATACATAATTTAAGTATGCAGCTAAAAGATGCTGATGTTATCGGTGTTCCTCCTTTGACTTGGGTAGAGCATGAGTATCGCTATGCGAGTATCAGAGGATGCGCTGGGACTTTTAATGCAGTGAGAATGGCAGCTGAGTTAGCTTCGAATCAAGTGGTTTACTGTAGTCAGCTAATGCACTATGACTTGGGCCAGTCAGAAAGTTTTTTAGACTTTTTGTCTGCTAGCAAGCACGTAGCTGTTATTAGCTGCCATCTTGAAATGAAAGATTTCCTGGTCGAAAAGCTCGGTGGGCCGAAAGTAACTTTGATCGGAGTTCCAGGAGAGCCTTCAAGAGCCCATTTACTGGGCGAGACTTCTCTCAAAGGCAAGCATTACCCAGAATATTTCAGCCAAGTTGACGAATTTATTTTGAGTAAGGACTGGTCTGGCGTTCCTGTTCTGGTAGCAGGTGGAATTCTAGGTAAGCAGTATGCCCTTAGTTTTAAAAGTAGAGGCGGTATAGCAATAGATATCGGCTCACAGGCTGATAAGTGGATGGGAAAAAAGACTAGGCCAGGATTTTAACCGGAGTTATAACTATGGAATTGGACATCAACAGCTCTTCCATTGCCGAGATGTCGGCTGCAAGTGCGATTGACCTACTCCGTCTTGGGGTTGCAACTCGTAATCAAGGTAACTTATTAGAGGCTGAAACCGTTCTCCTTTTGGCGCATAGAAAGCATCCATCTCATTGGCAGCCACTTTACGAACTTGGCGTCTTGTATTCTGCTAGAGATGAGATGGAAAAAGCTTTTATGTGCTATATGCAGTCCTTTGAGCTGAATCGTGATTCAATCGGGCTGTTGGAAAGGCTGCTCGGTGTAATCTGTTCTAAAGGATTGGAAGATCAGCTCTACGAAGTTATCTCTAAAATTGATAATTGCAACTATAAGTTTACGTGGCTGGCTGATTGTTCAGTTCAGTTGCTTAAATTTATAAGAGAATTCTCTATTGAGAGAGTAGAAAAAATTTATGCTGACATGCTTGAGCAAAGAGGCCCTTTGCAAAGTGCTAGTCAAATTGTCAAAGAAATGCAGGATGCGCTAGATAATAAGACAGGCTACGCAATTGTCAGGATTGGCGATGGCGAAGGAAGTTGGTTGCAACATGATCTGCTCGAAGAAACTCGCTATGGCGCGCTTTATAAGCGAAATCGAGAGGAGTTTTGGTACGATTGGTTTGGTAAAGGGCAACGAGAAAAAATTCCAGAGTTTTATAAATTCACTAGATCACTATCGAATGAGTTAAAACATATTGATGTGGTCGGTGTTTCCCCGCTGTCTTGGATCAAGCACGAATATAAGCATGGGAATTTGAGAGGTTGTCCGGGGACTTTGAATGCTGTGCGTATATCTATGATGAATACGCCTAGCTCGACTAAAGTGTGTACCTCAATGATAAATTATGACTTGGGAAATTCTCAGGAATTTATAGACTTTCTAGCGGGAGCTGAAGAAATAGGCATTATCTCCTGCCAGCCTGACTTGAAAGACTATTTACAGACTATATTACCCGATACTACTTTTAGTTTTATCGGTATTCCTAGCGAACCATCTAGGCGGCATCTTTTAGGTGAGCAAGCCATAGTCGGAGAGCATTTCCCCACAGGATTCAATGAGGCTCTTTCAAAAATTAGGAGTAGAGATTGGAGTGGTGTTCCTTTCCTAGTGGCCGGCGGCGTTTTGGCAAAACTTTATGCTATTGAAATCAAGAAGCGCGGCGGTATCGCTGTGGACATTGGATCTCAAGCGGATAAGTGGATGAAACGTAAAACCCGGCCAAATTTTAAGTAGAAAATAAATGAAAATTACTATTTTTGGCGCTGGATACGTTGGTTTGGTCACCGCAGCTTGTTTTTCCGAAATGGGTAATAACGTAGTCTGCGTCGATATTAATGAAGATAAGATTTCATTACTGAAACAGAGCGTATTGCCTATCTATGAGCCGGGTCTAGCAGATATGGTCACTCGAAATTTAGGTGCTGGGAGGCTAAATTTCGTATCTGATATAGAGTTCGCCGTTGGTCATGGTGATGTTCAATTTATAGCTGTTGGGACACCTCCGCTTGAAGATGGAAGCGCTGACTTACAGCACGTTTTGAATGTGGCTAGATCTATTGCGCATCACATGGTCGAACCGAAGTTGGTTGTAAGCAAAAGCACTGTGCCCGTAGGAACATGCGAGCAGATATCTAACACGATAGCCAGTGTGCTTGATTCAATGAAAAAAAATCTGTCGTTCTATGTCGCATCAAATCCAGAATTTTTGAAGGAGGGCGCGGCTGTAGATGATTTTATGCGTCCTGACAGGGTTATCATCGGCGCTGACGAAGAGTTTAGCGCACAGACGCTCAGACGAATTTATTCGCCTTTCTTGAGAAATCATGACCGTCTTATCTTTATGAGTATTAAGTCTGCAGAGCTGACGAAATATGCTGCTAATGCAATGCTGGCTACACGTATAAGCTTCATGAATGAGTTGTCTCACTTTGCGGAATCTGTTGGCGCTGATATAGAGGCTATCCGTATCGGTATTGGTAGCGATAAAAGAATAGGCTTAAATTTTCTCTATGCTGGTTGTGGGTACGGAGGTTCATGTTTTCCGAAAGATGTTCGGGCGCTCATTAACTCGGCCACTCAAGCAGGTAGAGATTTAAAGATACTTCGAGCTGTGCAGGACGTAAACGAGCGTCAAAAGAGCATTCTGATCGATAAAGTGGTTTCGATTTTCGGCGAGGATCTAGTTGGATTGCATTTCTGTGTTTGGGGTTTGGCTTTCAAACCCAATACTGACGATTTAAGAGAGGCGCCAAGCGAGATCATTATCAGATCACTCTTAGGCCATGGCGCGACAGTTTCTGCTTATGATCCAGTAGCGAAAGAAAATGCGGTAGCGATATATCGGGATGACAAGGGAGTCCAGATTTGTGAGACTAACACCGAAGCAGCAAATGGCGCCGATGCTATTCTAATCGTCACCGAGTGGAAAGAATTTCGAAGTCCTGATTTTGATATCTTAGAAAGTTCCGTAAGAAAGAAAATAATCTTTGACGGCAGAAATCTTTACGATACAAAATTTATGCGGTCTAAGGGTTGGCTTTATCATTCCATTGGCCGAAATATTTAGGCACCTTGATTGGGATGGATTTTATACAGTGATGATGATGAAGAGGAAAGATAAAACTGAGCTAGAATCTGCTTTGATTCTATGCAGGTACAGTTTTTTTACGGTTGGAGTATTTAGTTTTTTTGTAAATATTCTACTATTAGTTCCTTCTTTCTATATGTTGGAGGTTTACGATAGGGTCGTAAGTAGTCGGAGTTTAACAACGTTGGCTATGCTTACTTTGATCGTTGTATTTCTAATGGTGGCCTATGGTTTGTTAGAATGGGTTAGGTCACGTGTAATGATCAGGGTTTCAAACCGGCTAGACCTGATGCTTAGTGAAAGAGTTTTCAGTGCTAGCTTCAAGAGAGCCTTATTTGTTCCCGGCGTAGGTGGCTCTAGTCAAGCGATGTCAGACTTACTCGGTCTTCGAGGATTTCTAACAGGAAGTGGTCTCTTTGCTTTTTTTGATGCCCCTTGGCTTCCTCTTTACATTGCCTTAATGTTTTATTTCAACTTTTGGTTTGGTTGCTTGACAATTGTTGGTGCAGCGGTTTCGGTTGCGTTGGCATTTGGGAATGAAATGTTTACAAGCAAGAAGCTGCAAGAGGCGAACAAGGAAAATTTTGCGTCCGTGTCGCTGGTTGATAAAAGTCTTCGGAATTCAGAAGTCATATTTGCTATGGGAATGCTTCCTAATCTGCAACGCAGGTGGAAGGTTTTAAATTATAAGGTTTTAGCACTGCAGAGTCGTGCTAGTGAACACGGAAGCGCGTGGTCTAACATATCGAGAACCTGGCGAACCTTATTGCAGTCTTTTATGTTGGGGCTTGGTGCCTATTTGGTTGTGAATAATCAGATTACTCCTGGCGTGATGACTGCAGCATCGATTTTGGTTGGCCGAGCGCTAGCGCCAATCGATCAAATGATTGGGAACTGGAGAGGCTTCGTTGCCGCTCGCGGTCAATACGCACGTTTAAATGACATGCTTCGGCAAATCCCCGCCGATCCTGAGCGGATGGAGCTTCCAGCCCCTCAGGGCGATCTTACCGTCGAACAAATTGTTGTCACGCCCCCAGGTGCCCATTTTCCCATTATCAAGGGAATCAGCTTTCGTGCGCCTCCAGGCGCCTCCGTTGGTGTATTAGGAGCGAGTGCCGCAGGTAAGTCGACTTTGGCACGGGCACTTCTAGGAATCTGGCCCGCGCAGAGTGGGAAGATACGTTTAGACGGCGCAGACATGTTCCATCTGGATAGATCTGCCATAGGTCCACACCTTGGTTATCTGCCCCAAGACATCGAGTTATTTGAAGGCTCAATCGCCGACAACATCGCTCGCTTCGGCGAGGTTGATGCAGCCAAGGTAGTAGAAGCCGCGCAGATGGCCGGTGTACACGACATGATCCTTCGTCTACCCCAGGGCTATGACACCGTCATCGGTGCCCATGGTGGTGTTTTATCAGGCGGGCAGCGTCAGCGTATCGGACTAGCGCGTGCCATATACGGCGATCCGAAACTGGTCATCCTTGATGAGCCGAACTCCAATCTGGACGACGTTGGTGAGCGCGCGCTGGGCGAGGCCCTTATCAAGCTCAAGCAGAAGGGCACTACGCTCTTCATCATTACCCACAGGGTCAGCGCCCTGGCTTATGTGGATAACCTCCTGGTACTGAGCGAAGGCCAGATTGTGATGTCAGGAGCGCGTGATCAGGTACTCGCTCAGCTCAAGGCGCAGCAGTCAGGCGGTCCGCAGCCAGTGGCTAACCCAGGTTCGGTGACCCCCTTGCCGCCCAAACCTGGTAGTGCAGGAGGAGCGCCCGCATGAAAGACGTCTACATGGAAGCCGAGGCTGCGGGCCTGAAGGTCAATGATGCCCCTGTACGTCGGTTGGGCTTCATCATTCTCTTTGTTGTTTTCGGGATCGGCGGTGGCTGGGCGGCCCTGGCGCCGCTCAATAGCGCGGCCTTCGCCACAGGCGTGGTGGCGGTAGACAGCTACCGCAAGTCGGTCCAACACCTGGAAGGCGGTATTGTCCGCGAGGTGCGGGTACACGACGGCGACGACGTCAAGGCTGGGGACGTGCTGATCGTTCTGGACAGCACCCAGGCGGGTTCGGAACTGGAGGCGACCCGTGGTCAGCTAATTGCGGCCCAGGCGCAGGAGGCCCGGCTCATCGCCGAGCGTGACGATGGCAATGACATCACCTTTGGTGCGAGTGACTTTCCAACCGCTGACAAGCGTGTCCAGGAGGCGCGGGCCAGTGAACGCCAGATATTCCTGGCAGGCCGCGATGCGCGCCGCGGTGAGATCGACGTCCTGAAGAACCGCGCTGCCGAATTGGAGCAGCAGATTCGTGGCTATAGCGACGTCATCGCCAGCAAAGAGAGCCTGGCCAAGTCCTATGCCAGCGAGATCAAGGATCTTACCGGTCTATTGAAAGAAGGCTTCGTCAGCAACGAGCGTCTTCGCGATCAGGAGCGCAATCTCTCACGTTTGCAGGCGGAGATTGCCGATCAGCGTTCGGCCATTGCCCGGGCGAAGGTTCAGATTGGCGAGACGCGTCTACAGATCCTGCAGACCACCCAGAAATTTAAATCGGACGTGGCCAGTCGACTGGCTGATGCTCAGTCGCGAATCTACGAGGCTCGCGAGCGCCTAGGCGCCTTGCAGGACAAGTACAACCGGACGGAGATCAAGGCCCCGGTCAGCGGCATGGTGATGAACCTGGCGGTCCATACCATCGGTGGCGTAGTCCAGTCAGGTACCAATCTGCTCGATATCGTGCCTGATGCCGCCAAGCTGATTGTCGAGGTGCACATCGAGCCGAAGGATATCGACCGGGTGGAGCTGGGGACCAAGGCAGAGGTACGTTTCAGTGCCTTCAGCAATGCCACCACGCCCATCATCGAGGGCGAATTGGTCTATGTATCGGCCGACCGGGTCACCAATGAGCGTGACGGTACGCCTTACTATCTGGGCCGGGTGAAGCTGACCGAACAGGGCAAGAAGGATCTGGGCCATCGTGAGCTCGTCGCGGGCATGCCCGCCGACGTGTTGATCAACACCGGTTCCCGTACCATGCTGCAATACCTGCTCAAGCCAGCGCGCAATGCCATGGCTCGCTCGATGATCGAGGAGTAGGGTAGGCATGAACGCTAAACTTCTTACCCTCGCCGTGGTGCTGGGTTGCTGCGGCTGGGCTCAGGCTCAGGTGGCCGTCGTGCCCCAGCCGCAGGACTACGTGGATCTTTGGAAGCTGTATCAGGATAGTGCCGTATCGGACCCTCGCATCAGAGGTGCCGAGGCTCAGGTGAAAAACCTGGAAGGCCAGGAGCGCGCTGCTTTCGGCCAGGTACTGCCACAGCTCAGTGGTGGGGCTTCGACCAGTCGGGTTCGGCGCGAAGAGGGCCTGCAGACCCTCAACTACAATGGTGAAAGCTACAACCTGAGCCTGAGCCAGGCCCTGTACAACGCGGCCGCTTGGCGTGGCTTCAAGCGTTACGAAGAATTGACCGAGCAGTACCGTGCCCAGTACGAGGATGCGAAGACCCAGTCGGCTGCAGACCTGGTACAACGCTATTTCGCTGCTTTGGCGGCAGAGGACACCCTTGAGTTGGTCACTGCCGAGCGGAAGGCGACGCAGCGCAACCTGGATCGTGCCCAGGCGCTGTTTGACAAGCAGATGAGCACCGTTACCGACGTGCTGCAGATTTCCGCCAAGGTGGATAGCCTGAAAACCCAGGAGATCGAGGCGCGGAACCAGATCCAGGTGACACGCGAAGCCTTAAGTGAGCTGATTGGCCGTCCGGTCTATCAGCCGCTCAAGAGACTCAACGAAAAAGCCCAACTGGCCATGCCGCAAGGCGACGAAGAGCAGTGGGTCAATTCGGCGGTGGCGAACAATCCCGCCCTGCAGGCCAAGCAGCATGCCGTTGATGCCGCCAATTACGGTATCGCCGAGGCCAAGGCCGGTCATCTGCCGACCCTGAGCTTCAATCTTGGCGCGCAGCGCAGTGACTTCGCTTACGACAACGTCATCGCATCCTCCGCGATCAATACCTATTCCGCCACCATCAGTGTGCAGATTCCGCTTTATAGCGGTGGCTCGACCAGTGCCCGCGTCGCCAGCTCCTATGGCTCGCGCGATGCCGCCGAGCAGGATTACGAATCTATCCGCCGTCAGGTGGTGAAGGAAACGCGCACGGCCTACATGAAAAGCGCTGCAGACCTGGCCAAGATCGGTTCGTCACGTAATGCCTTGGACTCGGCGATCAAGTCCCGCGCCGCCAGTGAGCGATCACTCAGCCTGGGCGTGGCCACTGCCGTGGATGTGCTCAATGCGGTGCAGCAGGAGTACAGCGCGCGGCGGGACTATCTGCAGGCGCAATACGACTTCGTAACCAATCAACTGGTGCTGCTGCGCTGGAGCGGCGGCTTCAGGGATGCCGATATCCAGAAAATCAACGGCTGGCTGGCGGTGCCTACGCCCGGTGAAGAGCGCAAGACTGGGGTTAGGGAAGGAGAAGTTGTCAAAGGCTGACGGATGATTGGAGCTATTTCAGCGGCGAGGCACGAGACAGCAGTACCTGGTGAAAGGAACTGGTATTTAACGTCATGGTTGCCATACGGACCCACTAAGCAGCTAAGCCTCCATAGGAGCTATCTTGCCTGATCGTATTGTTGTGCCGGACGACGCCGTGACTCGCCAAGAGCTGCTAAGCATTGTAGTACCGGTATTTAATGAAAAAGAGGCGGTGCCTCTTTTCATCGAGCGTGTGCTTGCTGTTCTAGCTAAGGCGAATCTAAATTTTGAAATTCTGTTCGTAAACGATGGCAGCGACGATGGCACCTTGACCTCTCTGCTAGATGAGCAAAGTGGCGAGCCGCGTATCCGAATCATCGATTTAAGTCGTAATTTTGGCAAAGAGGCGGCGCTCACAGCAGGCTTACAGTTTGCGGCAGGTGACGCCGTTGTTCCCATCGACGTAGATTTGCAGGATCCGCCCGAAATCATCCTCCAAATGATTGCAAAGTGGCGTGAAGGTTTTGAGGTTGTACTAGGACGCCGTCTGAATAGAGACTCGGATACCTGGGCAAAGCGATCGTCAGCGAATTGGTTCTACCGATTGCATAACAAAATTGCAGAGCCGAAATTGCCAGAAAATGTTGGCGATTTTCGCTTGATAGATCGCTGTGTGGTGGACGCTTTAAACCGCTTGCCGGAATCCAGGCGCTTTATGAAAGGATTGTTCGCCTGGGTAGGTTTTCGAACTGCAATAGTGGATTATGTTCGGCCAGAACGGGTGGCTGGATCCACCAAATTCAACGGCTGGCGACTTTGGAACTTTGCATTGGAAGGTGTTACCAGCTTCAGCACAGATCCTCTGCGCATTTGGACCTACATAGGCTCAGCCGTATCGCTCTTGTCCTTCCTTTTTGCGGCTTTCATCGCTATCAAGGTCTTGGTCAGAGGGGTCGATGTTCCAGGCTATGCATCGCTAATGGTCGCTGTTACTTTCTTGGGCGGCCTGCAGCTTATAGGGATCGGTGTGATAGGTGAATATCTCGGGCGAACCTATATGGAAGCCAAACGGCGTCCTGTTTATTTGATTAGGCGAGTATACGAATCAAAATAAAATGCCTTGTTGTTACGGCTGGTTTGCATGATGTATGCAGTAGTAAGCAGTTAGACTAAAGGCGGGACATTAGAGGATCGGCAGCCTTGGGGTAAAGGCGTTTTCATAAGTAAGTAAATAGCCTCTATCCCGGCGACATCGTTTCGCATCAAACCCAGTCGGATTGCCCGACAATCTGGATGAAGCCGTTGCTGCCTTCTGTAAGGTGTTGATTCTCGACGGATTCTGTAAATTGCACCATGGCTTCGCTACGAGTCAGGTCGTGATCCAGTCTTTGGGTCCAATAATCAAGGCCTTGGCTATCCGCATTTCTTCCCAAGACTGTCGTGTACAGCTGACCGGCAAACGAGCGGTTATCTACCGCATTATAAAGTGTCGAGAACTCGCTGGTTTGGGCAAACGTGTTCGCAATATCTGAGAATGTCATGCCGGTTGCCATTTTGCCGAACCAGAAGCTCAGTCCGTCAAAATCGGGCACGCGATCGAAGATCGTGTAAAGGCGGGCGACGCTAGCTTGAGACTCAGTAAGGATGAAGATATTCTTGTCCTGAAAGCTCAACATATTTACATCTTCCAGATACATGTTCTGATGAGTAACGCCATTGTTGACGACTAAGGTATTTCCGCTGGCCTGAAGAAAATAGCTCGCTGACGCATCCTGAAGATGCAATATGTCTCCACCCTTGTAGCCGAAGATATGGGAGCTGAGGGTGCCATCGAACCACAATTGGTTTTCTTGGAAGGAATCTGAAAATTCGCTGCCAAATACCACGCCGCGCTCACTTACGATATCGTGGTCGGTCCAAGCCGACGCGCTGACAATTTTTATGAAGCCGGTGTCACCCTGAGTCAGTTTTTGATTTTCGACTGAATTAGTAAACTGCAACATGGCATCGCTACGACTTAAACCTTGATCGAGGCGGTTGGCCCAGTAAGCTAGACCAGCTGCGTCACTGCTCCGTCCGAGGACTGTTGTATAAAGTTGTTCGGCAAATCCGGAATTGCTCACCGAGTCATAGCGTGTAGCAAATTCATTTGTGTGTGAAAATGTATAAGCAATATCTTTGAAAGACGTGCCTTGGGCCTGAAGATTAGTCCAATACTTCAATCCTTCAAAGTCCGGCGTTCGATCAAAAATGGTATAAAGGCGCGCAATCTGCGCCTGATCCTCAGTCATCAAAAACAGGGTTTTTTCCTGAAATTTAAGTGCATTGATGTCGTGCAGGTGAAGTGATTGGCCAGTGATGACATCTCGCACGTCTATAGTGCTGGGATCTAATGCTTGTGACTGTATCTGGTAGCTACTAGAGTAGCCACGCATCCAGATCTGATCGGCACCTTTGTATCCATATACCGTGGTACTGTTACTGCTGTCGTAGGACAGGCGCGCCTGGATAAAGGTATCGTCATTGTCGCTACCGCTGGATATGCCTAGGCCAATCGAGCGATACGCGGTGCTGGCATCGACCAACCCGTCATTGGCAGCACTGGTCGAATTGACCCAGGTTGCATTGTCCTTGGTCAAGGCAGCATAGATCGAATAGGTATCTGCGGTATCTCCTGCTGACAATACACCTCGCACGACCGGCACGCCGTTGATGTACTGCAGCATGGGACCGCCAGACGCTCCCGCTCCAAGACCGACATCAATACGGTAGATGGGATATTGGTCATAGTAGACCGCGATACCCGCGTCCTCCATCAGACCTGTACCCCGGGCGGGATAACCATCAATGGTTGCTACGAAGTTGCCCGTTTGCGATGAGATAGCCAGTGCGCCGGTCAGGGATGCGATATTTACATCTAGGCTTATCACTGCTAGGTCGCGACCTGACTCGCTGGCGCTCAGTAATCGGTCGTTATTGGTATCCCAGTTACCGCTAATCCCGGTCCAGCTGTTAGCAGCGTAGGTACCCAAGGGCGCGGAAAACGAACCGACATTGGCGTTGACGAAGGCGCCCGGTGTAACCGTGACGCTGACCGCCTTGCCCCCATACTCGGCGTCGTAGATGACGTGCAGCGCGGTGAGAACATCATTGTTGCCCGTGATAGTGCCGGAGCCACGAACGACTGATCCATCTGGGAAGATGGATTGGATGAAACAGACTTCCTTGTAGGGAGACATGGAGCGCGTAGTGATTTCGTTCATCCAGGGATACCACCTGTTCATGGGTATCCACGATGATACAGAGCGGCCCAGACGTGATGAGTGAGAATCACGACTACTGGTATTCTGGGTGTGATGGCTGACAGCGACAGCGGAGGGAGTCAGACACTCGTGAAAGGCATCTGGAAATGTGGTGCCGGCACCAGGAGTCGAACCCGGGACCTACTGATTACAAGAAAGCTGGGCTTTCCTTGTATTTCAGCCACTTAGCCGTTTTCTTGTTACGCATGCGCACGGCTTTAACCCGGATCCCTTGCGGGTCCGGGTTAGCTTGTTACGTGCTGATTTAGAGGGCGGAAGGGGTGACGACGGGGACGCTGAGGTCGTAGATGTCGAGCATCGCGGCCGAGCGGTGGCCGCTGGCCTGTTGCTTATCAGCGCGGGTGCCGGGGCTGTCGGTGATGCCCTTGCGCTTGAGGTCGTGCAGTGCGAAGCGCTGCTCGGCCTGGATGACGCCATCGGCGATCGCCGTGGTGATGAATCGTTGCCAGGCGCTGTCCAGACTGGACTTGACCAGGGCGCCGCCGTGAATGGCCACGATCGCCGGGCGCCGCTCGGGTGCAGCGGGCGTAGGGATGGACTTCTTCGTCCAGATCGCGGTGCGGTAGGCCCGGGCGCTATTCCAGGCCTCCCGCAGGCGTGGCGTCCAGCTGACGACGTTGTCGCGGCTACCCTTGCGGCGGTTGGTCTGCAGGCCTTCAGGCAATTCGTTGGCGTCGGTGAGGGTCACCACCTCGATCCCGCGCAAACGGCAAAGGTAGGCCAGCTCCATCACCAGCCACAGGTAGGCCGGGCAGCTGCCAGGTTGGCCGCGGCTGAGACGTCCCATTTCGCGAGCTCGCTGGATCAGCAGGTCCATCACTTCCGGTGCCGGCAGCCGCCGCTGCTTGCGCTCGGTGGGCGCCTCGATGCCCAGGGCAGGGTTGACGTCGACGTAGCCGCGGTTGCGGCCCCACTGCAGAACGCGGCGCAGGTAGCGCAGGGCATGGGCAGCCTTTGACGGCGTGCCCTCCGCGGCGATCCGATCAATCAGGCGCTGGACGAGGGCTGGAGTGAACTTGCGGACAGCGAGGGCGCCGAGTGGCTTGCCCAGTTTGGTGGGAACGCCGACCAGGACCTTCCGGCAGTAGTCGTAGTCGGCCTGGGTCTTGGTAGCGAGCTGCCTGAATTGCTGGCTCGCATGGTACTGGCTGCAGAGGTAGTCGAGGCTCTCGCGATCGACGCCATCGCGCTCCTCCATGATGCGGTGCAGCTCGGCGAGGGTGACGGTGGCCGGTGCAACGTTCTTGCGGCGCTGCCGTCCGGCTTCGTCCCGATGCAGGGTGTACCAGACACCATGCCCGCGGTGATCGAAGAAACAGGCCGCGGGTAGCGCGGCCTGGTCAATGTGGCTGGGTATATGGGGATTGAGCTTTCGCTTCCTGGCTCGCCTCATAGGATGTCGACGTCGTACCGCTCCTGACTCGCCGGCTTCACGCCGCCGGCCTGGTTGATGAGTTCGAGGGTGGTCCAGGGGCCTGTGCGGCCCCTGAATATCCGGACGCCCTGGTCGAGCAGGATCCGCTCAACGTCCGCGCGCCGGTTGTACCCGGTGATTGATTGCAGATCCTGGAAGGTCAGGATCCCGGTCGCCGGTGTCATTGCTCCAGCCACTCCTTGCGACGACCGTACTGCCGCCGCATTTCCTGGATGAGTTTATCGGCCGCCTGGGCACCACGTTTACTGGAAATCAAGGCGGTCAATTCTTGGATCCGCTCGGGCGAACTGTAGCCCTTGCGGATCCAGGTGCGAGCCTCGGCCTCGAGGAGCTGTTGGCGGTTGTCGATCGTCATTACCTAGCCTGTAGGTCTGTGGGCTGCTCCAGCGAGGCCACGCGACTGGCTTCGGCCTTGGCGCAGTCCAAGCGGAGAGCATGGACGGACAGGGCCTGGATCAGCTGGTGGGCTTCGTGGCGAGCATCGTGCAGAGCGTGGTGACGGATGCCGTTGAAGTGGCGGGGCTTGGCGGCGGGGTACAGGTCCAGCAGCGTCCGCAGGTCCCGCTCTTCCCGGTGATGCCAGGGCACCATGTTGCCGCCGATGCGGTAGGCATTGCCCAGGATGACGCAGTCGAAACTGGGGCTGTTGCCCCAGATCCGCCGCTCGACATCGGCGAGACAGCCGTCCTGGTCGGGCTGAGGCTCGGACTGCTGGAGCAGCCAGTTGGAGAAGAGCACCAGCGCGGCTCGGATGTCGTCCCGATCGCGACTGCCGTCGATCTCAGCCCGGGCCTCGGGCGACTGTTGCCACCACCATTCGATAGTTTCGCTGTCAGGCACGGCGCCGCGGGCAATGGCGGATTCCAGGTCGACGCGGCTGTAGAACTCGCCGGCGATCGCCGCGGCGGGGGTGCCGGCACCGGTCACGGCAACGGCGCCGATGGACAGGATCGGGGCGTTGTTGCCCTGGCCGAGGGTCTCCAGGTCGATGACGATGTCGATGCGGCGGCTCATTGAATGAACCCCTTCCTACTGGCACGGGCGCCGTCATAAGCCGCTAGCGCGAAGTCAAGGCTGACAAAGAGCCCCTGCGTGACCTTCTGAGTGCCCTTGGCGAAGGCCTCATCGTTTATTTTCCTTGCTGCGGCAATCACGTACTGGATTGACCGCCGAACCTCCTCTTCCTCATTTGAGGCGATGTAGAGCAAGCGCACCTCTTTGCCTTCTGAAACGGCGTCCTCGAAGCCTTGCTTGGAAACTTCCACCCAGCACTCCTCATCACCCCGCTGCGACCCCGAATTGCCCTTGATCTGATAGACCGGCTCACCAGCTGCGGGCAGGGTTGTGTAACGCGGATGTGCAACTGGCTTGGGCTGGGCCTGCTCTTTGCCCGGTGTAAACGTCTGCGAGCCCTTCAGACAGTCAGGATCACCGCACTCGCAGATGGGCTTGGGGCGTTTGTCGTTGATGGTCATACGGATGCTCCGATGTGCTGTTGGGCTGGCTTGGCCAGGGCGGTTTCTATGACTTCGGCGTCCTCAGCGGTCAGGGCGCCGAGGGTGTTGGCCATGCTGGCCAGAGCGAGGAGGTGGATGCGATCGCCGCTGGAGCGGCTGACCTGGTAGCGGATGACCGCCTCGCCCAGCAGGGCGGTGGCCTGGCAGCGTTGCACCAGGGTCGGGTGGAGCGTGATAGGCTGAGCATTGCTACTGCGCTGGTTTACGTTAGGCATGATGTTTCTCCAGTGGTGGTGGTCGGCCTGGGCGAGTTGGCGCTCCCCAGGCCCCTTTCTTTCCGGCGTCCCTTCAGCGGATCCGGACCTTCTCTCCTCGATCACGAACAGTTGGGCGCTCCCGGCCCTCAAGCTGCCTCCCGGTTGTAGTCGCGGCGGGCGGCGTCGTAGTGGCTGGGCAGGATCTCCTCAGCACCGTCGATCCAGCCGGCGCTGGGCTTGCCTGCGGCGACGTTGGCCAGGTGCTTGTCCTGGTCGATGCAGAAGCCCAGGCAGAAGTAGGCCGAGCCGTGCTGGGTGAAGAACAGGCCGCCGCTGAGCAGCAGGTTGCCGGTGTTCACGCCCAGGCGATCCCAGAACGCATGCACGTCGAGCGATGCCGGGCAGTGCTCCTGCCACAGCTGGACCAGACGCTGGTGCTCGACCTGGAGGGCTTCGCGCTCCGCCTTGGGCATGCCCTTGGCCGTCTTCGGCTTGACGCGCAGGCGGCGGAAGCCCCACTGATCAGGTCGGCACCAGTGGACGTCCAGCTCCTGGCCTCCCTTGAGCTTTATGCCGCCGGGCATGACGTCGGTCGTGGAGCGCAGCAGGGCGACCTCACCGCCGAAGGCCTCGCCCAGACGATCAGCAGCGAGCCGCAGGGCTTGGCGCTGGTTGAAGCAGTCCTGGACGATGGCGACGACTGCAGGGTCTGTGGAGCGGTAGTGGTATTGCTGCATGGCGTTTCTCCTTGGGGTGGGCGGATCAGGGCTTGAAGTGCCAGCACTTCACGTTGGGTTCTTTCTTCTCGCTCAGGGGGTTGCGCAGCATTTCGCGGGTGCGAATCGCGCTGGACGTGGAAACGTTGATGCCCAGGAGCTTGTGCCGGCGGCAGTCGGGCAGCATCCGGCGCAGGGTGTTGAGGTCCGGGATCTTCTGCTTGAACTCAGCGGCCTTCTCGGCGAACTGGTTGAGGTTGATGGCGATCAGCTCGTCGGGCTTTTTGGCGTGGTTGACCATGGCGTGGTCGCCGCGCGATTCCAGGTAGTCGTATACGGCCCAGAATTCGTCCAGCTCGGCCGGATCGGCGCTGATCGCGCTCTGGCGCTCCATGGCCATCTGCAGCAGCTGCTGATCACAGGCAGCCAGCTGGGTCTCGCTCAGCGGCAGGATCAGGGCCAGGCAGTCCACCAGGGCCAGGATCATGGCGTGGTTTTTCACCACCCGGGCCGAGCGCAGGGCGCTCATCTTGCGCAGCCGCTGTCGGTGGTGCGGATAGCGCTCGGCGAACAGGGCCATGACCTGGGGCTCGGCCTTGATGGCCTTGACCAGGAAGTGGCTCAGTTCCTCGATCTCCATCAGGTTGATGGCGTCCGCGGCCGCGCTGCTGGCCTCGGTGATCTTGGGCTTGGTGAAGTGCAGCTTCACGATTCGCGAGAGGATGGCTTCGTGGCCCGTCACTGGCGCGTTTTGGCTGATGACGATGGTCCCGCGGAAGGGCGGCTCGTAGGTTTCGTTGGTGTTGTTCTTGACGCCGCGGGTCCGCAGCAGACCGCCGCCGAAGAAGTCCTTCAGCTCGTCCCAGTCAAAGCTCTTGGTGTTGGCGGCATCACTGTTGCGGTCGCCCTCGAGGAGCACGACTGGCATGCCGGCAACCTGGCCCATGGCGCGGCTGCGGCCGGAGGCCGAGCCCTTGGTCGGGTCGAAACCTTCGTAGTTGCGGCCGAACAGCTTCCAGATGAAGACCAGCAGGGTGGACTTGCCGGCGTCGGGCTCGCCGGTCACTTCCAGGAAGGGAAAGCTCTCGTACTGGCCGCGGATCTGCTCGGCGAAGAGGGAGCCGAACCAGTAGGTGAGGGTGATCAGGCCCTTGGCGCCGAAGCATAGCCAGAGCTTGGGCAACCAGTCTTCGCGGTAGCCGGTGCTATCGGGCTGCGCCTTGATCTTCAAGAGCGACGGCGACTTTACCCGGCGCTTGCCCAGCTCGAAGTAGTCCTCGCTGTTGGCCTTGACCACGTTGCCGTTGTGGCAGGCGATGTCGTTGAAAATGTAGGCCTGGTGGTCCTTGCTGTAGCCCATGAAGTCGATGGTCTCGACGGTCTTCACGCCCTCGGTTTGGGTGATGACGATCTGGTCCAGGTGCTTCTGGGTGCCGAGCCAGGTGGCGCCGGCGTGCAGGAGTTTGGCCTTGAATTCACCGCTCGAGGCCATCTGCTTGGGCGTGAAGGCCAGCTTCTCGGCCGGGCCGTCGTGGGGCGGGTTGACGCGGAGGTAGTACCAGGCCTCACCCGTGGATTCGCTGATCTGCTTGTAGAGGGTCTCGAAGTTGCAGTTGGCCAGCAGCTTGAGCGAGCAGACGTTCTCCAGGGCGCGGCGGCGGGCGCTGTTCTCGTTGAGCATCCGGTCCTCGGGCTCGTCGCTGTCCAGGATGGCGCGCTGCTCTTCGTCCAGCTTGCTGAGGTCGAACTTGGCCCAGTACATGCGGTTGCCGAAGTCGAAGTAGAACTCGCTGCTCGCTTCCTCGAAGCCGTAGATCCGCAGCGCCTTCTCCTTGGGGGAATCGGCCAGCAGCAGGGTGCCCTGGTGGTGGGCGATCTCCAGGTCGCGTTCGATGCGGTCTTTGCGCTTGTCCTCTTTCTCGAACATCCAGCGCTGGTGCAGATCGTTCCAGTCGACCTTGCGGCCACCTAGTTGCGGAATCTGAGCGGCTTCCTGGTTGCGATAGCCAAGGTCCTTGGCCAGGCGTACCCACTTGCGGATGTTCTCCCGGGCGGTCGGCTCGTTATCCAAGGCCCAGACCAGTTTCGGCAGCTTGGGGCCGCGGGTACGGGCCAGTTCCTTGAGGGCTTCCTCGGGGAAGGGCGCGCTCGACATCATGGAGACGGCGTGGATGCCGTGATGCAGCAGGGCGATGGCGTCGAAGATCCCCTCGACGATCCACAGCTCCTGGACCTGCAGCAGGTCGACAGTCGGCGGCACCCAGAGCTTGCCCTTGTAGCTCCAGGCTGGCTTGAAGCGGGCCTTCTTGCTGCCGAAGCGGTTCGGGCGATCGATCAGCCGTTCCCAGTAGCCGCCGGCGGGCATTTCAAAGCGCACGGTGGCCGAGCCGATGCCGAGGTCGCGGTCCCAGTAGTTCTCCTGGGTGTACCAGCCTTTGATCAGGCCCAGATCGAAGCCGCGGGCGAACTGGAGGTAGCCATCGGCACTGGCGGCCGGGGCGTCGTTGGTGGGCTTGAAGCGCTCGGACCAGTCCTCGAACAGGTCGCTATAGAGCTCCTTGACGTGCCAGGTCTGGCCACACTTCGCCTCGCGGCCGCACTTCACCACCCAGGGATTGGCGTGGCTGGTGAAGAGCTCGGTCTTGTGGCACGCCGGGCAGGTGCCCTTGCGCATGTAGTCCGTGCCGTTGATGTGCCGCAGGCCGAGGTCAGCCTCGAGGCGCTGCAGCACGTCGGCGCGGAGCTGGTGATCCATTTGGTACATGCTCAGAACTCCGCCGCGCGGCCGGTACCGAGGTCGCGCACCAGGCGCAGGTCGCTGCCCTCATGGCGTTCGGCGTCGGTGGCCAGGATGTTCAAGGCGCGGGCGAGCTCGCGCAGATCGGCGGGGGTCCAGAAGTCTTCCTTGCCCAGGGCGCCGTCATTGGAAACGACCAGGGGCTGGCCGGCGTTGCGGTGAAGGGTGACATCGAGCTGGCGGCGCATCAGTTGGCCTCCTGGGTGGCGAGCTGAGCGCGGATCAAGCGGGCGGTCTGGTCGGCGGCGAGCTGGGAGGGGAAGCGGCGGAGGATGGCGGCGCGGCGGTTGGTGAGGTCCTCGATACGCAGGTAGCGGGGCTCACCCCAGTGCTGCTGAACGGTGTAGTCAGCTCGGCCTTGAAGCCAGCGGGCGAAGGCTTCGGCGGCTTCGGCCGGCAGCTCGAGGTGGACGTTGAGGGTGTTCGGCATGATGTTTCTCGCTGCAAAAAGGCGCAGTTCACCCATACCCACGCAAGGCGGGCATGGATCAGGTATTCAGGGGCTTAGCGGGAGGCGTTCTGTCGCGTGCCGGGGTCTTCGTCGATCAGGGCGTCGAAGATCTCCACGACCGGAATGCAGTAGCGCAGGCCAGTGGCCGGGTTGACCAGGACGACGACGTCGCCGGTGCTGGCGTCGATGTCCAGGAATCGGTGGCCCTTGAGGGCTTCGAGTTGATCGCTGGCGCGGGTGACCAGGCGCTCGGCGGTGTGCTGCGGCACGCCCAACAGCTGCAAGTGCGCGGCGGCGGCATCCTGCAGGGCCTGGCTGCGGCCGAGGTGTTTGGCTTCATGGTTGCGCAGGTAGGCGAGGGCAGCGGCCTGCATGGTGTCGAGGTAGTCGGCGGGGTGGTTGGTGGTGGTCACGATGCGATTTCCTCTCTTACGTGCGGCTGCTGGTCTTCTTCGGGCTCGTCCTGGAGCAAATTGAGCTGCTCTTCACGGATCGCCTCGTTGTTCTCGTATACCTTCTGCGCCATAGCAGTCAGGTGGCTGTTGCTTGGGGGCAACTCGCACGCCGGCGCATTCGGCAAACCACTCGGGCTGGCCAGGTGAGTCAGCTCCGTATGGGCATAAAACGACGCGCTGCAGGGCGCAAAGTGACACTGGAAAACCTGTTGCCGCAGGAACACGTGGGCAAACCAACTGGTCCGGCAGACCAGGGGCGCACCACAGAAGCAGCACCAGAATTGCCCCTTCTTCTGTTTCTTGAACAAACGCATCTATTTTCCCTGCCGCCTGTGGCGGCTCCGGCCTGGCCGGTTTCTGGCGCTCCGCGCCGACTACGTGCCCGCTGTCCTGGCTGGCTTTCAGGGTTCGCCGTTCGGCTAGTGTTTTCGGCCAGATGACCTGGCCGCGTGCAGCGTGATCACCGCCCAGACCTCTTCCTCACGTGCCGCCATGTGCCGGCGATGCGCGCCGAGGATCTGCTCGATCTCCTTCTCATCAATCACGCCGTCTTCCAGAGCCTGGCCGATGATCTGGTCCACCAGGCCACGCTTGACGGCGGTCTTCACCGAGCGGGCGTAGAGGTCCAGGTTGTCCAGGTCGCCGACCTCGGCCTGGCGCACGAAAAAGCCGCCGTACTGAGAGGCCAGGTAGTCCACCAGGTGGGTAGTGCCGGTCTCCTGCTCGAGCAGCAGGATCTGGGCATCGCTCAGCGGGCGGCAGCCGGCGGTCTCATAGGCGTGGTTATCGAACTTCTTAAGTGGCAGTCCGAGGCGCGCTGCGGCGCACTCGCGACCACCTGGGTAAGCGCAGATCACGGCGCTGATGACCTGGCGGCGGGTTTCTAGGGCGGGGCGTTTCATCTTCCAGTATCTCCCTGGGCCATCCGGCCCTATCTTTCAGCTGCAGCCAGCGCCGGGATGGCTCCCTGCTTGATACCGAGCAGGACAGCGGCTCGATGCGCTTCACCGCGGAGGCACTTTTTTTGCCCGTTGATCACCGCATAAACGGTGCTTGGGCTCAGCTGATGCCGTAACGCGAACTCCTTTACGGAAATGCCCTGCATTTCGAGACGAGAACGGGCGTCCTTACAGGCTTGCTCGGTAGCGTAGGTGTCGGCCATAGTTAACATTCGTGTGATTTCGAGTGAACAAGGCGGACGATATTCAACATACGTTGAATCGTCAAGCGCTAAGGGGTCGTTCTGTTGAAAATTGGCGATAGGCTGCGCTTGGAGCGCCTCAGACTGGGTTTAAACCAGGCTGACTTCGCTGCTTTGGCCGGAGTGACCAAGACCAGCCAATTCAATTATGAGAAGGGTGAGCGAAGCCCCGATGCCAACTATCTAGCTGCTATCAAGCAGCATGGGGCAGACGTCTATTTCATCCTGACAGGGGATCCGCTTCCCATACCGGAGGCTGCACTCTCGCCGGTGGAGGCGGAGATCGTTGGCTACTTCCGATCTATGCCCGATTTCAAGAAGGAGTCTTTGCAGCGGGTCGCGTATGCGATGTCCGTATCTGATGGCGCTACTGACTCCAGCGCGTCGTAGGAGCATCAACTGCTTGGCGGCTTGCCAGGCTTTAACACGGAAGATTGAAGGAGCCTTTCATGGCGCAGTTCCTGCCATTACTACCTCGCCCTCTCCTGGGTATCTCTCTAGCCGCCGCCCTGATGGGGACATTGATCCCAGGGTCAGCCAGCGCTGCGAGACTCAATGACGGCTATATCGGCTGCATCAGCAAGGATGCCCTTAGCGAGTTCACCCAGGCGCTGATCAAGAAGGATGAGCGCGCGCAGAAGTACCTGCTTGGGACGTCCTGCGTGCCCACTAGCAGCAAATTCCCTATCACCGTGCTGGACCGCGGAATCATGCGGACCCAGTACCGAGTTTACGTCGGCAAGGATGCTCTGGAGCTCTGGAGCCCGAGCGAAGCGATCAGCAACTGAGAGAAGCCCGGCCAAGTGCCGGGCTTCTTGCTTCTGCAATCAGACGTAAAGACGCAAAAACGTAAAAGCTTGGCGACGTGCGTCACAGTATGTACTGTATACAAATACAGTAATTTGAGTCTGTGAAGTCCATGGAACAGGTTAAGCACGCGGTCCTGCAGGTTTTTGAGCGACAACCAATGGCGGCAGCCATTGATGCGAAAGAGGCGGCAATGCTGCGCCTATACCGAAGTCTCTCAACGCAGGACCAGGCCACCTTACGGATGATTGCTGAAGACCTGCGGCGGGTTTCTGGCCCGATCCGGTAGGCAGTGGCCGAGTTGCCGAGAGCAGGCCGAGCTAACCTATTTTGGTCTGGATATGGTTTCCCATCGCTTTTTTCAGCTTATGCGAAAAACAGGGTGCTCCCAGGGGTTGCGTTCTGGAAAAGCCTGTTACCGAGGGTAGGCCGAGCTAACCTATTTCGGTCTGAATATGGTTTCCCATCGTTTATTTTCAGCCTATGCGAAAAATAGGGTGCTCCCAGGGGTTGCGTTCTGAAAAAGCCTGTCAGGGTGGATCAGCAACCCCATCATCCAGAGGAGCAGTAGATGGCGAGAAGAAACGGGTGGCTGTGGTCGACACGCAGTGAGCGGCTGATGGTGAGGCGGATCCGGCAGCTCAGCGATAGGGATCAGGAGACGGTAAAGCTGATTGTGAGGGACCTGAGTAGCGTCGGCCCTCAGAAGCGATAGCCAGAGCCCCGGTGCGGAAACGCCCGGGGCTTTTTTCATGCTTGGGCCTTCTCGGCCTGCAGCTTCTTCCATTCCCGCTCCACCGCGCGCTTCGCCGTCGCCTTGGTCGCGTACAGGTGCCTTAGTCGCCGCGGCTTGCTCTGGTCGCCCTCGGTGAGCGTGTGCTCCTTGCCAGTCTTGGGGTCGCGGTAGTAGGCGATGATGCCGGTGTAATCGCCCTGGATCTCGTCGACCAGGTCGGCGACCAGGTCCTCCGGCAGCTTGGCTTCCAGCTCCAGGCGCGTGGTGTAGCCGCCGTCCGCCGTGAGGCTGTGCTGCACGTTCCCCCCGTACCAGATGATGGCGTCGATCTCGGCTTTCACGCCCTGCAGGGTGTAGGTGAGCTCCGGCATGAGCTCAGGCCGGCCCAGGGCGAGCTGGTAGGTGAGGGTGGCGGTACCGCGCTGCAGACGGTTCCACTCGGCCCGGGCGGCGCGCAGCGCAGAGAGCTCGTCGGTGTAGGTGTGGCGCAGGTCCTTCACGTTGTCGCCGCCGCCTGCTATGGCCTCCTGTTTCTTGGCGCTGTTGACGTCGTAGTAGAAGGCGCGCACGGCGTCGTAGCTCTCGCGATCGGCCTGGAGGTAGCTGTGCTGGTCGCCGTCTTGGCGGGTGAGGGTGACATGGCCCAGGTCGGCGCCGCTGACCGACTTGCCGCCGCCGGCCGGGAGGAACAGCAGCCGGCCCGCTTTCACGGTGGCTACCGCGTCGTAGTCTTCACCCAGGCGGGTGAGGAGGTTGGCGTCCGATTCTCCGGTTTGGTCCAGCTGTAGCACCTGCTGCGCCTCGAGGTCGGGCGCGATGAGCGGAGTGAGCCCCTGGCGCGCGGCCAGGACGCGCAGTACGGCGCCGAGGGTGGTGGCGCTGTAGCTCTGGTCCCGCTTGGTCTTGAGGCCCTTGCGCAGGTCGGCGCTGCGGGCGCGGATGCTGAGCACGTCGGGGGCGCCGCTGTGCTCGGTCTCATCGACGACATAGCTGCCCTTGTCGATCAGTCCGGTGGTGGACCAGCCCAGCCAGAGGCGGATCTTGGCGCCCCGGGGCGGGATGGCCAGCAGGCCGTCGTGGTCGGACAGCACCAGGCTCAGCTGGTCGGCCTCGAGGCCGCGGTTGTCCGTCAGATCCAGGCTGATCAGCCGCGGCGCGATGAGGGCGCTGATGTCCTTGCCGTCGACCAGGATCTGGTAGCGCGCCTGGGCATAGGCGGCGCCCTGCATCAGGTCGCGGCCGAGGGGCCGCAGCTGGCCGGTGGCGGTGTCGAGCAGCTCCTGGATCACAGCAGCTTCCTCAGCACGGTACCCATGCCAGCAATGCCGACGCCGAGCAGCTCGCGGCCGGTGTCGTCGTCGACGCGCTTGAGGGCGATGCTGAACTCGATGCGGCGCGGGGTGCCGTCCTGGAAGAAGAGCGTCCTGGTCTCGGTGATGCTCTCGATGACCCAGAGCCCGTAGATCCGCCCGCTGCCCTCGATCAGCGGCCAGGCGCCGCCGGTACTGGCCATGTAGCGCAGGACGTCCAGGCTGCTGGGCGTGCCGGCAAGCTCCGGTGCGAGCCAGCCAGGCAGGGTGATGCTGTCGTCGCCCTTGCCCAGGAACTGGCGCGCCGGCGCCGCGCCCACGCGGGAGCTGCTGGCATGGCGGTAGTCGGTCTGCCGCTGCAGCTCTTGGTAGGCGAGGGTGTAGAGGCTGAAGATGAAATTGCCGAGGGCCATCATCATAGTGATCAGGTCCTATCCTTGAGGCTGCTGCGGCCGCGGGCAGCTTTTTCGGACTCGATCCGGGCCATGATGCCCCGGATCTGCCGTTCCAATGCCTGCGGGTCCTGGCCGGGGGCGGCAGCGATATTGAAGTTGTAGACGTCTCCTGCGCTCGCTGGAGCAGCTGGAGCCATGGGCGGTAAGGCAGGCCGGCTATCGAAGGTGATCGGCTCGCGAGCCGGCTGTTGCAGAGTGGCCTGGCGTACCGCCTCGATCTGCTGTTGCAGCGGCGAGGCCTCCTTGGGAAATTCCAGGACAGCAGCCGCTGTCGGCTGCAGGATGGCCTGGCGGACTGCCTCCATCGACCGCTGCAGCAGCGTGGTGTCACCGGCCGGCTGGGCCAGCGCGATAGTTGCCGGCTGCTGGGTGACTTGGCGTACCGCCTCCATCTGTTGCTGCTGGGCAGATGGCAGTGGCTGGGCTGCGGCCATCTGCGGAGCACCGCCGAGGGCCAGCGCCGCCGTTGCCGTAGCTGCAATACGCTTGGCGGTATCGGCGATCTGGCCCAGGGGGCTGCCTTCGCCCTTGCCCATGCCGACCGCCAGACCCTGCATGGTGTATTCGCCCAGGGCGGCGAAGACGCGGGACGGCGAGTGGATGTCCAGCTTCTCCTTGAAGAAGTTGATCGCACTCTGGCCGGCGCCCATCACGGCATCTTTCACCGCGCCCAGGCGGCCAGTGATGCCGCGGACCAGGCCGTCCATGATCATGCCGCCGAGCTCGGTGAATTTAGCGGGAAGGTCGAAGCCGAAGTAATTCAGCACGGCAGCGAAGGCCTGGTAGAAGAGCCCGACCGGCGAGAAGTCGAGGATCTTGCGAGCGATGCCGCCAATGCCGCCGCTGACGCCTGCTGTGAGCCCATTGAGCAGCACGGCGCCGAGCTCGGTCAGCCGGGTGGGAAGCTCCAGGCCGAAGTAATTCAGCACGGCGGCGAAGGCCCGGTAGAAGAGGCCGATCGGCGAGAAGTCCAGGATCTGCCCGGTGATTCCGGCAATACCACCGCTGGCCCTCGCTTTCATCTCGGCCCATACCCCGGCGAACCAGGGGCCGATGGTGCTCCAGTTGGCGTAGAGCAGGGTGCCAGCGGTGACCAGGCCGAAGATGACGGCGGCGACGGGGTTGGCCATCACGACGGCGCCTAGCAGCCGGAAGCCTGCGGCCACCAGGGGCAGGGCGCCCTTGCCGAGGTTGAACAGCAGGCCGATCAGGTTCGGCAGGCGGATACCAACCTGGGCGAGCATGAAGCGCAGCGCGAGGAAGGGACCGAGCACGCCGGCGACGCCCAGGGCGACGGTACCGAAGGCGATCGACACGGCTGACAGCACCGCGGCCACCTTGACCAGGTTGCCGGCGAGGACCGGATTCTCGCGGGCCCAGGCACCCGTAGCCGCGGCGATATCGCCTACCCATGTGATCAGGCGCTTGAGATCCGGGGCTACCGTCTCACCCCAGGCCGATTGGGCGTTGGTGAAGCTACCAGTCGCCGCCTCCCAGACGTTGGATAAGGTGCCCAACTGCTCATTGACGCGCATCTGCAGGCCTGCCTGCTGTTCCATCTTGGCCTGGGTCTCGCGGTACCCCTCGATGCCCTTGGACATCATGTTGTTGAGGGCCGTAAGGGTCTCGGCGTCATCGCCGAAGATGGTGCCCAGGACGTTGAGGCGCGTCTCGGTGTTGAGCTTGCCCAGCTTCTTGAGTTCGGAGTAGAGCTTCTCGATCCCGCCGAACTCGCCCTTGCCGTCAGTGAAGTCGAGCTTGATGCCCTTGCCCTTGAGCGCCTTGTTGGCCTTGTCGACCTTGTCCGTCTTCATGCCGGCCTGGAAGATCTTGCGCAGGGCGTTACCGGCGGCGCTGCCTTCCATGCTGGCCTGGTCGAGCTGGATGAGGATAGGTGCCAGCGCCTTGGCCGCCTCAAGGCCTTCCTTCTTGATGATGTCCAGGGCCGGGCTGACCTTGCTGAAGCCCTCGAGCATGTTGTTGGATTCGACGCCCAGGTAGAAGCCGCGCTGGATGGTGTCCATCAGGCCCATGAGGTCCTTCTCGCTGGTGCGGGTGGCGTCCTGCATCTTGGACGCGAATTCCGCTGCCTCGGTGACCGGCATCTTGAGCTGGACGCCCAGGTAGGCCGAGGCCTCACCCAAGCCGCCGAGGATGGTCTTGGCCGCCATCCCCTGGCGCACCAGCATGGTCATCATTTCCTGGAATTCGGCGGTGGTACCGGGCAGGCGATCGCCCAGGCGCGTGGCCAGGTCGGAGATCTCCTTGAATTCCTTGGGGACTGAGCCATCGCTCTGCATAAGCGAGGCGCGCAGCTGGGTGGCGGCGTCCTCGGCTGGAGCGAAGGCCTTGATCATGCCCAGCACCGGGCCGCCGATCGCAGCGCCAGTGGCAGCCGAGCTGGCCCCCGCCATGGCCGCATTGCCGGCGAACTCCTGGCCTCGCTTGAGCTTGCTGCGAGCGCTGGCCAGCTTCTCCTGGGTGCGATTGAGGCGGTCGAGCTTGCCCCGCTGGGTGTCGATCGCCGCATTGGCGCTGGTGAGTTGCGCCTGCAGGCGCGCCTGGGCGCCGCCGAGGTCGCGGGTATCGACGCCAGTAGCGCGCATGATCGGCAGCAGGCGCTGCAGCTCGGTGCGCTGGGCGGTGTGCTTGGCCTGGAGCTTGTCGACGGCAGCGGCCGCGTTGGCGAAGGTCTTCTGGAACGCGGCGGACGGGGCGTCCATGGCCTTGAGCTGCTCGCGGTAGGACCGCAGCTTTTCCTGGCCCTTGGCCAGGGCCTCGGCGCTCTGGCGCACGGCCTCGCGCTGGCGCTGGTAGGCGCTGATGTCCTGCTGCTGCTGGTTCAGCTCCTTAACCCGGTCCCGGGCGGCCTTGAGCGCCCGGGCGGTCGCGTTGCCGCCCCCGGCGATGCGTTTGAGGGGAGCCGTGACCTTGTCCAGGGCGGACAGGAGGACGCGGATCTGCAGGTCATTGGCCATCGGGGGCGACTCGTTTGCGGGCGCGCTCGCGCCAGTCCATCAGTTCGGCCAGGCCCAGCTGGTCGAGCTGGGCTGGTTGCCAGTGGAAGGTGATGGCGAGATCCGCCATCGCTTCCTCTACGCGGACGGGGAGAGCTCCGCCCTGACCGACTTCTTGAGCAAAAAACCGGCGATCTTCCCGCCGACGTCGACCAGGTCGGCCGGATCCATGCCGCGGACTTCGCTCTCGGTCAGGCTGGGAATACTGATGCGCGGGGTCACACGCATGATCGCGGCGACGTCCAGCTGCAGCAGCTCGGCCAGGGAGACGCCGCGCAGCTCGCCAGCGTTGGGCTTGCGCAGGGTGATCTGGGCAATGGTTGTCTCGCCGCGGGTGATGGGCTGATCGAGGACGACGACGTTGTCTTGGGTGGTATCGCTCATGGTGGTACTCCAGGTAATAGGCTAGGGCTGGCCCGCCGGAGCGGGCCGAAAAAGGGGAGGGATCAGATGCCGAGGGCGGCGCGCTGTTTGGCCAGGCGGTCTTCACCGCCGACGGTCTCGACGAAGTTGAGGAGGTCGATCTCGATCACGGTCTCGCCCGCCACGAGCAGCTTGTAGTAGCTGCAGGTGGTGGTGATCTTGTGCTCGGTGTCCTCGCCCGCTGCAGCCTCGCCCATCTCGATGGTTTCGTGACGGCCGCGGACCACGATCTCGACAGCGACGTCCTCGCCGGTGTCGTCCTGCTGGTAGGTGCCGGTGAAGCGCAGGGGTACGGCTGCGGCGCCCACGGCGCCGAATTGCTTTAGGGCGGTGAGGTCCAGGCCGCCCAGGGTCCACTCCAGCTGCAGGCCGTCGTCAGAGAAGCCCAGGTCGACCTTGACGGGGCCGTTCATGCCGGCACCGCGGAAGGCTTCCATCTTGCGGCCGAGGGGTGGCAGGGTGCAGGACTTGGCGACGCCCAGGTAGGAGTGGCCGTCGTTGAAAAGCATCATGTTCTTGAGTTTGCGGGGCATGGCCATGGGGGCAGCTCTCCAGAGGGCGCCCCGGGGGGCGCCTCATGTTCAGGGTAGGGATCAGGCGTTGACGCGGCTGGCGAAGTCGACCAGGAAGCGGTCGGTGATGCGCTGGCGCAGGGTCAGGTCTTCCAGCGGCGGGACCGGGGTGTAGTCGTAGTCCAGGAAGAGCTTGCCGGCCTTGAGCGTCTCCTTCTCGTTGGCATCGGCGTCGTACCAGCACTCGCCGCCGAGCAGGTAGCCCTGGCGAGTCAGCTCGCGGAACTTGGCGTTGATGCCCTCGACGATGTCGCGCACCAGGCTCGGGTGCATGGGGCGGTCATTGGCCCAGAAATGCGCCTCAGCCATGGTGTCGGCCAGCACCTGAGCGGTGCGGGTGTAGTTCTCGAAGGCGAACAGCGGGTCTTCGCTGGTGGTGCGCGAGCCCCAGAAGCGGTAGCCGTCGTGGTTGATCAGCGTGGTGACCTCGTTGCCGTTGAGGTAGTCGCTGTCGGTCGCGGTGTTCTGCAGATCCCAGAAGACGTCCTT
>Ga0157371_10000730_pt1 | contig 38386 bp, 29 predicted proteins | sample C45metaG_FD_113462 | JGI IMG/M metagenome (GOLD analysis project Ga0157371, IMG submission 113462) | Corn rhizosphere microbial communities from Kellogg Biological Station, Michigan, USA - C4-5 metaG | ecosystem: Host-associated > Plants > Roots > Rhizosphere > Soil | place: USA: Michigan... | reverse complement strand
GGAAATGGTCAACGAAGTGCTCGACGTGATGGTGCAACTGGCCCACGAAGGCATGACCATGATGTGCGTAACCCACGAAATGGGCTTCGCCCGTAAAGTGGCCGACCGGGTGATCTTCATGGACGCAGGCAAAATCATCGAAGACTGCAAGAAAGAAGAGTTCTTCGGCGATATCACCGCCCGTGCCGAACGGACACAGCATTTCCTCAACAAGATTCTGCAGCACTGAGTAGCGAACGCTCGCTCGATACCACACAAATCACCTGTGGGAGCGAGCTTGCTCGCGATGGCGGACTGACATTCAACATCAATGTTGGCTGGACTGACCTTATCGCGAGCAAGCTCGCTCCCACAGGGGACGGTGGTGGTTCGAGATCAAGTGTTGTGGTTGACCCAAGGCATCTGTGATGAAATGCGACCCCACTCTCTATCGCGCAGCGCCGCCATCACTCGCCGTGAAACCCCGTCTGATTCGCCAGTTATTCCTGCCACCGCTGATCATCGCCCTGATGATCGGACTGGGTTACATCGGCTTCTGGGTCAGTGAGCACTACGGGATCCGTAGTCTCAGCGAAAACGGTCAGCGTCAGCTCGAACTGCACGCTCGTGCCGTCGAGAGCGAGATCAGCAAATACACCTACCTGCCCAGCCTGCTGGAACTCGAATCGAGTGTTTCAGCGCTGCTGGCCGACCCAACGCCGGAACACCGGCAAACGGTCAATGATTACCTTGAAGGCCTGAACCGGCGCAGTCGCAGTCGGGCTATCTATGTGATGGACACCACCGGCCGCGTGATGGCCACCAGTAACTGGCGCGATGTCGACAGTTACCTGGGTGAAGACCTGTCCTTTCGCGCTTATTTCCAGAACGCCGTGCGCGGTCAGCCGGGACGCTTCTACGGGATCGGCAGCACCAGCGGCGAACCCGGTTACTACCTGGCCCACGGTCTGGAAGAACACGGCAAGATCATCGGCGTCGCGGTGGTCAAAGTCCGCCTCGAAGCCATGGAAGAACGCTGGCAGCGCGCACGCCTGGAAGCCTTCGTCAGTGATGAGAACGGCATCATCATTCTCTCCAGCGATCCGGCACGGCGCCTCAAGTCCGTTGTCCCGTTGAGCGACGAAACCAAGGAAAAACTCGCCCGCAGCCTTCAGTACTACTGGTACCCGCTGAACGAGCTGCAACCGCTGGCCCGGGAAAAACTGGCCGAAGGCGAGGAAAAACTGACCTTCCCCGCCAACAGCGAAGTGGAATCCGATCAAGAGGACATCAGCTACCTCTCGCAAACCCGCCCCTTGAGTGACACGCCGTGGAATTTCACCCTGCTCACGCCGCTCCAGGATTTGCGCCGCGAAGCGATCAATCAGGGGATTCTGGTGGCGGTCGCATTTGCCCTGGTGGCGTTCCTGCTGATCGCCTGGAACGAGCGGCGCAAGGTCATCGCCACCCGCCTCGCGGCCCGCGAAGCCTTGCAGGAAGCCAACAATCAACTGGAGCGTCGGATTACCGAACGCACCACCGACCTGCGCGCCAGCAATGAACGGCTCAAGAGTCAGATCCGCGAACGGAGACTGGCCGAAGAAACGCTGCGCCGCGCCCAGGATGAACTGGTGCAGGCTGGAAAACTCGCGGCCATCGGCCAGATGTCGACCAGCATCGCCCACGAATTGAATCAGCCGCTGGCGGCGCTGCGCACATTGTCCGGCAACACGGTGCGCTTTCTGGAACGCGGTCAACTGGACGTCGCCAGCACCAACCTCAAGACCATCAACGAATTGATCGACCGCATGGGCCGAATCACCGCCAGCCTGCGTTCCTTTGCCCGCCGTGGCGACGACAAGGGCCAGGCTTGCCTGGGCAAAGCGGTGGACGCGGCGCTGCAACTGCTCGGCGGCCGCATGGAAAGTGCCCCTGTGCAAGTGCATCGCGAATTCGACGATGTGCAGGTGTGCATCGACCAGACTCGCCTGGAGCAGATCCTGGTCAACCTGATCGGCAACGCCTTCGACGCCATGCAGGCCCAACCGCTGCCGGAGTTGTGGCTGGAAGGCGAAGAATTCGATGGTAAATACCGTCTGCGCGTTCGCGACAACGGCCACGGTATCGACGCCGAAGCGCGCAAGCATTTGTTCGAACCGTTCTTTACCACCAAGCCCGGTGAACAGGGCCTGGGCCTCGGCCTGACCCTGTCCGCCAGCCTGGCCGCCGCCACTGGCGGGCACCTGGGTGTCGAACACCCGGCCAGCGGTGGTACCACCTTCGTCCTCAGTTTACCGTTGGTAAGCCCCACTCCCGCCGAGCCAATATGAACAACGACCTTAGTGTGCTGATCGTCGAAGACGACCCCCATGTGCTGCTCGGCTGCCAACAGGCGCTGACTCTCGAAGACATTCCCTGCGTGGGCGTGGGCAGCGCCGAAGAAGCGCTGGAGCGGGTCGGCGACGATTTTGCCGGCATCGTCATCAGCGACATCCGCCTGCCGGGCATTGACGGCCTGGAACTGCTGACCCGGCTCAAGGCCCGTGATCGCAGCCTGCCGGTGGTGCTGATCACCGGCCACGGCGACATCTCGATGGCGGTGGGCGCGATGCAGAAAGGTGCCTATGACTTCATGGAGAAACCCTTCTCGCCCGAACGCTTGGTGGATGTGGCGCGCCGCGCACTGGAGCAACGCAGCCTGGCGCGGGAAGTGACGTCGTTGCGTCGGCAACTGGCGGAGCGCGATTCCCTGGAAGGCCGGATCATCGGCCGCTCGCCCGCCATGCAGAACCTGCGTGAGCTGATCGCCAACGTCGCCGATACGTCGGCCAACGTGCTGATCGAGGGTGAGACCGGCACCGGCAAGGAACTGGTTGCGCGCTGCCTGCATGACTTCAGTCGTCGCCACACCAAGCAGTTCGTCGCGCTCAATTGCGGCGGCTTGCCGGAGAACCTGTTCGAGAGCGAAATTTTCGGCCATGAAGCCAACGCCTTCACCGGCGCCGGCAAACGGCGGATCGGCAAGATCGAACACGCTGACGGCGGCACGCTGTTCCTCGACGAAGTGGAAAGCATGCCCCTGCCTTTGCAGATCAAACTGCTACGAGTGTTGCAGGAACGTACCCTCGAACGCCTCGGTTCGAACCAGAGCGTGGCGGTGGATTGCCGGGTGATCGCGGCGACCAAGTCCGACCTCGACCAGTCAAGCAAAGCGGGCGAATTCCGCAGCGACCTGTATTACCGCCTGAACGTGGTGACCCTCGAACTGCCGCCCCTGCGCGAACGGCGCGAGGATATCCTGCAACTGTTCGAGCACTTCCTGCAGCAGTCGTCCCTGCGCTTCGACCGCGCGGTGCCGGAGCTGGACAACCAGACGCTGTCGAACCTGATGAGCCACGACTGGCCGGGCAACGTGCGGGAATTGCGCAACGTCGCCGAACGGTTTGCCCTGGGCCTGCCGGCATTCAAGAAGTCAGGTGCCAGCGGCAGCAATCAGGGTCTGGGCTTCGCTGAAGCGGTGGAAGCGTTTGAACGTAACCTGCTCAGCGACGCGTTGCAGCGCAGCGGCGGCAACCTGACCCAGGCCAGCCTGGAACTGGGAATGGCCAAGACCACACTGTTCGATAAAGTTAAAAAATACGGGTTGAGCCACTGATGGATCTGCTTCTCAAAGCCGCGCTGGGAGCAGCGGTCGTGGTCATTCTGGCGGCGCTGGCCAAGACTCGAAACTATTACATTGCAGGGCTGGTGCCGCTGTTTCCGACCTTTGCGCTGATCGCGCATTACATCGTCGGCAAGGGACGTTCGGTCGATGACCTGAAGACCACCATCGTGTTCGGGATGTGGTCGATCATTCCGTACTTTGTGTATCTGGCGACGCTGTATGTGATGGTCGATCGCATGCGGCTGGAAGCTTCGCTAGCGGTGGCGGCAGTGGGTTGGTTGATCGCTGCGACAATCCTCGTCAGCGTTTGGATCCGCCTCCACTCCTGACACTCCTACAAGGGATCTCCATCAGACATCACTGCAGTGATGTCTGGCCCGGCCCTTGCATTTACCCCAAAAGCCCTCTCGGCCGGCTTTCATGTGTGATGAACCCGGTGTCTGAGAGCGCCCGCCAAAGGGTGAATCCTGACCGTGACCTTCCTACATCCCGACCTGACGCTGACCGTCGTGCTGCTGGTCGCCTTTTCCATTGTGCTGGACGTCATCGGCCAGCTCTGCTTCAAGCTCGGCCTGGACCGACTGCCGGAACTGGAAGGCGGTTTCCGGCTGAATGCATTCTGGGGCCAAGTGTTCAACGCTCCACTGCTGTGGGCCGGTATCGGCGCTTATGCGCTGGAATTTTTCGTCTGGCTCGAAGCCTTGTCCCGAGCGCCTCTGAGCCTGTTGTTCCCCGCTGGCGCCCTGGCCTATTGCGGCGTGGTGCTGGCGGGCAAAGTGGTGCTCGGTGAAACCGTCAGCCGCCGACGCTGGCTCGCCACCCTGGTGATTACGGTGGGCGTGATGCTCGTGTGTGCCGGCCATGCCTGACGCTCAATTGATCAGCAAAAGGAACCTTTCGATGGATTGGCTGCACGGGCGATTCGGCACTGTAGTGCTTTGGGCGCTGTTGATTCTTCTGGAAAGTGCCGGGCAAATCGCGACCAAGGTGGGCGGCGATCAAATCGGCCAAATGACCTTCACCTTGCAATGGTTGCAGTCGGTCGTGGTCGACCCCGGCGTACTGTTTGCGGTAGGTTGCGGCATCGGCGCGTTCTTTGTGTGGATGCTGATCTTGCGCCGCAGCAGCCTGTCCCTGGCATTTCCGCTCAGCTCATTGGTGTTTGTCGGGGTGTTGTTGGGTTCGTGGCTGGGGCTGGGCGAACAGATCAGCCTGCTGCACTGGGTGGGCGTTGCAGTGATTATTGGCGGGATTGCATTGTTGGCCGAGGGTGAAGAAACCTGACCCGGATCGTTCCCACGCAGAACGTGGGAACGATCATCTTTCAGTCGAACTTATAGGCAATAGCCGCCTGCACTTCCCCCTGATTGCTGTCCCCAACCTGTTTGACAAGGCTGCTATCCGCCGCCGACCCGGTCAGGTGAATCCAACTGGCACTGGTCAACAGCGACCAATGTGGCGCCAGCGGGAACTCAAAGCTCTGGGTCAGCGCCACGTCCTGCAAACCACCACGGGCGTTGTAAGGGCGAATCCCTGAAGCCTGGGACTCATCGGCACTGACGCCAAAGAACGTCTTACTTTGCCGGGCATCGGCAAAATGCGCGGTCAGATTGGTGCTGCCAATCACCCCGCCACCCACCGGATAACCCAACTCGGCGCCGACACGCCCCAGCACGCCACCCTGCCCGCCTGCGCCACCGACCGCCTGCCCGACCGAGGCAAACACCCGCCAGAAATCAGCCGGCGCGTACTGCACATACCCGCCGATCACGCCCATGTCCGGCACGTCGCGCAAACCGTGCAGTTCCCCGTTTGACGTGCGCCCAGGCAGGTAGTTGACGAACGGCCCGGCGCTGAAGCCATTGATTTTCAGCGCAGCCCAGGTCAGCCCGTCATCCGTACTGAGGCTGACGTCGCCCCAGTCCAGATCGAGGTACGGCACGGGCCGGGTTTCGTATCGGCTACCGCTCGGGTCGTGGGCTTGATAGCTGAAGCCACCCCCGACCTCACCGGTGATGCCGCCCGCTAAAACATTGGCCGAAAGGCATGTCAGCGTGGCGAATAGAGCAACAGTAACCCTCGACATGAGGTCATTCCTTGAACGGGACATGCGCGCATCAATCCTCGAACCGCCCCTGCCGCGCAAGCACTCATGTTGTTTGTAGCAACCTACAAAAATTGTAGCTTCGCCCTCGCCCGAACCCTCCGAACCCCCAGTCCCGCTGGGCCCAACCCGATTGGCACAGTCCCTGCTCTACCCCCATGGCAAGCGCAAACGGCGCCTTCAGCGCTCGCTTCATCCAAGAAAGGTACAACAGATGATTGACTGGCATATCGTGTGTGATTTCGACGGGACCATCACCCGCACCGACGTGATCGACAGCATCCTGCAACGGTTCGCCGACCCGAGCTGGGAAGCGATCGAGCACGAGTGGGTGGCGGGCGACATCGGTTCCCGTGAATGCCTCAGCCGCCAGTTGGCGCTGGTAAAGGCCACGCCAACCGAGCTGCTCGACTTCTTCGACAGCATCGAGATCGACCCGGACTTCCCGGACTTCGTCGACTACGTCACTGGCCTTGGCGCATCGCTTGAAGTGGTCAGCGACGGCATCGAGCAAGGCATCGCCCGGATCCTGGCGCGCCATTACGTCAGCCTCTTGCCGATCCTTGCCAATCGCCTGCGTCAGCTCGGCCACGACAACTGGCGCATCGACTTTCCCTATGCCAGCGACGCCTGCCGCGCCGCGTCTGGCAACTGCAAATGCAAATCCACCCCCAGCGCCAAACGCGTGCTGGTGATCGGCGATGGGCAGTCCGACATGTGCGTGGCATCCAGCGCCGACTTTGTCTTCGCCAAGGATCGCCTGGCCGAGCATTGCGAGCGCAATGGCATCGCCTACGCGCGCTTTGACAGCTTCGCCGAACTGCCCGCGATGCTCGCCCTGCTACCCAACGCCAGCGCCGCCAACGCCACCGAATTCAACGTCGAAACACAGGAACACTTCCACCATGTCTGATATTCGAATCGCGACCGCAGAAGACCAGGTGCTTCTGGATAAAGAAGCCAAGTACTGCTCCTACGGCGACACCGTTCACTACATCGATCCGCCGCGTATTTTCAGCCGTTGCGAGGGTTCCTACGTCTGGGACACCGAAGACCAGGCTTACCTCGACCTGCAAATGTGGTACTCGGCAGTCAACTTCGGTTACGCCAACCCGCGCCTGAACAACGCGCTGAAACAGCAGATCGACACCCTGCCGCAGATCGCCAGCCAATACCTGCACAAAGGCAAAATCGAGCTGTCGGAAATGATCGCCGTAGACGCCAAGAAAAAATTCGGCCTCGACGGTCGTGTGCACTTCAACGTCGGCGGTTCGCAGTCCATCGAGGACTCGCTGAAAGTCGTGCGCAACGCCAGCAACGGCAAAAGCCTGATGTTCGCCTTCGAAGGCGGCTACCACGGTCGTACCCTCGGCGCCTCGTCGATCACCTCCAGCTACCGCTATCGCCGCCGCTACGGCCACTTCGGCGAGCGTGCCAATTTCATTCCGTTCCCTTACCACTTCCGCGGCCCTAAAGGCATGACCAAGGAAGAGTACGGCAGCCATTGCGTGCAGCAATTCGCCCGTTTGTTCGAGACTGAATACAACGGCGTCTGGGACCCGAAAGTCGGCCAGAGCGAATACGCCGCGTTCTACGTCGAGCCGATCCAGGGCACCGGCGGCTACGTGATTCCGCCGATGAACTTCTACAGCGAACTCAAGCAAGTGCTGGATCAGCACGGCATCTTGATGGTCGTCGACGAAATCCAGATGGGCTTCTGGCGTACCGGCAAGCTGTGGTCGATCGAGCACTTCGACGTCAAACCTGACGTGATCGTCTTCGGTAAAGCACTGACCAACGGCCTGAACCCACTGGGCGGCATCTGGGCTAAAGAAGAACTGATCAACCCGAAAATCTTCCCGCCAGGTTCGACTCACTCCACCTTCGCGTCCAACCCGTTGGGCACCGCGGTCGGTCTGGAAATGTTCAAAATGACCAGCGAAGTCGATTACGGCGCGATGGTGATGGCCAAGGGCAAATACTTCCTGGAAGGCCTGAAAGAACTGCAAAAACGCTACCCGATCATCGGCGATGTCGATGGCCTGGGCCTGGCGCTGCGCTGCGAAATCTGTGGCCCGGATGGTTTCACTCCGGACAAGGCCACCCTGGACTTCATGGTCGACGAAGGCATGAAGGGCGACATCGAAATCGACGGCAAGCGCCTGGGCCTGATCCTCGACGTAGGCGGTTACTACAAGAACGTGATCACTTTGGCGCCGTCGCTGGAAATCAGCTACCCGGAAATCGACCTCGGCCTGGCCCTGCTCGATCGTCTGCTGCATCGGGCAATGAAAAGATGAACCACGACGAGATCGATCTTGGCGAAGGCAACGCCGGTTTCGTTCTCGGCACAGGGGAGGTCGCGGTGCTGTTGATCCACGGCCTCACCGGCACCCCGACGGAACTCCGTCGGGTGGCCATGGGCCTGGCGAAAGCCGGGCACACGGTCTACGTGCCCACCCTGGCCGGGCACTGCGGTGGCAACGCCGACCTGCAAGCCACTGGCTGGCGCGACTGGTATGAGAGCGCTCGCAACACGTTCGTCGGTGTACGGCGCAAGCACGAGCGGGTATTCGTCGGTGGCTTGTCCATGGGCGCAGTCCTGTCGATGTACATGGCCGCCGAGCATCCGGGGCAAATCGAAGGGTTGATGCTGTATTCGACCACCCTGCGCTACGACGGCTGGAGCATCCACAAACTGGCGTTCCTCACCCCGTTGCTGATGAAAATCCCGTTCGGCGTGAACCTGTGCAGCTTCGAAGAAAAACCCCCTTACGGCATCAAGAACGAACGCCTGCGAGCGATCGTCGAGCGTCAGATGAAGGAAGGCGAAAGCAGCCAGGCCGGCTTGCTGACCATGGAAGGCGTCACAGTGCGCGAATTGCATCGTCTGAACGCCGTCGTGAAAAAACGCATGCCGTCGATCACCACGCCTGCGTTGGTGGTGCACTCCATCGAAGACGACATCACCAGCCGCTGGAATGCCGATTACGTCGAACGCAAGCTCGGCGGGCCGGTGGTCAAAGTGTTGCTGGATGACTGCTATCACATGATCACCGTCGACCTGCAATACCGTCGGGTGATCGAACTGAGCGTAGACTTCATCGCACAACGTTTCATGCAACAACGCTGCGCCCCGCCCCCCCTGAACGAAGGGTATCGGCAGTTAGCCTGACGGCCTGGCGAACCCGGTTGTAGACGGGTCGCCACTGGCGGGGCAATGTCGGCTACTGTATTGACCAAGGCATCATCCAATATCCTGTAGTGAACCTGTTTATCGATTCGAAACGAACCGAACCGACCCGCCATGGCTTTCGACAAGCGAAACCCGATGACCAAACACCGACCTGCCAAAGCCCGACCCTTCGCCCTCTCCAGCTGGAGCCTGCAACGCAAACTGGTCCTGGCCTTCTGGCTGGTCAGCGTGATCCCGACCATGATCGCCGCCGAACTCGCGGCCACCACCCTGTCGCAGATCTTCGACAGCAACGTGCGCATCTGGCTGCAAGAGTCGACCAAGATCGTCGAAGACGAGATCAGCGAAATCCTGCGTGACAACGCCAGGGTTGCGCAGTTGTTTCTGCGTTACACCCACCCACAGGTTGGTGGGTTTTCGTCGCGCCACAACCGCATGACCACCGACATCGCAGACTCCATGGGCATCGACGTGGTTGCCCTGGTGCGCAACAGCGACCATGCCGTGGTGTTCAGCACCGCCGCCGACGACATCGTCCGGCAAATCAGCACCGCGCCCAAAGCCGTGTTGCAAACCCTGCAAATCGGCGGTGTCGCCACCGGCGCAGTGGTCTCGACCTTCGAGAACGAGCAGGACGGCATCGCTTACAAACTGGTGATTGCCACCTACCTCGACAACAGCTTCCTGACCAGCGTCTCCGACGTTCACTCGTTGGACTTGCGTCTGTACCTGGCCAAGGGCGACAACTTCTCGGAGATCTTCTCCAGTCAGCGTTTCGAAAATCACCCGGCAGCCGTGCCAGAAAATATCGAGCAGATCCTGCGTACCACCAAACAGCCGACCGAGCAATTCACCAGCAGTTACAGCGGCATCTATCGGCCGATCTTCAACGAGAATGGCGACCTTCAAGGCGTGATTTTCAGCGGCCTGTTGCGCCACTCCAGCCTCGTGGGTCTGGTGAACCAGAGCAACCTGTTCATCCTGATTTTCCTGCTCAGTTCGGCCGCCTCTCTCTGCGTTGGCTGGTTGGTGTCGCAACGCCTGACCCAACCGTTGCGCGGCTTGTCCAAAGGCGTACAAGCGGTGATTGCCGGGGATTACCGCCAGCGTTTGCCGGTGACCGGTGGCGATGAACTGGCGGAACTGAGCAGCACCTTCAACCACATGAGCGAACGCCTCGGCGAGTTGCAAAATCTCGAATCGCAGCTGCGCCGCCGCGACCGCCTGCACGCCCTGGGCGAAGTCGCCATGGGCCTGGCCCATGAAATCCGCAACCCGCTGGGCATCATCAAAACCGCGACCCAGCTGTTGCACCGCCGCGCCGATTTGCCCGAGACCGATAAGCGTCACCTGCAATACGTGGTCAGCGAAGTCAGCCGGATCAACGACCTGATCACCGACTTCCTCGACTTCGCCAAACCCAGCGCGCCGCTGCGCTCGACCGAACCGGCTCGACTGTTGGTCGATGAACTGCTCGGGTTCTGCGCTCCGGAACTGGCCAGCCATCACATTGACGTGCACATCGACGATCAGGCCCCCGGCGCAACCCTTTACGCCGATGCGCGCCAGCTCAAACAGGCCGGTCTGAACCTGATCGTCAATGCCATCGACGCGATGCCTGACGGCGGGCAACTGACCCTGGGCATTCGCCGTGATGGCGCCTACACCGTGATCAGCGTGGCGGACACCGGCACGGGCATTGAACCGGACATGCTCGAACGGATTTTCACGCCGTTCGTCACTACCAAGGCCTCGGGCACAGGGCTGGGCCTGGCGAAGGTATTCTCGATCATGGAAAACCATGACGGGCGCATCGAATGCTCCAGTGAAAAAGATGCCGGGACCACCTTCACGCTGTACATTCCGGCCAATGGCAAAGACTTCGACGAGGGCAGTGATGACACATAACGTACTGGTGGTCGACGACGAACCCAAGCTCTGCGACCTGCTGGCATCGGCCTTGAGTCAGAACGGCATTACGGTGTTCACCGCCGGCAATGGCTTGCACGCGCTCAAGGTACTGGAAGCGGAAGACATCGACCTGGTGATCAGCGACTGGCGCATGCCCAGCATGGACGGCCCGCAGTTGCTGGCGGAAATCAAAAGCCGTTTCCCACAGCTGCCGGTGATTGTCATGACGGCCTACAGCACGGTGAAAAACGCCGTGCAGTCGATGCGCAACGGCGCCTTCGACTACATCGCCAAGCCTTTCGACATCGACGAACTGGACATCACCGTCAGCAAAGCCCTGCAATTTCGCGACATCCTCAAAGACAACCAGCGCATGCGCGCCGAACTCGACGAGCATCAGCAGATCGACAGTTTGATCGGTGACAGCCCGACGTTCCGGCGGGTCTTGCAAGCCATCGATTCGGTGCGCGACAGCAACGCGACGATACTGCTGACCGGCGAAAGCGGCACCGGCAAGGAAATGGTTGCACGGGCAATCCACAAACACGGCAATCGTGCCGACAAGCCGTTCGTGGCCGTGAACTGCGCGGCCATCCCGGAAGGGTTGCTGGAAAGCGAAATGTTCGGCCACCGCAAAGGCGCCTTTACTGGCGCGGTGGCCGACCGCGTCGGGCGTTTCATGCAGGCTGACGAGGGCACGCTGTTTCTCGATGAGATCGGCGAAATGCCCTTGGCCTTGCAGGCGAAAATCCTGCGTGCGTTGCAGGAACGAGTGATCGAGCCGGTGGGCGATCCGCGTGAACGCAAGGTGGATGTGCGGGTAATTGCCGCGACCAACAAAAACCTGCTGGACGCAGTGGCCAACAAGGAATTTCGCGAAGACCTCTATTACCGCCTCAATGTGTTCCCGATTCCGCTGCCAGCCCTGCGCGAGCGGGTGGAAGACATCGCGCCGCTAGCCCGGCATTTTGCGCACACCCTGGGCGCGGCGGCGGGCAAGCGCTTTACCGGATTCAGCGCCGAAGCCTTGCAGGCGATGGCCAGTTATTCGTGGCCGGGCAATATTCGCGAACTGCAAAATTGCGTGGAACGGGCAACGATTGTCGCGAGTGGCGCGGTGATTGAAGAGCAAGACCTGCCGGCTTATCTGTTTGCCTCAAACCCCGGCAGCAGTGGCGCTCCAATCATTGAAGGCAACGTGCCGGCAGATCTGGACGCGGCGCTGGCCGAGGTCGAGAAAGCCTACATTCTGGCGGCGCTGGCGCAGAGCAATGGCGTGCAAGCCGCAGCGGCGCAGTTGATCGGGATATCCGAGCGCAGCTTCTGGTATCGCTTGAAAAAACTCGGCATCCACGTCGACAAAATCGTCCGCTGAACCTTGGTACTGATCGTTCCCACGTCGAGGCGTCGAACCGTCTGCGTGGGAATGCCTCAAGGGACGCTCCGCGTCCAGTGACGCGGAGCGTCACGGGCTGCATTCCCACGCAGAGCGTGGGAACGATCTCATCTCTTACGATCTCATTCGGTCAGGTCACGGAGCCGCCTTTGGCTTCGCTCATGATCTGTCGGATCGCCTCGACAAAGGTCTCCACCGGCTGCCCGCCGCTGACCGCGTATTGCCCGTTGAACACCACCGTCGGCACCGAACTCACCCCGCGTGACAGCCACAATTGCTCTTCCTCGCGAACCTCTTTGGCGAACTCGTCCGAAGCCAGAATCGCCTCGGCCCGCTGCCGGTCCAGCCCGACGCTTTCAGCAATCCGCGCCAACTGACCATGATCAGACGGATTGCCGCCATCGGTGAAATACGCCTTGAACAGCGCTTCCTTCAAATTGAACTGCAACCCTTCCAGCCCCGCCCAATGCAGCAACCGATGGGCATCAAAGGTGTTGTAGATACGGCTATTGCCGTCGGTGCGAAAGGCAAACCCGACCTCAGCGCCACGGGCGCGGATCATCTCGCGGTTTTTCTGCGACTGCTCCGGGGTCGAGCCGTACTTTTCGCTGATGTGTTCGGTGATGTTCTGCCCCTCAGGCCCCATCTTCGGGTTGAGCTCGAACGGCTGAAAATGGATCTCGGCCTGGACCTCGTCACGCAACACCTCCAGCGCACGGGTCAGGCCGTAGAGGCCGACGACGCACCACGGACAGGACACGTCGCTGACGAAATCGATTTTCAGGGGGGTACTCATCATTCACCTCGCAGGCTTGGATTGCGCCGGAAAGTTCGAACGATACACCCGAAGGCTGGCGCGCGCAGGTCCCTTGTGGGAGGGTGTTTAGTTCTGTTTAAGGTTACTTCCTGAAAGCTACAGCGCCTTGCGTCGTTGCCTACGACCACGTCAGAATCCGCCGGCTTGTGCGGTTTTGGGGGCATCGGTAACTTGGTCGTGTCACTGATTCCCAGTGATCGGGTTTAGTAGCCCGGCCTTTCCAACCCGGACGTACAAGCGTCATCTAGTCAGGCATTCGCCTGCACTCGATGGTAGCTGTGCGCATGGCGTCCTCGGACGCGCCGGTTTTGGGTTGGTGGCCGGTCTACTAACTTGCGCACAGCTGCCACCCTTCCGTTTAGTAGCGAGACAGGTTGCAGCTCTACTAACAGGAGTACCAACCCAATGTTCAAGCCAACGCCGAACCCACCAGAAACCGACGACGTTTCCCCCTACGAATCCACCGATCCCAAAAAGCTCAACGAAGCCGCCGACCGCGCCCTCGATTACTACCTCAAACCGGTCATCCCCCAAGTTACCCCACGCAAACCCAGCACCATTTTCCTGATCGCCCCCGACATCGATAACGAAACCCTGCTGGCCAACGCCTGCGAGTCGCTGGCCTCGGCAAGCGTGATGTTGAGTGATTTTGCCGGGCTGGTCGAAGGCACGCACCGCAACACCCTGCTCGGCATTCAGCAATCGGTCATGCTCGGTGAACTGGCGGTGAACCGCCTGCTGGATAATCTCGATCCACCAGGTTGCACCGTCTAACTGAGATTTCACTCACACCAAAAACCAACTGTGGGAGCGGGCGTGCTCGCTCCCACAGTTTTGGTTTGGGGGTTACAGGAGATTGGGGTTCGGCACCGGATCGATCTGCGCCCAATGCGATCTGTCTTCACGGTGCGCCTGCAAATACGGCAACACCGCCGCCAGCAATGGCGCCTTGAACGCTTCCTGGAAGCGATGCGCCAACCCCGGAATCAGCTTCAACTGACTGCCACGGATATGCGCCGCCAGGTGTACGCCATGCATCACCGGCAACAACGGATCGGCCGTGCCGTGAACCACCAGTGTCGGCACCCGCAGTTGGTTGAGCAGCGCCACGCGACTGCGCTCGGCGAGGATCGCCATGATCTGGCGCTTCACGCCTTCGGGGTTGAACGCCCGGTCATAAGACAGCGCAGCCTGATGCAGCAACACCTGACGATCATCGCTCACTGACGGACTGCCCAGCGCCGCCAGCAAATCGGCCTGCTGTTCCAGCGCCACTTCACGACTCGGCGCGCTTCGACGGGCGAGCAACTGCAACAGCGCCGCACTCGGCGCCGGCAAGCCTTCGGCTCCGGAACTGGTCATGATCAAGGTCAGACTCTCGACCCGTTGCGGCGCCATCGCCGCCATGTGCTGGGCAATCATCCCGCCCATGCTCGCGCCCAACACGTGGAATTGCTTGACGTGCAATGCGTCCATCAGGCCAAAGGCATCGTCCGCCATGTCGGTCAGGGTGTACGGCGCCGACACCGGCAACCCGAGTTTGTAGCGCAGCACTTCAAAGGTCAGGTTGGCGTCGGCAGGCGCTTGCCGCCAGGTGGAGAGGCCGACATCGCGATTGTCATAACGAATCACCCGGAAACCCTGCTGACACAACGCGACCACTACCTCGTCCGGCCAATGAATCAACTGCCCGCCCAGGCCCATCACCAGCAATAACGCAGGATCGGAAGCACGGCCGATGCTCTGGTACGCCAGGCTCACCTGCGCCAGATCGGCATGTTCGGTTGGAACATTGACGTCGCAACGAGACGCCGCCAAAGACGGCAGGCCAAACAACAGAGCGGCCAGAAAAATGAATACACGCATGAAAAAACACCAAAATGCAGAACCCCAGTAGAGCGCGAGTCTGATGAAGTTTGATCAAGCGCGCTGCCACAGTTACGTGACAGTTTGATGAAGATTGCCGAGCGGTCGCCCCTGCGCCTTTAACGTTCCTGTCGGGAGAAACATAAACCACTCATCGGAAGTCTGCCTTTACCTGTTAGTTCTGACAGTTGGCAGTCACCCGTGCTGAGTATTCAATCAACCAGGAGCAAACAAGCCAGTATCGCCATCCACCGGAGACTTCCATGAGCATTGACTATCGGTCCGAAACTCCTCAAGCCCGGGCGGTCGGAGGCCTTACTCGCCCAGCACTTGAAATTCCGGGCGCGATTTCGCCGGTCGAAAAGGCGGATGTTGGTGTCAATCGAGCCTTGATCGGAGCGCAAGGTCTAAACATTGTCATCCCGACCTATGCCATCACCCCCGGCGATAAGGTGTTGGTGTACATCGATAACCAATTGGTTCTGGTGTGGCAGGTCGAGAAGGATTACAGCGGCCAGCCCATCAGCAAATACATCCCGGCAACGTTAATACCGGAAGGATTTATCACCCTGACTTACAGGGTAAACGTTGAAATGTCAGGCCCCTTGAAAGTACTGGTCAAAACCGTATTGCCCGGTGGCATCGATCCGCAACCGGACGCTGCGGGACACTACCTGTTGACCCCGCCGCAGCTCACCTCGACCACCCTGAACGGCCAACAGGATGAAACGGTTTATGTCGCGCCCTATGACGGCATGCGCCAAAACGATGTAGTCACGCTGATCGTCGGCAACCGGGCCTTGCCCCACACCGTAGCAGCCACCGAGGTCGGGCAGTCCCTGACATTCACCCTTTCGAGGGAGCTGGTGGCCAGTAATGGCGATGGCGGGGTCGTTCTGTACTACACGATCCGCGATGAAGCCGGCAATGACGCTACCGATCATTCACTGGGTGTTTCGGTGATGATCCAGACCGGCACCGCTGCGCCGATACCGCCGACGGTGACAGGCATCGATGAACGGAACACGCTCTACTTGAGTCAGTTGGGGAGCCAATCGGTCAACGTCAGCCTCGACACCCGGGCCTTTAGCCCCGGCGACGTGCTGACATTGTTCTGGAGGGGGCTGGACTGCATGGGCATGCCCAAGTCGCTCAGCCAGATGCAAACCCTGAAATCCGAAACGACGCTGGTTTTCAAGATTGCCAATTCCGTGATCCAGGAACTTGCCGGGGGTAGCGCCCGACTGTTTTTCACCCGCACCTACGCCCAGGGCGGCAAGCAGCAATTACCGTCCAAGGAAATTCTCATCGTCGGCAACACGGGCAGGATCAGCGCGTCGAACGAGGTGCAAAATCAGGAAGCGGTTGGAAGTTTCCTTGCGCCTCCTGAAAACAGCGTCCTGAAGATTTTCCCGCCGGTCATCCTGGGCTGGACCCCTGCGGTGGTAGGAGGCGATGGCGGGGTACCACTACGGATTTACGACGACAACGCCCCCAACGGGGCCAATGTCGTTATCGATCCCATTATTGGCGCGGCAGCGTTCGATGTCATCGACCTGTGGCTCAACGGAAACATCGTCGACACGGAGATTGTTCAACCCGGGACAGAGAATGACCGGCACTTGACGACAATCCCCAACGGGCTACTCAACCCGAACGCCGTAAACACACTGGAGGCCACGGTAAGCCGGGTCGGTGGCAATACCCAAAGGTCCACCCCGTTGCTGGCAATTCTGTACAACGCCATCCGTCCTGGGAACAAGGACATCAATTCCATCCCGGGGCACTCGGAGCTGCAACTGAAGTTGCCGCAGGACGTCATCGACAATGGCTTGGACGCCGCTCGCGCAGCACTGGGTGTCGAGGTAAGTTTCTGCTACCCCTATTGCCGCGCGTACGACGTCATCGAGTTGCGCATGGGTACCCTCACCGCTCGTTTCACGGTGCTATCGACCGAGGCACCGCTGTTCGGAGGTATTACGCCAATCTGCATCGTGCGCACGTTGACAGCGCGGCAGTTTCAACAGGCTGGCGACAATCCGCAGTTCACTTTGACCTACACGGCTCGTGACCAGATCGGAAACGGTGCAGGCCCCTCCAACCCGTTTTCGGTGCCAGTGGTGATTGATGTCGATCTCGCCGGGGTGAGGCGTCCTGCTCCGATTTTCCTGGATAGCCCTACTGATGATGACTCGGCCATCATTGATCGGGGGCAGTTGGGCAGTAACGACCTGATCATGCTAGTCAGAACCTTTGCACCTCAATTTGCCATCGGCGACACCATCAGGGCCAGGTACAGCAGCCCGCCCAGTCCTGATTTCTTTGTCGACGGGACGATTACCGGACAGTTCGGGCAACTCAGCCCGCTTGCGCTGGAGGTACCCAACAACCTGGTGATCTCCGGGCACGTGGTGACCGGCAGTTATGTGCAATCCAGAAACGGGGGAGTGATTGCCAACTCCAGAATCGCCACGGCCCGCGTCATCGGCCAAGGTTTGCCGGATTTGCCCCCCCCTCTTGTGCTGATAACACACAACGGCGTACTGGATCCGAAGGACAACCCGGAAGGGGCCACGGGTCGGGTGATCGTGCCAGGGTTTACCCCGGGCGATTACGTGCAATTGCTGGTGCGCGGTAGCGCCGGTGAAGGCTCCCCCACGTTCGACCCTCTGCCCTTGAACGCTGCCGGTCAAGCGGATTTCCCGCTGAGCCGGGCTTTTATCAATGCCAATCAGGGGCGGATCGTCAACATCACTTACCTGCTGATCCACGGCGCCTCCCAAGCAACATCGCGCCCTCTTGATCTCAGTGTGCTGCGGCGGGCCCAGGAGCCGATCATCACCTCCATCGTGGCGGGCGGAGTCTCTCTCCAGTCCGGTGCACACACCTATTACCGCACCGGGTTTGTCATCAGCGGGAGCGCCGAACCCAATCAGCCGGTGGAAGTCATGGACGGCACCAGTTCTTTGGGGCGTTACCCAAGCAATGGCGACGGTATATGGACGATGCCCGCTGGCAGGTTTACCCCCACCGGTCATTCCATCACTGCCAGGACTGTCGATGGCAGCAATCTGAGCTCACCGCCTTTCAGCTTTTTGGTGCAGGAGGGTCTCCAGTACCACATCGCGCCTTTCCAGTATCGGGATGCCGGGGGTTGGGTATGGGGAGGGGCCGGGGGGGCAACCGATCTGGCGTGGGTCATTCACCCGGTCCAAAATTACTGGGCCCTTCATAATCAGACGTATACCGACCGATCCAACGGCAACGTGCTGGTAAGGACTTTCACCGATCTGACACCTGGGGCGACCTACCTGCTGACATCCAACATGTTCCGTTCAAATACACCGTACGCTCACCCGCAACTTCAGCTGGGGACCAGCAGTGGTGTATTTTCCGGTATTTACACGCTTTCGAACGTTCATCAAATAGTGCCCCTGCGACTCCAGTTTGTGGCAACGACGCCCACCATGCAGTTGATGCTAATCAACCACCAGGCCTCAGGCGTTGGTAACGATTGGGACATGGAATACATCGATCTTAATAGACAGGCATTGCCATAGACCGTGATGGGCCAAGTGACATTGACTCCCGGGACTGCGCGGTGGCGCCAGTGCAGGCGCCGCAGAACGTCAAGCCAACTGACTACGCAACTGCCGCGCCGCCGCCACCATGTTGACCAACGCCGCCTCGGTCTCCGGCCAGGCACGAGTCTTCAACCCGCAATCCGGGTTCACCCACAACCGCTCTGCCGGAATCCGCTTCACCGCTTTGCTCATCAGCTTGACCATCTCGGCCGTGTCCGGCACCCGTGGCGAGTGGATGTCGTAGACGCCCGGGCCGATGTCGTTCGGGTAGTCGAAGGCTTCGAAGGCTTCCAGCAATTCCATGTCCGAGCGTGAGGTTTCGATGGTGATCACGTCGGCGTCCATCGCCGCGATGGATTCGATCACGTCATTGAATTCGCTGTAGCACATGTGGGTGTGGATCTGGGTTTCATCGCGCACACCGGAGGCGCTCAGGCGAAATGCTTCCACGGCCCAATCGAGGTATTCCTGCCATTGCGCCCGGCGCAGCGGCAGGCCTTCGCGGAAGGCGGCTTCGTCGATCTGCACGATCTTGATGCCGGCGGCTTCCAGGTCGACCACTTCGTCACGCAGGGCCAACGCCAGCTGTTGCGCCTGGATCTTGCGCGAGACGTCTTCGCGCGGGAACGACCACATCAGCATGGTCACAGGACCGGTCAGCATGCCTTTCATGACCTTGTCGGTGAGGCTTTGCGCGTAGGTGATCCAGTCGACGGTCATGGCGTGCGGACGACTCAGGTCGCCGTAGATGATCGCCGGTTTGACGCAGCGCGAACCGTAGCTCTGCACCCAGCCGAATCGGGTGAACAGGTAGCCGTCCAGTTGCTCGGCGAAGTATTCGACCATGTCGTTGCGTTCGGCTTCACCGTGCACCAGCACGTCCAGGCCCAGGCGTTCCTGGATTTGCACGGCGTGGCGGATTTCGCTGTGCATGGCGTCGGTGTAATCGTTCGCCGATAGCTTGCCTTGCTTGAAGGCCTGACGCGCCAGGCGAATCGAACCGGTTTGCGGGAACGAGCCGATGGTGGTGGTCGGGAACGCTGGCAGTTGCAAACGCGCCTGTTGTTGCGCGATGCGTTTGGCAAACGGCGACTGGCGCTGACTGTCGGATGCGCCAATGGCATTGATGCGCGCCTGGACTTCGACTTTGTGGATGCGCGGCGACTCGGCGCGGCTGGTCGCAATGGCACGGCTTTGCGCGAGTGCGGCTTGCACCTTGGGCGATTGCGGGTCGTTGAGGGCATCGCGCAGCACGGCGATTTCACCGCACTTTTGCACGGCGAAGGCCAGCCAGGATTTCAGTTCAGGGTCGAGTTTGTCTTCGCGCTCAAGGTCCACCGGGCTGTGCAGCAGCGAGCAGGAACTGCTGACCCACAGGTTCTCGCCAAAGCGTTCCTGGGCCGGCTGCAATTGTGCGAGGGCTTGCTCCAGCTCGCAACGCCAGACGTTGCGCCCGTTGACCAGCCCGACCGACAGAATCTTGTAGGTCGGCAGACGATCCAGCACCTGGCCGAGTTGATCCGGCGCACGCACGGCGTCGATGTGCAGGCCTTGCACCGGCAGGCCAACGGCCAGGCCGAGGTTGTCTTCCAGGCCACTGAAGTAGGTCGCCACGAGTTTCTTCAGCGGCGAGTACTGGAGGATGTGATAGGCGCGTTCGAAGGCGTTTTTCCAGGCTTGCGGCAGGTCGAGGGTCAGGATCGGTTCGTCGATCTGCACCCATTCCACACCTTGCGCGGCGAGGCGACCGAGGATTTCGTTGTAGACCGGCAGCAGGCGTTCAAGCAATTCGAGTTTGTCGAAGTCGTTGCCTTTGGCTTTGCCCAGCCACAGGTAGGTCAGCGGTCCGATGATCACCGGTTTGACCTCATGGCCCAGCGCCTTGGCTTCGTCGACTTCGTCGAACAGCTGCTCCCAGCTCAGCTTGAATTGTTGGTCAGCGCTGAATTCCGGGACCAGGTAGTGGTAGTTGGTGTCGAACCACTTGGTCAGTTCCTGGGCGTATTGCGCGGTGCCGTGTTCGCTGCCGCAGCAAGCTGCCGTGGCGCCTCGGGCCATGGCGAACAGGGTGTCGAGGGTCGGCAGGCCTTGGGCATCCCTGGTGCTGTCGAAGCGCTCGGGAATCACGCCGAAGGTCAGGGAATGGGTCAGGACCTGGTCGTACCAGGCGAAGTCGCCGACGGGCAGCAGGTCGATGCCCGCGTCTTTCTGCAATTGCCAGTGGCTGGCGCGCAATTGGCGGCCGACGCTGTTCAGCGCGTCCTGATCCAGATCGCCCTTCCAGTAGGATTCGAGGGCTTTTTTCAATTCGCGGTCCGCGCCAATGCGGGGGAAACCAAGTGTGTGCGCCAGAGCCATGATGAGTGTCTTCCGATAAAGAGGCTGTAAAACATGGCGCTATTGTCGACAGCCAACCCAACATGAGACAAACTCAACCTTTTCGTGTTGATCACAAGTTTTCCTCATGGAGCCATCCGGTGCTTGAAATCCGTCACCTGAAGACCTTGCACGCCCTGCGCGAAGCCGACAGCCTGGTCGACGCCGCCGACCGGCTGCACCTGACGCAGTCAGCCCTGTCCCACCAGTTCAAGGAACTGGAAGAGCGCATGGGCATGCCGCTGTTCGTGCGCAAGACTAAACCGGTGCGTTTCACCAGTGCCGGTTTGCGCCTGCTGCAACTGGCCGACGCGACCTTGCCGCTACTGCGTGGCGCCGAACGTGATATCGCACGGCTGGCGGGCGGTACGGCGGGCCGCTTGCATATGGCGATCGAGTGCCACAGTTGTTTCCAGTGGCTGATGCCGACCATCGACCAGTTCCGCGATGCCTGGCCGGAAGTCGAGCTGGACCTGGCCTCGGGCTTCTCCTTCGCCCCGCTGCCGGCCCTGGCCCGGGGCGATCTGGATCTGGTGGTGACTTCCGATCCGCTGGAACTGGCCGGGATCACCTATGTGCCGTTGTTCACTTATGAAGCGATGCTCGCGGTCGCCAACCAGCACCGTTTGGCGAGCAAGGCCTACATCGTTCCGGAAGACCTGCTCACGGAAACGCTGATCACCTACCCGGTGGAACGCGATCGGCTGGACATCTTCACCCGCTTCCTCGAACCCGCCGACATCGAACCGGCGCAGGTTCGCACCTCGGAACTGACGGTGATGATGATGCAATTGGTGGCCAGCGGGCGCGGCGTCTGCGGCATGCCGCATTGGGCGCTGCATGAATACAGCTCACGCGGCTATGTGAAGGCCAAGCGACTGGGCGAGAAGGGATTGTTTGCGACGCTGTATGCCGGGATTCGCGCGGACATGCTGGATGCGCCGTACATGCGCGATTTCTTGCTGACGGCCAAGGATACGTCGTTCTCGACCCTGGACGGGGTCAGCGCCGTCCGCTAGCGCTACCGATCGTTCCCACGCTCTGCGTGGGAATGCCGCCAGGGACGCTCCGCGTTCCGCTTCACGAACTGACGCAGAGCGTCAGAGGATGCATTCCCACGCGGAGCGTGGGAACGATCATTGTGGTGGGTTCAGAGCTCGCGCCACATGTGGATTTTGTCGAAGTAGTCTTCGCCGACGCGTACCGCCATCGGTTCGAGGCCGTACTGGATGAACCCGCAGCGCTGGTACAGGTTGAACGCTGCCTCGTTGCCGGCGGTGACGGTCAGTTGGACCAGCCTCAGGCGTTCATGGTTCTGCGCCTCGGCCAGTGCCGTCTGCACCAGGCGATAACCCACCCCGCGCTGCCGGACCTTGCCGGACACGTACATGCCGAACAGCGTTGCCTTGTGCCAGGCTTTTTGCCGAGGTTCGAAGGCCAGACCGACGATGCCCGCCAGCTTGCCCTCTTCAAACGCCCCGAAGACCACCTCCAGCTTGCTGGTCAGGCGCGACTCCCACCAACTCAGCGGCATCGTGGCGCGCTCGCGCACGCTTGAGGTAAACGCCTGCGGGTGCAGGTCGTAGGCTTCAAGCATCAGTGCGCGATAGTCCAGGGCATGGCTGGCATCCAGTCGCTCGATCCACATGGTCAAGCCATCCGCCGCTGCTCAAGCATCAATCGCACCGCCAGCGCTGACAGGACAAAACCCATGAAATAGCGCTGCACCGCCAGCCACGACGGGTTGTTGACGAACCAGGAGGCGATGCCCGCCGCGAAGATCGCGATCAACAGATTGACGCTGAAACTGACGCTGATCTGGGTCAGGCCCAGCACGATGCTTTGAGTGAACACTGAACCGTGTTCAGGGGTGATGAATTGCGGAAACACCGACAGATAAAACACCGCGATCTTCGGGTTCAGCGCACTGGTGAGAAAGCCCATGGTGATCAGTTTGCGCGATGAGTCCGGCGGCAATTGCTGCGCTTCGAACGGCGATCGGGCGCCCGGTTTGATGGCCTGCCAGGCGAGCCACAGCAGGTACAGCGCCCCCGCCCACTTGAGCACTTCATAAGCCATCGGCACGGCCAGAAACACCGCGGTCAAACCGGCAGCGGCGGCGAACAAATGCACGAAAAAGCCCGCGACCACGCCAAGCAACGAGGTCACGCCGGCCTTGCGCCCCTGACAGATCGAACGGGAAATCAGGTAGATCATGTTCGGCCCCGGCGTCAGTACCATCAGCAGCGCGGCGGCAGCGAAAATCAGCAAGTCTTGTAGCGGGATCATGGGGGCAATCCTAGTCCGTGAATGATCAGGTGGTCGCGGTCAGCGAAGCTCGATAAAACGGCAGGATCAGGTCCCGTGTCAATGGCGCCAGCGTGAGATCGCCATCGGTGGCCGGATCAATCCAGCGCACCTCTTCGATCTCAGCGGCAGGCGAGACGTCTGCGTCGATGGTCAGCTGAAAGAGTTCGGCCTGGACCACATGGCCCGGCTCGTTGGCGGCCGGTGCCGAAAACGGTCCCAGATACTGCGCGCGAGCGGGGTCGATGCGCAGGCCCAACTCTTCTTCCAGTTCACGGGCCAGGGCCTGGACCGGTTGCTCATGGGGCTCGATCTTGCCGCCGGGTTGCATGAACGCTGCGGTGCCGCGCTTGCGCACCAGCAAAGTGCGACCGTCGGGACCGATCAACAGGGCGGCGGCAATGCGGATGATGCGGGGGGAAGCGGCGGATAAAAGTGTCATGAATGTAAAAGTGCCTGGGATGAAAGGCGCAAAGGATCACATGGGCACGTGTTCTGCGTCACCCCGAAATCCCCCTGCAAAGCACGACAGCGTCCTGTGTGGGAGCGAGCCTGCTCGCGATGAACGATGACGCGGTAAACCTGAAAAATGCGTCATCAGAATCGCGAGCAAGCTCGCTCCCACAGCGGATCAGTGCTGCGGCTGAGCAACCTCGAGCGCCCCGAGGATCGCGCCCTCCACTTCCTCCGGCACTTTCACGAAAATGCTGTATTTCGCCCCTTCCATCGCCTCGAAAGCGATCAGCTTCTCTATCAGCGGCCCACTCAGCACTTTGCCGGCGTTGAGCAGCAACATGCCGTTATCGGCATTGAGGTTGCGTGCCAGCAGCATGCCGGCGGCCAGGTCCCGGGTGGTCAGCACTTTGACCGTCGGATCGGCCAGCGAGACGTCGCTCAGGTACGCGGCGCAGACCTGAATGAAGTCCTCGACCAGATCCGGATCATACAGTCGCCCGGCGTACTGGCGGATATAGACCAGCGCTTCATCGCTGTTCATCTGGCGCTCAAGGATCAGCCCGCGCTGCAACTCGATGAAGTCCACCGCCAGTTTCAGCCAGCGCGAACCGAGCGGAATCGCCTCGCCCTTGAGGCGGTCGGGGAACCCGCTGCCATCCCAGCGCTCCTGATGGTGAAGGATCAGGCGTGCGGCATCCTTCATCGGATCGAGGGTCATCAGTAACGATTCGCTTTGCTTCGGATAACCGCGATAGCGCTCGCGATCGGTGTGGTGCAGCAGGTCCGAAGGCGCACTGATCATGCTGTCGGTCCAGCTCAGCTTGCCGATGTTGTAGAGCGCCGCAGCCATGGTCAGGTCGCGGGTGCTGCCCTCGTCCACGCCATGGAGTTTGCAGTACACCCGCACCAGTTCAATGATCTGCCGGTTCGTCTGCTTGGCAGGCGGCAAGCGCAGGTTGGCCAGCAACGAGAACACCTCGGTGCCGGTGACATAGCTGTGTTTGAGTTCTTCGTACGCCAGGTCGAGCATGTCGGCGGTCTGTTGCAGTTCAGAAGTGCGGGCCGCGACGCGTTTTTCCAGGGTCGTGTTCAGGACCTTCAATTCTTCGTTGCGATGCCACGTCTCGCGCACCAGACGCAGCCGTTCACGCTCGGAGTGCTGGTAGGCAAGCGACTGTCGTAACGTCAGCAGCAATTCTTCATCGTGCCAGGGTTTGCTGATGTAACGGTCAATCTGACCTTCGTTGATCGCTTTGACGATCGTTGTCAGGTCGGCGTACCCGGTCAGCAAAATGCGCAGCGTATCGGGATAGTGCTGGTGAATGTGCGCCAGCAGCGTCGCACCGTCCATATTGGGCATACGCGCATCGCTCATCACCAGGTCGACAGGCTCCAGCGCCATGATTTCCAGCGCCTGGGCGCCGCTGGTGGCCAATAACACCTCGTAGGGCTGGCCGCGCAAGAGTCGACGCAGACTGTTGAGGATCGATTCCTCATCGTCGACCAGTAACACCCTGGGTTTATAGGTGATCGTGGGGGGGAGTTGCTCTTCCATGGCATAACCTCAAGCGAAACGGGTACATCGTGCGTCAGGTCGCAGCCAAACAGTCCCCTTTGGCCAAGCCTGACCTACAGGCTAGATGATTTTGCACACTTGTTCTGGAAATGATTCGTTTCAGCCGGGTAGGCGAAGTGCTGCACAGGGGACTATGCTGCATTCACTCGGATCCATTATCTGTAACGCATGGCCACGTGATCAGGGAAAGGATGCCCCTATGAGCACATCACATCGCATTGCATTCGTTCCGGCCGTACGCCTATGAGTACGTTGCTGGCGCGAACCAATCGTCGGATTCTCATCGTCGACGATACCGCTTCGATCCATGCGGACTTCATCAAGATCCTCAGTCCGCCATCGATCGATGACGAAGACCTGACCAACGCCGAAAAAGCCCTGTTCGGGACGCAAGCCACGACAGTACTGCAAAGCTTTGTGCTCGATTCGGCGTTTCAGGGCCTTGAAGCCCTGAGCAAGGTCGAGCACGCGCTGGCCAACGACCTGCCCTACGCGCTGGCGTTCATCGACATGCGCATGCCGCCGGGCTGGGACGGTCTGGAAACCATCGAACGGCTGTGGCAGGTCGATCCCAAGTTGCAAGTGGCCCTGTGTACCGCCTATTCCGACTATTCCTGGGAAGACATCGATGAACGCCTGGAGCTGGGCGATCGGTTGCTGATTCTGAAAAAACCCTTCGATGCCATTGAAATCCGTCAGATAGCCAGTGCCCTGACCGCCAAATGGCAGATGACCGAAGACGCGGCGCTGAAGATGTCGCTGCTGGAGCAGGCGGTCGAGGAGCGCACCCGGGAGCTGTCCGATGCCAACATCATCGTGCAGAACAGCCCGACCATCCTGTATCGCCTGCGCGGCGAACCGTCGTTTCCGCTGATGTACATCTCCCACAACATCACCAAGTACGGTCACGTCGCGGCGAACCTGGTCGCCTCGGCCAACTGGGCCCGGGAGCTGATTCATCCCGACGATCAACCGAAAGTCGATACGGCGATGGCGCGGGTGCTGGACCGTCACGCGGCGGGAGCCTCCATCGAGTTCCGCATGCGCACCAGCGACGGTGCCTGGCGCTGGGTGGAGAACCGCTATATCCCGGTGCGCGACGATGAAGGACGCTTGCTGGAAGTCGAAGGCATCATCATCGACGTTACCGAGCGCAAAGTCGCCGAAGAGAAAATCGCCCTGCTGGCCCGCACCGACGGACTGACCGAGCTGGCCAACCGGGCCACCCTGATCGAGCGCTTGCACCAGGCGTTCGCCGCCGCCCGTCGAGGGGCCACACCGTTCGCGATGTTCTACCTGGACCTGGACCACTTCAAACGGATCAACGACACCCTCGGTCATCCAGTGGGCGACCTGTTGCTGCAAGAGGTGTCCCGGCGGATCAAGGCCTGCGTGCGGGAAAACGATGTGGTCGCGCGCCTCGGCGGCGACGAGTTCGCCATCCTGCAACTGGACGTCAGCGACCCGACCCATTCCGCCGCGCTGGCCGCCAAGGTCCGCGATGCCCTGGTGCTGCCCTACTTGCTCGCCAGCAATGACGTGCGCGTTTCCGTGAGCATTGGCATCAGCAGCTACTCACCGCTCATCACCAGTGCCGACGGTTTGCTAGGCCAGGCCGACATGGCGCTCTATCGCTCCAAGGAGAAGGGCCGCAACCAGTACCATTTCTATTCTGAGGAGATCAATCAGGAAGTGGTCGAACGCATGACCATCGCCAATGACTTGAAAGACGCCATCAAGCATGGAGAGCTCGATCTCAAATACTGGCCCGAAGTGGAACTGAGCAGCGGCAAGATCCTCGGCATGGAGGCCCAGGTCGTCTGGTATCACCCCGAACGTGGCTTGCTGGAAGGGCCGGCGTTCTTGCCGGCGGCGGAGAAAACCGGCGCCATTATCGCCCTCGGTCATTGGGTACTGGATCACGCCTGCCAGCAGATGCGCCAGTGGCGCGATGAAGGCATGGCACCGCCGGTCATTGCCATCAAGCTGTCACTGGCCCAGCTCAAGAGTGGTCCCGAGCTGATCTATGACGTACTGCGCACCACCGCGCGCTATGAACTGTGCCCCTGGGACCTGCGTTTCGATGTCACCGAAGCGACCCTGGCCCAGACCAAGTGGACCCACAACGATGTGCTGCCGCGCCTGCGCGAGCTGGGGGTGAAGATCGCCATCGACGACTTCGGCACCGAATATTCCTCCTTCGATTACCTCAAGACTTACCAGGTCAATCACCTGAAACTCGCCCAGGCGTTCATCGATACCGCGGCCCGGGATCCGGCTTGCGCCAACACATTGCGCGCCATCATCAATTTCGCTCGAGAAGTAGGGATCGGAATCATCGCCGAAGGTGTCGAAACACAGGAACAGCGTAGTTCGCTGATGGCCACAGGCTCGCCAATGAACGCACAGGGTTACTTCTTCAGCAAAGCGGTGAGCAGCCAACAAGCTGCTCGCTTGCTCAAAGCCGGCAGTATCATGCCCGCCAGCTTTCAAACCGGACCGATCCGGGACAATCCGCACTCCACGGAGGACAAGGGATGAAAACGTCGTCCGTGCAGACCAACCGGCGCATCCTGATCATCGATGACACGCCCTCGATCCATCAGGACTTTCGCAAGATCCTCGGCCCCGACACCGAAGACGAGCAGTCCCTGGCCGGCACTGAAGAAACGCTGTTCGGCACGCCCAAGTCTGACCGGCTGACGTTCCAGCTCGACTCGGCCTATCAGGGCCAGGAAGCGCTCGAACTGGTCAAGCGTGCCCAGGCCGAAGGTCGCCCCTATGCGATGGCCTTCACCGACATGCGCATGCCGCCGGGTTGGGACGGCCTGGAAACCGTCGAACAACTCTGGAAGGTCGACCCGTATCTGCAAATCGCCCTGTGCACGGCCTTTTCGGATTACAGCTGGGAAGAAATGGCCGAGCGGCTTGAGTACGGCGACCAGTTGCTGGTGCTGAAAAAACCTTTCGACAGTGTGGAAATCCGCCAGATGGCCAGCGCCCTGACCTGGAAATGGCAGATGACCCAGGACGCCGAGACGAAAGTGCAAAGCCTGGAGCAAACCATCGAGGCACGCGTCCACGAACTGCTCAAGGTGTCTCACCTGCTGCAATACGACGTATTGACCGAGCTGCCCAACAGCACGCTGCTCGGTGATCGGCTGAACCAGTCCCTGGCATTGTCCCGCCGCCATGACAAGCAACTGGCGGTGATGTTTGTCGGCCTTGACCGCTTCAAGCGCATCAACAATGCACTGGGGCACCCGGCCGGTGACGAAATGCTCAAACGGGTCGGGCAGAACCTGGTGGCCTCGGTGCGCGAGTCCGACTCGGTGTTTCGCTATGGCTCTGACGAGTTCGTGGTGATCCTGGCCGATATCCGCCACCCGCAACAAACCAAAGGCATCGCCGAAAAAATCCTGAGCGCCATTCGCGCTCCCCAGCACACCGCCGGCCATGACCTGAGCGTGACCGCCAGCCTGGGCATCAGCATTTATCCCGATGACGGCTTCGATGCCATCGCGCTGATCAAGAAAGCCGAAACCGCGATGCGCAATATCAAGGAAATCGGACCGAACGACTTCAGCTTCTTCCTCGACGAAATGAACCAGCGCGCGCGGGATCAACAAAGCATCGAAACAGGGATTCGCCTGGCACTGGAGCGCGACGAGTTTGTGCTGCATTACCAGCCCAAGCTCGACCTGGGCACAGGTCAGGTGGTGGGTGCGGAGGCCTTGATCCGCTGGCTCAAACCCGGGCATGGCCTGGTTTATCCGTCCGACTTCATCGGTGTCGCCGAAGACAGCGGGCTGATCGTGCCGTTGAGCAAATGGGTACTGGCCCAGGCCTGTCGGCAAGCCTGCGCCTGGCAGGCCGCCGGTCTGCCCAAACTGTGCATGTCGGTGAACGTATCGCCCATCGATTTTCGCCAGCGCGGTTTCGTCGAAGGCATTGAACAGGTCCTTGAACAAACCGGCCTGGACCCATCATTGCTGGAACTGGAAATCACCGAAGGGGTGTTGATGCAGAACGTCGACGCCACCGTCTCCGCCCTGAACCGCATAAAAGACCTGGGTGTGCGGCTAGCCATCGACGACTTCGGCACCGGTTACTCCAGCCTGAGTTACCTGCGACGGTTCCCCATCAACGTGCTGAAAATCGACCAGTCGTTCATTCGCGGCCTGACCCTCGACAGCAGCGATGCGGCATTGGTCAGCGCCATCATCAGCCTGGGCAAGAGCCTCAAGCTGACCATCATCGCCGAAGGGGTGGAAACCCTCGAACAGCTGGATTTCCTGAAGGCTCATCAATGCGAGGAAGGCCAGGGTTATTACTTCAGCAAACCCGTCGAGCCGGACGCCTTCGTGCAGTACATGACGTCGGTGAAGTCTCCCCCGTTCGCAGCCACCTGACCGATATGAAGCGACGCTTCGGCCATCCGCCAAGGAATCATAAGATGTCGCCATTGCTGTACTGCCTGCTGCTGGTGCCTTTGCTCGGACTCAGTGCGGGCGCGGTCGGCGAGCCGTTGAATGAACCGCTCAAACCGCTGCCGGCCGCTACGCAACAAGATCCGCAGCGCGTCGAACTGGGTCGCCAGTTGTTCAATGAAACCCGATTGTCGGTCAACAACAGCCTGTCCTGCGCCAGCTGTCATCACCTGGAAAACGGTGGCGCCGATGACAAGGCATTTTCCATTGGCTTCAACGGCCAGCCAGTGACCATCAACACCCCCAGCGTATTCAACGCCAGCCTGAACTTCCGACAGTTCTGGAACGGTCGCGCCGACACCCTGGAAACCCAGGTCCACACCGTGGTGCAAAGCCCCAGTGAGATGGGCAGCAACTGGGACCACGTGGTGCAGACCTTGTCGGCCGATCCGGCGTATCACCGAGCATTTGCCGACGCCTACCCGGACGGCGTGACCCAGCTCAATGTGCAAAATGCCCTGGCCACCTACGAGCGCACGCTGCTCAGTTACAACTCGCGTTTCGACCAATACCTCAAAGGCAATACCGACATCCTCACGCTCGAAGAAAAATACGGTTACCAACGCTTCAAGGATTACGGCTGCATCACCTGCCATCAAGGCGTCAACATCGGCGGCAACATGTTCCAGAAGTTCGGCGTGATGGGTGATTACTTCAAGACGCGCGGCAACCCGACAGAAACCGACCTGGGGCGCTATCTGGTGACCAAGGACGAAGAGGACCGCAACGTGTTCAAGGTCCCAAGCCTGCGTAACGTCGCCGTCACCGCGCCGTACTTTCACGACGGCTCGGCCAAAACCCTCGAAGACGCCGTGGACGTGATGTTCACCTTTCAGCTGGGACGCGTCCCGTCCGCAGACGACAAGGGCCTGATCATCCAGTTTCTCAAGACCTTGACCGGTGAATGGGAAGGCAAACCCTTATGAAAATGTCCCATCGCAGCAGCCTGGCACTCCTCGGCATCGTGGCGCTGTTACTAGCCTCGACGCTGTTGTTCCTGTACCTCAAGTCCAGCTCGAACCAGACGTCGACCTACACCGAATCGCGGTATCTGATTTCCCGGATGAAACAGCTGAACGCGCAATGGGAAACGGAAATCCTCAAGGCGCGGATAGACACCAACCACAACTACGATCCGCTGGTCACGCCGCTGACCGAGATGACTCAGTTGTGGGAGCGGTTCGACACGATGGAGTCCAGTCACGGCCGCAACGAATCGCCCGTCTGGCGCGCCAGCCATGATGCCTACCTCGGCGCTTTCGAGGAAAAATCCCGGCTGGTGGAACAGTTCAAATCGCACAATGCCGTCTTGCGCAACTCCCTGGCGTTTCTGCCGACCGCCGAAGATGACATTCAGCAACCCCTTGCCCGGTTGCTGGACAGCGACAAACTGCAGCTGCAAAACATTGCCACCGACACCTATGACCTGCTGCTCAGCGGCCTGGAATTTGCCCAGGTCACCTCCGATGACAAAGCCGCCGACATTCTAGTGGGCCTGAACAAACTGAGCGTGAACAAGCTGCGCCTGCCGGTACAGTTCCACCGGCCGATCGATATCCTGAGCAATCACGTCGCGCTGATCCTGCGCGAACAGCCGGTGGTCAACCGCCTGCTGGAAAACATCGAAGCCATTCCGGTGGCCGAACGGCTGGACGACATCACCGACCTGCTGAACAAGGATCAGCAGCAGGCCGTTGCGATCGATCAGCGCTACCACTTCTACATGCTGGTGTTTTCCGTGCTGTTGGTGTTGTTGCTGGTGTACATGGCGATTCACTTGATGCGCAGTTTCACGGTGATCAACCGCGTCAACAAAGCCCTGCAAACCGCCAATGACGACCTCGAACACCGGGTCGAAGAACGCACCCGCGAGCTCAAGGATACCCAGAGCGAACTGCTCGATACCGCACGCCTGGCCGGCATGGCCGAGATCGCCACCAATGTGTTGCACAACGTCGGCAACGTGCTCAACAGCGTGAACATCTCGGCTGACCTGGTCTCGCGCAAACTGCGCAGCAGCAAGGCTCAAGGGCTGGGCAAGGCGATGCAGCTGATCAACGCCCATCCTGGCGACCTTGGCACGTTCCTGACCCAGGACGAGAAAGGCAAATTACTGCCCGGCTACCTGAACCAACTGGTCGACGCCATTGCGCTCGAACAACACAGCATGACCGATGAACTCGCCCAACTGACCAAGAGCGTCGATCACATCAAGGACATTGTCGCCACCCAGCAGTCCTACGCCGGAGCCAACAACCTGACGGAACCGCTGCACATCAGCGAGTTGCTCGAAGACGCCCTGCGCATGAATTCCGGTGCCCTGACCCGGCACCACGTGACGGTGATCAAGGAGTACAACGACGTGCCGCAGGTCATGGGGGACAAACACCGGTTGCTGCTGATCCTGATCAACCTGATCAGCAATGCAAAATACGCCATGTCCGACCTCAGCAATCGCCCGCGACAAATGACCCTGGGAGTAAAAATCGTGGAAGACGCGACCCTGCAGATCAGCGTCAAGGATGATGGCGAAGGCATCGCACCGGAAAACATGACCCGCATCTTTGCTCACGGTTTTACCACCCGCAAGGAAGGTCACGGCTTCGGCCTGCACAGTTGCGCCCTGGCGGCTATCGAGATGAACGGCCACCTCAGCGCGCACAGCGACGGACCTGGAAAAGGTGCACTGTTCACCCTGCAGATCCCGCTGAAAACCGTTACGGAGCAGGCATGAACGAACCTTCGAACCGACGCATTCTGCTGATCGACGACACGCCGTCCATTCACGAGGACTTTCGCAAGATCCTCACGCCGGTGGCGGTGCAGCAAGTCGAACTGGACGAAATGGAAGCCGCGCTGTTTGGCATTGAAGTCAAAGCCGCCGGCGCCTTCTTCGAACTGGACTCGGCTTACGGCGGCCAAGAGGGCCTGGAACTTCTCAACCAGGCCTTGCAGCAAAACCGCCCGTATGCCCTCGCCTTCGTCGACATGCGCATGCCTGAAGGCTGGGACGGCGCGCAGACCATCGAACACTTGTGGCGGCAAGACCCGCGCCTGCAAGTGGTGGTGTGTACCGCGTATTCCGACTATTCCTGGGATGAACTGCTGGAGCGTCTACACGCGCATGACCGCTTGCTGATCCTGAAAAAACCGTTCGACAACATCGAAGTCCAACAGATGGCCAACACCCTGCTGACCAAGTGGGAAATGACCGAACGGGCCTCTGTGCAAATGAGCCACCTGGAGCATCTGGTTAACCTGCGCACGGCCGAGTTCAAACAGGCCAGCGTGGCGTTGCAGCGCGAAATCGACGAGCGCAAACAGCTTGAATCGCAATTGGTGCAATCGGAAAAACTCGCCTCCCTGGGCCAGTTGGCAGCCGGCGTTGCCCATGAAATCAACAACCCCATCGGCTTTATCTCCTCCAATTTGGGAAGCCTTGAGGGTTACTTCAAGCAACTGCAAGCCATGCTCGATGCCTATCGCGATGCCGAAGAGGCGATTGGCTCAAGCGAGGTGCTCGAACGGCTTGGGCAGTTACGCGAACGGGTCGAGCTGGAGTTTCTGCGCGAGGACATTCCATTACTGATCAAGGAATCCAAGGACGGCATCAACCGCGTCGGGCAGATCGTCAAGGACCTGAAGGACTTCTCCCGCGTGGACTCGAACCAGGAATGGCAGTGGACCAATCTGCAACAAGGCATCGAATCGACCCTGAACATCGTCGCCAATGAACTCAAGTACAAGGCCGATGTGCTGAAGGAATATCAGGTGTTGCCCGACATCGAGTGCCTGCCGTCGCAAATCAATCAGGTGATCATGAACCTGATTGTCAACGCGTCGCAGGCAATGGGACCGCAACGGGGCACCATTACCCTGCGCACCGGGGCTGAGGGGCAAAAGGTCTGGATCGAGGTGGCGGACACCGGCGCAGGTATTGCCCCAGAGACCCTGCAAAAAATATTCGACCCCTTCTTCACAACCAAACCGGTGGGCCAGGGGACAGGGCTGGGTTTGTCCCTGTCCTATGGCATTGTCAAAAAGCACCGGGGGGATATCACAGTGCGTAGCGAGGTGGGTGCAGGGAGCACATTCCGGGTCGAGTTGCCCGTGCACCAGACAAAACCTGCTGCCTGAACACGCTCCCACAGGTTCTTCACTGGATGAGGGTTACGTGGCCTCCTGGAAATCCATCTCCGGAGGCTGGCGGCGGAAACCGCTGGTCAACACCGCCAGGTACACCACGCCAATCGCCAGCCAGCTCAAGCCCAGGTAAATCGCCAGATGATCGAGGCTGACCATCAGCCACAAATCGGCGGCCAGGCCAATGAACGGGAACAACAGGAACAGCACGAACTCACGCAGGCCCTTCTTTTCACCGCCGATCCAGTAATGAAAGATCACCGACAGGTTCACCAGGCTGAACGCCAGGAATGCGCCGAAGTTGATGAACGAGGTCGAGGTGGTGACGTCCAGTTTCAATGCCAGCAACGCCACCACCGCGCACAACAGGATGCTGTTGACCGGGGTGCCGAAGCGTTCGTGCAACGTGCCGAAGAACGACTTGGGCAGCACGCCGTCACGGCCCATGGCGAACAGCAGGCGCGAACCACTGGCCTGAGCCGACAGGCCCGACGCGAACTGGCCGACGATCAGGCCAATCAGGAAGATCGTCACGAACAGGTCGCCACCGATGTTGCGGGCGATTTCATAAGCCGCCGAGTCGACGCTGTCGAACTGGAACGACGGATGCGCAATCTGCACGAAGTACGAGACGCTGACGAAGATCAGCCCGCCGATCAGGGTAATCAGCATGATCGCCCGCGGGATAGTGCGGCGCGGATCGCGGGTCTCTTCGGTCAGGGTGCTGACCGCGTCAAATCCAAGGAATGAGTAACAGGCGATGGCCGCACCGCTCATGATCAGCGGCATCTGCATGTCGCCGTTGAAGAACGGCTTGATCGACCACAACGGCGTACTCGCATCGCCACCGACGTAGTGGATGCACAGCGCGACGAAGGCGATCAGCACCAGGAACTGCACCAGCATCAGCAAGGCGTTGATGCCGTTGGCCAGTTTCAGGCCGACGATATTGATCGCACTGGTGATGCCGATGAATGCCAGCACCCAGATCCACTGCGGCACGGCCGGGAACGCGGAGTTGAGGTAAGCCGCACCGATCAGCCAGATCGCCATCGGCAGGAACAGATAATCGAGCAGCACCGCCCACCCGGCGATAAATCCGAGTTTGGGGCTGATCGCTTTGCGCACATAACTGTAGGCGGAACCGGCGACGGGGAACGCCGACGCCATTCGGCCGTAGCTCATGGCCGTGAAAAACATCGCCACCAGTGCCGCCAGGTACGCGGCCGGCACCATGCCGGCGGTGGATTGAGCGAGGATGCCAAAAGTGCCGAGCACAATGATCGGCGTCATGTAGGCAATGCCGAACAGCACCACCGAACCCAATGACAGGGTGCGTTGCAAACGAGCCATGAGCGACTACTCCGAATTTATTAGATTTATGGCAGAGCCGAGTTCGGCGCTAAATTTCGGGTGTTTCGTTGTTGTTTTGGGTGATCGGTCAAACAGGTGTGTTGTCTATTCGGACCTCATCGCGAGCAGGCTCGCTCCCACACTGGATTTGTATCCACTGGAGATCCCCTGTGGGAGCGAGCTTGCTCGCGATGGCGGCAGTCGAGCCGATAAAGTGTCTGGATCAGCGCGTAGGAATCAGCAACTCCCGCACGCCAGAAGCCTGCTCGACGATTTCCCCCGGCAACTTCAGCCGTTGATCATCCAGATACCGATAATCCTTGCGTGCCGCTTCCAACTGGCTGAAATCCAGTTCAACCGCAAACTGCCCCTCCTCCCGCCCGGCCTCGAACAGCAACGTGCCCAGCGGATCCACCAGCGCACTGCCACCGGCAAATACCAGTCCGTCGTCGCTGTCTTTCACGCGGTTGACCATCAGCGCGAACGCCTGGTTTTCCTGGGCCCGGGCCATGATCGCGGTGCGGTGAGTCGGGCCGTAAGGGTCCATGTTGCCGTTGGTGACGATCAGCAGTTCGGCGCCCAGCTGCGCCAGGGCGCGGGCGGTTTCCGGGAATTCAATGTCGTAGCAAATCAGCAGGCCGACCCGCACGCCGTTCAACTGGCAGGTGGCGTAACGGTCACCGGCCTCGAACACGCCGCGATCCGAAGCCCACAAGTGCGTCTTGCGGTATTTCAGCGCGATGCCTTCGGGGGTAATCAGCAGCGTGGTGTTGTAGAAACGGCCGTTGTCGTTCTCGGCCATGCCGATCACCACCGCGATGTTGCGCTCGCGGGCAGCCGCCACGATGGCGCTGACGGTCGGCCCGTCGAGCGGTTCGGCGGTCTGGGCCACGGTTGCGGCGGTAGGAAAGCCCATCAGGTGGGTTTCCGGGAAGACGATCAGTTGTGTGTCGCCAGCGCAGGCAGCAATCGCCGCCAAGGCGCGTTCGAGGTTGTACGCTGTGCCGTTGTCACGGCCCGCCAACTGGGCGAGTTCGACTTTCATGGGGAGTCCTTGTAATGGGCCGGGCGGCAGAAAGATTGCCCGGTCTGTGTCTGTGCGCCAGTATGCGCAGCAAGCAGCGGGCCGGGGAATCACGCCGCTGGGGTAACCCGATAGGGGTAGAGGCATGACACTTTCGTTAGACGACATCGCTTGGCACCGCTCGGTCGGACAACTGATCGACGCGCTGGACAAGCCCAATTTCTGGACGCAACTGGTGCGCCTGCTGGATCAGTACGTGACCTTCGACAGCTGGGTGGCCCTGCTTTTCAGCGCCGACCAGCACCCGCAAGTGTTCGCCGAATGCCCCGGTCTGGACGGCAGCCCGGATCAGCTCTTCCAGGATTACCTGCGCGGCCTGTACTTGCTGGATCCGTTCTACATCGCCTGCCGCGAGCAATCGCGCACCGGCCTCTATCGTTTGTCGGAAGTGGCGCCTGAGCATTTCGAGCTGACCGAGTATTACCAGCGCTACTTTCGTCTGAATGTGGTGGCCGATGAAATCCAGTTCAATTGCCAGCTCGAAGGCGACCGCACGCTGTGCCTGTCACTGGGCAGCCAGCAACGGTTCAGTGGCCAGCAGATTGCCTTGTTGTCGCTGATCCAGCCTTGGGTGCTGGGCCTGTTGCGCCAACGCCTGCCCTACGAAATCAACGAGGTTGTAGCGCTTGCGCCTACCCCGCCGCAGGGTGACTGGCGGGTGCAACTGGAAGCTTCGGTGCAGCAACTCAAAGGTGCGCAATTGACTGCGCGGGAGCTGGACGTCGGGCGCTTGATGCTCAGCGGTTGCTCCAGTAAAGAAATCGCCCGTAAGCTGGAAATCTCTGTAGAAACCGTGAAAGTCCATAAAAAACACATGTACAGCAAGCTGGGGATCAAATCCCAGTCCGAGCTGTTTTCGATTTTTCTCCAGGCGCAGAATGCCTGACTGCGCAGTGCACTGCTTTTCTGTGGGAGCGAGCTTGCTCCGGGCGGCGTTCCGACGATGGCGGTAATTCCATTCAGCATTGATGTCGGCTGAACCACCGCAATCGCGAGCAGGCTCGCTCCCACAGGGATCTTCGAATCTGCTACCACCTTGTGCACTACACACCACCGAGTCCGAACCCAAGGAAACCGTATGAGCCTGTCACTCCTGAGCCGCTACGCCTTCTTTGCCGCTTGCGTGATCTTTACCCTCGCCAGTCTGCCTTTTCTGCAACACGACTGGCTCTGGCCGATCACCGCCGTCACTGGCGTGCTCAGCCTTATCGGCATTTTCGACCTGCTGCAAAGTCCGCACGCGGTGCGCCGCAACTACCCGATCCTGGGCAACATTCGCTATCTGGTGGAGGGCATTCGCCCGGAAATCCGCCAGTACCTGCTCGAATCCGACAGCGACGCCCTGCCCTTCTCGCGGTCCCAGCGCTCGCTGGTCTATTCGCGAGCCAAAAATGAAACCGCTGACAAACCGTTCGGCACGCTGATCGATGTCTATCAATCGGGTTTCGAATTCATCGGCCACTCCATGCGCCCGGCACCGTTGAGCGACCCGAGCAGCTTCCGGGTCATCGTCGGCGGCCCGCAGTGCACGCAGCCGTACTCGGCGTCGGTGTTCAACATCTCGGCGATGAGCTTCGGCTCGCTCAGCGCCAACGCCATTCGCGCGTTGAACCAGGGCGCCAAACTCGGCAACTTCGCCCACGACACGGGTGAAGGCAGCATCAGCGCCTATCACCGGGAAAATGGCGGCGACCTGACCTGGGAATTGGGCAGCGGCTATTTCGGCTGCCGCACCGCAGACGGACGCTTCGACCCGGAACGCTTCGCCGCGCAGGCGCAGACGCAGCAGGTGCGGATGATCGAAATCAAGATGAGCCAAGGGGCCAAACCCGGTCACGGCGGCATCCTGCCCAAGCACAAAGTCACCAAGGAAATCGCCGAAACCCGCGGCATTCTGATGGGCGAAGATTGCATCTCACCGTCGCGCCACAGTGCGTTTTCCACGCCGATCGAACTGATGCATTTCATCCAGCAATTGCGTGAACTGTCCGGCGGCAAACCGGTGGGCTTCAAGTTCTGCCTCGGGCATCCGTGGGAGTTCATGGGCATCGCCAAGGCCATGCTGGAAACCGGGATTCTGCCGG